>Ga0335085_10017791_pt1 | contig 10235 bp, 14 predicted proteins | sample Lox_Sample_45_FD_206712 | JGI IMG/M metagenome (GOLD analysis project Ga0335085, IMG submission 206712) | Soil microbial communities from Loxahatchee National Wildlife Refuge, Florida, United States - Lox_Sample_4.5 | ecosystem: Environmental > Terrestrial > Soil > Wetlands | place: USA... | reverse complement strand
GGTACCGAAGGGCTCAGTTGGGGCGTACGTCAAGACGGTGTCTAGCCACTCGACCGAGCGCGAGTGGCTGATCCCGAACGACTCGGCGTTCCGTGTGCTCGACATCGACGACTCAGGCACGCTCAAGGTCATAACCGTGGGGCTGCTCGGATGACCGACGAGTACGACCCGAAGGACAAGTTCGCATCGCCCGAAGGCGAGGACACGATCATCCCGGCGGCACAGGCTGAGGCATGGCTCGCGCAGCACCGAGCCAGCAAGGCGATCAAGCGAGCACAGGCTCAGTCGCAGAAGGGCGATCCCCCGAGTGCACCTAAACCGATTACTCCGGAAGATTAACTGCCGAATCGGGCGGCACCACTGGATGGCGGAGCGTCGATCCGGGCCGGTGGTGACCGGGGCTGGGCGTTGGGCTGAGTACGTGTATCGCACGTGCTGGGACTGCCCCCGGACAGAGGCGCGCCCAAGCCGGGTGTACTGGAAGCCCCGGACGTGAAAGGCCAGCGGAAACTGCGCAAGCGGATCGACCGGCTTGAGCGGCAGATGCGCAAGGATCACGACCGACTGCGCTCCGAGTTGGTGGGCGCTCTGGCGGCGGTGCTGCCCGAGCCAGAGTCAATCGAACGGGGCCGACTGTCGCGCAGTCGGGGTAACGCGAGGGTTTGGGACGCTGCCACTTTGAGCGACAAGCCCCTGTCCGCAACGGCTCGCCCCCGGTAATACTTGACAAACGTGCGTTGACGTGCTTTAATACTCGTGCCGGGCGGTTCCGGCAGCAAGAAGGAGCCAGAGATGAGCGGTTACACGAACGAGTACAGCCTTACCGACACGGACATCGAGGAACTCGATCCCCAGACGCGGCGCGAGATGGCGCAGTCGATCGGTCGCGAGCATGACATACTCGCCCGGGCGCTGGATATCCTCGAGCGCAACGAAGAGCGCGGCGTGGCAGACCGTGTCCGCGATGTGATCCGCCGAATGGATCAGGGCTCGCTCCGCTTGTTCTGCACACACGGCAACGGCCATTGGTACGCCGACGACGAGTTCGACTGCGACGACTGCGGTCGCTCGTTGACGCCGGTTCAGTTGCACGAAGCGCGAGTTCAGTAATGATCGGGCTTGCCCCGGCAGCGTGGCTGCTGTTCAACGCGGCCGTGCTGCTCATGGCGGTTGTACTCATCGCCCGTACGCTGCCCGAGTGGTGGCGTACGGTCGGTGATGTGCTGTACCAGCGAAGGCACGACATCCGCTAACCCGCTGTCGATGATGCGAGGCCGTGTCTGGCCGTGCTAGACTGCGCTTCATGGCAAGCCTATCGTCGCTGCTGGCCTTACTCCAGCAGTACAACAAGGCGATCGTCGCCTTCCTCGTCCCCCTGATCGTCGGCGTACTCGTCCATTTCGGATTCCCGAATAGCGACGACACGACCAAACTCGTCGGCGACGTGGTCACGGCGTTGATCGCGCTCATCGCCGTGTACCGGGTCCCGAATAAGACCCTGTCGTGAACGATCAGTTCCGCTGGTACGTCCCGTTCGAGAAGGTCGAACAGCAGGACGACGGCAGCGTTATCGTCGAAGGGCCAGTCTCGTCGGAGTCGATCGACTCTGAGGACGAGATTGTCGATTATGACGCGCTCAAGGCGGCGGCTGCCGACTATATGCAGTTCGCGAACATTCGCGAGATGCACGACCCGCACACGGCATCGGGCACGATGCTCGACCTCCAGTTCGACGACTCCGCCCGGAAGATATGGGGCCGGGCGCATATCGTCGATGCCGGGGCAGTCAAGAAGGTTCTGACCGGCGTCTTTAAGGGATTCAGCATCGGCGGGCGGAAACTCGCATGGGAGATGCAGAAGGTCGGCGATCGGGCGGTGCGCCGACTAACCAAGATGTGGTGGGCGGAAACGTCACTGGTGGATCGCCCCGCTAACCCGGATGCCATTTTCACTATAGCCAAGCGCGAGCAGGACAAGGAGACCAAGGTGGCCAAGGCGGCGAAGGCAGACACGACACCGGCACCGGACGCTGACCCGGCCGCACCGGACGCCGACTCGAGCGCGGGCGCGCCCCCGTTCCCAGGAGCGAAGGCACCGTTCAAGAAGAAGGTCAAGAAGGCCGCGTCGAAGGCTGGCGTCGGCGTGGTGCTGGCCAAGATGGAGTTGCTGTCCAAGGGCGGCAACAAGACGGTCAAGCATCTGCTCGCGGCGATGGAAGAGGTCGTCTGCGCGATCAGCAACGAGGCGGCAGAGTCCGACGAAGAGGCGGTCACCGCGCTGCAAGGCATCCTCTCGAACATTCAGAAGCAGATCAGCGTCGAGGCCGGGGAGCCTGACGCGGGCGACGACGACGAAGAGGACGACGACGAGGGCGAGATGGAGCCCGAGCCGCTGATGCCCGACGACATGGGCGAAGACGACATGGTCGAGATGGCGGCACGGATCAAGTCGCTGCGCAAGGCAGCGGCGCGCCGGGAGGATCGCAAGATGGCCAAACTGCGCAAGCAAGCCAAGGCCAATCGCGACACGATGCGCAAGGTCGCCAAACTCGCCAAGCGCAAGAGCCCGTCGGGTTCCTCTTCCTCCTCGGCGGGCTCACTCGAGAAGACAGCATCTACCATCGACGCGTTGATGGCCAAGGTTTCAAGCACAGAGCGTCCGGCGTCTGCCGAACTCGACATCGTGAAAGCGGAAGTCCTAGCCGCGCTTAGCGAGGCAAAAGAGGACCTCCGGAAGACGATCGAGGCGCAGCCGACGAACGGCGGGCCATTGGCCAATCCCGATCTGTCCCGGTTCGGGCAGTCGGCAGACGACGCATCGACCGCGTCCGAGGCGGCGGCGCTCCAGAAGGTCATGGGCCGGATCACCGATCCGATCGCCCGGGAGGCTCTGGGCAAGGCTGCGGCGTCACTCCAAATCGAAGTGCTACAGCAGGGGAGATAACCACCAGTGGGCAATCAACTCGTCCTCCCGCAGGGCGCGACGGACGACCCGCGAGCAGCGTCAACGCTCGCGGCGATCCGGGCCGCGTTCAGCAAGGGGGCGGTCCCGGCGGACCTGCCACTCGGCAAGGCCACCACACAGGGTATTTCGATTGGGACGGGCTTGGTTGGCATCAACCTCGAAGCCCCAGCGAAGAACCTGTTCCCCGTACTGTCACCGCTCCGCAACCGGTTCCCGCGCCACGGCGCGTCAGTCGGTTCGACGGCTGTGCAGTGGCGGGCTATCACCGGTATCAACGTCGCGGCCATCAAGGCGGGAGTCGCCGAAGGTAACCGCAACTCGGTCGTGTCCACGGCTGAGGTTGACCGGTCGCAGACCTACAAGCCGTTCGGTCTGGATGACTTCGTGACGTTCGATGCCGTTGACGCGGCGGCGGGCTTCATGGACATTCGCGCAGAGGCCACGGCGAACCTGCTCGCGGCAACGATGGTTGAGGAAGAGAAGATCATCCTCGGCGGCAACGTCACGGCCATCGGCAAGCCCGCAGCCACCGGGTTCACGGCGGTGGACTCGAACAATTCGGGACCGTTCACGGCATCGACCGCGTACGACTTCGCAGTCTCGGCGCTCACGTCGTACGGCTACCTCAACGGCGCGACGGGCCACGGCTCGGCGGACTCGCCGGATGAGACAGACGGCCGGACGCTGACCACGTACTCGACAGGATCGGGCAAAACCGCCTGTAAGTTGACGTGGGGAGCGGTCAAGGGCGCGGTCGCATACAACGTGTTCATCGGTACCCACTCGGGCACGCTGTACTACGCGTTCACCACTTCGCAGACATCGATTGTGATCGACTCGACGGTGCTCGCGGCGCTGCCCGGTTCAGGCAACATTCCGAACTCGCTCGACAAGACGGCAGACGCTCTGTCCTTCGACGGGCTGATTCCGCAGATTGCGGGCAATGCGGCGTCTCAGTACACCGGCAACGGCGCGTACTTCAAGGACCTCGCAGGTGCGCAACTCACGAGCGACGACGCGAACGGCATCCCCGAGATTGACGCGATGTTGAAGTACCTGTGGGACAACTGGCGCATCGGCCCAACGTCCATTCAGGTCAACTCGCAGGAGGCCGAGACGATTGGCGCGGCCGTCGTGCAGGGCGGCTCGGCGGCGGGCACGACACGCTGGGTTCAGCAGGTCAGCCCGGACGGCACGGTCACTGGTGGCTTGGTGGCGGACTCGTACCGCAACAAGTTCACGAGCCCGCGTATCATCCCGATCGAGATTCACCCGTATCTCGCCCCGGGCACCATCCTCGCGATCAGCGAGCGGTTGCCCTTCCCGCGAACGAACGTGCCTAACCCGTTCGAGGTGGACACGCGCCGAGAGTACACACAGTACGATTGGGCGCAGGTCGCCCGAAAGTTCGAGTTCGGCGTTTACGCCGCCGAATGCTTGAAGGTGTACTTCCCGGCAGGATGCGGCATGATCGTCGGCCTTAAGGCGGGCGTCAGTTCTTAACCACTAGCCCCAGATAGTGGGTAGTATGGGCGGGTTGGGGTCGTGGGTTCCTCCAACCCGCCCACTACTGCCAGAAGGAGAGCACGTTGGGACAGACAATCAGGACTTTCGAGGGCGGCGAGCCGCTCGCTGCTGCGACCGGTGAGCCTGAGGACGGGCCTGTCTTCTACGCTGACCCGGACGAGGCCGAAGATGCGGCACCGGCCACTGACACCGCCCCGGAGGATAGCGGGGCAGGAGAGGCCAACGACGGCGCTCCCGAGGGCACCGAAGAGGCCGACGCTGGGGCCGGGACGGAGACACCGCCCGCAGAATGACCGACTACACCAACGCCGATGATGTAAAGAAGCGGCTCGCAGGGGACATACCGTCCCTCGCGATGTCCGATGCGTTCGACGCTACCATCGCGGCGAAGGTGACAGAGGTTTCAGCCGACATCGACCGGCTGGTCAAAGTGGCACGCGGCGTCAAGGGCGACTGGTCGTTCCTCGCCGACACCGAAGCCACAGTCCGGCAGTTCATGGCGCGGGGCGGACAGATGCTGCCGATCGACGATTGTGTCGAAGTCGATCAGGTGACGCTGCTCAACATGGACGGCAGCGCCATGCAGGACCTGTCTTCCCCGTTCGACTACGTGCTCGAACCGATACAGGGCACGCCGATCGTCGGGCTCATGCGCATGCAGGGCGTGTGGGGCAGGTACTCACTCGTCGCCGTGACAGCCAAATGGGGCTACGCGACATCGATCCCGCCCGATGTCACCGAAGCAGCGATCATCGAAATCATCCGTTCGTACCTGTCGGACCGGGCGGGCAACGACGACAGGCTCGGGCTCACGCCATTCGGCTCGGTCATCACGGCCAAGGCGTACACAAGCAAGGTGATGGAACTCGTGTCCGATTACTCGTACGGCGGGGGGTCGTTGCGGTGACGCAGATCGTCGCCACGGTGACCGGGCTCGATGCCGTGCAAAAGGCGTTGTCGCCCCAGCAGTTCGAGGCGCGGCTACACGCCGGGCTGACCACGGCGGGCAACCTCGTCGCGGCTCAGGCGCGGAACATCGTGCGCCCGCACCACTACACCGGGCGATTCGAGCAGCAGATACACGTGGCCGTCACCGGCACGGGGCTGTCGCAGAAGGCAACCGTTGGTGTATCGGCGGCGCAGGTCCCGGAGGCGCGCCCGCTGTCGTACGGCTGGAAGTCCAACTCCGGGCGGATGCCACCCATCGAGCCGATTGCGCAGTGGGTGGCCAAGCATCCCGAGATTAGCCCGTCGAAGAACTCATATACCAACAGCAGCGGCTTTCGCCGGACGCGGGGCTCGGCAGCCAGCGTCGGGGCCGAGTCGGCGGTGCGCGGACTCGCCTTTGTCATCGCCCGATCGATCATGCGCAAGGGCTATTCGTTCCCGCCCTTGAAGGTGTTCGAGACAGCGTACACGCAAGCCCGGGCATCGGTCGTCGCGGCGTTGCAGAAGGCGATCGCTGGTGGCTGATGTATTCACTCCGGAGCAGATCGTTGACGCGCTCGCGTATCTCGGGCTTACTGCGGTTCAAGGAGTCCGGGCCGCGTACGGCTGTGGCACGTCGGGGATCACGTTCCCGGGAGGAATCGTCATTCAGCCGATCCCGGCCAACGCACGGCTCGAGCCGTTTGCGTGGGCGGTGTCCATGCCGACCGCGCCCATCGTGCGGGACGGTTCGGCGACGGTCACCGAGATTGATTGGTCGCTCATCTGCCGGTTATACTTCGACTCGAACGATGTCGCGGAGTCCGAGCGGAACGCAGCGCCTTTCTACGGGCGCATCCTCACGGCCATCCACAACAACTCACAGTTGGGCGGCACGTGCAACAGCGCGTTGGTTAAGGGGTTCGCCCTTGGGGGCGACTCGGACAAGATATGGCTAGAGGTGACGGTGAGCGCATGGCAGAGACTGAATCTGGAGAATCAGCCGGGGCCGAGGTGGATATGACGGACGAGAAGGCCACGGGGAGCCCCGAGAAGCCACAGAAGAGCCCGTCCGCCCCGGCGGCGGTGTCCAAGCCCGTCCCCGCTCCGGAGCCCGCTCCCGAGTCAACGGAGAAGGTCACCGACTTTTCGCCCGTCCTAGTCTGGATCGGCGACGAGTCGAAGGCCATGACCGAGTTCCCGGCACGCAATCTTGCGCAGCCGGACCTACAGCGGCTGGTGTTCATCAGGACCGGACTGAAACCCGAGTCCGGGGATTACACGAGCGCCTATGATGACCTCGTATCGATGCTCGGTGCGACCGGGCTCTACAGCAAGGAGTAAGACGCGATGGCACCCGGTGTGCAGACTGGCGAGCGCGCATTCCACCGAGTACAGATGCATGCCGAGTCGTCGGAGGGTACGGCGGTTGCGGCAACCTTTGGGTACCCGGCCGAGTCGGCGTCAGAGCCCGACCTAGTCCGGGCACCCAACACACCACAAGAGGATTACGGCGAACTCGCCGGGGCACGACCCGGCCGTTCGGTCTTCGGCGTCCGGCAATCCACGATGATGCTCCGCTCGATGCTTCGCTTCGAGGACGTGATGGGGCTGTTGGAAGCCGCGCTCGCGGGCGGTGTCGTGCCGTCGTCGCTGGGCGGCGGGCTGTACTCGTGGGTGTACGCATGCGACAACACGTCGGACACGCTCGTGTCCCGGACGATCGAGGTCGGCGACAACGAGGCGATCTACCAAGTCCCGGGTGCGCTCATCGAGACGTTGCATCTGTCGTACTCGGCTCTCAAACCCGGTAATGCGAGCCCGTGGTCGGTCGAGGCGACGTTCTGCGGGTACGACAAGCACCGCATCTCGGCATTCTCGTCGCCGGTCGTCCAGACAGCGCCAGAGACAGCAATGGGTCATCTGACCCGCATGTTCTACGGCACGGCGAGCACGGCGTTTTCTAGTCTTGGGCAACTGTCGCACGCGCTCGTGGCGTTCGACCTCAAGATCAACACCGGGGTCCTGCTGCGCAAGCAGGGCGGCACGGGCGACAAGCCGGACTCACACGGGCGCGGCAAGGTCACCGTCACCTTCACCGCAATGCTCGAGCAGATCGCCGACACGTACACGCAGGTGTGGGACACCTTCGAGTCGGACGCGGTCAACCCGGTCATCCCGGATCGCCGGATGCGGATCGTGATCGACGGTTCGCCGCTGTCGGGCACCAACGACGTGCAGACGGTGACGATCACGGGCGGGCCAACGGGCGGCACGTTCACACTCACCTTCAACGGACAGACCACCGCCCCGATCAACTACAACGCGGCGGCGTCGGCCGTCCAGACGGCGTTACAGGCGCTGTCGAGCATCGGGTTCGGTAACGTCCTGTGCACGGGCGGTGCGCTCCCGGGCACGGGCGTCATCTGCACATTCGTGAATGACCTAGGCAACGGGCCGCAGAACGCGATGACCCACACCGACTCGCTCACGGGCGGCGCGGGTCCGGCTGTCGCGGTGACGCACACCACGCCGGGCGTCGCCCCGACGGGCCAGAAGTCGATCACCATCGACGGACAGGTTGAGGTCACGGCGCTGCCGGTGCAGGAGTCGGACGGGGCAACCCGGTACGCGATGACTGGCAACTACGTCCGGGATGCGACGCTCGCGTCGATCATTCAGCTGACCATCGTTAACACCATCGCCACGTTACCGGACAACGCGTGAGTAGGGATGACCCGGTCGCAACTCACTCGGTCGATCTGGGTGAGTGCGATTGCCCGGGTTCGCCACATGACTCGGACAGCGCCGAGGTGGTCGATCGGCACGACTACGGCGGTATGTCGGTCATTGCGGCGGCTGCCAGCATGGACGAGCCATCGTTCCTGAGGCGGCTCATCCGCGCCGGGATCAAGTCGTGGAACCTCGTCACACTCGACAAAGACGGGAATCACGTCCCGCTCGCGATCAACGACTACAACGTCGAGCGATTGGCCGGGCGGCAGCAGTTCGCGCTCCTAGCCGACATCAACAAGCAGGACGTGATCCTCGGCTTACAACTCCCAAACACGCGAGGCGCGCCATCGGGCGGTGGGCGCGCCACAAAGCCGCGACCACGGACCTCGAAGCGCCAGAGCGGGACGTAATACTGATGCTCCGTACCGGGTGGACACGGAGCGAACTCGAGAGGGCGGACCCGGAGGATATCGCACGAATGGTCTTCCTGATCGACGCCGAACGGCTCGCGGGCACGATGTCCACCATGGAAGCCGCGCTCAACCGGCCGATTCCATCAGGTAAGGCCGGGGCGGCGCTGCTGCTCGATCAGGCGCGCATCCGGGACGCGTACAACATTCTCGACGCGTACCTCGAGGGTGGTGACGACGATGGATGAAACCGTCGATATCATCCTTCAAGCGAAGGATCAAGCGTCGTCCATCCTCGAGAAGGTAACCGGGCAACTGTCCGGGCCGATGAAGGTCGCACTCGCCGGGATCGGCACGGCGGGGGCTGTCGGGTTCGGTTTGGCCACCAAAGGCGCGCTCGAGGCAGAGGACGCACAAGGCAAATACATGGCGGCGACGGGCGCGTCCCGGACGCAAGCCGAAGCGTTTGTCTCGAGCATGGATTCACTCGCCGGACAGGCGGGCACGACGGACATGTCGTTCGAGCAACTCGCGGCGGTGGGCACCGAAGTCTCGAACCAATGGGGCGTGCAGGGCCAGCAAGCGAAGGACCTCACGCTCGCGATGTCGCAGTACGCGGAGGTCACCAACTCAGACGCCGTCACCGCCACGGATTCGTTGAAGAACACGATGACCGCCTATGGCATGACTGCCGATCAAGCGCAGTCGGTCATGGACGAGTTGGTCAAGTCGCATCAAGAGTTCGGTACGGACGCCGGGCCAGCGACACTCGACATACTCGACAAGATGGCACCCGCCCTGCAAGACATGGGCATGAACCTGTCCGATGGCGTCGGGCTCATGAACCTGTTCAAGTCGGCCGGGCTCGATGCCTCCAGTGCGCAGCGCGGTTTCAACACGGCGCTGACCAATCTGCCACCGGGCACCAACTTCGACGACGTACTGACGCACATTCAGGACCTCAAGAATCAGGGCATCGACCCGACCTCGTACGCCATCAGCATCTTCGGCACGAAGGCCGGACCGGCACTGGCGCTCGCGATCAAGCCGGGTATGACTTCGCTCGACGACTACAAGGTGTCGGCGGACGACGCGAAGGATGCGACCAAGCAAGCGGCCGACTCGATGGAAACCGACACGGACAAGATCAAGGGCGCGATGGAGAAGATCGCGGCCGGGGCACGCGAAATCGGGCAGGACTTCGGGCCAGCGCTGACCGGGTTGGGGTCGCTGGGTTCGATGCTCGGTCCCCTCGCCGGGGGCTTGGGCAATCTGTTCAAGCAGTTGATCCCGAAGATTCTGCCCGGGGCGCTTGCAGTCGGCACAGCAGAGGCCGGGGCAGAGACAGAGGGGGCCACGGGAGCGGGTGCGCTGTCCGGGTTCCTGTCGAAGTTCGGCGCGATGACCGGGGCCAAGACGACGGCCGCTGCGACGGCGGGTGAGGCCGAGGGTGCGGCCGAGGGCGGGGCATCGGCGGAGGCTGCGACCGGGTCGGAAGCGGCGGCGGGCTGGGCCGAGAAGTACGGCGCGATGACCGCCGAGAAGGTGACGGCGGCTACTGCTGCCGGTGAGGCCGAAGGCGCGGCGGAGGGCGGCGCGGCAGCCGAGGCGATGGGTGGAGAAGAGGCCGTCGGTGCGGCTACTTCGGCGGGTGGGCTGCTCGGCGGCGGG
>Ga0335085_10017790_pt1 | contig 10235 bp, 10 predicted proteins | sample Lox_Sample_45_FD_206712 | JGI IMG/M metagenome (GOLD analysis project Ga0335085, IMG submission 206712) | Soil microbial communities from Loxahatchee National Wildlife Refuge, Florida, United States - Lox_Sample_4.5 | ecosystem: Environmental > Terrestrial > Soil > Wetlands | place: USA... | reverse complement strand
CGCGGTCGAGCTGAACGTCGGCTGATGCCAGTAGGCCAACGTGCAGGCGCTGTGGTCATCCCGGAGATCCTGTTCGAGCCACTCGGTCTCGCCGGCGAACCAGGAGCCGGACGGGCTGCACCCGCCGTGCTCGTCGGCGCACTCGACGTTGAGCGAGATCAGATGCCAGGCAGCCAGGTCGTACGAGTACCAGCCGTCGCCGGTCTGGCGGAATTCACCGGCCTGCCCGGACTGCTGCGGCGCCGGCTGCGTGACCATCGGAGCTGGCCTCTGCAGGAACTTGAAGGCGCCCCAGTACTTGTCGAAGGAGTTCTCGAAGTCCGAGTAGTACCCGTTCTGGTACTGCTCGTCGCCGAGCACGGGGCTGAGGCCCTGCGCGTTGCACGGCCGGCCGTCTATGGGGTCTCGAGCTCCGGGAAGTGCTCGGCGCAGTGCGCGCGGAGTGCCCCACGCACCCACGTGCGCTCATCCGCGCTCGCGGCGCGAAAGCGCGCCAGGAGCTCCCGCTGGCGCTCGATGGGCGCACCGGCGATCACCCAGCGCACCGCCAGGTGCTCGAACAGCAGCTCCACGGCGCGCTGCCAGGCGTCCTCGATCGTGCTCGCGGCCGAGCCCTCGTGGCCGGCGAGCGTCCGTGCGTAGCGCAGTCGCGTGCTCGCGGTCAGCGACCCGCGCAGGGTCAGCACGTTACCGTCGGCGTCCGTGTAGTCGCTGGTCGGAGCCTTGAGCCGCTCCTGTGGCTGGCGTCGCTTTGGTCTGCGCCTGGCCATCCCCGGCTCAGCGCGGTCGGGCCGGCGCCGGTGCGGGCAGGCTGTCATGGATGTGGCTGGCCTCGGGCACGCTGGCTCGCCTCTCGCGTGCGATGCTACCAACGCCCACCGGGCGCCAGGACGGGGCGGCGTCAGGCCGCGATCGCGCTCGGCGACGTCGGCGAGCGCCGGCCGACGACCCGGTCGCGGCCGGAGGACTTCGCCGCATACAGCGAGTCGTCGGCGGCCCTGAACAGGTTGTCGAAGTCGAACGGCTCGGCCGGGTCGGTCGCCGAGACGCCCACTGACACGGTGACCTCGACTTCGGCGCAGGGCTCCTCGGCGACGGCGCTGCGGATGCGGCTGGCCACCTCGATGGCGCCTGGTTCGTCCACCCCCTCCAACAGCACGAGGAACTCCTCGCCGCCGAGGCGGTAGAGGTCGTCGAGCGGCCGCAGGGAGTCGCGCACGCGCTGGCACACGGCCGCGAGGACGCCGTCGCCGACGTGGTGGCCGTGCTCGTCGTTCACCTTCTTGAAGTGATCGATGTCGATCGCAAGGACCGAGATCGGGCCGGCGGCGCTGGCGCCGCCGGCGGCGAGCGCCGCGACGTGCCTGCGCAGCGCGGTCCGGCTCATGGCGCCGGTCAGGTGGTCCACGCTCGCCAGCGCCCGCTGGTCCAGCGCAACCCGGCCGATCGCATATCCGAACATCGTCGCCGTGCCGAGCAGGGCAAGCGGGAAGGTGATGACCGACGGGTTCTCGGCAACCGTGCCCGTGTTCAGCAGGAGCGCCACCGCAGACATCACCGTGGCGGTGAAGAGGGCCTGGCCGATCGCCATGCGCGCCGGGCAGCCGGCTGCGTTGCTGAACGCCAGCACTGTGAAGAACGGCAAGGTGAACATCGGGTCATGCTTGGCCAGCAGGGTGGCCGTCCCGATGCCCACCACCAGCAGCATGAGCGCGCCCAGCATCGGGTACTCGGGGCGCTCGACGCGCGGAACCACGCGGAAGGTGACGACCTGGAGCACGACGAGGCAGATCGCGACCGGGATGAGCGGCGGCCAGCCGAACCACGGGGCGGCGCTCAGCAGGGCGGTCCCCACCAGGGGGTCTGCGATCTTGCCGATCTCGCGGGTGCGGTCGATCATGTCGAGCATGTGCTCGCGATCGGTCTGGCTCGGGATCAGGAAGCTGCCCTTGGTCGAAAGGCCGGCGCGATGACTCGGTACCTCGGCAGGCGCTGAGAGCTGCAGCTCCAGCGGCTCGCGCCGGTCGCCCCGGCGCACCCGGCGCGCCGAGAAGCTGACGTCGCCGTCGGCGGGGTTGGCGCGCACGCAGTTGCGTCCGTCGGCCTTCGCCTGGTAGAGGGCGTGGTCGGCGAGCGAGAAGAGGCGCGGATAGTCGCGCACCTTCTCGGTTGGGCAGGCCACGCCGAGGGACACGGTCACGAGTTCGCCGCGAATCTCCGTGTCGGCCACTATGGCGCGCAGCTGCTCGGCCAGCTCGGTCGCCTTCGCCACGTCCGGTCGCTCGACCAGCACCACGAACTCCTCGCCGCCGAAGCGATACAGCTCGCCGCGACGCCCTGTGACGTGCGAGAGCCGGCGGGCAACCTCGACGATCACGTCGTCGCCGGCGGAATGACCATGGCGGTCGTTGATCTCCTTCAGGTAGTCCAGGTCGGCGACGATCACCCCGAGCTCCGCCGGCCGGCCGTTGCCGCCGGCGTGCAGCACGTCGGCCACGCGGGCCTGGAGCGCACTGCGATTGGGTAGACCGGTGAGCGGGTCGAGCGCGGCCTTGTGCCTGGAGTCCTCCTCCGCCTCGATCGTGCGCGAGGCGAGCATGGAGATGACGATCACGATGGTCGCCGGATAGGTCAGCACGGCCGGCAGGTGCTCGACGGCGGCGGGCATGAACGCGAAGGCGGCGGCGGCCATCGCGGCGACGGTGAGGCCGGCACCGATCGACACCACCCTGCGCGGGAATACCGAGGCCGCGATGAGCGTGGGCACGATCAGGACGGGCAGGGTGTAGATCCGTGGCCCCTGGGCCAGGCCGATCGCCGCGAACATGGCCCCCACAGCGAGCAGCCACGTCGCCGCCAGCACGTCCTCGGGACGGCGCACGCGTCCGACGAGCAGCTGCGAGACGCCGAAGACCCCGGCGGCGGCCAGGAGCGGTATCTCCATCGCCCAGCCGTCGAGTGGCTCGGCGATCGCGGCGGCAACCCCCAGCAGCGCGAGCGAGCGGATCTTCGCCGGCCGCAGCCGCCTGCTCATGTCGAACAGGCGTCTGCGCTCGAGCTGATCCTGACAGCGCCAGAAGAGGACGTTCATTCGACTCGCATCGGCTCAGAGGCCGGCGGCACGAGGTTGACGGACCTCCGCTCGGCGCATTTTCAATCTTCTGACTCAGACGAACGTCCACCCGACACGAGCCGGACCCCCAGGCAAGGGGCCCGGCTCAGCGGCCGGCGGCGCGATCGGACAGGTCGGCTCCCGTCACGGTCGTGAGTGCCTGCGCGCCCCCGCCACCGAGCGTTCGGCGCACCAGCCCGGGCGCAACCGCCGCCGCGACCGCCACCAGGCGGTAGGGGCGCGGCACGTAGCATTCCGCCTGCCCCCCAAAGCCGGCCCGCACGATCGCCTCCGCGCCCCTCTCCGGGGTGGAGACCATCCAGCGTGTGCGACCGCGCTGGGTCAGCTCCCTCTGCGGAAACCCCTCGGTGGAGATGAAGCCGGGCAGCACCAGACCCACGTGGACGCCGTGCGGCCGCTCCTCGAGGGCAAGCGCATCCGACCACGCGGCGAGCGCCGCCTTGGAGGCGCTGTAGGCGCCGGTGCCGGCCCGCGCCACGCGCGCGGCCGTGCTCGCCACGTTCACGACGGCGCTCGGTGCGCTTGCCCGCAGCAATCCCAAGAGGGCCTCGGTCAGGCGAACCTGTGCGTCGAAGTTGATGGCGAACGTGCGCCGCACGTTGGCGTAGCCGCCATCACCGAAGCGCGCGCGCCAGGAGGCGCCGGCGTTGTTGACAAGCAGATCGAGCCGGCCGTGATGCTCCTCGAGATGCCTCCGGACCCGCTCCGGGGCGTCCTCCTCGAGCAGGTCCACCGCGATGAAGCTCGCGCCGTGACCCAGTGAGTCGGCCAGTGCTCGGAGGCGCTCCTCGCGCCGTGCCACGAGGACGACCGAGGTATCCGACCGGCCCGCCAGGAGGCGCGCCGTGGCCTCGCCGATCCCGCTCGAGGACCCGGTGACGAGCGCCACGCGTCGCAGGTCCGCACCGCCTGCGCCGACGGAGCCGGGATTTCCGGTTTCTGTCGCTGTGGTGGGAGGGCTCACGCGCGGGCCCCCTCAGGGGCGCTGGTAGTCGTCGTGCGAAGCTCGGCGGCATCGGCGGCGCCGCGGCGCTCGAGCTCCGCGGCGTCGCCGGCCGCAGACGGCGTCATCAGCACTGACATGGATTCTGGCCTCCTCGAACGATCGCGCTTTCCTGAATCCACGCGACTCTAACGGTCCGCGGGCCTCGCCGCCGGCGGGCAGCGCGAGGTGCGAGAACCGTGTCCAGGCGTCAGACGATAGGCGCCGCAGGCGTGGCGCGGCCGCACCTCGACCCACGTGGCCGGGGGAGCGGAGCGCCTGGGCGGAGGCGACTAGGAGAGGGTGAGGACCGCCGGCCGCCAACCGATCCGTTCATAGGATGCCGGGTCGGCTGCCGAGCTTGGCAGGCGAGCGTCGTAGGCGGCCGGGATGCTCACGTAGAGGCCGTCCGGCCCCGCCGAGACACGCGCCCCGTGCGCCGCGTCCTGGGCGGTCCAGACGGGCGCGGTGGAGTGCACCCAGGCGCGGCCGCCTGTGTCCTTGGCGAGCTGCTCGATGCCCACGAAGACCGTGTGTCCAACCGCCACTTCGCCGAGCACCATGGCCACGCCGTCCGCGCGCAGCATCGGCCCTGGCGCCGGTGGGGGCGGCGCGGGCGCGCTGTAGGCACCGGCGCCGGCGGTCAGTCCGGGCGCCGCCGCGGCTGGGGCGGCGGTGGCCGTGCCGGGGGGCACCGTCGTCGGGGCGGCGGCGCCGGGGGGAGCGAACGCAGCCGCGCCGGCAGCCGCCACGGTGGCCCCGGGGGGCGCCTGCATTGCGCTGGCGCCGGCTGGGACCCCGGCGGCAACGGGCACGGCCCCGGGCCAGACGGGGGCCTGCCCGCTGAGCTCATATGCGTTGGGCTCGCGCCTGGTCTGGACCACGTGGGTCTTCACGATGTGGTCGTGAAGGGCGCGATTCTGAGAGTCGCCCAGCGGCCACAGGTCATCCACGAGGTTGAACAGCCCGAGGATCGGGGCGATGAGGCTGGGAAGCAGCTTGATCGCCCCTTCGCGCAAGAGGCCGGTCTGCAGGCCCACGGGCTTGCCGTCGTTGCGGACCACGCGGATTCCGAACGCCTGCTTGCCGAGCGTCTGGCCGTTGTGCTCACCGCTGCGGCACACGAGTCCCACCAGGTAGATGAGGTAGATGATCGGGAACACCCAGGCGTGGTGCTCATGGAGACGAGGCACGCTGTTTCCCTGCGCGGTCAGTTCATGCGTCACGGTCACCAGGTGGAATGCCGAGGCGGCCACCAGCCAGATGGGCAGCATGATGATGGCGTCGAGCAGCGTGGCGCCCACGCGGGGCAGCCAGCCGGCGAGAAAGTACCCGTGGACCGTGGCCCCGTCGGAGGCCTCGGCATTGGGAGAGGTCGACCATGTGGCGGCGCTCGCCATGGCTCAGGCCTCACGCGGGACGGTCGACGAGGAGGCGTGCGGCTTCGCGCATGCCGAGCCGGCCCGCCTCTGCGCGGGATCGCGAACACCTGTACGTTCCTGTGCACCCTTCACGTGCACGCGGCACATGCGACCGTATCGACCGCCTTCGCCGCGTACTTGAGGAGCGCACCCGATGTCGCCTCAGAAGTGGGAGCCGGCCGTGCCGGAGCGCTCAGGACCTGGCGCCGCTGCCCTCGCCGCTCCCAGCGCCATCGCCCTCGAGCGACCTGAGCCAGGCGCTGGGAATGAAGCGAGGGACAGGACCGGGAAAGCCGGGGAACAGCGCCAGCGCAGCGGAGGCCGCGGGGTGGGCGGCGACGTGCTCGTGCAGATCGTCGAACGAGTCGAGTGCGCGCACGCTGCTGAGGATCTGCAGCGTCGCAGCGTTCGGCCGCTCGACGTCGAGCGTGTGATCGGCCAGCAGCGCGTCGGCCCGCCCCAACAGCTCCGGCAGCTCCTCCACCGCGCGCCGGGCGGTGTCCTCATTGGCGCCGATCACGTGCGCGTAGTACCTCGCGGTCGGGCCGCTGCCGCGGGCGGCGAGGCCGGACATGGGCATGTGCGACTGATCGGTGAGCCAGCGGCGCAGTCCCATGTCGTGCACGAGCCCCCAGCGCATGAGCAGCCGGGGCGCGTTCTGCAGCTCCTCGTCGCCCCAGCGCTCGGCCTCCTCCGCACGGGCTCGCTGCGCGGGATCGTCAGGGAAGAGCGGCGGCTCCGGCACCAGCTGCTCGAGCGCGCGGGCTATCCGCATCGAGCCCTGCACGCGCCGGCCGTCGAGGCGCATCGCGGGAACCGTCCCGCCGCGAAACCCGGCCAGGCGCAACTGGATGCGCTGCATCCCGGGCACCACGTTGACCGAGTCGTAGTCGATGCCCTTCAGCTCGAGCATCTTGCGCACGGCCGCGGCGGGGTGCGAGGCGGGGAACCAGTAGAGCCTTGCTTCCATGGCGGCCAACGCTACGCGAAAGTGCCAGGCCGGGCAACCCCGGTGCATCGTTGGCGCGCAGGCCGTGCTCAGACGGAGACGGGCCCGGGCTCGAGCACGTCCGGATCGTGCCCGGGGAGCACGCGCGCACCGGCGTCCCGCAGCGCGCGCAGACGGTCTGCGGAACGCGCCTGCGCGGCGAAGTCGTCGGCGAAGGCGGGAAAGCGATGGTCCTCCAGCGTGATCGCGTAGTGCGTCACGTCAGCGCCGATCACGAGCCGCTCGCCGACGCGCACCGACTGATGGCCGGGCGTGTGCCCGGGCGTCAGCAGCAGCTCGACCGAGCCGTCGCCGAGCAGGTCGTGGTCCCCGTCCACCAGTTGCACCGGCCGGCCGTCGATGTCGTAGTCGCGCGGGTAGAAGAAGTTGCGCGCCATCGCCTCCCTGTCCCGGCCCGCCTCCCACTCGCGCCGCTGTACGACGATCGGTATCGAGGCGGGCAGCATCGTCAGCGAGCCGGCATGGTCGAAGTGCAGGTGGGTGAGCACGATCCTGGTGATCGTGCCGGCGTCGACCTGGTCCACCACCGGCCGCTCGAGCTCGAGCTCGAACTGGCCGGCCTCCGGGCGCCCGTAGAAGGCGGCCGGGTCGGCCACGGCACCGGGATGAAGGCCGGTGTCCACGAGGATGCGCTCGCTTTCCGTCTCGATCAGGTAGGCGGGCACGGGGAACCGGATGCGCCGCTCAGGGTCCTCGCCCTGGCGCCACACGGCCGCCGAGGAGGAGATCCAGCCGACGTTCAGCAGCTCGACCCTCACCGCGTGCGCCGCCTCTCACGCGCGCCGGCGCGCGCCGCGCGCACGGAGGCTTCCCTGGATGCGGCCATCCCGGCAAGAGCCTAACAACCGACCGGCGGGGCGGGGCGGGCCTCGGCCCTGACAGGGGACGCCGGCCCCACCCTCGCCTTCAGGCCTCGGAAGCGCAAGCTCGCCGGCAGCTCGCTCCGCCGGGCCCGGGTGACGGCGGTAGAGTCGCCGGACGTGAGCCAGGACGACCTCAGCGAGCTGCTCGAGCGCCCGCTGACGCCGCCTGCCGCCGACGTGCTCGCCGCGATCGAGGCCGGCCCCATCGATCCGGCCGCGGCGCTCCCCCCGGGGGACCTCGCCCGCCTGCTCGACGCCGGTGAGCTGCCCGCCGAGACGGGCTGGTGCAACATGCCGGACGGCACCGGCTACACGGCGGTGCGCACCGCCATGCCAGGGATCAGCGCGCAGATGCTCGACTGGTGGTTCCGCTGGCATCCGCACGATCCGCTGCGCTACCGGATCTGGTTCCCGGGCGCCCACGCCGACATCTCCTTCGAGGAGGCGCGACGTCCGGCCCCGAACGGCCTCTGGGGCACCGTGCACCACCCGGTCGAGGACATCGGGCTGGGCATGCAGCACCTGCGCATCCATTTCCTCGACCCCGTGGCCTTCGGCTTCCCGGCCGGCGTGCTCGAGCAGCCGGGCGTGGCGACCATCGTCTGCGCCATCGTCGGCGATGACCGCATGCGAGCCTGGCACACGCGCATGTGTCACTTCGCGCGCCGGACCGACAGCGGGCTGGTGCTGCGCAGCCGCTTCTGGATCGGAGGAGAGCTGAGGCTCTTCATGCGCGCCCGGCCCGCCGCGCCGGTCAACCGCCTGCTTGCCCTCCCGGCCGTGCGCCGACGCGCGGTCCCGCGGCGCGCGCCCCTGGTGATGGCCCGCCACTGCGCCGCCGAGTACGCCAACCTGGCCGCCCTGCTCCCCGACCTCTACGCACGCCACGCCGCCTGAGGCACCGCCGGGCCGTCGGCCGGCGAGCGCGCGAGCCCACCTACCGCGGGTGCGAACTGGTACGCGTGCAATAGTTACGGGTGTGATCAGCGGATCGGCCGCCGGTGGCAGCTGCCCGCGAGCGCTGGGTGCGCTCGCGGCGGTCTGCGCGATCGGGATCGCCACGGCACCCCCTGCGCAGGCGAGCGTTCCCTGCAAGGCGCACAAGGGGACCGTGACGATCGCCCACAGCGCCAAGGCGAGGATCTTCGAAGACATCCGCAACGGCAACGACTACGCCTGCCTCTACGGCAACGGGCACCCGCGCCTGCTCTCCACGAGCGAGCACTTCGAGTACGAGCTGGTCCACTTCGCCGGACCCTACGTGGCGTATGTGCAGAACATCGAGGCGGTGGACGACGACGTCGGGGTCACGAACATGAGCACCGGCCACACGAGCATCTTCCAGGAACTCGTGCGCCCGATCGAACACGCCGTCTGCGCGAAGGCCGAATCGCTCGTGCTGAAGCCCGACGGAGCGGTGGCCTGGATCGCGACGAACTTCCTCGCCGAAGGCTGCGAACATCCGCCGACTGGCGTGGTCGAAGTCCGCGCCCACGACAAGCACGGGCTGCGCACGATCGAAGCGAGCGCCACGATCGCCCCGAAGTCATTGTGCCTCACGGGCTCCACGCTGCGCTGGATGAACGGCGCGCTGGCGCGCACCGCCACGCTCTACTGAGTCGCGAGCGAGGCTCGCGCGCTGGCCAGCGCGAGCCAGCGGGAGAAGAGCGCCCCGGCCGCTCCCAGCATCTCCTCCGAGGCTGCGCTCAGCTCTTCGAGCACCGCCTCGGCGCTCCCCGGGCCGAGCGCCCGTTCGAGCGCCTCGCGATAGGCGGGCAGCTCCAGCCAACGCGCTGCCATCTCGGGCGAGGCCTCGAGGTGAAACTGGAGCCCGTATGCGAGCGCCCCGACGCGAAAGGCCTGGTTGGGATAGAGCGGCGACTGGGCGAGCAGGGTGGCGCCCGCGGGCAGCTCGAAGGTATCGCCGTGCCACTGCAACGTGCCCAACACGGCCGGAGCCGCTCCGAACACCGGGTCCTCGCGCGCGGCGTCGGTCAGGCTCACCTCGCAGAGACCGACCTCGGGCTCCGGGCCGGCGAACACGGGCGCTCCGAGGCTCGCCGCCAGCAGCTGCGCGCCGAGGCAGACACCCCACACCGGGACCTCGTCGGCCACGTATCCCGCGATCAGCCGCTTCTCGGGGCCGAGCCAGGGCAGCTCGGCCTCGTCGTTCGCGCTCATCGGGCCACCCATGACGATCAGGGCGTCGAAGCCGGGTGCCTCCGGCAGCCGCTCCCCCTCGTCGAGCTCGCATCGCTCGAGCGACCAGCCCTGAGCCCGCAGCACCTCCTCATAGGCGCCGGGCGGCTCGCAGGCCGCGTGCTGAAGGACGAGCGCGCGCAAGACCACTTTCTAGCGCATGCCCCGGCTGTGTGGGGAGAGGACGGCGCCGCTGGGGTCGCAGTAGATTGCGCCCGGACGACCGCAAGGCAAGGCGCACGGGAGGTGGCGAGGCGACATGGCAGGAGCGGGTGACACGCTGAACATCGACAGCCTGGGGTTCCGGGTGCTGCTCACGCGCACCGCGGCCGAGACCGAGGGCGCCGAGCTGGAGGTCGAGGTGACCGGCCGCCCGCGGGGCTTCCTCACGCAGGAGCACATCCACGCCGGGCAGGTCGAGCGTCACGAGATGCTCGACGGCTCGATGAAGCTCGTGCTGGCCGGCCGCGAGCACGTGCTGAACGCCGGCGACTCCCTCGAGGTGCCTGCCGGGACGCCCCACCGCCAGCTTCCGCTCGGCGCGGGCGAGGGCCGCGACAGGGTGACGATCCGCCCGGCGGGGACCACCCAGGCGTTCCTGGAACGGCTGGCCGAGCTCTCCGCGAAC
>Ga0335085_10017789_pt1 | contig 10236 bp, 9 predicted proteins | sample Lox_Sample_45_FD_206712 | JGI IMG/M metagenome (GOLD analysis project Ga0335085, IMG submission 206712) | Soil microbial communities from Loxahatchee National Wildlife Refuge, Florida, United States - Lox_Sample_4.5 | ecosystem: Environmental > Terrestrial > Soil > Wetlands | place: USA: Florida... | reverse complement strand
CGATAAGGGCACGCTGAAAGCCAGCGTCTACAGCTACGACTTCATCCCCACCACAAAAGGCCAGCAGCCGATCCACCAGGACGTGGTCTACGAGCTCGAGCAATACCCCGAGGACAAGACCGAGAAGGATCTGGAGAAGCATTGCGCCCCGGCCATCCGCGGACACATGCGGAACTTCCTCGAAGCCATCGGAACCCGGGGCCGCCCGGTAGCGGACATCGAAGAGGGCTACATCTCGACCGCGAGCTGCATCCTGGCGAATCTCTCCATGAAGCTCGGCCGGACGCTGGCGTGGGACCCCAAAACCGGGCGCGTGATCGGCGACCCCGAAGCGAACAGCCTGCTGGCGCGCCCGTACCGTGCGCCGTGGGTTCACCCGACGCCGGAAACGGTGTAGTGGCGCAAGCAGACGCGACCGTTCAGGCGCTAAAATGGTCTTGGAATGAGTCGCGCACCGCATCAGCCGGCCACTGACCCTCCGAACCTGGTCCGCCGCATGCCTTTCTCGCTGGACCGGCTGTTGAGTCATGTCGATCCGGGGCCCAAAGAGGAATCCGAGGATTTCGTGCGCCACGTTTATGAGCAGCGCCGAGACGACCTACCCTCCAACCTCAACGGCCAGACTCGTCGTTGACACAGACGTCGCCAGCTTCATTTTCAAGTGGCACCCCGAATTTGCTCCCCAGTAAATTGCGCTAGTGCGCGGATGTGAACTGATCATTTCCTTCATGACCCTGGCTGAGATGCGTCAGGGCGCGCTCGACGCCAACTGGGGACAACGCAAGTCCGACGTTCTGGAGTCCTACCTGGCAGACTTTCTTGTGCTCCACTCCGACTCCAGCCTGTGCTCCACTTGGGCGTCCATCCGAAACGAGAGCGTCCGCAAAGGCCGACAGATGAGCTCGGCGGATGCCTGGATCGCAGCCACGGCACTCACACTGGCGGTTCCTTTGGTCACGAACAACCCCAAGGACTACCGTCATGTGGACGGCCTCAACCTTATCTCTCTCGCGGGCTGAGATCGCCTCGTTATCTCTTCGTCTGCAGCGGCACCACCGTCACCTTCCCGTGCGCCTGGACCTCGCCGGTGTCCTCGTCATACTCCGCCTCGTCCGCCCGAACGACCGTATAGCCGTAGCAGACCGTCTCATCCGTGCTCTTCCCGGCCTTGAAGCAGACCGGTGTCCGGATCTCCACATCGCCCTTCAGCCGGATCACCGCCGGATAACCGCCGTCCCGTTCAATGCTGCGGGCGGACACCGTCGCCTGGCCGTTCGCAGTCCCGCTCTGGGGAGAGACCATCAGATGTTTCATGGACTCGGGATTGTCCTGAGCCACCACAGCCAACGCAAGTGACGCAAACAGCAGAACCAGTTTCACGCGATCTCCTCAGCGCCAGAGACGCGCCGAATCCGCCGCCGGTTTCTACTGATATCCCGCAGGAACCGTGAACTGCGCCATGGTCTGGATGAACCCGAAGTCCAGCCCCGGCGCGGTGAAGGGCTGTCCCAGCGACATCTCGGACAACTGCAACAGCGCGGCGTATGCGGGATCCACCAGACTGCTATACGCCGGCAGCGCCAGCAGCACCGACTGCGGAACGGTGAACTGTCCGGCCGAGCCAGACACCGAGCACGTGAATTCCACAAACGCACCCTGCGCGCCGGCAGCCGCCGGGTACACGCTCGACTTCCCACTGACCTGCATGTAACTGCCCGCGCTCACGTTCGACCACGTGACCGTGAAACCGCCGGAGCGGCTGACGGCGATCGGGTTCGGGGTCGGGGTCTTCAGCTGAGTCGACGAGAAGAGCGGACTGGGCATCGTGACGCTCACCTGAAACGCGCCGACGTCGCCGCCGCCGCTGCCATTGTCGAAGGTGTACGAGCCCCCACCGCTATCCGAAAGGAATAGCGGCGCCGTTCCGGCGGGCCCGCCCACCGTGCCGATGTACGCCCCCGCCAACGCCTGGTTCGCGATCAGCCCCGACGCCCACAGCAGCGTCGAGACGCTACGGTAGAAATTGGAAGGATCGGGCCGGAATTGGATGCTTGCGGACTTCCCCGCCCCGCTCACCCGCACCGCCGAACCCGCGTCGAGCGCGGTCGCGGCGAAGCTGCCCCAGGTCCGGTCGGCGCTGGATCCCACGATGCAGCTCCCGAGGGACGGTCCCAGCGGCGCGCTCGCAAAATCGGCGGCCCGCAGATTGAGGAACTGCGCGCTGGCGGCGTCGGAATCAATCAACCCACCCGGAATCGCGTACTGCGTGTTCTCCAGCTTGTCGAGCTGCAAAGCTCCCAAACGAAACGAGCTCTTCGACATCAGGCTCTGCATCTGGTCCGCCGTGATGCCCAGGGCCGTGTCCGAACACACGCGCCCGCTCAGCGCCACCGGCAGCGTCGCGAAGTTGCTCACCATGTTGCCGCTGCGCGTGACCACCGAAACCCAGCAGCCCGGCTGCACGCCCGCCGGCACGACGCCGATCACCTGGTCGAGCCCAGGATACGTCGACCTCCCGCGGTAGTACACCTGCGCCTGCACTCCGCCGACTTCGATCGAGAACGGCACGTTGGTCAGGTCGGCCGGTGTCTGGGTCGTGCTCTCGTCGCCCGACACCGGACCGACGCCCGTGCCCCAGAGCACGAAGTAGTCGCCGGGGTTCAGGGCGTTGGTGAAGCCCAGATATTGCCCGCTGAGGTCGAAGGCCGCCGCGGGCCCGTTGCCGGCGCCGTTCAGCGTCAGAATCCCGAAGGCGCTCTGCACCACGTGAATCGGCGCCGAGGCGTTCATGGTCCCGTTGTTCACCGTGATGGTGCCGTCGCCCACCGGCGTGCCGGAAGGCAGGATCGCGCCGACCTGCCCGGGCGTCACGTAATAGAGCAGCGCGTGGGTCGTGGTTCCGTTCACCGTGATGTCGACGCTGGTGCCGAGCAGCGTGGTCTTCAGCGGGATCGATTGCAGGCCCGTCGAACCGTTCGCCAGCCGCGCGCCGAAGATCGCGAAGATCGACCCCTGCGCGATGCCGTAGTTGGGCAGGATATTGGCGAGGTAGCTGTAGTTGTTCGCCAGGTGATCGATCGAAGGCGGAGAGGCAGTCAGGGCGGTCGGCAGGGTGAGGATGTTGCTGGAGGCCCCCTGTGCCGGCGGCCCGACTGAGAGGAACAGGGTTGGATTGCCGCCGGGCGGCGATGGCGGCACCGTGATACTGACAGTGAACTGCCCCACCTGCCCCGGCGTCAAAACCGCCGTCACCGCGCCGTTCGGCTGGCCGCTATTGAAGTACAGACCTGGTGCAATTGCCGTCGGCACGTTCGGCGGCGCGGGAGTTCCGGTCGGCACCACGGGATTCGTCGGCCCGAGGCCGATCGCCGGATACTGGATTACTTCGCCTGGCAAGGCCGGATTCGCGAACGTCACTGGCGCGCCCGTGTTCTGATGCGTCGGCGTGTTGATCAGCACCGGGGCGTACTGCGCCAATGCCAGGGAGAACGGCGCGGACGGACCGGCGGCCGTCGTCACGACCACGGGCATCTGCACCTTCGGCATCCCGAAGGAAATCTCCGTCGGGATTTCGATGGTCATCGTGCTTCCATTGAGCGGCGGCTGCACCGTGAACGCCGGGTATCCGCCCACCGTGACTTGCGGATTCGCGCCCAGGTTGACTCCGCTCAGCACCGCCAGGCCGCCCGGACACAGCGCGGTGCTGTTCAGGACGGGGTCCAGAATGGAAGCGATCGCCGGCCCGACGGGCGGCGGCCCGACCGAAAGCATTACGGTGTTGCTGTCCGCGCCGCCAATCGACAGCACCACCGGGATGCTTCCTGTCGCTGTGTCCAGCGGTACCGCGAAGGTCACTTGAAAAATCCCGGTCTGGCCGGTATTCGACGTCACCGTCGCTCCCGAAACCGGCTTGCCGCCGAGTGCAATCGACGCCGCCGGCGCGTCGGTTGATCCCAGTCCGATGGCGTTGAATACGATCAGTTCGCCGGGAGCTGCCGGAATCGAGTCCGTCACCAACACACCGGCCTGCTGATGCCGCGGCGACATCACGCTGCCCGAGGCTGAGCTGATCAGCACCGGGGCATAGGCGGTCAGCGTGATGGGAAATGCGTTCGAGGTGACACCAGTGGACAGCGTGATGACCACGTTGACGGTTCCGAGAGGCGCGTCGGCGGGAATCTGGATCGTCATCTGCCGGCCGTTCGTGAGATACGGCGGCGCCAGGTTGTTGGCGAGTTTTCCTCCCACCGTCACGTTCGGGTTGCCGTTCGGAAGCGTGCCGGCGATGACCGCCAGCCCTCCGGGACTGAGTTTGGTCCCACCGGTGTACGGATCGACCACTGAGATGATGGTGGGCGTCTGCTGCGCGCACGCCAGCCCGGCCGCCAGCAGCGCGAAAAGAAATCGTGGAAGTCTCACCGGCTCGCGGTTGTCTTCTCGGCTTTTTCCGGGTGCAGGGTCAGCTTCTGCACCCGCCAATTCAGCAACTCGGCCGCGTAGATGGTGTTCTCCGACGGGCAAGCCAGCTCGTGAATCCAGCCGAACTCCTTCGACTGGCGGCCGGACGTCCCCAGCATCCCCAGCACCTTGCCATCCAGCGACAACTTATAGATCCGCCCAGGGTAGGCATCGGCGCTGTAGAGATACTGCGTCGGTCCTGGCGTGATGCACATGGCCCACGGCGCGCCGCTCTGCCGCGCCGCCGCTTCCGCGCTCGGCATCGCACCCATCCACGGCACCACCCCGGCCGGCACCGGAACGTCGATCGTGATCTGCCGCTCGAAGTTGCCGTCGGCGTCGAAAACCTGGATGCGCCGGTTGCCGCGGTCCGCTACATAGATATTGCCCTTGGCGTCCGCCACGATGCTGTGCGGCGTGCTGAACTCGCCCGGTTTGTTGCCGCGGTCGCCCCACTGCTTCACCCAGCGGCCGTTCTTGTCGTACTTCGCCACGCGCGAATTGATGTAACCATCGCTGATGAAGATGTCGCCTTGCGGGCTCCACGCCACATCGGTCGGCTGGCGGAACTGGCCGTCCACCGCCGGTCGCGGAGGATTGACGCGCGTCCACGGCGCGGCTTCGTCGGAAGCCTCCTTCTTGCGCCCGAAGACCATCGTCACGTGGCCTTCGGGATTGAACCGGACGATCATGTCGGAGCCCTTGTCGATGACCCAGATGTTGTCGTCCTTGTCGCACCTCACCGCGTGCGCGTACGACCACGCATAGAGGTTCTTGCCGATCTCACGGATGAACCGCCCGTCCGGCCCGAACTCAAGCAACTGCGCCGCCGAGGCCGCGTACGCCGGACCCGTGGTGTTGCCGCGCGAAAACGCGAACACGTGCCCCTTGGAGTTGACCGCGACCCCGGCGACCTCGCCGAAATTCATATCGGCGGGCAGCTTCAGGAAGTTCACGGACGCTTCGAAGGGGATCTCGGGCACGGCCTGCTGCGCCAGGGCAGCGGCCGACAGCAACACGGCGGAGAGCAGGAGTCGCATGGCGGACCAATCTATCACAACCTTTACCCGCTCGCCCGCTGCACGACCTACCGGTCGGTAATATACTGTCTTCCATGCGTCTGCTCTGTCTTGCCGGGGTGCTTGCCATGTCACTCGCCGCCGCTCCCAAATTCAAAGACGAATACGCCACCGTCAACGGCGTGAAGCTCCACTACGTCAGCACCGGCAAAGGCCCGCTGATCATCTTCCTTCACGGCTTCCCCGAATTCTGGTACGAATGGAAAGACCAGCTCGCCGAATTCGGCAAGGACCACCTCGCCGTCGCGCCGGACATGCGCGGCTACAACCTCTCGGCCAAACCCGAGGGTCTCGACAAATATCAGATGAACCTCCTGATCGAGGACGTGCGAGCGCTGGCGGCACACCTGGGCCACAAGAAGTTCACCCTCGTCGCCCACGACTGGGGCGGCGCTGTCGCCTGGGCCTATGCCGCCGCTCATCCCGAAACCCTCGACAAACTCGTCATCATCAATGCGCCGCATCCCGGCGTCTTCGCGCGACTGTTGCGCGAAGACCCCGACCAGCAGAAGGCCAGCCAGTACATGTTGATGTTCCGCAGCCCACAAGCGGAGCAGACGCTCTCCGCCAACGACCATGCCATGCTCGTCAACATCGTGCTTGGCGCCGGCCTCAAGAACGGCACCTTCACGGAGGAAGACAAGAAGGCCTACCTCGCCGCATGGTCGCAGCCAGGCGCGATCACCGGCGGTCTGAACTACTACCGCGCCATGGAAGTCGGACCGCCGCCGCCCGGTGGCGGCACCGCCTCCACCGGCAAATTCCCGGCCGAGCTCAACATCAAGACCCCCACCCTCGTCATTTGGGGCGAGAAGGACACGGCGCTCACCGTGCACAACCTCGAAGGCCTCGACCAGTTCGTCCCAACCCTGACCATCAAGCGCATCCCCGACGGCACCCACTGGGTGATCCACGAGAAGCCCGCGGAGGTCAACGGCTACATCCGGGAGTTCCTCGCGAAATGAGAGGTCGCCCGCTCGCTTACCCGAGACACGGAGCCGCGACCGTCAGGAAGCGGTGGCTACGGTTGCCGGCGAAGCCGCAGCCACCGCTCCCTGACGGTCGCGGCTCCGAGTGGGGCGTATACTGAGGGAACCAATGAAGGTCGTCCTTTTCCTGTCTGTAATCGCAACCCTTGCCTTCTCCCAAACCTCCAAGTCCGTGTGGGATGGCGTCTTCTCCGCCGAGCAGGCCAAACGAGGTCAGGACCGGTACGCTGCGCAGTGCGCCGTCTGCCACGGCGATTCGCTGTCGGGCGGCGAATCGGCGCCGCCGCTTGCGGGCGGCGAGTTCCTCTCCAACTGGAACGGCCTCACCGTCGGCGATCTCTTCGACCGTACCCGCTCCACCATGCCGCAATCCAAGCCTGGCAGCCTGAGCCGCGAGGCCAACGCCGAAATCATCGCCTTCATCCTCAGCTCCAACCAGTTCCCCGCCGGCAAGGAAGACCTGCCGCAGGCCAGCGAAGTGTTGCGCGAAATCAAGGTCGAGGCCATCAAGCCCGAGAAGAAGGACTGACGTGCGGCGCCTGGGCCTCCTGTTTGGTGCGGTGCTGTTCGCGGTCCTGGTGATTGCCCAGACCCTGCCGCAGCAGCCGGCCCAGAATCTCGACTACTTCTGCCCCATGGACCCCGACGTCCGCTCCGCCGTTCCGGGCAAGTGTCCGCGCTGCGGTATGACTCTGCGGCTCGGCATTCCCGACCAGATCGAATATCCGCTCGACATCACCCTCGCGCCGCGCGTGCCGAAACCCGGCGAGCGGCTCGACTTCACCTTCCGCATCCGCGACCCGCGCAAGAACACGCCGGTGACGAAGTTCGAAACGGTCCACGAGAAGCTCTTCCACCTCTTCGTCGTCAGCCAGGACCTTGACTACTTTGTCCACGACCATCCCGTGCCCCAGCCGGGCGGCGTCTTCACGTACTCCGCCACGCTACCCAAGCGCGGCCTCTATCGGATCCTCGGCGATTACTACCCGACCGGCGGCATCCCGCAACTGACGGAGCGCACCATCATCGTGCCCGGCGGCCATCTGGAAACTGCGAAACTCTCGCCGGATCTTGCTCCCCAGCACGCCGCGAACATGGACGTCGAACTGGTCACCGAACCGGCTCAGCCGCTCGCCGGGTTCAAGACGCTGATGTTCTTCCGCGTCAAGCCCGCCGAAGGCTTGGAGCAGTACATCGGCGCGTGGGGACATATGCTGGCCGCCAGCGACGACCTGGTCGACATGATCCACACCCACCCGTTCCTCGCGGACGGCGGCCCGCAGATCCAGTTCAACATGATCTTTCCGCGCGCACGCACCTACCGGCTGTGGGTGCAGTTCCAGCGCAAGGGCGTGGTGAACACGGCCGTGTTCACCGTGCCGGTCCAGGAGCTCAAATGAGTTGGGGCAAACTCATCGCGGGTGCTATCGCCTTTGCCGCCCTCACGCCGGCGCACGACGTCATCACCACGCCGATCACCTTCTCCCGCGAGATCTCGCGGCTGCTCTATGACCGCTGCATCTCCTGCCATCGCGAGGGCGGCTCGGCCTTCTCGCTGGTGCACTACCAGGAGGCGCGGCCGTGGGCCAAGGCCATTAAAGAGGAGGTCCTGGAGCGCCGCATGCCGCCGTGGGGCGCCGTCAAGGGCTTCGGCGATTTCCGCGGCGACAAAGGCCTTACCCAGGAGCAGATCGAGGTGATCGCCGACTGGGTGGAAGGCGGCGCGCCCGAAGGCGATCCCAAGCTGTTGCCACCTGTACCAGAACCGCGGAACGAAGCCAATGTCATGCCGCCGGGGACCGCCGTCGAGGGTGTCCGGACGCTGCAGGCTTCGATGACGCTGACCGGCATCCGTCCAGGAACGGTTCCGGAGGGCGCTTCCCTGATGGTCACCGCCAACAAGCCCGACGGCGAGGTTTCGCCGCTGCTCTGGCTCTACAACTACAAGCCTAGGTTCGGCCACCCTTACTGGTTCAACACTCCATTGCGCTTGCCGAAGGGAACTAGGATCGAGGTCTCTCCGGCGCAGGCTGGAAGTGTTGTGCTGCTGTCGGCCACACGGATAAAACCGTGATTCTTTAGGACGTGGTATCGTTCGGAAGGGGGGAACCATGCAGTCTCAGCCGCTTCAGAGTCTCGAACAATGGGATGATTTCGTCGCGTCGCGCTACCGCCAGGGCAAGTCGGAGGAGGAGTTCCGCGTCTACTCGCCGGAGGCCAATCCCGGCGTGGCCGAGTTTTACCGCCAGAATCACACCGGCCAGACTGTGGATTTCGTGCGGGCCAAGCGCGCCGAATACCTGCCGCTCCAGCGCGGCAAGAAGAGCATCTGGGAAGCGGCGGAATACCTGAACACGCTGGTGGACGATAGCGACCCCGATACCGATCTTTCCCAAATCGAGCACCTGCTGCAGACCTCCGAAGCGATTCGCCGCGACGGCCATCCGCGTTGGATGGTGCTGGCCGGTTTCCTGCATGACTTGGGCAAGTGCCTCTGCCTTTACGGCGAGCCACAGTGGGCCGTAGTCGGCGACACTTTCCCGGTGGGCTGCGCCTGGTCGGACCAGATTGTCTACAGCGAATACTTTGCCGCCAACTCCGACAGCAGGGTGCCCGAGTACCAGACCGAGTACGGCATCTATGAGCCCCACTGCGGGCTGGACAATGTGATGCTGTCGTGGGGGCACGACGAGTACGTCTATCACGTGACGAAGCCGTACATGCCCGAGCCGGCGCAGTACATGCTGCGCTATCACTCGTTTTATCCGGCGCACAAGCACGGCGCTTACCGCCACCTGATGAACGCGCACGACGAGGAGATGTTCGAGTGGGTGCGCAAATTCAACCCGTACGACCTGTACTCCAAGGGCTCGGACCGGCCGAAACTGTCGGAGATTAAGCCGTACTACGAAGACCTGGTGAGCGAATACTTCCCGGACCAGATCGCGTGGTAACAGAGCCGCGGCCCGAAGGGAGCGGGGGGGGCGGCGTCGCCAGTGGGGTTAACCACCCCACCCATACGGTCGCGGCGCCGGTTGGGCCCAGAGCGTACCGCGGCCCAGGATTCCCGCGGGGTCCAGCCTTCGCTTCACGGCACGCATGGCTTCGATCTGCTCCGGCGTGTACTGCAGCTCCAGCAGGTGGGCTTTGCGCTTGCCCAAGCCGTGTTCGGCGGAGACTGTCCCGCCCAGCCGCACTGCCTCCCGCGCCAGGCCGGTCAGGACGTCCACCGCATGTTGCGGGTTCGCCGGATCTGAGAACAGGTTGATGTGCACGTGGGCGTCGCCGATGTGTCCGAAGATCACGTACCGCCCGGGAAACTCGGCCTCCAGCACGCGCCGATAGGTCTCGAGCATCTCCCGGTTGCGCGCCCGCGGCACCGCGTAATCGGTATTCATTTTGAGCGCGCCGCTGCGCCGCACCGTGTCGTTCACCAGTTCCGGCAACGCGTGGCGGAAGCGGCGGAAGCGTTCGCGATCCGCCGCCGTAGCCGCGAACCAGGAATCCTCCATCAACGCTCGGGAACTCTCGATCCGCTCGACCCACTCGTCCATTTCCGGGGCGTCTTCCGAGTCCAGTTCCTCTTCGATCAGCAGCGCGGCCTTGGCCTGGCTGGGCATTTCCGGATACCGGGTCCGCAGCAGGTCCAGAGAGTGCTGGTCCATGTACTCGAGCATGCGGAGCGATTTCGGCCACGCGTCCACCGCGTC
>Ga0335085_10017788_pt1 | contig 10236 bp, 3 predicted proteins | sample Lox_Sample_45_FD_206712 | JGI IMG/M metagenome (GOLD analysis project Ga0335085, IMG submission 206712) | Soil microbial communities from Loxahatchee National Wildlife Refuge, Florida, United States - Lox_Sample_4.5 | ecosystem: Environmental > Terrestrial > Soil > Wetlands | place: USA: Florida... | reverse complement strand
GGGCCACTCCAGCGGGCGGGATCCCGGCCAGGCAGTTCAGGAGCCGCGTCCCATACCGGAGGGCGGAAGCGATCGCCTCGCGCACGGTGCCCAGGAACTCCTCCTCCCGCCCCGGAACGCTGAGCAGCCCCCGCTCTCCCTTCGCCCAGTTCCCCGGCGCAGGATCGAACAGCACCAGCTCCAGCCGCAGCTCTTCGAGCAGCCGCGCCACCCGCGCCGGATCGAGCTCGTGCACGAAGAGGATCTCCACCCGGCGGAACCCCGCCTGGGCGGCGGCGCGGAAGCGGTCGTAGACGTCCAGCTCCGGCCAGAGCATGGTGAGGTTGGCGGCGAAGCGAGGCATCGGCGCTCACCCTTCCCGGGGCCGGTCCACGGTCACGCCCGCGGGGGCCTCCCAGAGCTTGACCAGCGCGGCCATGTCCTCCTCCGCCAGCCCCCGCCCGCACGCCTCGACGAAGCGCTGCTCGGCCAAAGAGCCGAGGAGCAGCGGCACCTGCGCCGCCTTCGCCTCCGCGTGGATGATCCCCAGGTCCTTGAGCAGGAGGCGCACCGGGGTAGCGGGGCTGAAGTCCCGGGAGATGAAGCGGGGCAGGTTGCGCGTCATCATGGTCGAGCCGCCGAAGGAGGTGCCGATCAGCTCCAGCACGATGGCGGGATCCGCGCCCAGCCGGGCCCCCAGCACCGCCGCCTCGGCGATGGCCGCCGTGTGGACGCCGACCAGCAACTGGTTGACCAGCTTCACCGCCTGCCCCGCGCCCACCGGCCCGCAGAGGCGGATGTTCTTGCCGAAGGCGCGGAGCACGGGCAGCGCGCGATCGAACGCCGCCGCCTCGCCGCCCGCCATCACCGTGAGCGTCCCGGCCTGTGCGCCCGCGGGGCCGCCGGAGACGGGGGCGTCGAGGAAGCGGGCCCCGCGCCTTTCCAGCAGCGCCGCGCAGCGGCGGTTGAGCGCCAGGCTCACGGTCGAGTGATCGACGTAGATCTGGCCCTCGCGCGCCGAGGCCGAGATCTCCTCGTACACCTGGGCCACCGACTCGGGGGTGGGCAGGGCGGTGAGGATCAGCTCCGCCCGCGAGCAGGCCTCGGCCGCGCTCTTCGCCGCCGCCGCTCCCAGCGCCGCCAGCTCGTCCACCGGGCCGCGCGAGCGGTTGAAGGCATGGACCTGATGACCCGCCTGCTGCACCCGGGCGGCCATCGGCCGCCCCATCTTTCCCAGCCCGATGAAGGCGACCTGTGCCATGGCCCGCGCTATACCACGGCGCTCAGGAGATCAGCGCCGGCTCGCCGGCGGAGGCTCCCACCAGGGTGACGATGCGCGTCCCCCGCAGGCGCCACCATCCGCTCAGCTCCGCCGCGCCGTGCACCCGCAGCGCGCGCCAGCCCTCGCCCGCCCCCGGACCCAGCTCCACCTCCACCGCCCGCGTGTCCAGAGTCAGCCCCGCCCCCAGGGCCTTGAGCGCGCTCTCCTTCGCGCTCCAGATCAGGTTCGCCAAGAGGTCCCGCTCGCCCGCCTCCACCGCGGCGATCTCCCTGCGGGTGAAGTAGTCGCGCACGAACGCGTCGCTGCGCGGCTCCACCGCCTCCAGGTCGGCGCCCAGCGCCTTCCCCGCATCGTCGACGGCGGCCAGGGCCATCCCCTCGCGGTGGGAGAGGGAGAGGGAAAGGCGCAGCGGCTGGCCGTCGAGCAGGGCCTCGGGCCGGCCGGAGGGGGCCGCGCGGATCTCCAGCCCCGGCCCCGGCGCGCAGCCGAGAACCGAGGAGAGGAGACGCTTCGCCGCCCAGCGCCCGAGGAGGAAGTCCTCCCGCCGCCAGGGGACGGTGAGCGCGGCCGCCCGCACCCGCTCGGCGGGAGCGAGCCAGTCCAGCCTCGCCGGACGATCGCCTTGCAGCAGCGCCTGGATCATCCTCGCTCCTCGCGCGCCATCCCCCGCTCCACCGCCTCGATCAGCTCGCGGCGCAAGGCGTGGGGATCGATGATCCGCTCCACCGATCCCACCCGCCGGGCGCGCTCGATGTCGTGGATCCGGTCGTACTCCTCGGCCACCTCGCCCATCTTCTCCGCCCGCAGGTGCAGGAGCGCGCCGCCGGAGGCGCCGGCGAAGCGCGGGTCCTTGCGGGTGCGCTGCTCCACCTCCCGGGCGAAGACCACCGCCGCGGCCGGGGCGCCCCCGATCACCGAGGCGCGCGCCCCCTCCACCGCCAGCACCTCCATGTTCTCCCGCAGCCAGCGGGAGAAGACCACGAAGGCGCCGCCGTGGTAGCGGGAGATGACGCAGAACACCACCGGCCCGCGGAAGTTGACCACCGCCCGGCCGATCTCCGCCCCGTACTCCAGCTGCAGCCGGCGCATCGACTCGGGTGAGCCGTCGAACCCGGAGAGGTTCGCCAGCACCAGAAGCGGCCGGTTGCCGCTGGCCGCGTTGACGGCCCGGGCGATCTTGCGGGACGACTGGGGGAAGAGCGTGCCCCCGCTCCACGCCTGCGGGCCGTCGCCGGGGATGAAGCCGGTCCGGGGCACGGGGTGCGACTCCACCCCGATCAGGCAGATGGGCTGCCCGCCCAGGTGCGCGTCCCAGATCACGCCGGTGTCGCCTCCCCGCAGGTCGCGCCAGCGCTCCAGCGTCGGGTGATCGGCGTCGGCCACCGCCGCCATCACCGCCCGGATGTCGAAGGGCCGCTTGCGCTCCGGGTTCTTCTCCGCGCTGAAGATCTCCCCCACGGTCGAGAACCCGCCCACCGCGGGCGGGTGCGGCGAGACACAGACGTCCCGGTCGCGCGGATCGGCGGTGCGCGCCCGCCTTGGGAACCGCTCGCCCGGCTGCACCCAGGTGTGATCGTAGTGGCGGAGCAGGACCCCGCAGGCCGCGCCCAGGTCCTTGGCCCAGTACTGCGCCTGGCCGTTGGGGCCCATGATGCGGTCGTAGCCGCCGATCCCCTGGTTGTCCTCGGCGGAGACCCCGCCGGAATACTCCAGCGCCTGCTTGCCGGTGAGCACCATCGCCGAGGCCGGGGTCATGATCAGGATCCCCCGGGTGTGCATCAGCATGGTGGCCTCGGCGTTCCAGTAGGGCTGCGCCCCCACGTTGATGCCGGCCACCACCACGTTGATCTCCCCGCCGGCCTGGGTGAACTCGACGATCCGGCGCAGGGCGCGCGCCACCCAGTCCATGTTCTCCGATCCGCTCTCCAGCGAGATCTGCGCCCCGGCGCTGAGCGCGAACCACTCCAGCGGGACCCGCATCTTCTCGGCAAGGTCGAGGGCGGCGATGATGCGCCGGCACTCCGGCTCCGCCACCGCTCCCGTCTCCCGGCTGGCGTCGCCCAAGAGGATCACCCGGCGCATCCCTTCCGGGTAGCGGGGGGAGAAGTTGCGCACCACCCCGGCCACGATGCGGGCGGTGTTCTTGCCGGGCGGGCGCGCCACCGGCACGAGCGCCCCGCTTCCGTCCAGGTCGTGCTCGACGAAGTCGCCCGGCGGCAGGTCGGCCTGGGAGACGTCGCTGGCCGAAGGGGTGAGGATCTTGACGATCTCGTACGCGTAGGGCACGCCCCGGCGGCGGAGCTGGACCACCCGCTGCTGGTACTCGCCCAGAGGGAGCAGGGGCCGCTGCGCGGGGCCGTCCCAGCGCACGCGCACGCCGTTGCGGTCGGGGTTGAAGATGCGGATCACCCCGTCCTGAAAGGAGCCGTCCGGCTGCGGCGTCCGCACCGAGAGCACCACCATCTCCAGCCCCAGCCCCTCGGTCTCCGGCTCCAGCCGCCGGGCGATCCCCAGCGCCTCCTCGCGGGAGATGGCCACCGGGGGCGCGACGCTGAGCAGCACGCGGTTCCACTCCAGCCGATCGGCCCGCCGGGCCTGGGCCAGGCGCAGGGCGGCGCAGGTCTCGTGCAGCACGTGCTCCAGCTGGGGCAGGTGGGCGATCCGCCCGTCCGGGCCGCGCAGCGGGGTGAGATCACGCACCTCGGCGAGAGCGAAGAAGCGCTCGTCGCGGGGGTTGGCGCGGGCCCGGCCGTGGAAGAGGTAGACGTCCTCCGAGGCGCGGAGGCGGGTGAGCTCGAAGTGCACCAGGCGATCCACTTGGAGCCGCTTGGCCAGCATGGGGTGCACGCCGCGCGCATGCCGCTCCTCGGCGTACCCCTTCTCCCCGGGCCGGAAGGTGAAGCACTCGCGCCGGCCGCCCCCCGCGACCACGAAGGCCGCGCGCCTTACCGGCCGCTGCCAGCCGGCCTCGTCCAGCGCGCGGGCAAAGCGCGCCGCCAGCTCGTCCTCTTCGCCCCTCCCGGAGAGGTACAGCTCGAGCGCGACCTCCACGTCGGCCGGGGCGTCCCGCGCGGCTCCGGCCAGCTGCCGGCAGGCCGCTTCCGCCTCCTCGAGGGGGGCGAAGCAGGCCAGGAGCCGGATGCGCCGCCCCTCCCGCTCGTAAGCGCCCCGCGCCCCGCAGAGGCCGGAGGACTCGAAGGGGGCCACCGACTGCAGGTCGCGGATCCGGTGGTACCTGCGCAGGAGCACCTCCACCAGCCGGGCCCGTCCCCCGCCGGAAGCCGCCGCCATGGCCTCGATCAGCCGGGGCGAGAGCGGCCAGGTGACTTCCACCAGCCGCTGCGCGGCCGCGGAATCGGGGGCCGCGGCTACCCGGTGCAGGTCGGCGTCGGCCTGGGCCAGCACCTCGTCGTGGACCTGCTGGAAGAGAGGCCGATCGAACCATCGGAAGTGGAGCTCGCGGGCGAGGTCGGCGATGGCCGGATGGCTGGCGCGCGCCACTTCCGCCAGCGTCTCCAGAAGCTCGCGCCACTGCGGCTCCGGGGGGCGCTCGGTGCCCAGGCGTTTCTCCAGCAGGGCCTGCATGGCCGGGAGCAGATCGTCGAGCCGGCCGCGCGCCTTCCACAGGCGAAGCAAGGCGCGATCGAGCACCCAGGGCGCGACCCCGCGCGAGACGCCCTGCTCTTCCACGGCCCGATCGAGCAGGCGGAGGAACTCCTCCGGCAGGCCGGCGCCGGAGGGCTCCTGCATGGCCAGGTAGCGCACCAGGAGCTCGAAGGGGGGTGGGCCCTCGCCGGCGCGCTCGCGGGAGAAGAGCGCGGCCTGCTGGACGAAGACGGAGAGAGCCTCGAGCTCCGCCTCGGACCGGGAGCGCTCGAGCGCCTTGGCCAGGGCCCGGGGATCCCAGCCGTCGCCGTCGTATCCCAGCATCAGCCGGTAGAGCTCGCGGGCCGGCTCGCGCACGCCGCAGGCCACGGGCTCCAGCGCGCTGCCCAGGCCTTCCTCCGGTTCGTCCTCCGGCGCCAGCGTGAGCAGGGGCGACCCCGCCGCCACGTGCTGGTTGGGCGCCACCAGCACCTCGCGCACGCGCCCTTCCTGCGGGGCGGAGATCGCCGCCTCCAGCTTCATCGCCTCCAGCACCATCAACTGCTGCCCGGATTTCACCCGGTCGCCGGGCTGGACCAGCACCTGGCCCACCACCGCGGGCATGGGCGCCGCCACCACTCCGTCGTCGGCGCACTGGACGGCGTAGGAGAGGCCGTCGATCTCCAGGTGGTGGACGCCCGGATCCTCGCTGTGCAGGACCACGCTGGTCCGTCCTCCGTCGGCGATGCGCAGCTCGTGCGGGCCCCGCTCCTCCACCTGGAAGAGGCTCGCCTCGACCCGGAATTCCTCCGCCCCGACCTGCGCCACGCGGATCCGGTGCCGCCCCTCCACGTCGATCAGCTCGACCAGCCTCCCGTCGGCGGGATCGGTCTGCGGCCTTCCCCGCCGCGCCTGGGCGAGGAAGCGCTCCAGCTCGCGGCCCTGGGCGGACTGGTACTCGAAGATCGCCGCCGCGGCCCGGGCCAGCGCCGGATCGCGCCTGGGCGGGGCCTTGTCCGCTCCCAGCGCCCGGGCACAGGACAGGATCAGCGCTCCGCGGTTCGTCGCCCTTCCCTCCACCACCAGGGCGGTTTCGGCGAGGGCGTCCAAAAGGCGCCGCAGCGCCTCCCGGCGATCGCGGCCGGTGGCGCAGATGGTGCCCAGCAGCGCGGAAGGGCCGGCGGGAACGCGGTCGCCTTCCCAGACGCAGGAGAAGATGCGCACGCCGGGCCCGCGGGGAACGCGGACCAGCGCCACCTTGCCGGAGCGCGCCGCGGGCCCGGCGGAGATGGAGGCGGAGACGGCGCAGCCCACGCCGGAGGCGAGCGGGGGCACTGGCTCGCCGGCCTCCAGGGCCACCCGCAGGGAGACCAGGTCGAGCCCGGTGAGGTCCTCGACGGCCGCCTCGCCCGCCCCGCAAGTGTCGAGCCCGGCGACGGCCGGGCCGCCTTCGCCCAGGGCCAGGCTGACCACCGCCACGCCCCGCCCGCGCAGCGGCCGGCAGGCCTCCTCGGCGGCGGCGGCGAGATCGACGGCGGACGCAGGAGAGGGAATCGGCGCCTCCACCAGGCCGGGCCCGAGGCTCCCGACTACGGCGAGGGTGCGCGCCGTTCCCGCCCCGTCGAGGGCGACGAACGCCTCCATCCGCGGCTCGCTGGCGGCCGAGGGGCGGAGGGCCTGCGCCGCCTCCGCCAGCGACTCCGCGCCGGGTCCGAGGACCGCGATCCCCTGCGCGGCGCAGCGCTCGGCGATCCGTTGCCGCAGGCCCGGAGCGCCCGTCAGCAGCCAGAGCGAGTCCGCGCCCACCGCCCGGAGCGCCGCCTCCACCGCGTCCGGTTCCACCGACTCCAGCTCGACGGGCTTCCCCTCGCCGGAGAAGGGCTCGCCGGCCAGGGTGAGGGTGACCACCTCCACGCCGCGCGCCTGCAAGGCACGGGCTGCCCTGGGGCCCGTCCCGCACTGATCGAGAATCGCGGCGCGCTGCATCCTGCCGTCTCCGCTCAGAGGGTGGCCAGCCGTTCCAAAAAAGACGGGTCGAGCGGAGCCGGCAGCGTCGCCGTGCGATAACCGTGCAGCCGGAGCAGCGCGCGACCCGCTTCATCTACCACCTGCGCGTCGAATCCGCCTGTACCGTCGTCCACTACCACCGCTTCCAGGCGGCCCTGGGCGGTGGCCGCGTCGCCCAGCGCCTCCACCGCGTCGACGTGCTGGGGCAGGCCCATCTGGCCCTTGGCGCGCATCTCCCGCAGGCCCGCCGTCTGGAAGCAGAGCTCGATCAGCCTCGGCTCCAGCACCAGCGGCTTGTCGGCCGCGTGGTCCTCGGGTAGCCGGGCCGGCAGGAGCCCCACCGTCGAGCCGTCGTCGTTCCAGGCCCGCTCCAGCACCTGGTAGGCCGGGCCGTGGAAGTAGACGCCGTAGATGTCGCGGGCCGGCAGCGCCTGCTCGTGCGCGGGAGGCTGCTTCGCGGCCACGGGCTCCGCCGGCCGGCGCGCCAGCCGGACCCGGGCGGTGAAGTGGGTGGTCCTCTGCGGCGCCGGCTGGTTGGCCAGCTGCCGTTCCCCGGAAAGCGCGCACCCGGCGATCAGCTCGCCGCCCTCCTCCCGCAACAGCGCGGTGAGGCGAAGGGTGCGCGGCTCGCCCCGGTAGAACTTGAAGGGAGCGAGGAACTCGACGCTCTCCACCGCGGCCACCCGGAACCCGGGGGCCACCAGCGTGGCCAGCTCGGCGAAGGCCTCCAGCCCCATCACGCCGGGCAGAACGGGAGTGCCGTCGATCCGGTGATCGTGAAGGAAGGGCTGTCCCGCCGGATCGAGCGTGGTCTCCACGGTGAGCCCGCCGTTGACGGTGAGGGAGATGGCGCGGCCGATCATCGGGCCGCGGCCGCGCAGGTCGACGCGCGCCGGATCGAGGCCGCCTTCAGGGTCCCGCTCCGCGAGCAAGACGCCCAGGGCGCCGGCCACCACCACCTCGCCGCGGGCGCCGGAAGCGAGCTCGCGGCGGATGGCCCGCATCCCCTCCTCGGGCGGCAGCATCTCGATGCCGGCCACCTCCATCATCCTGGGGATGGAGCCCCGCGAGGCCATGCCGATGCGCGCCCAAGCCGTCCAGTCGAGGTGGATCCCCTGGGCTTCGGGCCGCTCCCGCCGCAGGGCGGAGACGCACTTGGCGAGCAGGTCGTTGGCCGCGCTGTAGTCGGTCTGCCCGGCGTTTCCGAAGCGGCCGGCGATGGACCCGAAGGTGACCACCGCGCCGATGGGCACGGAGCGCAGGGCGCGAATGACGTGGAAGAACCCGTTGGCCTTCACGTCCAGGACCTTGGCGAACTCCTCGTCGGACTTGTCGGGCAAGAAGCGGCTGATCTCCAGCCCGGCGCAGTGGAGGAGCACGTCGGCGCGGGGAACTCCCGCCAGCGCCTTCTCCACCGCCGGCCCGTCGCAGAGGTTGACCTGCGCCCAGCGGGCGGTGCCGCCGGCGGCACGGATGGCCCGGATGGCCTGCGCCCCCGCCGCCAGCCTCTCGATGCGGGCCAGCTCGCGCTCGATGGCAACCGGCGTCACCTTCTCGCCGCGCGCCTGGGCGCGCTCGATCAGCGAGCGCTTGAGCCCCTCGCGATCGCTCTCGATGCGGCCCAGGTCGGGATCGGAGAGGTCCGGCTCGGGGAAGAGGTCCACCAGCCAGAACGTGCCTCCCTCCCTGGCCAGGTCGCAGGTGATGGCGGAGACGATGCTGCCCGCCGCCCCGGTGATCACGTAGGTGGCGTCCTTGCCCAGCTTCGCGGGCACGCCCGGCTCGGCTTTCGCCTGGCAAGCGGCGAGGGTGAAGCGCTCCTCGCCCCGCCGGCCGATCTCCACCGCCCCGGGATCGCGCAAGGCCTCCTCGATCAGGGCCGAGGCGACGGCCTCCACGCCGCGCGAGAGCTCGAAGTCGACCACCTTGACCAGCGCCTCGCCGCGCTCGCGGGAGAGGGCCTTGACGAACCCGCTCACCGCGCCGCCCATCGGGGCGGACGCTCCCTGCGCGTCGATGCCGAGCAGGCCTCCCATCCGCGTGGCCGCGACCAGGAACCGGCCCTTGCCCAGCCGGGGGTGGAAGGCGCGGGCGGTCTTCGCCAGCGCCTTCACCCGCAGGGCGAGACCTTCCTGCCAGGACTGCGGGGTCAGCGAGGAGAGCGGGCCCTCGTCGTCGAGCGCCGGCAGCCAGAAGAGGCCGTCGGCCTCCGCCAGGCCGTCCACCGCGCCCGGCTCCACCTGGACCACCTCGGCGCCCTGGGCGCGAAGCTGGCCCGCGAGAGCGTCGCAGACGCCGCCTTTGTCGGCCACCAGCGCGACCCGGCCCAGCTTCACGCCGCTGTCCTTGCAGAGCGCGATAGGGGGCCTGAGCACCGGCACCGGGATGCGGCGCAGGATGGTGCTGGAGGGCGGGGCCTCCACAGCCTCGGGCCTGGCCGCCTCTGCGGATTTCGCCTGCGCGGCCGGCCGGCGCTGGTTCACGAAGCCGATGACGTGCCGGATGGTCGGGAAGTCGCGCAGCTTGAGCTGGGCGTCGCGCTCGATGCCGTAGGCTTCGCGCACCGCCGCGAACGTCTCCGCCTGCTTGACCGTGTCGACGCCGAGATCGGCCTCCAGATCCAGGTCGAGGTCCAGCATCTCCGGCGGATAGCCGGTCTTGGCGGCGAGGATCTCCAGCACTTTCTGCACAACTTCGTCAGACGTTGACGTTGACGTTGACGTGGGCGTTGACGTGGACGGCGACGGCGACGTGGCCGCCACCGGCACTGCCGGCACCGCGGCCGCCGCCTGCTTCAGCTCCGGCTTCCGGTCATACACGAACCCGATCACGTGCCGCAGCGTGGGGAAATCGCGCAGCTTGAGCTGAGCATCGCGCTCGATGCCGTACGCCTCGCGCACCGCCGCGAACGTCTCCGCCTGCTTCACGGTATCGACGCCCAGGTCGGCCTCGAGGTCCAGGTCGAGGTCCAGCATCTCCGGCGGATATCCCGTCTTGGCGGCGATGATCGCCAGCACCTTCTCGGCGACCGGATCGGCGACCGTCGCCGCCACCGGGGCCGGCGCAGGCTTGGGGGGCGGCGCCGCGGCGGCCACAGGCGCCTTCGCGACCGCCACCGGCGGGGCCTTCGCCACCGGTGCAGGCGAAACCTTCGCCACCGGCGCCGGCGCGGGCGCTGCGGCCTTCGCCGGCTGGACCGCTTCGCGCTTCGGCTCCAGCCGCTGGCCCGCCTCGTCCCTCACCCGCAGCACGCGGCGGACGATCTCCAACTCCGCCCTGGGCTGCCCGCTGGCCTTCGCCACCCAGGCGTCGAACCTCGCCCGGTCCTCGATGCGGCCTTCGTACCCCAGCCGCTCGGGCGCGCGCCGCGGGGCAGGGCCCCG
>Ga0335085_10017787_pt1 | contig 10237 bp, 12 predicted proteins | sample Lox_Sample_45_FD_206712 | JGI IMG/M metagenome (GOLD analysis project Ga0335085, IMG submission 206712) | Soil microbial communities from Loxahatchee National Wildlife Refuge, Florida, United States - Lox_Sample_4.5 | ecosystem: Environmental > Terrestrial > Soil > Wetlands | place: USA... | reverse complement strand
GTTCTGGGCGAGGGCACGGCCGGCGGAGTTGGGCGCCGTAAGTTGAGAACCATGCAAGGCTGTCATCGCCAACCCTAGCAACGTTAGTGCAACGGGGGAGGGGAAGCACATAATGTGCGGAGTTTAGCACACGGCGGGCAGGACCTTTTCAGCTTTGGCTCGCGGACGTTGGGATTCTCAACCCTGAAGGGGTTGAAGATGAACACGCGGGGTTTGCCCTACGCGGCCTTCTGTTCCTGCTTCCAGCTCTGCGCCTGGATCGAGGTAATGACCGCCACCTGGGCAATGTCTTCCGCCTTGCACCCGCGGGAAAGGTCGTTGGCGGGCTTATCCAGCCCTTGCAGGATGGGGCCGAGGGCTTCGCAACCCCCGAAGCGCTCCGCCAGCTTGTAGCCGATGTTGCCGGCATTCAGGTCGGGGAAAATCAGAACGTTGGCGCGCCCGGCGACCACTGAGCCGGGGGCCTTGCGCGAGCCGATTTCCGGAATCAACGCGGCGTCGAGCTGCAACTCGCCATCCACGGCCAGTTGCGGCGCCCGCTGTTTGACATACCCTAAAGCTTCGCGCACGGAATCGATCATGGCGTGCTCGGCGCTCCCCCGCGTGGAAAAGGAGAGCATGGCCACGCGCGGCTCAACTTCCAGCAAAGCGCGCGCGCTCGCGGCCGTGGCAATGGCGATATCCGCCAATTGGGAGGGTGTCGGCTGCGGCACTACGGCGCAATCCGCAAACAGCGTAGCGCCCTCGGCGCCCAGGTTGGGGCGCGGAGAAAGCATCAGGAAGAAGCTGGACACCAGTGAGACGCCCGGCGCCACGCCGATTCCCCACAGCGCCGCACGCACCGTATCCGCCGTGGTGTTGAGCGCCCCACCCACGGAGCCATCCGCGTCGCCGGCTGACACCATCAGCGCCGCGTAGTTGCGAGGCTGGCGGGCGGCTTTTGCCGCCTGTTCCGCCGTCATCCCCTTCGCCTTGCGGCGCTCATAAAGCAGGCCGGTATATTCTTCCAGTTGGGGACTGGCGGTGGGATCAAGGAGCTCTGACGACTCCAAGCGGATTCCCAGCGCGGCCAGGCGCGACCGGATCCTGCCCGCATCCCCGAGTAGAGTCAGGTGGGCTAGCTCTTCTTTTTCGATCAGGCGGGCGGCTTCCAGAGTGCGGTCTTCCTCACCCTCGAAAAGAACGATGTGTTGGGGAAACATCCGGGCGCGCATACGCAGGTTCTCAAGAACTTTCATGGACCCCTCCCGCAACGATTGCGGAAAAACTCGTGAAATGATCGAGGCCCTGGGCTAAAACACGCCTTTTTGTCTCTTTTTGCCCTCTTTAATTCAAGCCTCACCCTTCTTAATGCACGCACCGTGCCAACGGGGTTTAGCCTTTCTTGAACAGGCCTTTCAGGCGGTCTACCAACCCTGCTGGGGGATCTTCCGCAGGCAGGCTAGGCGGCGGGGGAACCGCGGGAACCGGGGAGCGGGCCGCCGAGGCATTGGAGGGCTGGGGCCGAGCGGCGGGTTTGGGCGGCGGCGGGGGAGGAGGGCTGGAGCGAATCGCCGGCGCGCCGGCAAGCGGCAGAGGCGCGGGTGGTGCAACTTCTACGGGCTTGCTGGGCAGGGGCGCCGGAGGGGGCGGAACAGGGGGAGCTGCGGCTTTCGGCTTGGGTCTTAGGGTTCCCGGCGGCGCTGCCTCCGCCACCGGCGCGCCGCACTGATCACAGAAGTCGCCCGAGAGGTCAATGGGCCCCTTACAGAAACGGCAGAGCACCGCCCCTGCGTGGGTTACGGGCCTCTCAAAAGATTTCTTGAGCGCCTCTTCGTCGAGCTCTTCACCTTGATCGCCCAGACTCGGACGCGTCTGCCATGCAGGAGACCCCGAGCGGGGAGCGATGACCGGCGTGGGGGCGATCTTCAATGGGACCGTAACGGAATCTCTCTCGGAAACCGGCGGGGCTACAGGAATTGGAGCCGCCGCAATATAGGGCAGCGGGGGCGCCGTGCCCACGGGGGGATTGACTGCCAGGGGCGGGGCAGGAGGTGGAGGCGCGCCCATGAGGGCGGAGCCGCACTGCAAACAGAAGCGCATGCCCTCCGGAACACCCGAGTGGCATTTGGGGCAAGTCATCATAGATTTTCGAGCGAGCCAATTCGGGTCTCGGCTCAGACACCACTCGCATATTATTATACCCTGCGCTACATCTCAAGTGTCGTTCCACGACCGCGCTTGACAAACGCCGGATAATCGGTGGGAATGCTAAGGGATGCTTTCGCAGAAGGGAAAACCGGCATGAAATCTCCGGGTCGAGTCGGGTATGCTGTGGTAGGGCTAGGGCACTTTGCTGAATACGCCGTGCTGCCGGGTTTTCGCGGCAGCCGCAAGGCCAAGCTGGTGGCGGTGGTAAGCGGCGACCAACGCAAAGCGCGGCGCCTGGCAAAGAAATTCGGCGCGGCCGGCATCTACGATTACCAAACCTACGCGCAGTGCCTGGACAATCCGCAAGTGGAGGCGGTGTACATTGCCACCAACAACAGCACCCACGCGGAGTTTGCCGTGCAGGCGGCCGCCGCCGGAAAACACGTGCTCTGCGAAAAGCCCATGGCCACCACCGTGGCCGAGTGCCGGCAGATGATCGACGCGTGCCAGTCCCACCGCGTACGTTTGATGATTGCTTATCGCAAGTACTTTGAACCCGCGGCGATCGGGCTGAAATCCTTGATCGCGGGCGGCAGGCTGGGACCGCTGAAGATTCTCCATTCGGCCTTTTCGACTCACCTGCGTCCGGGAATGGCCAGGCCCGCCTGGCACTTTGACGCCAAGCTGGCCGGCGGCGGAGCGCTTCCCGATGTCGGCGTCTACTGCATCAACACCGCGCGCTGGGTGACGGGCCTCAACCCGGTGGAAGCCTCGGCTTACCAATGGACCGTCGACCCGGAGGCCTTCCGGGAAGTGGATGAGCACATGGCCTTCCGCCTCAATTTTCCCGGCGGGTTGGTGATGCAGGCGACCGCCAGTTGGGGCGCGGCCAAACAGTCCTTTCTGCACGTGGTCGGCGATCAGGGCTGGGCTACACTGGTCCCGGCCTTCCAGTACGACGAGGAGCGGCGGTTCTTTGGCCGCATCGGCGGAAAATGGTTCGAAAAGAAATTCCCGGTCGTGAACGAGCTGGCGCTGGAACTTGACCATCTGGCGGATTGCATCCGCCGCCACCGCGAGCCCGCACCGAACGGTACGGAGGGACTCCGCGATGTGGCGGTCATCCAGGCCATCTACCAGTCCATCCACACCGGCCGGCCGGTTAAGATCGCGTGATGCAGACATTTTGTGATGGGGTCAGCATATCACGCGTCGGTAACCACCCCGTCCGTCGAGAGACGGACACCCCTCCTGAATCAGGAGAGGAGTCCCTAAAAGCTCCCCGCCTCCGATGAGGAGGGGTGGCGCCTTGGCGACGGGGTGGTGCTGAACAGGAGGGAAACTTGAAAATCCAGCCCTCTGGCGTCAGGCGCGGGACACTCAATGGTGCAAGGCGAGATTTAGAAATTAATCTGGGCACCAGGACCAACATTTCTCCCGCTTGGCGGGCTGAATCATTGAACAGCCGTTTTAAATCGTGAAGGGCAGGTGTGAGAATCATGAATCCGCTCAAGTGGTTGGCGTGTTGTGTAACGCTTCTTTCGTTTCCGCTGCTGGCGCCCGCCCGACCCGCCCAGGAAACGGGGAAGCCGGCTGCCGAAGCGCCGGAGCAATCGGCTCATTCCGCACCCCGCCAGATTCAGGTCGCGTCAGATGTCCAGGCGGCCAAGCTGGTGGAGCGAGTTGATCCGGTGTACTCCAAGGAAGCGAAGAAGAAACACCTGGAAGGGAAGGTTCGCATCCGCGTGGTGATCGACAAAAACGGGCGTGTCGCCAAAACCAAAGTCCTCAATGGAAACCACCTTCTGGCCAAATGCGCCACCGAGGCGCTGCGCAAGTGGCGCTACCAGCTCACCCTGCTCAACGGCCAACCGGTCGAAGTCGAGTCGGAAGTCGAATTTCACTTCCACCGTCACAAATGGCGTGTGGACTGAGTTTGGCCCTACCCTTGGCCATCAACGTGCTAGCCTATACGATGGAGAGGCGAGTTGGCGGGAATTTGCGCACCCGCCGCTAGCTCAGGCGGGACCCATGATAAGAGACGAGAGGCCGGCAATGTCCGGAGATCGAGGGGCAATGGACTCCGCGCTCAGCGCTAAATTGGCAACTTGCTGCCGTTTGCAGGGTCTGCAACCCAAATCAAGAAATGACATTTTGCCCCTAGAAACCCAAGGAAATCGACTTGCCAAAAAAATCCCAAATATTAAGGGTGATCCCAATATGTTGATGAAAACAAAGACACGAAAAGTGACAAAAAATGTCTAGCCAATATGTGTATGAAACTAAACAATCTATGGGTTTTGCCAAGATCTTGATGAAAAATAAGCTTGTTAACGTGATTTAGACCCACCAAAACGCACAAAATCCGCGCAAATCCCTGCTAGCCCAATATCTCTAAGAAAACAAGCGGCTTGCACGCAGACTATTTTACCGAAGCCAATATGTTGATGTAAAAGCAGGGACTTACCTGCCCGTCTCGGCGTAGGCGGGAAAGGAGGGCGGATAAGCTTCGAGAAGGACGGCTTCCCAGACCGGCCTCCCCTTTTCCGAGGCCGCGCCACGGATCAGCGCATGTAGCCCACGATGAGCGCCGGCAGACCCAGACCGGGCAAAAAATTCTCCCACCCCGGCGGGCCGGAGTCAGGGAACCGCTGCGTATGGAGGGCGGATCGGTCTAGAAGTTCTCGAGAATGTCCGTCACCAGTGTACGCGCAAGGTCGCGCGAGAGGCGGTCCAGGGCGGGCTTGTCTTCTTCGAACAGGGCGGCAGGTGTTTCACTCACCTGATACTCTTCATGAAACAGGTAATTATTGTTTGAGAATAAGACCTTGTGTGAATGGCGGTCTTCCAGCTTGACGTCGGCGGTCACCTGAACCTGCAAGGAGGTGGCGATGCCGGTGTTGGTATCAAAAGTGACGGCGCGCGCCCGCACGTCTTTGACAGTGCCGGTGAGAACCGCGTCGGCGCCGTCCGGGCTGGGGGAAATGCGGTAGTGCGTGCGCTCCAGGAATTCACGAGTCACGGCGGCGGTAACCTGCTGCTCGATGCGGAACCGGGAAGACATATTCTTGAAGGTGGGGACGGCGATGGTCTTGACGTCGGGCGGAATGCGGCTCGCTTGGCCCGCCACGTGGTACCCGCATGCAGCCGTGAACAGTAGGCAGGAGGCGGAAAGCAGTAGGCAGAGGGCAGAAGGCAGCCGGGAGTAGGCAGCAGGCGGAAGGCAGCGCGTTGCAGGAAACGGGCACCGTGCGCGATTCCCGGTGCGCGCCGACTCTCGAATCTCGGACTTTGAATTTCGCTTTTGTCTGCTCTCTGACATCCGATCAATCTGTGTAATCTGCGGATAGGCACTCAAGCGCGGGCCTGTTCGCGCAGGCTGGCGGCGAGTTCCACCGCATTGGCCGCCGCGAGGTGAAGGTTATCCGCCACGGCCCACAACCACAGTCCCTTGGGATGCTCACCGTCAACCGAGATGGTGTCCACCAGGATATCGCTCGAACCCGTCACCTCAACCGGCGTGGGGGCGTCGAGATTGGACCGCCGGACCTTGACGCGCTCGCCCGTCAGGGCCGCGGTGGCAGCTTCCAATGTGACCGGCTCGGCAGTTTCAACATAGAGAGAAACTCCCACCGAATAGAACACGGGAACTTGCATGAGGCGTAGTGCGGGGCGGGGCACGCGCTCACCAAGGTATTGGCGCATCTCACGTCGCAGGCGGCCTTCCAGAGGCGCCAACTGGCTGCCTCCTGACCTTCCCAAGCGCGAGAGCATATTAAACGCCAGTTGCGCGCCGAAGACCTGGTGCGGGATCTTCTGGAAGCTCAGGATATTCATCGTCTGTTTTTGAAGCTCATCCACACCGCGCGATCCGGATTCGGAGGCCGGAGCAAAGACCTGGGCCACGGCGGTCCGCAGGGCGAAGCGCGCAGCGAGGCGCAGCAGCACCGCACTGATAGCAATTACGGCAGGATGCGGAGCCACATGAATTCGCCCGGCAGCGGATTGGACTCCGGCAACCGGGAAGCGGCGATCGAGGAACGGCACGCCCACAAGATCCTCCGCTCCGTCGATCTTTTGGGCAGAGTCATTGTCGGCCCCGGCAGGTAGTCCCTCACCCGTGAGGTCAATGACCAGGCAGCGCGCAGTGCTGGCTTGCTCCCGCCAGCAGCGCAAGAACGCAGGCAACTCCCGCAAGCGCCCGGCCAGGAAGGCAAAGTCCAACTCGCCTTCGTGGATTTGGCTGTCTTCCACGGTTGACGCGGAAGCGTGGCTCAGATCGATGATGGGAAGCTCGGGCTCTTCTCCCTCCGATTCAAAAGTAAGCAGGCGCGAAACCGGGAATTTGCCCTGTTCCAGAATCGAGACCAACTCTTTACCGAGCAAAGACGAGGCTCCCACCACCGCCACGCGATACCCTTCTTTCCCAGGATTCATGCGGCATGGACCTCTTCGGGGGCAGGCGGATGGGGCCGAATCTTGGAGATAATGCGCAGAATGATGCCGGAAATCGCGTAGGTGATGGCGAGGATCAGCAGGACGGGCTCGGAGAAAATCCAGATCACGCCGATTCCCACCCCGATGACGATGATGCCCAGATAAGACCAGCGCTTGCGAAGGTCAAGCGCCTTAAAGCTGTAGTAGCGCATGCGGCTGATCATCAGGAAACCCAGGATTCCCACCATGACCAGCCAAGCCAGAGAATTTTGCCAGGCATTGAGTGGCGCCTTATGAAAGTGGATAACTGCGGCAACGAATCCGGCGGCGGCGGGGATGGGCATTCCCACGAAAAACCGGCGGTCGCCGGTCGGCTTAACGGTATCGATATTGAAACGGGCCAATCGCGCCGCCCCGCAGATGACATAAAGAAAAGTCAGAATCCATGGGGTGGCATGGATGATCTGGGTGATTTGCGGCGGGCCGGAAGGTTCCACGATGGCGCGGACGCCCCAAACATAAGCCAACACCGCAGGGGCGACGCCAAAGGCGACGACGTCGGCCAGGGAATCAAGCTCGCGGCCAAAGGGAGAGGCGGTGTTGGTCATACGGGCGATGCGCCCGTCCAGGCCGTCGGCGACGATGGCCCAGCCGATGGCCCGCGATGCGTTATCGAGCGCAACTGCCGCCAAGGCGCTCAATTCCGCGGCCTTGGAGGCCAGCGTGGCAGCGGCCGCCGCGGCCAGGTATTGCCCGGCGCGTTGCGTTGAAAGGATGGCATAGTAACCGCAGACCAGGGTGCCCACGGTAAAAATACTGGGTAGGACATACATGCCGCGGCGCATGCCACGGCGCTCAAGAGGTTTGGGGGGTTGTGGATCCAAGGATGCTGCTCCCTGCCCGCACGCGGTCTCCGACCTTTACACGCCACTCGACCGTGGGGGCGACAAGCACGTCCACGCGCGAACCGAACTTGATCATTCCCACACGCTCGCCCCGCGCGAGTGAATCACCTAACCGCTTCCAGAATACGATACGGCGTGCTAACAAGCCAGCGATTTGCTTCACAACGATCACACCCTGCTCGCCTTCAATGGTGAAGACGTTTTGCTCATTCTCCACCGACGCCAGGGACTGCGATGCGACGCGAAATGCGCCTTTTTTATAGCTGATGTCCGTGACGCTGCCGGCAATGGGTGTGCGGTTCACGTGAACATCAAGGGGTGACATGAAAATGCTCAGGCGGCGCATGGGGCGGGAGTCAAACTCCTCCTCCACCAACTCAACCACCAAGCCATCCGCAGGAGAGACGATGGCGTTTGGCTCAATGGGAACCGGCCGGTCCGGATCGCGAAAGAAGTTCAGAACAAGAATGGAAAGGGCGACAAAGAAGAGGGTTGCTGCCAGGAGGAATAAACTGCGGTGATGCAGCCAGAATCCTGCCAAGCCGCCCGCGATGAGTACAAGGGGTAAACCGTACCAGTAACCGTCCTTTACCATGCACCCCTATTATACTCTGCAAAAGGCCGTTCGGTCTCTTGGAGGAGGCTGCTTTTTTCTACACTTCAAGGGCGCCCGCTTTTGTGGCCGGGCCGTTCGACCCGAATCCCTCAGCCAACGCCGATAGTCCTAGTGAACGGACTGTGCTTGCCGGACGATCAATTCCATCTGGTCCTTCGCCCGCAGCTTCAGCTTCTTCAACCGCACTTCTTCCGCTTGCTCTTCGGCGGAGAGGTGTGATTTCATGGAGAGTTCGTTGAGCTGAGTTTTGTAACGGGCGTGTTCCTCGCGGAGACGCCGATATTCGTCGTTGCCGACCATCAATTGCTCCCGGACGGCCTCGGTAGGAGTGCTCATGGGCGTGTCACCTCCACTACAGGAAGATTGCGTACAGGTTAAAACTAGCACAGCGCCGGGACGGGTTCAAGTTGGAAAGGGGTAAACAGGGAGGTCAACTGTATTGGAGATGATAAAGCATCCAGTAGACCACGACCCCGGTAACAGAGACATAAACCCACAAAGGCAAGGTCCAGACGGCAATTCGGCGGTGCCGGTCAAATCGCCCCCGCCAGGCGCGGTAAAGGGTGGTGAAAACCAGCGGGACGATCACCACGGCCAGAATGGTGTGCGAGCCCAGTAGGCTGAGGTAAAAGGTGCGGACAACGCCGTGCCCGGGGAAGCGTGTCACGCCGTGGAAGTAATGGTACGTCAAATAGCAAACCAGGAAGAGCACGGAGGTCGCAAATGCCGCCAGCATGCAGGCCCGGTGCGCAGGGATATTCTTTTGGCGAATGAAGTAAAAGCCCAAGATCAAAAGCATGGCACTGGTGGCGTTTAAGGTGGCATCAACCGCCGGAAGGTAGGAGATCATAAGAAACGTAGATCCTGGAAGTTAGAAGTGAGAAGTTAGGAGAAAAGAGTCGAGCTTGGCCCACAACAAACCAATCATTAGCTTCTAAGTTCTACCTACTCACTTCCCACTCTTGGCTTCCTGTTTCTCGCCGCCCGGGTGGAGAATCCTCCGCAGCTCGCCCTTGTAGATTGACCACGCGATATTGCCCCCGAAGACGGCCGACACGGTAAGACTAATCAGCGCCAGCCAAAGGCCGTCGATGGTGGTGAACCGATGGGTTGCGATTTCCCATGCAAATAGTGCCAATCCCCCAACGGCTAGAATGAAACAGAAAACCAAAAGAATGATGTCCTCAATCATGGTTCCGTGCGCCTCCCTTGGGGGCCAGTCCGGAGCCCGGAGTCGGCTCTTCGAATTCCGAGCAAGAGTGGGCTTTTTGACCCACACCGTTCTGAATCAAGAATCCTTGCGATTCCGTTAAACTGCTTAAAATCAATGGATTTCCAATGGCCACCCAATTGCTTTCACAGTATCATCTACTGTAGGGACGCGCAATGGCGTACACCTACGAGTGAGTTCCGTAAGGAGGCAGAATCCATGGCGACCGATCTCAAAGAGATTATAGAGCAACTTAAATTGCAAAGGGACATTCTTAAAGACGGCGGATACGGCCGCTCGGTGCGAACCCCCTGGAAGGAAGAGCGCCTTTTTCGCGATTCTATTACCTGCCTGAATGTCGCCGAGGAAGTCAAGAAGCATCCCTGCAACGAATGCCTGCTGTACGACTGGGTACCCGAGGACCACAAAGATGAAGACATCCCTTGCCACTTCATCCCGCTGAACGAAGAAGGCAAGAGCATTGCGGAACTGGAAGATGCCGGCAAGAGTGAAGAAGCCGAGCAGGCGTTGCTGGTTTGGTTAGATTCCACGATTGATCGACTGGAAGAACAACAGGCGAAGTCAGAAGTCAATAGCCGCTAGAAAGCGCATAAGATACCGGGCGCACAATTAAGCACGCACCCCGGTGTATTCGCTGACCTCTGCTACTTCTGGTCGAACATCAACAAGGCGAAAACCAAGGGCAGATAGACGATCGATGCCATCAGCAACTGTTTTGCAACCAGGTTCGTCCGCTGGGCCGCCATGCGCACTCCATAATAAAGAAAACCAGATCCCAGGATTGCGGCCCCCAGCAGGTAGATCCATCCGGCATGTCCCGTAAAGGCCGGAATGAGGCTCACCGGTAAGAGGGCGAGCGTATAAGAGATGATCTGCCGTACCGTTGCGCGGCCGTCGTGGTCGTGGCGCGGCAGCATC
>Ga0335085_10017786_pt1 | contig 10237 bp, 10 predicted proteins | sample Lox_Sample_45_FD_206712 | JGI IMG/M metagenome (GOLD analysis project Ga0335085, IMG submission 206712) | Soil microbial communities from Loxahatchee National Wildlife Refuge, Florida, United States - Lox_Sample_4.5 | ecosystem: Environmental > Terrestrial > Soil > Wetlands | place: USA... | reverse complement strand
CGCGAGCGCGCTGGCGATCAGAACCGCGGCGTTGACGTTATGGCCCTCGCAATGGCCCGGCGCGCCTTCGACGATCGCCGTCTGCTCGGCGGTTCCTGAGGCCTGCGAGTTGTCGGGATTGCCGTCGTATTCCGTGTGAATGGCGATCACCGGGCGGCCCGAACCGAATGTAGCGCAGAAGCCGGTCGGAAAGCCTGAAATCCCGCGCTCGACCGCGAAGCCCGCCTCTTCGAGCTGTGCGGTCATCAGCTTCATGGTCTCGAATTCCTGCATGCCGAGCTCGCCGAAATAGAAGATATTGTCATTGAGGCAGGCGATGGCCTTGGCGTTGCGATCGAGATAGTCGAAACAGAGTGACTTGGCGGCGCTCAGATTGCTGGCTTTGTCGGTCACTTTCGGTCACCTTGTTTTGGGCGGCTGTTATCTTATCGTGCGCCGCTCTGCGTTGAACAGGCTTGCCCGCCCGATCGAGAGCGTCACCATGCATCTTTACGACATCAGAATCCTGACGGTCCTGGCGTTTGGGCTTTTCGCCGGCCCCGCCGCGGCCGGGCCGGAAGGCACCGACATGAAGCTCGAGGACATGGGCTTCACCATGCGGGCGGCCAACACGCCCGAACAGCTGGCACGGCTTCGATTGTTGCCGCCGCGCAAATTCGTCACCCGGACCAAGGGGGACCGCCGCTACTTTCTCTACGCCGACCCCGATTATTGCAAATGCATCTTCCTCGGCGATGAAGCGGCGATGCAAAACTACAAGGCCTCGATCTTGCCGCCCCCGGCGCTTGCCGTCGCACCAGGTTCTGCTCCGAGTTTCGCGCGGCAGGATATGGAGGCGCTCGACCCCGACATCGCCGGTTCAATTCCGGACGGCGATATCCTTGATTATTGAAAGTGCGCGGTCCGAAAATCGAGCCGTCGCCGTCACTCAGCGATGGAGTCCTTGACCACCTGCCTGACCTCCGGCGTCGTGTCGCGGATGCGCGCGAGTGTGTGCGCGCTCTCCTCCGCGTTGACGAGGTCGGGCTCCTCGCCAGTGATCTTGTGATAGTCCGCGATGAAGTCGGGATCGTGTGACACATCGACGAAGGCTTGGCGCAGCGCCGCGACCGCTTCGGGGGGCGAGCCCTTGGGCAGGAACATGCCGCGCTGCATCTTGCTGCCGGCATCGCTGACCAGCAACAGGGCGTTGTATTTCGTTCCGGACGGCGGCTTGCCGAACGCTTCCTGATAGAATGTGTCGAACGGGGGCATGCCGCGCTTTTCGAGCGCCGGGTTGCCGGCTGGTTTTCCGTCCGGCCCGATGACCGGAAACTGGAACAGCACCACGCCGATGCCGGGCCCGATGATCTGCGGCATCGCTTGGGTCTGAAAGCCCGGCAGCGAGCTGCTGGTGAAGTTGATCTCGTTCTGAATCATCGCCTTGTTGACCTGCGCGGTGGCGGGGAACCCGGTCACCATCTTGTAGGGCAGGTTCATGATTTCGAGCACGAGGCGCAGCCGCGTGTCCTGCGAAGATGCTCGCGAATAACCGCCTGCGTAAACGTTCTGCGCGTGCGCAAAATCCGCCGGCTTGGTGTAGCCGCCCGGCACGATGTCCTTGCGGGCGTAGGCGATGTTCCAGCCGCGTGCCGCTGCGACCGGCACGAGGTCGTCAGGTTTGATCCTCATGACTGGATCTTCGGCGATCATGACGGTGGCGCTCATGGTAAAATAGCCGAAGGTCAGGCCGTCCGGCTGTGAGCCGATGTTGAGGCCGAGTTGGTTCATGGCGGTGACGCCGCCGGCGCCCGGCATGTTGCGGATGATAATAGTCGGGTGGCCGGGAATGTGTTTGCCGAGATGCTGTTGATAGACCCGCGCTTCGGTGTCGGCATTGCCGCCGACGCCGTAATTGACCAGCATCGTGAGCGTCTTGTCCTTGTAGAACTGCGCCAATGCCGGCGCCGGCAAGGCCAACGTTAGGATGAAGAGAAGACGCAACAGCACTGTGCCGCCATTGCTCGTGATCATTCCAGCCTCCACGCCATTCGATAGTCGGTAGCTTAACGCGCTTGCGGCCGCCGCGCGAGTTGGTGCCGCAGCGTCTCGTTAGCGTTCAGGTTGTGTCACGTCGTGCAGCTTCTGCACCGCCTCGCCGGTCGCGCCGAGCGTGTCGGCGACGATGTGCTGCAACTCCTCGCCCGAGAGCGGGTCCGGTTCCAGCCCGATCTTCGCTGCTTCAGCGACGAAATCTGGATCCTTCACCATGGCGCTGAAGGCTTCGCGCAGGCCGGCGACGCGATCGGCCGGAACGCCCGGGGGCGCCATGATGGTGAAGCCGATATCGGTGACGCTGCCGAGGAGCCGCAGCACTGCGCGGTCGAGATCGTTTCCGGCAAATTCGACGATGGCCGGCACATCGGGCAATTTGGCGCTGCGGCGGCTGGCGATGGTGTAGAGGAAATTCACCTTGTGGTTCGTCATCCAGTCCTGCTTCGCCAGCACGTCGGTGAGGCTGCCGCTGCCGACGCCGTCAACTTCGCCGCGCTCCATGGCGAGCAATTGCGGAATGAGCGACACGTAGCCGTTCACCACCTGAAAATGCGTCCCGGCGATGCGGTTAAGCGCCCAGGGTACGATCGCGGACGTGCCCGACGCGCCGCTCGCGGCGACGATGAGCTTACGCGCCTTCGCGTCCGCCATGGTGTGGTTCGGCGCTGCGTTCCAGGCGACGCCGACCAGCGTCACCGGCTGCATGCGGCCGATCCAGGTATATTTCTCCGGCTCGTATTTGGCCGTGGGATCGAGCAGCTTGTTGAGAACGACGGTCGGCTGCACGGTGCCGAGCGCGGTGCCGTCGCGCGGCGCGACGCTATAAATGTAGGAGGCCGCGCGCACGCTCGATGCGCCCGGCATATTTTGCGGGACGAATGTCGGATTGCCGGGCGTGTAGCGCGAAAGATAGCGCGCCATCAGCCGGCCGCCGAGATCGTACACGCCGGCCTCGCCGGAGCCGATGATGAAGGTGACGCTCTTGCCGCGATAGAAATCCGCGACCGGATCGGCGGCATGGCTCGGGCTCAGCAGCGCCGCCACCACCATCAACGCCAATCCGCCAAGGGCCAGCTTCGCGTTCATTAAGACTCCGCGTTCGTCACGCCTCTTCCGCGTCGGCCTTCAAACCGTACTCGGACTCCGCCGCCCGTGCCGAGATGTAGCCGGCGCGCAAATCGTCGCGGACCAAGTCGCGCGCGCGTTGCTGCGGCGGGCCATAACCGCCGCCGCCGCCCACTTCCATGATCACGATGTCGCCGGGCGCGACCGCGAAGCCTTTGGTTTTGTAGAGCCGTGTGCGCTTGCCTGAGGGCTTGAGGACGGTGACCCAGCCCCCCGGCGCATCCTTGCCGCCTTGCACGCCCCACGGCGGACAAATCCGGCGGTCGAAATCGACGCGCAGGTTGCACGGCTCGAGCACCCGATAGACCTTGCGGATACCGAGCCCGCCGCGAAATTTTCCGGCGCCGCCGGAATCCTGCCACAGCGCCATTTCCTCGACCTGAAACGGATAGAGCGATTCCTGCAGCTCGATCGGAATGGTGCGCGTGTCGCCGTGCGCCATGGTGCGGAACGGCCCGCTGCCGTCGTGATTAAAACCCGCGCCCCAGCCGCCCCAGCCGCCGTCGATGCAATCGAGCGGCGAGCGGTCGAGCCTCTGGCCCATGAAGCGCAGCGCCGCAAAGTGGCCGAAATGGCCGCCGGTAACGCGCTCCGGCAACGCCTTCTCGAAGGCGCGGATGACAGCGTCGATCACGGTCGGAAAGCAGCGGTTGTAGTTTCCCATCGGTGCGGTCGGGTCGGCGCTGAGCAGCGTGCGCGGCGGCAGGATCAGCTTCAGCGGGCGGAACATGCCTTCGTTGGCGATTTCCTCCGGCGCAATCACATATTTGAATCCGACCCGCGCGGTGGTGCGCCCGCCGCCGTAATAGCCGGCATTGATGCAGCCGGCGACCTGCCCGGGCAGGCCGGAGAAATCGGCGGTGACCTCGTCGCCCGCAACGACGATCCTGATTTTGATCGGCAGTGGCTCGTCGCTCACGCCGTCGCCGTCGAGCGCGGCTTCTGCTTCATAGGTGCCGTCGGGGATGCCGCGGATTTTCTTGCGCACCGCAGTCTCGGTCTGGTCGAGCATGGTTTCGACCGCACGCCGGAATGTCGCCACGCCGTATCTCGCCGCAAGCCCGGCGACGAGATCGCGGCCGGCGATGCAGCCGGAAACTTGCGCGGCAATGTCGCCCATCAGCGCGTCCGGAAAGCGCGTGTTGTTCTCGATGATGCGGTACACCTCTTCGATCGGCTCGCCGCGGGAGCAGAGCTTGATCGAGCGGAATTGCAGCCCCTCCATGAAAATGTCGGTCGAGCGCGGCACGCAGCCGCCGATGTCGATCCAGTGCATGTTGATGGCGAAGAAGCCGATCAGCGCGCCGTGCTCGTCATCGCCGAAAATCGGCGTGTACATCACGACGTTATTCAGGTGCTGGCCCTGCACCGAGGCGTGGTTGCAGACCAGCATGTCGCCGTGACGGATGCGTTCGCGGCCGTAGAGTTCGAGTCCGTCGCGCACCGCCATGCCGACGGAATCGGCGACAAAGATCGGCATGCCGCCGGTGTTCTGGGCGATCAACTGGCCGTCCGGATCGACCAGGCCGACCGCATAGTCCTTATATTCGTAAATGTACGGGCTGAACGCCGTGCGGGTGATGTTGGCGTCGACCTGACTCGCGGCGGAGAGCAGGCCGTGCCGGATCACCTCGAGCGTGATCGGATCGACGTTCTCGTCGGCGCGGCGGAGCGGTGCGCTCGCCGCTGCGCTAGGCGTCATGGGCCGGCTCGACGTTTCGGTGAGCTTGCTGTTTCATCGAGTCCCGGAAACTAGAACATGTCCTGATGCAACGCCATGATGCCTGTCGTACACTTGCGATGATCGGCCACTTGCCGCTGGCCCATGCGATAGACCACAATCACGGCTTGCCCTAACCTCTTTTTCATTTGTTGAGCAAAAGGCTTGCAATGGCTCCCGAACGTGTAGAACGGCGATTGAGCGCCATTCTCGCGGCCGATATTGCGGGCTACAGTCGGCTGATGGGCGCCGATGAAGAAGGCACTCTGGCGCAGCTCAAGGCGCATCGAACCGAGTTCCTCTATCCGAAAATCGCCGAGTACCGCGGCCGTATCGTCAAGACTACCGGCGACGGCGTGCTGATCGAGTTTGCGAGCGTGGTCGACGCCGGACGTTGTGCGATCGACGTCCAGAACGGCATGAGCGCACGCAACGCCGCGGTCGCGAAGGATCAACGGATCGAATTTCGCATCGGCATAAATGTCGGCGACATTATGATCGACGGCGGCGATGTCTTTGGCGACGGAGTCAACATTGCGGCGCGGCTCGAATCGATTGCCGAGCCGGGCAGCATTTGCGTTTCGGGCCGTGCCCGCGATGACTTGGAAGGTAAGGTCGCCGCTGAACTGGTGGATGACGGCGAACAACAACTTAAGAATATTGCCCGCCCGATTCGAGTCTATCGCGTGCGCCTCGGCCACGAGGAATCCGTGCCGGCGCGGGCGCTCCTCCTTCCGGATAAGCCTTCGATTGCGGTGCTACCGTTCCAGAACATGAGCGGCGATCAGGAGCAGGAGTATTTCGCCGACGGCATGGTAGAGGACATCGACCGGCCCTTCGCGTTTCAAATGGCTCTTCGTCATCGCGCGCAACCCGACCTTCACTTACAAAGGCCGCCCCGTCGACATCAAGGAGGTCGGTCGCGAGTTGGGCGTTCGTTATGTGCTCGAAGGCAGCGTTCGTAAGGCGGCCGGCCGCGTGCGGATTACGACCCAACTGATTGAGGCGGAGAACCGCACCCACATCTGGGCCGAGCGTTACGACCGCGCGATCGACGATATTTTCGCGGTGCAGGATGAAATAACAATGAGCACGGTGGCGGCTATCGAGCCGACCTTGCGCCAAGCCGAAATCGAGCGAGCCAAGCGCAAGCGTCCTGACAATCTCGACGCCTACGATCTCGTGCTGCGCGCTACGCCGCTTGCCGATACTGGAATGCCGGAAGGAGCCTCGCAGGCCCTGCCATTGCTGGCGCGCGCTATTGCGATCGAGCCCAACTACGCGCTTGCCCACGGGCAAATGGCCTTTTGCAACGAGATTCTTTACGTGCGGGCCGGACGGCGCGAGGAGAACCGCCGCTCCGCCGTTCATCATGCCCACACCGCCATTACACTCGGCCCCGACGACGCCGGCGCATTGGTCTACGGCGGCATCGCGATCGGCCTGGTCGAGCATGATCGCGTCTTGGCTCAAGAAACATTCGAAGCGGCGCTCGTGGTATCGCCTTCGGCGGCGTGGGCGTATCTGTGGGGCGCAGTGGTCCTGGGTTGGGGCGGTGAAGCCGAACGTGCCGTCGAATGGGGTGAACGCGGTATTCGGCTAAGCCCGTTCGATCCCTGGATCACGGCGGCATTGCACGGAATTTTCCACGGGCAATTCCTGCTTGGCCGCTATGAAGAAGCGGCAACGGCGGCGCGCCGATCGATCCGCAGCAAGCCCGGCTTCAGCATCAGCCACATGATGCTGGCGGCGGCCCTTGCCAGGCTCGGGCGCATGGACGAAGCGCGGGAGGCAACCCGGCGCGTGCTGGCGCTCCAGCCCAATTTCAGCAGCGACGGACAGTGCAAGGCGATCGGTTGTGTCCCGGCGCTGGCGGAGCCCCTGATCGAGGCGATGCGCATGGCGGGATTGCCGGCATAACGGTCTATGGCGCCGCTTTGCCGACTTGCTGGACGATCGGCCGCCATTCGTCGCGCTCGGCATGGACGAAATCGGCGAGCTCCTGGGGCGACATCGGCCGCGTGTAATTGCCCAAGGCCTGGAATTTCTTCACCACCTCGGGGCGCGCCAAAGCGGCGCGCAAATCCGCGTTGACTTTCTGAACGATGGCCGCGGGCGTGCCGTGCGGTGCCACCATGACGGACCAGCCCGATGAGGTGAATCCCGGCACGGTTTCCGAGGCGATCGGAACTTCCGGGTAGTCGGGAAGCCGTTTATTTGCCGCGATTGCCAGCATCCTGACTGCGCCGGATTCGACAGCGCCCGCCACCGGCAGGATGGTCTGGAACATCACCGGGACACGGCCGCTGATCACATCGCTCATCGCCGCTTCGGTGCCGGGATAATGAATCATGTTGAGCTTGGCGCCGCTGTCGCGGCGAAAGCGCTCGGCGGTGAGATGCTGTAACCCGCCGAGCGTGCCGGCTACAGCGTCGAGGCCCGTCGGCTGCGTCTTGGAGTAGGCGATGAGCTCCGCGAGCGAATGCACATTAAGCTTGCTCGATACCAGGATCGCGTAGGGCTGCTCGGCGACAAAGCCGATCGGCGCGAAGTCATTGACGTCGAACGGCAAGTCCGGATGCAGTATCGGCAGTGCCACGAACACCGAGCCGCCGGCGAGAAACAACGTATAGCCGTCGGCGGCGGATGCGACCGTGGCGCGCGCAGCGTTGAGGCCGCCGGCGCCGGCCTGATTGACGATGATCGCCTCCTGCCGCCACATCTGCGCCAGCGGCTCGCTGACGAGGCGCGCCAGCGCGTCAAGCGAACTGCCAGCGGCGGTTTGCACAATGACTCGCACCGGCCTGCTCGGGAAATCCTGGGCGTGAGCCGCGCATCCGACTGTAAGGAGCGTTGTTGCGAGAGTGAGCTGGGGCAGGATGGATCGGAGGGCGTTCATGTCTGCGACACTATAATCCGCATCGGGATTCATGTGAACGAGGCAGGCGGAATGCCTCAACCCCAGACTATGCGCGCGGTTTCGAGGATGCGCTCGAACTTGCGCCACTGATCGTCCTCGGGGATGGCGATGTGATCGAGGCCGCCAAAGCCGCATTGTGGACTGAGCGCGAGCTGCTCGACCGGCAGATATTTCGCCGCCTCGTCGATGCGCCGGCGCAAGAGATCGAGCGGCTCGAGATCGGACCTCTTGGTCGTTACCAGGCCGAGCACGGCGATTTTGCCTTTCGGCACGTAGCGCAACGGCGCAAAGCTGCCGGACCGCTCGTCGTCATATTCGAGGAGGATGCGATGGTGCTTGAGCTGCGAGAACAGCCGCTCGGCGATTCCATCGTAATGGCCTTCGCGGTGCCATTGCGGCATGACCTTTCCGGTCGCCGGATCGATGGTGCGCGGATTGCCCTTGCAGAGATGAATGCCGAAAGTGACGTCGTCGAAGCCGGCGATGACCGCGTTGTCGGCTTTAATCGAACGCTCCATGTTCTCATCCGGGGTTTCGCCGCGGGCGCGCATGCGCTCGAGCGAGACCTTGTCGACATAGGCGGTGTAACCCGGCGCGTCGATCTGGATGTAGCGGCAGCCGGCCTCGATCAGTTCGCGGATGATCCTGCGCGTGATCGCCACAACGTCAGCGAGGAAAGCGTCCATGTCGGGATAGATCGCGGTCGAGTTCTGCCAGTCGAAACGCTGCGAGATGCGATCGGGACTGAGCACCGTCACCTTGACCGGGCCGGTCGCGACCTTGCTGGAAAATTTGTATTCGGCGAGCGGCACGTTGCGCATTAGCCGCAGCCGCTCGACGACGCGGCGCCGCGTGATGATCGCCGGACCGGGCGCGCTGAAATTCTGCTCGGCGCGCGTCAGCGGCTGCAGGGTGACGCCCTCCATGGATTTGTCCTGAGCCGCGAGCTCGAATCCGGAAACCGACTCGCTGAAACTTTCCTGGAAATTGCGCCGGCGCAGCTCGCCGTCGGTGAGCACGGGGAAGCCGATCGTTTCCTGCTTGCGGATAACGTGGCGGATAGCGTCGTCCTGGACCCGGGCGAACTCTTCATTCGACAGCGCGCCGCTTTTGTATTTGCTGAAGGCCTCGCGAAGGTTCGCAGGCGAACTCAACCCGCCGACCTGATCGACCCGTAACTGCCGCAAGTCTTCCATAACCGCTGCCGTCGCCATGAGGCCACCTCTTTCAATTCCACTTTATTTGGTTTGCAGGTTGAGCTTGCGCACGATGTCGGCGTAGCGCTGAAAGTCGTCCTTGCGGAACTGCACGTAGTTGGCCGTGCCGTTCTCCTCCATGACGATGCCGAGCTGCTCCATTCGCGCTGCAATCGCCGGCTCGCGCATGACCTTCGCAGTTTCTGCCTGCAGGCGGGCGACGATGGCGGGCGGCATGCCGGCCGGCCCGTAAAGCCCCATGACGGTCGCAACGTCGAAGCCCTAGATGCCGAGTTCGTCGCAAGTCGGAATCGCCGGCGTCGACGGCGAGCGTTGCAGTACGCTGATGCAATAGCCGCGCAACTGGCCGCTGGCGATCAGTGACATGACGTTGGGAATGCCGGACCAGCCGACCTGGATTTCGCCGGTCAGTACGCCGTTCACCATCGCGGTGCCGCCCCGATACGGCACGTGCAGCACGTCGATGCCGGTGCGCTCGGCGAAGATCGCCATGGTCAGATGATGGATCGAGCCGACGCCGGCGGAGCCGTAGCTGATCTTGCCGGGCTCCTTCTTGGCGAGCGCGATGAAGTCGGCAAGCGTCGGCGCCGGCAGCGCGGGATTGGCGACCAATATGGTCGGCACGCTGGCGAGCGCCGTGACCGGCGTGAAGTCCCCGACCGGGTCGTAGCCGATGGCGGGATTGATCGCCGGATTGATGGCCATGGCGCCGGAATCGCCGAACATCAGGACATAGCCATCCGGCGCCTCCTTCGCCTCCGAGATCGCCGCCACCGCGCCGCCGGCGCCCGGCACATTCTCGATGATGACGGTCTTGCCGAAGTCCTTGCTGAAGCGATCGGCGAGCAGGCGTCCCAATACGTCGGGATTACCGCCCGGCCCGGACGGCACGATCAGCCGCACCGGATGAGTGGGATAGGATTGATCCTGCGCCCCCGCGGCGGTTGAAAGGACGGCAGCGAGCCCCAGTGCGAGAGCGGCGGCCCTCCATCGCATGACGATCTCCTCCCGCTGTGTGGCATCTTGGTGCGCCACCTCTTTCGATCGCCGTTGCGGGCGAATCGCCCGGCAACGTGCGCTCCAATACGCGCCCGACCCGATCGCGCGTTGGGGCCGATATTGTTGGCCGTTGGACGCTTCGAAAGCTATCCGTGCCTCGCATCATGCACAAGCGCGGCGTACCATACATCCCAAGCGCACGCGCGCGGCGAATTATGGGGA
>Ga0335085_10017785_pt1 | contig 10238 bp, 3 predicted proteins | sample Lox_Sample_45_FD_206712 | JGI IMG/M metagenome (GOLD analysis project Ga0335085, IMG submission 206712) | Soil microbial communities from Loxahatchee National Wildlife Refuge, Florida, United States - Lox_Sample_4.5 | ecosystem: Environmental > Terrestrial > Soil > Wetlands | place: USA: Florida... | reverse complement strand
CAACCACGCGGTGGACGAAGAGCGGCATGGGGGCCACCGTGTCTAACGTGGCGGCCTCGTCTGTGTCGCCGCAAGAGCCGCCCTATGGCACGGGCAACATTCTGGATTTTCACGCTGGCTCGGCGAACGCGGTCTTCACTTACGTTGGCGGCGGCTTCCCAGATACCAAGGATACCTACCTTAGCTTCGAGCACATGGAAACACCGGGGGCGGGCTTCGTTTTTGATATCAGCATCGTGACGGCCCAGGGCCTGGTGACGGATATTCAGGTCACCAGCGGTATGGCCAGTCCGGCGACGCTGGCGGGCGCCGTGATCACGATGCCGATCGGGCCGGGCGCCACCAATTGGCGCACGACGTTATTAAATTTGCAATCTGAAATCTCAAATCTCGTAACCGACACACTGGTCAAGATTACGGGCTTCAAGCTCACCCTCACGGTACCGAACGCCGAGCTTTACTTCGACAACCTGAGCGTTGGAACTCTCCAGCCGGCGAATTCCCTGAGCTTCAGCTACGACACTTACAACGGCCAGGTGGACCAGGCCTACATCCGCGCCGGTGCGATGGCGTGGGTGGTTTATGCCTACTGTGTTTACATGCGGCTTTCACAGGACTTCAGCCCCGCGCTTCCCCTGCAAGGGATGATCAACTTCCTGCTCACCTTGCAGAGCACCGCAGCGGACCTTACCAATGGCCTGTTTTACGAAGGGCATGGGTTCTACCAGAATCCGGGCTACCAGTTTGTGCCGGGGCCGGTTACCACCGTCTCCACCGAGCATCAAATCGACTTGTGGTTTGCTTTTCAGCGCGCCGCCAACGCGCTGCCGGTGGCCGCCACTAATCTGACCAAGACAGGACAAATCAATTCCGCACAGGCGAGTGCGCTTAATGCCACGGCAGCCGCCGCCAGTACCGCCGCAGCCAGCATCGATGCCAAACTGCTCGCCAACCTCTACATTCCACCTTCGGGCGCGACGCCGGGGCACTTCGCGCAAGGCGTGACCGGGAACACGCTGGACACCAGTCAGGCGCTCGACGCCTCTGGTCATTGGGCGGCGCTCTGGGCCCATGCCACCGGGCGCGACGATATCGCGCTGCAATGCGCGGAATTTGCTTACCTGAATTTTCTTTTGGCCAATCAAACCATTTCGGAATCTGGAATCCAGAATTCTTACAATCAGACGTATCAGGTCACTACGCCGTTCAGCGGCATGAAGCCTTACAACGATTCACCCGGCGGGTATTCCGGCTCGCCGCTCACCATCTGGCAAGAGGGGACGTGGGGCATGATCCTGATGCTCCTCGACCTTTATAGCATTCCGGGCCTCGCGAGCTTCTTCACCAATCTCGGCACCACGGTCGATGCAGTGCTCACCACGTTGATCGCGGGGCAAGCCTCCGTGTTGCAGGCGACGGGGAATGGTTCGCTCGTGGCTTATTCGCTGGCCGCGCGCGGGCTGCCTTATGAGTTTGAAGTGTGGCCCGCCCTCGCCCCGACGGCGTGGATGTGGCTGGTGGCGACCAATCCCAGCCTGCTGCTCACCGTGGCGGGCTTGCCTCAGTTGCTCCCCTATATGTACGTCCCTGCCGGCGCGGAACAATCCATTGATGACAAGAATGGTTCCAGTTCTGTCGGCCAGATGGAGATTCGTTGCATCGATCCCGGCGGTGTCCTCCACACCCTGGCGGCGCAGGAAGAATTGATCGGGCAGGTCGTAACGTTCAGCATGGGTTTTCCCGGCAATTCGCTTGGTGACTTCGTTGCGCTGCACATTTTGCAGATTTCCGAAATCGCTTTCGACGGCGATGGCCGCGTCATCCTCAAGGCCGATGACCTGAAACGCTTTGCCCAGGGCGCTTTCCTTTGGGCCAACGGCGGACCAGAAGAGTACTTGCCGGGCCAAAAGAACACCTGGCAGCCCAACGGAGCGCAGTGGCTGGCCAACAACTATCCGGTCTCGAACGACAACCCGCGCTGGATTAGTGGTAACCCGCTCGACATTTTTCTCGCTGCCATGCAAAACGAGCTGGGTGTGGGTCAGGACCAGGCGCTCAGTGCCGTTGTGCAAACTGGCGGCACAGGCGAACTGGCGGCCGCCACGAATCCATTTTGGGCCAAGTACGTTCCCGGTTCTGGAATTGGAAATCCTCAATCCGGCTCAGGAATGTCGAACCCGGTATCCGGAATTCCCCCTGTGGCCGGCAACCCCTCCACGTTAATCAACCCCAATCCATATCTCGACGTGGCCGGCATCGCGGCGCTTCGCGATGCCATGTTCTCGGGAGACTGGTTTGAATTCAAGATCACCTCGCCGCAACAAGCGCGCAGTTGGTTGGAAGATCAGATCTTGAAGCCCCTGGGCCTGGTCATGGTGGTTACCGCATCCGGGCAACTCACCCTGAAGGCGATGAAGAATCCGGCGAACCAGACGCCGGTGCTGGTCTTCACGCAGCGCAACATCATCGGCATTCCGGAAGTTCGCCTGGCGCCCGTCATTAATGCTATGGCCTATCGCCTGGATGCGGACGACACTGCCACCAACACCAGCGCGCGCACGTACAACACCACCGTTACCATGCTTCAGCAGTCGAGCTACAATCTCTTCCGCTACCTCTACAACCACCAGGTGGAAGCGGGGGGCTTGCGCACCGGACGCGGCGGGACACTGCGCGCCTTCCTGCTGGGCGACCAACTTTTCCGGCGCTACGGTTTTGCCACGCCTATTTATCAAATGGTTACGCAGCTCGGGGCGCTCCAGCCCGAACTCAAGGACTGGGTATCGCTTACGCACCCGCTGGTTCCGGACTATATCGGCGGGGGGCGCGGCGTCAACAACATCCCCTGCGAAGTAATCGGCCGCTCGCCCGATTATGCCAACGGACAAGTGCGCTTCACACTCCTGGATATGCGCCGGGCCAGCACCACCTCGCCTTACGAAATCGTGCCCTCTGCGTCCATGACGCTGCCGTCGTACGCGCAAGCGACGGAGGCCGAGCAGGAGACTTATTTCTTTATCACGCCGTCCACGAATGGTGTGTATACGGAGGCGCTGAGTGCGATCTTTTAAAGGCAGTGGCGAGTGGCTGGTTGCTAGTGGCTAGCCACTAAACACTAGCCACTAACCACTTGAAGGTTTTCTATGAGCCAAATGTTGATGTCTTCCATCCCAGGATTTTTTGATTTAGCCGACTCGACGATTGCCGGCGGCCAGGCGCTGACGGATTACGCCCTGGCGAAGATCTCCCACAACGCCAAGTTTGGGGCGGTGCGCTGCGAGATCATTTACATGGGTTTTTATGGGCCGGGCGACACCGTTTCCCCACCCGTCTCTCCTGTAGATGGCTACGGCTACAGCTACGCGGAATGCTTGTTTATCCCCATTCTCTATTCTTCCCGCTCGCCGGCGGCGGGCTATGTTCCGGGACAAGCCACACCCCCGGCGCTTGCCAATAGTGATTCCGGCCAGGGCAGCCTGGCTGTCTGCCCCTATCAACTCGACGTGAATGACGCCAATGGCAAGGTCGTGGTCCAAACCTATTGGTCGACAAGTGGGCCGGAAAACCAGGGCACCGTGAAAGTCATGGCGATTTGCCAGCGGCTGAGCGTGAACTTACCCGCAGGGGTCAGCGGTGATTGATTCATCGGGTTATCGGGCCAACGAGTCATGGAAAAACAGAAACGCTTTTGAATGGCCAGAAGAACCGATGGCCACATGGCCCGATTGGGAGTTAAGCGGAGTAACCGAGGTGTCAAGATGGCGATTGTAAGGACGGTGCTTCCGAGAAAAGGACTCGTCCAACCGCAGCACGGGATCACCCAATACGAATCGGACATGGACTCCAACCTGGCCCTGCTCGACTCCAACGTGGCGTTCCTGAGCGATCTCGCGTCGGTTGCCGACACTCTCGTGGGTGACCTGGGTTTAAACGGGGTGGTCAGCGGCTTTCAGCTCGCTCCCTCCAATTCCCTCTATCCCAGCGTGACGAACGGAATCCTTTACGCCAACGGTTCGCGCTTCGCACCCACCAACCCCACTCTCAACGCCGCGCCCGTGAATGTCACCTCTTACCTTTTCTACCAACAGGAGAACTGGCCCAGCAGCTTCTACTACCGGCCCGTTCTTGCCGCGCTAAACCCCGGTGATGCCTTCATTGGGAGCATTGTTACCAATGGGACCCAGGTCACAAACGTGACCCAAGCGACGAGCCTCTTTGGCCAAATTCCGGTAGCGCCCTCAGGGCCCGGCAATTTAACGGTGCCGCATCTGTTGGGGCGCGCTCCCGTGGGTGCAAACATTCGTATGACCAGCCCGGGAGCCATCTGGTGGCAGTCACCGACAGACATGGACGGCGTAAACCTCTATCTCGTTGCCTCAGACGCTGGGGTGACCGCAAAGGTGCAGGTATGGTAAAAATTCAAAATTATGAATTCGGAATCATGAATTGCTTGTCTGTCGCCCGTCGTCCGTCGTCCGTTGCTCGTCGCCGGTCGTCACAACCTGCCACGGCCTACGAACCACGAACGCCTTTCCTTCGGCTTCTACTCCTCTTCCTGCTTTCCCAAATCATAATTCATAATTCAGCATTTTCTCAGCAGCCCCAGGCGCAGGCGGGCCAGGCGATCTTCCCTGTCAATGCGAAATTCGTGCAAGGATTTGGCCCTGGATACTGGCCGACCGCCGGGTCAAACCTTACCTTGAATCTGGCCCCGGGGACCGCCGTTTGCAGCAATGTCGTTCAGACCTATGCCGGCGGCACACTTACCCTTGCGCCCAGTGCAACGAACTATGTATATCTCAACCCTCCAAATAATTGTGCGCCGGGGTCGAACACCACGGGCTTCACGACCGCGAGCATCCCGATCGCGACGGTCGTCACCACCAGCGCGGCGATTTCCTCCATCACCGACGTGCGGACCATGTTTGTTTCAAATGGCGGGACCAGCTCCGGAACCGTGACCAGTGTTGGAATGACCGGCGACGGCATCATTTTCAACCCCACCGTTTCCGGCTCTCCGATCACATCGAGTGGTACGCTTGCGCCGCAACTTCTCACTCAAGCTGCCAAAACGGTTTTGGCGGGACCGGCCTCGGGACCGGCGGCCACACCGACTTTCCGCGCCCTGGCATCAGCAGACCTGCCCGCTTCCATTACCAGCAGCACCTCCGGCAATGCCGCGACGGCCACTGCCTTGGCCACCGTGCCGTCGCAGTGCGCGGGTTCGGCCTTTGCCCTGGGTGTCGCAGCCAGCGGAAACGCCAACTGCCTTGGCAGCCAAACCGCCAACACGGTTTACGCTGCACCGAATGGCAGTTCGGGGGCCCCGATTTTCCGCGGTCTCACCAGTTCCGACCTCCCCACTATCGCCATCGCAGGGGGCGGTACTGGACAGACCACCGCGAATGCGGGATTCAACGCCCTTTCACCCCTCACTACCGAAGGTGACCTTCTCTACTACCATTCTTCCGCGAACGCCCGCCTGGCCCGGGGCAGCAACGGCCAATGTCTGACCTCGAATGGCGTGGATCCTGTCTGGGGTTCGTGCAGTACCGGGAGCGGAACCGTTACCAGCGTCGGCCTGTCGATGCCTTCCATGTTCTCGGTTTCCGGATCGCCTGTGACTGGATCCGGAACGTTGACAGCGGCATTGGCAAATCAAAACGCTAACCTTTTTATGGCGGGTCCCGCCTCTGGGAATGCCGCCGCGCCCGCCTTCCGCGGCCTGGTAGGGGCTGACCTCCCTGCTCCCACCGCCAGCACATTGGGCGGGGTTGAATCCATGACTTGCGGGGGCGGCCAGTTCTTAAATCAGATTTCCACCGGAGGAGTTCCCGCATGTGCTACTCCCACTGGAGGCGGAAGTTCCTCGGGGCTGGGAAACGGATCCACTGTTATCGATGCCAGCTTGCAGGCGGGTACCGATTTTAGCTCCAAGGTAAATGCTGCAATCGCGGCCTTGTCCCCCACGGGCGGCGTTGTCGATGCCCGGGGGCTTGGTGGAAGCCAGTCCATGTCCGCGAACATTGTTATGCCCCCGAATGTCACGCTCCTACTCGGTTCTGTAACCGTCACGGAAAGCCCTGGCACGGGCATTGGGGTAAATAATGGAGATGCAATAATTGGACTATCTCGAACCGAAAGTGTAATTACTGGAAACGGAACTTCCCCGATGATCTATCAGGCAAGCAATGGTGTCTCCGACGTCCATCTCGCCAAACTACGTGTGGGGAACTTCAACAACGCCATAAACTCCCCCGGCGTCCCGCAGCCAATGGACATGGCGCTCTACTTCCCCCAGGCCATGAACGTGAAATTTGAGGACGTAGACGCCTATGCCTCGTACGGGTTCTACTACGGGTCGGCAACCGCCACCCCCTTTAGACGGGATTTGCCTTACCTGACGGGCTGCAACTGTTACGGAGAATTCATTCACAGCTCCTTCACCGGTTGGGCCGCGGGGGCCGTCTTGGGAATGAACACTAACTCCAACACCTTTACCGACGACCTATTTGGCGGGTTGCAATCGGGGTCCGCGGTTTACATCGACAACGATACCTTCGCCAATTTCTTCTACCACCCGGACGTCGAAGTGCAGAACGTCGGTTTCGACATCAGCGGCCAGAATGTCAACATCGACACCGCTTATTTTGAAGACATTGGACTGCGTGGAGACGCACCAACTTGGACTGCGGGGTATTCGTACCTCGCGGGCGAGGTCATCAAAGATTCTAACGGCAATGAGCAAAAGTGCTGGCAGGGGGGGACCAGCGGCGGAACTCAACCCACCACTTGGGCGACTGCGGCGGGTGCGCAGACCACTGATAATACGGTTATCTGGCGTAGAACCGTGGCCCCTGCGATCATCCGCGAATCGGGTGCCGGCGTTGTCGCAGTGACCGGCGCCGGTTATGGAGAGACCGGAGTATCTGAGGACTTGTCGTCCGTCCCCCAATTGGTGGTGACTCCCAGTAACACTGTGTTACCCTCACTGACCGCTGGGAGGCTAAATAGCTCCAATGGGCAATTCCTCGCTGGTGGGCTTATCAATAGCGAAGTAACAATCACCGGAGCGCCAACCCTCTCCTACCATCTTGCCGGTGGAACCCACACGACAACGTATTACTACTATGTAAACCTAAACACCACTACTAGCTCGACCGGCTTGAGCCCTCAAGCGACAATCTCCAATGCTCCCGACGCTCTCGGCCAAGTTGAAACTGCCACCATCCAGAGCGGCGGCAGCGGATATGCGCTGAACGACACCATCACGCTCAATTGCTACACGCCGGGAATCTCCCCCGTCCTGACGGTTTCGGGTGTCTCCTCCAGTGTCGTGACGGGAGTCACTATATCCAATGCCGGAACTGACACGGGTCCTGGTTCCTGCGGCCAGGCATCAACGAGTGGTTCGGGCTCGGGCATTTCGGTTCTAGTGGACACGAACTACATCGTCATCGCGCCGCCCACAATCAACAGCGCGGGCTTCGGGACCTTCACCTACCAGTATCCAGGTGGTGGGAACTGGGATATTGTCGGAAGGACGAACGTCAACAACATGACGATTGGAACTTATCAGGAAGGGTTAGGTGTTACTTCCAACAACTTTTGCCCAAGTGCCGGCACCTTCTGCGATTTGGGCTGGTCTACGGTTGCCTATACCCCTCCCGCGAGAAACTCTACTGGGGATGTAAGCTTTGGTTCAAATTCAGGCGGAGACACCGCCTACGTGAACTTCAACACCATGCGGATGTACGGAAGCGCCCCAAACCTTACTTTTGTTCCGAATACCGTGGCTGGAAACTCGAACATCAACGTGGGTTTTGCGCCGCAGGGGCCGGGCAACCAGGCGTTCTTCAGCTTCTACTTCAACTCGGACCAAGCAGCAAACCACCGGTCCTTCATCGAGGTCAACTCAACTGTGAGCTCTGGCGGAATGGGGCTGTTTGGACCCTCTGTCTACACGGGAGACGTTTACGGAAACCAGCACAACATGGTTGACGATGGCAATGGCAATGCCTCATTCGCTGGGAAGGTGACGGCGGGGGCGAGCGGTTTTTGTATTACTTCAAACTGCATCACGTCATGGCCCACGTTTCCTTCGCTGCCGCTGTCAGTCGCCAACGGGGGGACAGGACAGACAACTGCCCCCGCCGCCTTCAACACGCTTTCTCCTCTGACCACCGAGGGCGATCTGCACTATTACCATTCCTCTTCCAACACCCGTTTAGCGATCGGCGGCGCCAATGCTTTCCTGACCTCCAACGGCACGGATCCCTCCTGGGGGGCTTTGACCGGGTCGGGCTTTGGCAGTCAGACCGCCAATAATTTCTTGGCAGCGCCCAATGGTTCGAGCGGAAATCCTTCTTTCCGCACTCTGGTCGCGGCAGATTTACCCGCTTCCATTACCAGCAACACTTCTGGTAACGCAGCTACGGCGACAGCGCTGGCGGCCACACCAACTCAGTGCTCGGGTAACAACTTCGCGACCGGAGTCGCAGCCAGTGGCAACGCTAACTGCGCGGCGCCATCGGGTGGGGGGCAGGCGGGCGCCTATACGTCGGTTTCGTTTTCCGCCACACCCACATTCACGGCATCGAGCAACACGAACAGCTCTTTTTCGATCACCCTGACCGGCAACGTAACAAGTTCGACGCTGGCGAGCGCGGCGGCGGGTCAGTATTTGGCCTTCAAGATTTGCCAGGATGGAACGGGCGGCCGCACGTTTGCGTGGCCCACGGGTTTCAGCGCGGCGACGACGGTGTTCCCCACACTGTCAACCTGCACCGAGCAGGCGTTCTTCTGGGACGGCTCGAATGCTCAGCCTTTGGGTCCGGCACAGGTGAGCGGATCGAGTTTGAGCGCGCTGTGGTATGGCCCCACGGGGTCGGCTCCGGGGACTCCTCCGAGCGGGTTCATCGCGGCGTGGTTCGACTCGACGGACAACGCCCTGAAGGTGAAGAACTCCAGCGGTACGGTTACAGCGGCGGTCGGGACCGCGAGCTGCTCCAACCAGGTGATCACGGCGATTAGCGACAGCGCGGCGGCAACTTGCACGACGCTGACCTTGGCTTCCACCTATTTTGCCAACCAGGGCACCACGACCACGGTGTTGCACGGCAATGCCGCCGGCAACCCATCCTGGGCAGGAGTGTCGCTCGCCAATGACACGGCTGCAAACCAAGGTACCACCACGACCGTCTTACATGGCAACGCTTCCGGCCAGCCGTCGTTCGGGTCGGTCGCAACTGGCGACATTGGTGCGAATGCGGTGACTTCCGCTAAGATGACGGCGGAAATCACTTACCACGTCTGCGACATTTACATCAACGGGGTGAGCACGGGGGCGGCGATCACCAACGCACAACTGGGGCCGGAAACGCGCCAGTGCTATATCCCCTTTGCCGCGACCATCCTGGAAATGGATGTGTCGGCCGACGCGGGGACGCCCAACATCATCATCGGCAGAAACCACGCCGGGACGATTGCCAACATCGTCTCCTCGGCGCTGGCGACGGCGGGCAGCGGCGGAATCGCGTGCTCGAATACGGGCGGCACCACGGGCCTGGATGGGGCGACAACCTGTGGTTCGACGCTGCAAAACACCAGCCTTTCGCGCGGGGATTATTTACAGGAAGTCAGCGGCACGGCGGGAGGCACGGCCAAGGCCATGTCCGTCCATGTTATCTATTCATCGAGCAACTGACGCTGTAGCGCCGGTGTCCCCACCGGCGAAAGACGACGCGGGTGGGGACACCCGCGCTACATAAGGTCGCGGATGAGAATCGCGGATGAGGACACTCGCGCTACAAGGATTGGGGTATGACGACGATTTGGACTTTTGCTCTTGCCTTCTGGATGTTCTGGTTTCCGCAGCTTGTGGTGCGCGTGCCGGGGCCGGGCGGAGCGGTGGCGAGCGGAGGAGGCTCAACGCCAGGGTTTGTGTCGGAAACCAGCAAGAATAGCACTCTCTCAACCTATAACGGGTCAGGCACTGCATTGGGTACAAACCCAACCGGGCAGACGGCTTGTCCTGCATATTCGTTTTGCATTCCGTTTGCTGAGGGGGCATTGAGCGGGAACCTCGGGATTGTCGGTTACACCTACGCGAACAGCACGGCGGTCACACCCACGGCCAGCGACGACAAGAGTGACAGCTGGACGTGTGTTAACGGCTCGAAGGACAGCGGAACAGGCATCTGGGCGGGGGCCTGCTATTTCCCCAACCTGACAGCGGG
>Ga0335085_10017784_pt1 | contig 10238 bp, 21 predicted proteins | sample Lox_Sample_45_FD_206712 | JGI IMG/M metagenome (GOLD analysis project Ga0335085, IMG submission 206712) | Soil microbial communities from Loxahatchee National Wildlife Refuge, Florida, United States - Lox_Sample_4.5 | ecosystem: Environmental > Terrestrial > Soil > Wetlands | place: USA... | reverse complement strand
AGGGGCTTACCGTGGGGACCAGGTTAGTTTATCATGGGGTGCTACATAAAGTCATTGACGCAGGGGCAGCACAAGGAAAAAGAATAGCCGCCCTTATTGATGAATCTCCGTGTGATTGTTTGGTTTACGAGGAAGAGGACCCATACGACTGTCCCATTCACGGCCTTCAGGATGGGCCGGACTGCCCAAAATGTTAAGGAGGAATTATGAACCAACAAGTCATGTTCGACAATGCTGCATTGGACCGTTACCGGAACCCGTTTTCGCTGGATGACACGCCGCTTACTTATTGCCGAACCTGTCTCAAGCCATGCAACGTAGAGTGGGATTACGATCACAACGGAGTCATCTATGAATCAGCTTGCTGCGGGTCACGCATCACCACGAGGGATGAGGCGGAGAGGATGTTGGAGGAACGACAAGGATAAATCAAAGGGAGGGTTGAGGATGAGAACAATTATGCGAGTAGGAGAAATTGGAATCGCGTTTCGGGAGGGAACAAAGGTGGATGACCTCATGGCTGCTACCGAGGGAGCCAAGGTAGTGAACGTCTACATCAGTTACGGTAAGAAGGCGGATTACACCGTCGCCGAGAGAGAGTACGTCCATTTTGCCATTGTGCCGGATAGCGCGGTGGAGGAGGAGAAGAAGAAAGAGGAGGAGGAAAAGGTATGAACGACGCGATAGACATACGTTCGACTGTACCGGCCCCGATAGCCGACGATGACATAATGGCTATCGCTCAAATGGCAGAGCAGCGTGTGGCTGCAATCATCAAGATCAAACAGGTTGCCCTATCTGTCACCAACGCCCACGATTGGACGGATCAGCAGGACCGCCCGTATTTACAGGCATCGGGGAGCGAGAAGGTAGCAAACCTCTTTGACATCTCATGGGGTTTTGCTACACCTGAACCGATCTACGAAGAGGAACCGGACGGGCATTATACCTATACATTTCGCGGCTGGTTCAGGATGGGAACCCGCACGATAGAGGTTGAGGGCAGCCGATCCAGTAAAGACCCCTTCTTCACGCAGAACAAGTATGAGGAAATCCCAGGCTCAGAAAAAAAGAAAAAGATCGAGCTTGCAGTGCGCGAAAGAAACAACAAGCGCGACGTGAGAATGGCTGCGTATACAAACTTTCTTGGCAACGGCATCAGCCGTATCCTCGGTATCCGTAACCTCACATGGGAAGACCTTGAGGCATTTGCCAAGGTGAAGAAAGAAGATGTCCGGGGAATACAGTACAAGAAAGCCGGGGAGAAACCTCCGATCAAGGAACCACAAAAGAAGGCCAACGGAGATGCGGCGACCACACCAGGCACGATCACCACAATCACGGAAATCTATTCTAAGTCCGGCGAGAAGAACGGCAAGCCCTATACCAAATATACCATTGAAACTCCTGATGGCAAGTTCAACACCTTCAGCGAGACATCGTACAAGGTCGCCCTTGATGCAAAGAATAGTGGGGCGGCTGTGGCGATCACGTTCAAGACTTCTCAGTACGGGAACGACCTTGAAAGCATCGGCCTTGTGCCGCGTGAGCCGGGGGATGATACGGCGGCAGAGAGTAAGCCCGAATGATCCTCACTCTTGACGAAAACCACGTCTACCACGTCGATTCTCGCCCTGTGCCTATCAGTGTTACAGGCCTCTTGAAATTCGCGGGCCTGATCGACGATACGTGGTTCACCGAATATGCAAGGCAGAGGGGCAAGCTCACGCACCTTGCAATCAAGTATCACAACGACGGAGAGCTTGACGAGTCCAGTCTTGATCCTGCGATAGAGCCGTATTTCGGGGCTTACGTGAAGTTCCTTGTTGATTCAGGTTTCGTTGTGACGGGTTCGGAGATCCCGGTGTACTCCGAAGAATGGGATTATGCCGGGACTCAGGATTTGGAAGGGTTCTTTCTCCGAAGCCCTGACATTCCATGCAGCGCAGACACCAAAACAGGTAAGGTACAGGACTGGACGCAGGATCAGATTTCTTTGTACGACCGGGCAAGGGGTGTTTATCGCAGGCGCTTTGCCCTGGAACTTCACAGGAACGGACGATACAAAATCATCATGTACGATTGGTGGCAAAACAAGCAGGCCGATGCACGGACCCTGCAATTACTCAAGAGATGGAGGGAGGAACATGGAACTAGCAGCGCAGCAGATTGATTCAGTGGAAATTGAAAGCAAGGCCCTAGCTATCCCCGAACAAGCAAAGCTCATCAAGGTAGTGGATTCGACCACGATGCAGGAAGCCGACGCCATGAAGGGCGTTATCCAGAGCATGAGGAAAGAGATCAATGACTGGTTTGACCCTCTGGTAACGAAGGCTCATGCAGCACACAAGGCGCTGACCACAAAGAGGGCGGAGACCCTGAAGCCTCTTGACGAGGCCGACGCCTACATCACAGGCCAGGTGAAAGCCTTCCAGAAGCAGGAACGCGAGAAGGCAGAAGCCCTGCAACGCGAGGCCGAAGAAAAAGCGCGGAAGGAAGCGGAAGAAAGGAAGTTGGCCGAGGCGGAACAGGCCGAGAAGGAAGGCCACCACGAGGAAGCTGCGGCGATCATCGAGGAACCGATTGAGGTTCAGGTGCCGGTTATCAAGGCGGATATTCCAAAGGTCGATCAGAGGAAATATAGAACTACATGGAAAGGGCGGGTTACCAACAAGGTTAGCTTTGTGCGGTTCATTGGTGAGATGGTAGCTAAGGCCGATACACACCCGAACAAGGCGGAGGCCGCCGCCTATGCCGATTATATTAACGCTCTCGATGTGAACCAGTCCTGGCTCAACGGGAAGGCGCGAGCACTGGAAAAGAATTTTTCTATGCCTGGGGCTGTCGGTTACGAGGAATGACCTCCGCGCCCAGGGAGAATAAGGAGGGGGAGAAGTGAGAGAAGGAATGAAATTGACGGAACAAGCCGAAAGCGATAGGGCAGACTTTGAAGATATGAAAAGCCGTTATGGGTGTTCTTGCCACATTTCCCCGCCCTGTGGACTCTGCGTACATCCGGGCAATCCTGTCAACCAAGAGGATGATGATGCCTGTTGGGAGCCAGAATGACCTGCCGTTCCTGCCCCCTCTCCATTCCTACCGCTCACGGCGGGGCGATCTGCACATTGCCGCCAGAGGAACCGTGCGTCCAGATCGTCCCCGGACGTGATCGTATTTGCTGCAGGGCTTGCGCTACGAAACGAAAATGGGAGGGGATGCTAGTGGAGTGCGGGGTGCAGAGATGCATGTACTGTTTGCAGCAAAAACAGGTTTACAAGGGCCGATTAAAGGAGGTGTCGAGTGCTAATCCACGTTGAATTTGATGTCATCCTGCCCACGGAAGCGACAGACGACGAAATAACCGAATGGCTGAGATTTGAAACAAGGGAGGATGGGCGCGGCATACAAACGGTAAACCCTCTATCTGCCTGGGAACTTGAGGCTGCATGGCAAACATTGAAATGGCGGAAAGGGTAGGAGGTGTCGAGTGCCGAATCTACAAACGGGCAAGTATTGGGACGAAGGCGCAATGGTCGTTGACGGCTGCACGAAGGTCAGTTTGGGGTGTCAAAACTGTTGGTCTCTGCAAATGACCAAGAGACGCAAGCCGAAGGATATTCTCTCGGAGAACGGGCAGGAGTGGTCAGGCTTCATCCGGTACAACAAAGACAGGCTATTCCAAGCGGTTAAAGGGAAGCCCAAGGTAATAAGTCTATGGAATGATTTATATCATGAGGCTGTGCCGGACTCAGTTATTGTTGCTGTTCACGATGCGATGGCCGGATTCATGTCTCATAAGTTTATGGTCCTTACTAAGCGTCCCGCTCGCATGGCCGACATCTGGCGGCGCTTCTGTGTCGCAGTCTGGGGCAATGTCTGGAACGGCACCACCTGCGAAAACCAGGAAATGGCCGACCTGCGCATACCGCAGCTCCTCCAGGTGCCGGGGCACAAGTGGGTTTCCATTGAACCGATATTGGGGCCGGTGGATATTTGGAAATCAGCGTACCAGCCTGGCTGGTCTAGCGAGAAAACTGACGGAAAGGGAATAACATGGTTTGTCGTCGGTCCCGAAACAGGCCCGAAGCGGCGAGAGTGCGATCCCGCCTGGATCAAGAGCGTGGTCGATCAATGCACGGCAGCGGGTGTGCCGGTGTGGGTAAAGGCGTTTCCGGTGCCTGCATGGGCAAATATCAAGACAGGCGAATCAAAGGACCGCATCAGCCATGACATGAACGAATGGCCGGTTTGGGCGCGGCGAAGGGAATTACCGTGGTAAAATAACTCGTTATGACATCGGATACTCGTTGCAGTTTCAGTGCGTATCGACTATACTAGGGGTAGCGAGGTTGTTTATGGGGATTTCCCTTTGAGATTAAATAAGCCAGGACGCAAGGCCGGGTGGCTGCCGGGACCTGTCTATCCTCATGGACAAGCCTCGCAACTTGCGTCCACTTTTTTCAAAGCGAGGCTGTGAATGTCTGACATCCGCATTGAATTTTCTTTCCTTACCCACCGAAAGCGTAAACGCCTCTTATCACTTCTCGGCCCTCAAGGGGTCCTGTCCCTTATAGACCTCTGGATAAACACGGCTCAGAACAGGCCCAAGGGCATATTGACCGGGATGGATGAAATCGACATTGCCAACGATGCTCAATGGCCGGGGGACCCTAAAGCTCTTGTCTCAGCGCTGGTTGATTCTGGTTTTTTAGTCCAGAATGGGAACAACTGCTATGAAATTCACGATTGGGATAAACACCAAAGATGGGCCTACTTTTCAGAGGAAAGATCAGCTAAAGCACGAGAAAGTGTGAGTAAGAGATGGGAGAAGATACGTTCTAAGAAGGGAACGTATACGAAACGTATACGAAACGTACAGGAACCGAATACGGAAGGTAATACTCCTTCTCCTAATCCTTTTCCTATTCCTTCTCCTATTCCTAATCCATATCCAAACCCAAAAGAGAAACTACGTTACGGTCCTTATGTGCTTTTAACACCAGATGAGCATAGCAAACTAGCTGACAAATATGGCTCAGTGTCAAACCTCGATCCGATTCTTGAATATATGAACCTCAAAATACAGTCCAAAGGGGAAAGCTCTTGGCGTAAAGAGCACAAATCGGACTATGCCACTATCCTCCTGTGGGATAGAAACGGCTGGATCAAGATAGATCAAGGCGCTCAAGGAGGCAAACTCAAATTATGAGTAAATCCACATGGACTTCTGTTCAGGACGTAATGGCCGGCATGGGCATGAAGCCTTCAGAATGGCTCAGAAAGGAAATGCCTCAGATTGACTGGGACGCTACGTTGGAACCTACTCGCCGCCGGACATGGCAGCAGATCCTCACCGAAGTAGGGATAGATAAGCTCCACAAGATTTTGAATGATTGGCAAAACTCAAAATGGTATCCGCATGCGTGGGATCTATATACCCAAGCCCGCCTAGAGGACAAAGACCGGGAATGGGTTGCTGAAACCCTGAGCGAGTGCAGGAAATACGGATGGTTCAATCCGACCATACGAGACAAGAAGCTCCGGTTCATGAGCTTATGGAAAACTGAGCATATCAGATCGGAAGCGGCAGAGAGCGAATGGAGGGCCGTGGAGACGCAGTACAGCGCTTTCGTGAAGGAACCTGTGGACCAGAAAGAGCGATCAGCCGGGCGCTTGCCTGGCGACGACTCCGATTGGGAGGACCGGCCATAGCCGGACAAGGAGGGAAGATGGAACGACGGGAGAAGATAGAAAATCTTTTATACGATATGTTACCGGCGTACTCACGGTTCAGATTAACCAAGGTAGCCGATGCTATCATCGCCTTGGACCCTGAAACGAAGCTGAGGGCGATTGAACCTTGTAAGAATGTTCTCCTTGCCGACACTATGAGTTGGCCCCACGATGAGAGATGTTCGGCTTGTCACGGATCCGGCACGGTCACACGGCGGCTGACGATTGAAGAAATAACCGAATTAGCAGAACGCTTTGTGTCGGCGTGGCCCTTGAGGCACATAGAGCCGTTAACCCTAAAAGGCGCTCGGTTATTTCTTCAGTGGTGATGGAGGACAAACCATGATGAGAATACTTTAGGAGCTTGCCCATGACGAAGTGGCTGTTGGATTAGTTAACTTTAGAGACACCGTTGGTTTTTCGAGTAAGGAGGAAATCATGCAACTAGCCCGATTATCCGTAAGCAGACAGGACGCATATGTTTCGACAGATCCGCGTAACCGGCGCGAGATAGAGGAACGGATAGCCCGGTCTTATGCTGAGGCTCTGCTATTTGTCCGCACTCCAGAACTCTGCCCGCACTGCGGCTATTGGTACTACGGCTCATGCCCCAGGTGCGGATGGGTGTTCGTGCCGGTCGATTTTGGTAAGCCGGTTGCAGTTAAGCACAGGTACAATGATGGTCAGCCGAGGGATTACGGGGAAGCGGTCTGCGCTTGTGGCGTGACCTTCGTTAAGCGTTCGCCGACTCAGCGCTTCCACTGTAAGAAATGTCAAATTAAGGCGAAGAAGGAGGGGAAACGTGGTTAAGCCATACTGGATTAAAGAGAGACATAATCCACAGTTAGGGGTTTACTATGTTGCGATGGGGCAGAAAAGCGTCAGGGAAGCGAAGAAGTTTGAGAAGTCGCTATACGGAATGAATTATATGCACAGGTTCGATTCGGAAAGGGAATACATAGCCGAGCTGGAAAAACTCAGGGCAGCGGGAGAGACGATACGATGAAGAAACCGATAACACCACGGTCGATCATCAAACACTCTCTCCGGCTTCTATGGTTACGATCCCGTGAGAGATTAGCCGCACTCAAGAGGGATGACTACACATGCCAAGGGTGTGGCCGGAAACAGAGCAAGGCTAAGGGAAAGGAGTTTAGCGTCGAGGTTCATCATGTGTCAGGCATCGACAACTGGGAAGAAGTGGTAGACATAATTCAGAGCCGATTGCTATGCGGGAGTGAACACTTGACCACCCTTTGTCACGAATGTCACTTACGAGAACAGAATGAGGCTACGGGAAAGGGGTAGGTAAGACAAAGGGCCACCGGAGTGGCCCTTGTGTGGGGGGATGGGCTATTGCTGCTTCTTCCACGTCTGGTAATCAGCGACCGATTCAAAGCACATCCAGCCCCCATCAACGCGCACTATCTTTGCAGCCCAAGGGCAGCACTTCAACGCATATGCCCTATTCGGGCCTTCTACGAATTGTGTTCTCATCTCTCACCTCCGTCTATCTCAGCCAGCAAGGCGCGGGCCTTGTCCATCGTTTGACATACGGGACACATGGACATGCACTCGCCTGGGTCTTTACCATGCGGATAGAAGTCAAGGGCCATAAAGTCTCGAAGCACTTCAACCAGTCTTGCCTCTCTTTCCGCGTCAGTGTCCATGTCTGCCAGTTGTTGCGCCGTTGGTTTCTTAACTCCATGTACTGCTAGGTAAGCATCTGCAAAGGTTTTCATTTTCCTTCCTCTTTGATTTGTTTGTGCAGCTGTTCAATCGCCAGTCTCACGACAGCGGCCTTGGTCAGTCCGAATCGTTCCATAAGCTCCCGGATCTGTCGGCGCGTGTCTTCGGTCATATAAATTCCCTCACCCCATCCTTTTGGTGGCATTAGCGGACCTCCTCTTGGTATTGCTTGTAGAGTAAATTTAGCCTGAACCTATCACCAGCCATTCCGTCTTTCAGCCCTTCGCCGTATTGTCTGCGTTGTTCATAGGTCCAATTTGGGTATTTCTGTTCAATCTGCCTGTCAGATAGACTCAGCTCATTACGCGCACCAAACGCAAAGCCTAAAGCAAACGGTTCATATTCTGGATGTAATGTTTTCATCTCCTCTCTCCTTTCCCCCGTAAGGTGGGGCAACCGATTGGTAAAGCCTACCTTGCCACCGAAAGAAAACCAGCGCCGTTACCTTCTTCATCCGACATAATCCACAGGATAGCACCGTCGTCCATTTTCAGGTGTGCCACACACAGGGCATACGGTCAGACTATCGGGATCAGGAATCTCGTACACATGCCCGCATTCCGTACACTGGTAAGCGTATGTTGCCATTTCGGTCTCCTTTGGTTTGTTTGTGTTCATACCTATGACTATGCACATTGCATGCCATTGAAATGTAATCATGTAAGTTGTAGTAATCATTACACAGTAGGAAAATCCATACATTCCAGTTTGAAGGAAATATCATACACTCGGCTCAACCGATAACCCGATAAACGACCGAGAATACGATGGAATTACGCTACAACCTATTGATATGATTAATGAGTATGAAATAGCATACATAAAATCACCCGTTTTGACCTATTTTCCCTACGGAAAGTGGAGCGAAAGGAGGCTAACGTCAAGTGTTTTGTGTCAGCACGAAGACCGGGTACGCTCCCTGGTTTATGTTCTCGTACATCAGTACGGCATATAGGATTCTTTCAACACTGGTTCTATTGCTGAAGACGCCCATGGGTCTTGTTCTCCTCCGTACTTCTCGGAAGCGACGCTCTATAGCATTGGTGGTGCGTATCGCTTTCCTGAAGTCCGGGTCATCAAACTGAAAACAGGTAAGGAGATCTTCGAGATCATCATGTAAACACTTGACGGCTTTGGGGTAGGTGTCGATCCATAACCTCGCCCACCGCGCTGCAGCAGTCTGTGCCTCGTGCAGGTTTTTTGCAAGGTAGATTTTGGTAAGTCCCCTCTTGACACTCTTCTGCTTCTTCCTTCGTACCTTATCAAGAATATTACGTACCTTGTGTGCCCAACACCGCTGCAGGGGGACCCCAGGGAAGACCTCGGGCAGGATAGAGATCAACCCTTGACCTCCGTCCGCGCAGATGATGTCAGGTGCGGCAAGTCCTCGGCGCATGAGGTCAGTGAGAAAACGATTCCAAGCAGCACCGCTTTCAGAGGTGGCGAGACAGAAGTCGAGACCCAGAAGAAAGCAGGCGAGGATCAAATGATCGATCTCCCGGACCCGGCGTGCATAGGCGGCAATGATGCCCCGGGGATTGAAATGGCGTGTTCTCGGAATAGAGAGCATGGTATCTCCCAGCTCCGTAAGGATACGACGTCCGTAGCTCCCTTTTCGCCTATCCGGGATCCCTCGCTGATACGCCCAGGAAAGATGACCGGCGACTTGCTGTTCCATCTGCTGCTTCAGGATCGTAGCAATAGTGCTCCGAGCTGCATCCCGGTACTCACCTGTCCACTCGTCAGACGACAACTTCATTTCCTTGACCACCTGCAACGCCTTTGGTAGATTCTTGATCACAATCTGTCGTTCCACGGGGTACCTCCTCCTTATTAAAGAATTGGTCGTTCTTTCTAAGGAAGGTACCCTTTCTCTTTCTCTGACACAAGATATGATACGCTAGCAGGTTTGCCGACGGACTTGCAATTTCAGGAGAATTGGTGTAAGGATAAAGTAATGAGTAGCACCGCAGTTGCAGTCTATCAGCCTCTTGAACCCACAGTTGAACGGACTTGTCCGGGCAATGGCAAAATCGACATTCCTAAACTGATGAAGCTATTCTTTATGCGTGGACTCACTAAATCAGAGTGTGCAAGAGAGCTGGGTGTGAGCGTACAGGCTGTAGATCAGCGATTGGACAAGCTTGCTCATCTTATGAGGCCGCAGGAAGAAATAATAGCTTGGGACGAGAATAGAACGGATTTTTACAAGTCGATGGAATTGACGTTAGCATCAGAAATGCTTGATCCCGTGAAGCTTAAAACGGCCTCAGTAAACAACCTTGCTTATGCCCTTCGGCAAACTCACGACATGCGACAACTGAAAGAGGGTCTAAGTACAGGTAATATCAACCATAATGTCCTTGTAGGTGACGCTACCAAGCTGTCGAATGAAGTCCAGAGGATGCTGGACGAACTAGCTCGGCTGGAGGCGGGATCTGAGTGATTATCAACAATCCAATCGCCCGCAAACCCGCGTCAAATGGACTTATAGTGTTTCCTGAATATGTTAACAAGTCATAATCATAATCATATCGCATAGTTAAGTCACTTCACCAGTAATCATAATGTAGTTTATCTGAACCAACAAAAATGTCGAACCGTTCTGATCTGCTGGCTGTGCGGCCTGTCGGACCCCTGGGCAGGGGGGATTGACACCCCCACCCCCGCCCCATTCCTAGTATCCCTCACCCAACTAAAAATCATAAAAGACGATTTCCCTTGACTTTTCAGTGTGTATCGACAATAATCCTAAC
>Ga0335085_10017783_pt1 | contig 10238 bp, 7 predicted proteins | sample Lox_Sample_45_FD_206712 | JGI IMG/M metagenome (GOLD analysis project Ga0335085, IMG submission 206712) | Soil microbial communities from Loxahatchee National Wildlife Refuge, Florida, United States - Lox_Sample_4.5 | ecosystem: Environmental > Terrestrial > Soil > Wetlands | place: USA: Florida... | reverse complement strand
CGGTGCGCGCCGACAATCTGTGCGGGCAGGGCGGTGACGTTTTCCCAAGCTGTGCTTCGCGATTCGCCGCCGAGCAGTACGTGGGTCTGTTGCAGCGCGATCGTGATTCCGATGCCGGCGAGCATGGCGTGCACGACGACGGGTGAGATCGCCAGGGCGGCTCGCGCAACGCGACTGAGCCCCAACAGAATCTGCATGACGCCCGCGACCATGGTGATAAAACACGTGATTTCCCAACCGAACTGGGCAATGAGATCGGCAACGATAACGGTCAGTCCAGCCGCGGGGCCACTGACCTGCAAAGGCGATCCGCCGATGGCCCCACCAACGACGCCCCCGACGATCGCGGCGATGAGGCCGGCCAGCACCGGCGCGTCAGAGGCGATCGCGATTCCCAGCGACAGCGGCAATGCGACCAAGAACACCACCAATGACGAGGGCAGATCGTGCCGGATCACGGAGCGTAACCGGCCAATTCGTGAGACCGGGCCCTCTTCGGCGCATTGGTCGCCCGGTGGCTCGGCATGCTGCATCGATCGCTCCCTCGTCAGGTCTTAGCGGGGGACGTTGCGGTAGCCGCCCCAATCGTGTGCGGTAGGTAACTTCGTTGTAACCAATTGGAGCACAGGCGATTACACTCTGTGCAAACCCCGTTGTCCGGTCGAGATCACCCGGCTCCCACGTCCGAAGGTATTTGGCGCGACCCGACGCGGTCAACTTGACGAGCCGGGTGCATAGTGAATGCAAATCTTTTCGGTGCGCTGGATCACCAACCGGTTATCAGGCGGTGATCAGCCGGCGCGGGTGCCGGATCCCGCCTTGCTTGCCTGGGCGCGACCGGCCGTCACGAGTTGCGCGACCCCGTCTTCGATGCCCGCGGCGAGTGCCTCGATATCGGGTGCGGTGTCGAAGTCGGCGGTAATGCCGAATATGAAACCGTCGGCGTAGCTGAGCATCGCGATGCCGGTGCGCAACTGAAGGGCGATCGGCGGGACGGGCAGGATTTCCAAAACTCGCCGTCCCATCAGTCGCTGCTCACTGCGTGGGCCGGGAACATTGGTCGCCAAGGCAACAACCGCTCGTTGCGGCAATCGGGTGATCAAGCGAATCGTCCACGCCGAGAACGCAAACGGAATGTTCTTGGCCGCGGAGAGCAGAGCGCTGGCTCCTTGGCTCTGACCGCTGGCTTTGGCCCGGTTGAGCCGACTGTGCACCAGCTGGAGCTGCCGCACCGGGTCCGGTTCATCAACCGGCAGCAGTGGCAGCATCGCCGAGACCTGGTTGTCGGTCATGTTGAAATGGTTCGCGGTACGGACCGATACCGGAACGAGCGTGCGTAGCGAGTTGCGGCCCGGCTGTTCACCGCGGCCCAGCAGAATCCTGCGGTAGCTGTGGGTGATCGCCGCCAGCGCCACGTCGTTCAGCGTCACATTAAATACTTGAGAAGCCTTTTGCAGATCGGCCAGCCGGACTCGGGCCACACTGTAGCGGCGCATCGTCGTGACCGGCCCGTTCAACGACGATTCGGGCGCCGGGGTGAGCAGGCCGGCCGTCAGCTCGGCGGCACCCACCGCCAAATGTTGGGCCGTGGCCGCGGCGGCAAGTGCGCTGCGCCCAATCCCGCTCACCCAGCTCAACGGGTTCAGGCTCAATTTCGGCAGACGCATTGCAGGCCAAGCCGACTCCTTCGAGCCGTTGATGTCCCTCGCGAAGGTGTCGCCGCCGCCGTCGTCGCTGAACTTCGCCAACATCTGAGTTGTCGCGATGCCGTCGGCGATGCAGTGGTGGATCTTGGTGAGCACGGCCCACCGGTTGTCACTGAGGCCCTCGATGATCCAGCACTCCCAAAGCGGACGCTCGCGGTCAAGACGCCGCTCCATCACGGTCGCGATCGTCTGGAACAGCTCGGCGTCGCCGCCCGGGTGTGGCAGCGCAAGGCGGTGCAAATGCCGTGAGATATCGAAGTGCGGATCATCGACCCATCCGGGTGAACCGAGATCGAGTGGATGAGTCCGAAGGACTTGTCTGCACCGCGGAATTGTCGGCGCCCGTTCGGCGAATGCCGACACGAACTCATCGTAGCTGGGCGGCGGCCCCTCCATGATCGACACACCGCCGACCGCCAGACTCACATGCGGATCAGAGTCTTCCACCTCGAGGAATCCAGCGTCGAGCGCTGTCAAATGCTCCATGCGGACACTGTCCGCCCCGCGCCACCCAGCAGTCAGAGTCAGAAGTCCCCAACTCCGGGGCCAAAGGGTGCCGATGTTCGTCCGCCGGGTTATCCCGGCTCGCCTGCCAATCGCCGGGCGCTACCCTGACTGCCCGCTCTGGGTGGGCTTAGCCGCTTCGGCTTTCTGAGCGCGCGCCGCCAATGCCCCCGCGACCGACGTGGCAGCGATCGTCAGCAAGGCGCCGAACATCAACGCCGACGCTTCACCTGGGGCGAGGAGGTGTTGCTCAGTGCCGATTGTGGCGGCGGCCACAGGTACCCCGAGTTGCGCAGCCGACAGCACGCCAAGCGTCAGCGGCTGACCGAGCAGCCGTCCCACGCAATGCGCGAGCACCGCACCCAGACCCAGACCCAGACCCAGCAGAATGAATTTCGGATGCGAACCCAGCTCCCGCACATGGAGCGAAGCGCCGAGCCAGATGAAGAACAACGGGCTGAAGAAACCCTCGGTGATTCCGAATAGCTGACGGGCCAGTCGTCGCGGTTCGCCGGCCGCGGCGATCACCAAACCCAGCGCGAAACCCGCCAGCATGACCGACACGTGCGTGTTGACGGCCAGCGCAGCGAGCGAGAAAAGCACGAACAGGCTGACCCGCAATTCCAGTGCCAGCCTGTGTTTCTCGGAATAGCGGTGCGCTCGGTGACGCCAGCCCTTGCGGTCGACCGTACGCAGCAACACAAAGAGCACCATGGAGCAGCCCGCGATCGCCAGCGCACCCAGTGCTGCCGTCGGCGCCCGGCGGATGTCGATCACTAACGGCAGCAATACGATGCACGCGGTATCCGCAATAGCGATCTGCGTTGTCACGGATAGCACTTGGGGCCCTTGTAACCGCAGCGATTCGATGATTGGCAATGCCAGCGCTGCCGACGATGAGGTCATCAGAACCGCGTACAGGGCGGCGCGGCCGGTACCGAACACCGCCGCCAACCCGATACCGAAAGCCACCGCGACGACGCCGCACAGCACAACTCGTAACAGCGCCGGCGGCAACGCGGAGCGCATCTCACCACGGGGGAACCGAACGTGGGTGCCCACCACGAACATCACTAGGGCGAAGCCGGTATTCGCGAGCAACTCAAACGTTGGGTTGGCGACATTGACGATGTCAAAGCCGGTCTTGCCGACGACGAGTCCCGCGATCAGCTCACCCAGGATCACCGGAATTCGCAAGCGCGGCAATGCCGCCAGCAGCGGGCCGGCGAAACCAATGGCGGTCAGCAGCGCCAGCGTGTCGAAACCGAACCCCTGCATGTCAGCGCTCCTCCTTCGGCGGCGCTCCGCCCTTGCCTATGAATTGGTGGCATACGGCGAAGCGCACCATTTCAAGCCACGGGGCCGGCATAAATCACACTCGATCTTGCCGCCTGGTCAACCCTGCCAGAAGTCGACCCGCCGGACGCAGTGCTGGTCCGGATGAGCAGACGTTCAGCGGCGACCCCACTCGTCGGCCAGCAGCTCATAAGAGCGCACCCGGTCTCGGTGGTCGTGGGTGATCGTCGTGATGATCAGCTCGTCGGCCTCGGTGGCGTCGCGCAAGCGCTCGAGTTGGTCGGCGACTTGTCCCGCAGATCCGACGAATTGGGTTTCGACGCGGTCCGCGACGAGTTCGCGGTCGGCGTCGGTCCAGGTGTGGGCGCGCGCCTCGTCGGGAGTAGGGAACGGGATCGCGCCGTCAGCGATACGGATGCTGCGCACCCAGAGCCCGTAGCCCGCGGCCAGTTCGCGCGCGGTGGCCTGGTCCTCGGCGACGACGACATCGGCCGAGACCGCGACATGGGGCCGGTCCAGCTCGGCCGATGGTCGAAACGCTGCCCGGTAACCGTCCGCGGCCTCGAGGACGGTGGCCGGAGCGATGTGGTAGCTGGCCGCGAAGCGAAGGCCCCTGCGGCCCGCAACCGCGGCGCTCTCGCCGCCGCTGCTACCCAGAATCCAGATCTGAAGGTCGGCGCCTCCCCCGGGCACCACGTGAGCCTCTTGGCCGTCAGCGGTGTAGGTGTCCGCGATCAGCGCGAGAATGTCGTCGACCTGTTCGGTGTAGTCCTGTGACTGCGCGCCCGGCAGCTGCAGCAGCGCCTTGTGCAGCGCCGTCCGCGGCGATTTCAGCAGCGGCGTCGGGTCGAACCTTCCCGGGATCAACAGTCCATTCGGCGTGCGGTCATCAGTCAACGTCCGCGCGACCGGTGGCTCCGGCGCCGAGCGGGCCGGTGCAGGCGGCTTACCACCCGAACGCCCCAACCCCAGATCGAACCGCCCCGGGTGCAGGGAGTCCAGCAAGCCGAACTCCTCCACCGTGGCCAACGCGGTCCGATGCCCCATTTGCACTGCGCCCGAACCCAGCCGGATCGTCGAGGTCTCGGCTGCGGTCAGGGCAAGGAGCACAGCCGGTGAGGTGCCCGCGACCCCCGGATTGAGATGGTGTTCGGCGAACCAGTATCGCGTGTAGCCCAATCTCTCGGCATGCCGTGCGAGATCGATGCTGTTGCGCAAGGCCTGGGTCGCGGTCGAACCTGACGAGATCGGTACCAGGTCCAGCACCCCTAGCGGAGTCGCCATAGTCGTTACGAAGCGACCCCGGTGGGGGCGTCCTGGTCGGCGGGTCGACGCGGTGCCGCCAGCGGGGTGAGGCCCAGGTGGTCGCGCAGCGTTGTGCCGGTGTAGTCGGCGCGGAACACTCCCCAGTCCTGCAGCAACGGCACGACATGGTCGACGAACGGGTCCAGCCCGCCAGGCGTGATGTGCGGGACGAGGATGAATCCGTCGCTGGCATCGGCCTGCACCAATTCGTTGATGCTCGAGGCGACCGTCTGCGGTGATCCGATGAAGGATTGGCGTCCGGTGACCTCGACAATCAGTTCGCGGGTGGTCAGGTTCTGCGCCTCGGCTTTCGCCCGCCAATCGCTGGCGATCGCGATCGGGTCGCGGTGCATGCGGACGCTGGCCCGGCCGCGCGAAATGGTGTTTTCCCCCACGACGGGGTCGACGACCGGCAGTGGGCCGTCCGGGTCGTGGTCGGACAGATCCCGGTTCCAGAGTTGTTCGAGAAACTTGATCGCGGTCTGCGGGGACACCTGGGCCAGTCGGACCTGATGCGCGATTTCGGCGGCTTCGGCGTCGGTGTCGCCGAGCACGAAAGTCGCCGCCGGCAGGATGAGCAACTCGTCGCGGTGACGACCGTAACGCGCCAGCCGGCCCTTGACGTCGGAGTAAAAGGCTTGTCCGGCATCCAGTGTGCTGTGTCTGGAGAAGATCGCGTCGGCAGCCGCGGCGGCGAAGTCACGACCCTCATCGGAGTCACCGGCCTGAAAAATCACCGGTCGACCCTGGGGACTTCGCGGAACGTTGAACCGGCCGTGAATGTCGAAGTGCGCATCTCGGTGCGCGAATGCGCCCGCATTCGGGTCGGACAGAAAGACGCCGCCGGCCTTGTCCGCCACGATCTCGTCGCCCCGCCAGGAGTCGAGCAACTCGTTCGTCGTCTGCAGGAATGTCTTCGCCCGCTCATAGCGCCGGCTCTCCGCCAGGAATCCGCCGCGGCGGAAGTTCTCGCCGGTGAACGCATCCCATGAGGTCACGACGTTCCACGCGGCGCGGCCACCGGACAGATGGTCCAAAGAGGCGAACTGCCGGGCCACCTCGTAGGGCTCATTGAAGGTGGAGTTGATCGTGCCGGTCAGACCCAGCCGCTCGGTGACCGCCGCGAGCGCGGCAAGGATGGTGAACGTGTCGGGACGGCCGACCACGTCGAGGTCGTAGATCTGGCCGTTCTGCTCCCGCAGCCGCAACCCTTCGGCGAGGAACAGAAAGTCGAACTTGCCCCGCTCGGCCGTTTGCGCAAATTGCGCAAACGAGCTGAACTCGATGTGACTGCCGGCCACCGGGTCGGTCCAGACCGTGGTGTTATTGACACCCGGGAAATGCGCAGCCAGATGAATCTGCTTTATTGGCTTGTTCATTCGAGGTTCCTCAATCGGTCAGGCGATCTGGTAGCGGTTGGCAGGGCGGGCCAGCCCGAGCAGTCCTCGCAGCGTGTCGGCCTCATAGGTGGTGCGGAACAGTCCGCGGCGACGCAACTCGGGGACTAAACCCTCGGTGATGGCAATGAGGTCATGCGGAAGCTCGGCCGGCCGCAGTCGGAATCCGGACAGTCCCGTGCCGTGCCACTCCTGCAGCACATCGGCCAGCTGCGCGGGCGTCCCGACGAAAACTTTTGCGTCGCTGTGATATTCGATACCGGCGAGATCGTCGAAGCGGCGCCGCCGCGCCTGCGCTGTCCGCGATTCGCGGTCGAGGAACACCACCAGGTCGGCGAAAAGGTGTAGCGGATCCCCGCCTCGGCCGGCAGCCCGTTGCAGCGCACGGATCTCGTCGACGATGCCGGATGCCTGCGCGGAGTCGCGTGGGGTGACGAACCCGACGTCGGCGCTGCCGGCGATCAGCTGGTAGGACGCGCCGCCATGCCCCAGGGCCGCGACGATCGGCTGACCCTGGGGCGGGCGCGGCGTGATCGAAGGACCCTTGACAGAGAACCACCGTCCCTGGAAGTCGATGTAATGCAGCTTGTTTCGGTCGACAAACCGTCCGGTGGCGACATCGCGAATCTCGGCGTCGTCCTCCCAGCTGTCCCACAGGCGACGGAGCACCTCAACGTAATCCGCGGCCTCGGCAAAGTACTCGCCGATCTGCTGTTGCAGTTCACGACGCCCGAAGTGGGCTGCCGCGTCCGCGCGTGCCGAGATCTGAACCCGAACCCCGGCTCGGCCGGTGCTGACGTAATCAAGCGTGGCGATCGACTTCGAAATGTGGAATGGCTCGGTGTGGGTGACCGTCGCCGTCGGCACCAGCCCGATCCGCTGGGTGCGCGGCGCGACCCTGCTCGCGATGAGCACCGCATCCAACCGCCCCCGCACCCGATCGACTCGATCGTCGGGCTCAAAAGGGTTGTCAGACTGCAACGTCAGCGAATCCTCAATCGTCACGAAGTCCAACGCTCCGCGTTCGGCCACGGCGACCAGCTCGGCCCAGTAGCCGGCGTCGAACAGTTGGCCAGATCGTGCGTCGTCGGCCCGCCACGCGGCCGGATGCCATCCGGCACCATCCAGTGCAACGGCGAGGTGGATAGGACTCGACGAACCGGCCATGAAGGTGTGCCTCCCCGTGCGGTAGGACCGTGGCGCCAACGCAAACGCCGCCGCCAACTGTCTGGAACACGCGGGATCGCCGGTCGATTCCATGACAGCACTGTTGACCGGAGCCGACAGCCGCGCGGTGCGCGGATCCAACCGGATTGGGTGTCGGCCACCCGCCCCACCGCTGACCGCGCGATTACTACGTCTAGCAGCGCAAATCAGTTCAGGCCGAGACCTGGAATCACCTCGAGCGCCAGGCAGCTCCCCAGGCGCCGGACGTTGTTGGAATCACGGAGATCGCAAAGCCTGTTTCTCGGCCAGTAGTGGCAACACGCCTTCGGCGAACCAGTACGCCTCTTCCAGGTGCGGGTAGCCCGAAAGGATGAACTCGTCGAAGCCCAGCGCATGGTATTCGGAGATCAGGTTCGCGACTTCCCGGTGGCTGCCTACCAGGGCGGTGCCGGCACCACCACGCACCAAGCCCACACCGGCCCACAGATTCGGGTAGATCTCCAGCTTGTCGACGCGGCCACCGTGCAGCGCGGTCATCCTGCGTTGCCCCTCGGACTCCGAACTAGCATGCAGTGCAGTAGCTTTCGTGATTTCCGCCGCGGTGAGTCCGGCAAGCATCTCGTTGGCCACGGCCCAGGCCGCGGCCGAGGTGTCGCGGCTGATGGTGTGTAGCCGGATGCCGAATCGGACCGGTCTGCCCCGGGCGGTCGCCTCGGTGCGCACCTTGTCGATCTTGTCGGCTGCGGCCTGCGGGGGCTCACCCCAGGTGAGGTAGACGTCGGCGAATTCGGCCGCGATCGGCAGAGCCGCCACCGAGGAACCGCCAAAGTAGATCTCCGGCAACGGATCCGGCGGCGCGGATACCCGGGCGTCGGCAACCGTGTAGTACTTGCCGGTGAAGTCCACGGAGTCCTGCGTCCACACCGATCGCACGATCTGCAGGAATTCGGCGGTGCGCGCATAGCGCTCGTCGTGGCTGAGCCAGTCGCCGAAACGACGTTGCTCAGCGTCGTCGCCCCCACTGACGACGTTGAGCAGCACCCTGCCTTCGGAGAACCGCTGCAGCGTCGCGGTCTGCTGCGCGGCCAGGGTGGGAGGGACGAGCCCGGGCCGGAATGCGACCAGAAACTTCAACTTCTCGGTCTCGGCCAACAATGCGGCAGAGGTGAGCCATGCGTCTTCGCACCAGGTACCCGTCGGGGTCAGCACGCCCTCAAAGCCCAACCGGTCGGCGGCCCGAGCCACCTCGGCCAGGTAGCGGCGGCTAGGAGGGCGGTATCCGGCCGGTATCGCGCGGTTCGACGAGGCGTGCGACCCGCCGACGATAGAGCGGCTGTCACCGGTAGTAGGCAGAAACCAGAAGAATCTCGCTGACATCTGCGAACGACGCTAGGGTCCGCACCGCGCGCAGTGCAAGTTGCGCCCCGGTCGGCCATCCGCTGCCGAAACTTACACTGGTCGGGTGGTTCGGCACCTAGCCAGACGACCGGCCTGCCAGGTGCTCAGCCCGTGATCGTCATTGTCGGCGCGGGGATATGCGGGCTCGCGGCGGCCTATGAGCTGTCGCGGCGGGGAAAGCCGACGATCGTGTTCGAGCGCGGCGAACCGTTCGCCGAGCAGTCGTCGGGTTTGGCTCGCATCTTCCGCGTCGCACACCGGCGGCCGGCGTTATGCAGGCTTGCGATACGTGCCCGAGGAGGTTGGCGGCGCTGGGAAGCGGAATTCGGCACGGGACGGCTGCTCGGCTCGGAAGGTTTCATCGCCGCGGGTCCGCGCGAGGACACCGCAGCGGCGATGGCAGCTGCCGGCGCCGCGTTCTCGTGGCTTGACCGGCCGCAGATCGCGGCACGGATTCCCTTCGCGTCCATCCCCTGGGACACCGGACTGCTCGATCCGCTCGGCGGCAGCCTGCGCATCCGCCGCGCCCTGGTCAGCTTGTCGCAGCGAGTGGCCGTTCAGCGCGGCGAGGTGGTGTCGGTCGGCGACGACGGCTCGACATGGCTCGCGGACGGCACCACCGTGCCGGCCGACCGCGTGCTCATCTGCGCAGGCGTACAGACGCCGGCACTGTTCGGCCCGCTCGCCGTCGATTTCGCCCCACACACCCGCTTCACCTACGAGGGTGCTGACGCCACCGGTGCAGCGTGCCTGTCCGCGCCCGAGGGTTACGGGTTACCGCTTGGCAGTACGGGCCGCTGGGCCTTCGGGCAGGAGGTGCCCGACCCCGACGTCGTGCGCGCGCTGTTTCCGTCGCTGTCCCCTGTGGACCGCGTCGACTGCGTGACCGTTCGCGCCCCCTGGCTCGACTCCGGCGGAGACGGCTGGACGGTGGGATGCCGCGGTCGCGTCGTCGCGTTCGTCGGCAGCAACCTGATGAAATTCGGACCACTGCTGGGTGAGTTGCTCGCTCAGGCCGTACTCGACGATGACCTTCCCGGCGACCTGACCGCTGTGTGACGAGTCTCGCCCTACTTACCGCACGACCTCACGGTGGCCGGCGCCCAATCGACGGGTCCAGCCGCGTGCATCCAGATGCTCCAGCAACGGGATCGCGACGCGCCGAGTGGTAGCGAGCGCTTGGCGCGCCTGGCTGGTGGTGAACGGCTGCTCGAGGCGGGCCAGCTCCCGCATCGCCAGCGCAGGTGCCGTCGGCAGCAGCACGACTCCAGTCTGCGAGCCGTCGCCCAGCCGCAGCACCCGGCCGGCCCGCTCGGCTGCGGCAAGTTCACGCACACCGAGCCGCAGTGCCGACAGCTCGTCGGCCTCCGGCGCCCGGAACGGCTCTGCGCGCAACCGGTCTTCCAGTTCACCGACCGCCGCCTCGGCGCCGCCGAGATCGTCACGAGCGCCGGCCACCCGGATG
>Ga0335085_10017782_pt1 | contig 10238 bp, 7 predicted proteins | sample Lox_Sample_45_FD_206712 | JGI IMG/M metagenome (GOLD analysis project Ga0335085, IMG submission 206712) | Soil microbial communities from Loxahatchee National Wildlife Refuge, Florida, United States - Lox_Sample_4.5 | ecosystem: Environmental > Terrestrial > Soil > Wetlands | place: USA: Florida... | reverse complement strand
GATTCGCGGCCGCTTCCTGCCGCTGTACGAAGAGGCCTCCAGCCGGGAGCTGGAGGGCTGGAAGGGCGAGCCGAGAAGCTGCCTCGCCCTCGTCATCCTGCTCGACCAGTTCCCTCGCAACATGTTCCGCGGCAGCGCCCGCGCCTTCGCCGCCGACCCCCTCGCCCGTGCGGCGGCGAACACGATCCTGGAAAAGGGCTGGGACAAGCGGATGACGCCCGACGAGCGCCTCTTCGCCTACCTGCCCCTCGAGCACGCCGAGTCGCTCGCCGACCAGGAGCGGTGCCTCGCGCTGATGAAGGAAATTTCGGTCTACCCGGAAACCGCGGACATGCCGAAGTGGGCTCAGGCGCACCTCGACGTCATCCGGCGCTTCGGGCGCTTTCCCCACCGCAATGCCGCGCTCGGGCGCGCGAGCACCCCCGAGGAGCTGGAGTTTCTCAGCCAGCCCGGCTCAGGCTTCTGAGTCGGTGATCGCGCCCTTCGAGGCGGTCGAGACGAGCCGCGAGTATTTCGCCATCACGCCGCTCGCGTAGCGCGGCTTCGGCGCCTTCCATTTCTTGCGGCGCGCGGCGAGCTCCTTCGCCGGGACGTTCAGCTGGATCAGGCGCTTCTTCGCATCGATAGTAATGGAGTCGCCGTTCTGCACCAGCGCGATCGTGCCGCCGACAAACGCCTCGGGCGCGACATGGCCGACGACCATTCCCCAGGTGCCCCCCGAGAATCGCCCGTCGGTCAGGAGGCCCACGGATTCGCCAAGCCCTTGGCCGACTAAAGCAGAAGTGGGCGCTAGCATTTCCTGCATTCCGGGGCCACCTTTCGGGCCCTCGTAACGGATCACCATGACATCGCCCGGCTTGATCTTCTTGGCGAGGATCGCCTTCATGCACTCGGGCTCGGAATCGAACACGCGCGCCGGCCCCGTGATCGAGGTCTTCTTCAGCCCCGTGATCTTCGCGACGCAACCCTCGGTGGCGAGGTTGCCCCTGAGGATGGCGAGGTGGCCCTCCTTGTACATGGGCTTGGACCAGGGCCGGATCACGTCCTGGTCGGGGCGCGGCTCGGCGGGCACGTCCTGCAGCATCTGGGCCATGGTCTTGCCGTGGATCGTCATGCACTCGCCGTGCAGCGCACCGTGCGCGAGCAGCATCTTCAGCACCTGCGGCACGCCGCCGGCGCGATGAAAATCGACCGCCACGTAGCGTCCGGAAGGCTTCAGGTCGCACAGCACCGGGACCTTGCGCCGCACGCGTTCGAAGTCGTCGAGGGTCCACTTCACCCCGGCGGCCGAGGCGATCGCGAGGTAGTGCAGCACCGCGTTGGTCGAGCCCCCCGTCGCCATCACCAGTGCGACCGCGTTCTCGATCGACTTCCTGGTGATGATGTCGCGCGGGCGAAGATTCTTCTTCACGGCTTCGAGCAGCACGCGCGCGGATTCGGCCGCGCTGTCGGCCTTCTCGGCGTCGGGCGAGGCCATTTGCGACGACCCGAGCAGGCTCATGCCAAGCGCCTCGAAAGAGGAAGACATGGTGTTCGCGGTGTACTGGCCGCCGCAGGCGCCCACCGAGGGGCAGGCGTTGCGCTCGATGCCCTCGAAATCCTCGCGCGACATCTTGCCGGCGGTGAAGGCGCCCACCGCCTCGAACGGGCTGACGATGGTCAGCTTCTGCCCCTTCCAGAAGCCCGGCTTGATGGTGCCGGCGTAGACGAAGATCCCCGGCACGTTGATCCGCGCCATCGCCATCATGCTGCCCGGCATGTTCTTGTCGCAGCCGCCGACGCAGACCACGCCGTCCATCAGCTGGCCCTGCACCGCGACCTCGATCGAGTCGGCGATCACCTCGCGCGACACCAGCGAGAACTTCATGCCCTCAGTCCCCATGCCGATCCCGTCGGTCACGGTGGGAAAGCCGAACGTCTGCGGCTTGGCGCCGCCGGCTTCGAGCGCCGCCACGGCGCGATCGACCAGCGGCTGGATGCCGGCGTTGCACGGGTTCATGGTCGAGTGGCCGCTGGCGACGCCGACGATCGGCTTGTCGAAGTCGCCGTCCTTGAACCCCACCGCGCGCAACATCGCGCGGTTGGGCGAGCGTTCCGGACCTTGGGTGATGATGCGCGAGCGGCGGTTGTAGGCCATGCGGCGTTCCCTCACGACGTAGAATGGAAATTCTACAGTGCTGGTCCATCCGAACTTCGACCCGATCGCGTTCTCCGCCGGCCCGCTGGCGGTGCGCTGGTACGGGCTCATGTACCTCGCCGGCTTCGGCGCGGGCTGGTGGCTGGGGACGCGCCGCATCGACCGCGGCATCGGAGGCAAGCCCGCGCCGCTCACCCGCGTGCAGCTCGACGACCTGCTCTTCGCGGTGGTGCTCGGGGTCGTCCTCGGCGGGCGGCTCGGCTACGTCCTGTTCTACAAGCCGGGCTACTACGCCGCGCACCCGCTGGAGGTCTTCGCCGTCTGGCACGGCGGCATGTCCTTCCACGGCGGCTTCCTCGGCGTGCTGCTGGCGGCGGCGCTGGTCGCGCGCCGGCACGCCATCAACTGGTGGGATCTGATGGACTTCGTGGCGCCCCTGGTGCCGCTCGGCATCGCCGCCGGGCGCCTCGGCAATTTCATCAACGGCGAGCTGTGGGGCCGGCCGACGACCCTGCCCTGGGGCATGGTGTTCCAGGGCGCCGGGCCGCTGCCGCGCCATCCCTCCGAGCTCTACGAGATGGCGCTCGAGGGCTTCGCGCTGTTCGCGCTGCTGTGGTGGTTTTCATCGAAGCCGCGGCCGCGCGCGCAGGTTTCGGCGGTATTCCTCATGGGCTACGGCGTCTTCAGGTTCCTGTGCGAGTTCGCGCGCGAGCCCGACGATTTCCTCGGCTTCCTCGCGCTCGGCCTGTCGATGGGCCAGTGGCTCAGCTTGCCGATGATCGTGGCGGGCGTCGCGCTGTTCGCCTGGTCGCGCCGCCGCGCGAGGTAGGCGCGTGGATTTCGCGCCGGTCCCCTCCGCCGTGTTCCCCGTGTTCGGGCTGGTCGCCTGCGGCTGGCTCGCCGGCCGCTTCAATCTGGTCTCGCAGGCCTCCAGCGAGGCGCTCAACCAGTTCGTCTACGCCTTCGCGCTGCCGGCGATGCTGTTCGTCGCCGTCTACCGCGGCTCGTTCGAGGAGATCACCGGCAGCGGCGGGTTTCTCGCCGCGGTGGTCGGCGCGACGCTGCTCACCGCGGCCGCCGGCTTCGGGCTGTCGCGCGTCGCGCTCGGCGCGGGCGCCGCGGAAAGCACGCTGCGCGGGCTGAACGCCTCGTTCGCCAACACCGGCTATCTCGGCATTCCGCTCGTCACCGTCGCCTACGGCGAGCATGCGGCGTTGCCGGCGGCGCTGGCGACGGTGGCGACCAACGTGGTCTCGTTCGCCCTCGCCATCGCGCTGCTGGAGATGACGGTGCATCCCGCCGGCGGCGGCCTGCGCCGGGCGCTCGTCGGTGTCGTGCGCAGCCCGCTGATCTGGCCGATCGCGGCCGCGATCGCGCTGGTCGCGGGCGGCATCAGGGTGCCGCTGCCGTTCGAGCGCTTCGCCGGCCTGCTTGCCACGGCCGCCGGACCCTGTGCGCTCTTCGCCATCGGCCTGTTCGTCTCGCGGCAATCGATCCGCACCGGCCTCGCCTCGACCTGGCCAAGCACCGCGCTGAAGCTGGTGCTGCATCCGCTGCTGATGGGGATCTTCGCCTACGGCGTGCTGCGGCTCGACCCGCTCTGGGCGAAGACCGCGGTGGTGTGCGCGAGTCTGCCGCTCGGCGCCACCGCGTTCGTGCTGGCGCAGCGCTACGGGCTGCTGGAGGAAGAGACCTCTACCGGCGCGGTGGTCTCGACCGCCGCCTCGCTCGTCACCGTGTCGCTGGTGATGGCCGGCTTGTCGGGCCGCTAGCCGCGAGCCTCAGGCGAGCGCGCGCTCGAGCACGCGCGCAACGTGCTGCGCCGGGCGTCCCGCGCCGTGCGCGATCTGGTGCCGGCAGCTCGTGCCGCCGGCGACGAGGAGGGCGTCGGACGAGGCGGCCCTCGCGGCCGGCAGCAGGCTCGCCTCGGCCATCTTCATGGAGACCTCGTAGTGCTCGGCCTCGTAGCCGAAGCTGCCCGACATGCCGCAGCAGCTGGTCTCGATCGCCTTTACCTCCAGGCCGGGAATCAATTTCAGGGATCTTTCGACCGCCGTCATCGCGCCAAAGGCCTTCTGGTGACAGTGTCCGTGCAGCAGTGCCTGCGCGGCGACCGGCTTCAGCTTGAGCGCGAGGCGCCCGGCGTCGGCCTCGCGCGCGAGGAACTCCTCGAACAGCATCGCGCTGCGGCCGAGCGCTTCGGTCCCCGGAAGCAGCACGCTGTACTCGTCGCGCAGCGTATAGAGGCAGGACGGCTCGAGCCCGAGCACCGGGATGCCGTGCTCGAGCCAGGGTGCGACCGCCTGCAGCAGCCGCCGCGCCTCGGTCCTCGCCTCCTCGACCAGTCCGGCCGAGAGAAAGGTCCTGCCGCAGCAGAGCGGCCGGCTCTCGTCGCGCGGCCGCGCCACGTGCACGCGATAGCCTGCCGCCTGCAACACGCGCACCGCTGCGCGCGCGTTTTCGGGCTCGAAGTAGCGGTTGAAGGTATCGACCAGCAGCGCCACCTCGCGCTCGCCGCTCTTCGGCCAGGCGCGGTCGTTGAACCAGTCGCGGCGCCAATCGGGCAGCGGTCGCCGCGAAGTGAAGCCAAGCGCGCCGGAAAGGGTCCTTCCCAGGAAGTTGGCCGCCGGCGCCAGCCTCGCGGCCCATGGGGCGTAGCGCGGCAGCCAGGCGATCGCGCGGTCGCGCAGCCCCGGCGCGTGGCGCCGCCGGTACTGCGCGAGGAACTCGATCTTCATGCGCGCCATGTCGACGCCGGTAGGGCATTCGCGCTTGCAGCCCTTGCAGGAAACGCACAAGTCGAGCGCCGCCTTCACCTGTTCCTCGGCTTCTTCGCCGTGCAGCTGTCCCGACAGCGCGAGCCGCAGCGTGTTGGCGCGTCCGCGCGTGAGATGGATCTCGTCGCGCGTGGCACGGAACGACGGGCACATGGTGCCGGCGTCGAACTTGCGGCAGTGGCCGTTGTTGTTGCACATCTCCACCGCCTTGTCGAAGCCGCCCCACTCCGACCAGTCGAGGAAGGTTGCCCGCTTTTCGACCTTGTATCCCGGCGAAAAGCGGAACAGCGAAGCATCGTCCATCCGTGGCGGGCTGACGATCTTGCCGGGGTTCATCAGGCCGCGCGGGTCGAGCCACGACTTGATCTCCCCGAGCGCCGCGGTGAGCCGGGGGCCGAAGAAGGGCGCGATCCATTCCGAGCGCACCAGGCCGTCGCCATGCTCTCCCGAGTACGCTCCCTTGTACTGCTTCACCATGGCGCAGGCTTCCTCCGCGATGGCGCGCATCTTGGCGGCGCCGTCGCGCCGCATGTCGAGCACCGGCCGCACGTGCAGCGTGCCGACGGAGGCATGCGCGTACCAGGTGCCGCGCGTGCCGTGCTTCTCGAACACGCGGGTCAGCCGGTCGGTGTATTCCGCGAGGTGCTCGAGCGGCACCGCGCAGTCCTCGATGAAGGACACCGGCTTGCCGTCGCCTTTCATCGACATCATGATGTTCAGGCCGGCTTTACGCACCTCCCAGATCTGCTTCTGAAGCTTTTCGTCCGCAACCTCGACGACGCTGCCGGGCAGGCCCAGGTCGCCCATCAGCTGGACGAGCTCCTTCAGCCTTGGATGTTGTTTTTCGTTTCCTGAAAATTCAACAAGCAGGACCGCATCCGGGTCGCCCTTGATGCTCGCGTCCACCGTGCCGCGGAACGCGGCGTTGTCGCGCGCCAGGCCGATCATGGTGCGATCGACCAGCTCCACCGCCGACGGGCCCAGCTTGACGATGTGCTGCGTCAGCTCCATCGCCGTGTAGAACTTGGGGAAATGCACCACCCCGAGCGAGCGCGCCGCCGGCAGCGGCGAGAGCTTCAGGTGCAGCCGCTCGAACCAGGCGAGGGTGCCCTCCGATCCGACCAGCAGGTGGGCGGCGTTGGCGTGCGGCGGACCGAGGTGGTCGAGGTTGTAGCCCGCGACCTTGCGCAGCACCTTGGGGAATCTCGCCTCGATTTCGGCCTTTTCCCGGTCGTAGAGGGCCTTGAGTTTTGTCCTCAGTTCTTCATACCGCGCGTCCGAAGATTTCTCGCTCAACGGCCCGAAGTGCCATCGATGCCCCTCGGCCGTGACCGCATCGATCGCAAGCACGTTGTGCACCATGTTGCCGTAGGCGATCGAGCGCGAGCCGCAGGAGTTGTTGCCCGCCATGCCGCCGAGCGTGGCCTGCGCACTGGTCGAGACGTCGACCGGGAACCAGAGGCCGTGCGGGCGCAGGGCCGCGTTGAGCGCGTCCAGCACGATCCCCGGCTGCACCACGGCGGATCTCTGCGCGAGGTTCGTTTCCAGGATTCGGGACAGAAACTTCGTGTGATCGACGACGAGGGCCGCGCCGACCGCCTGGCCGCACTGCGAGCTGCCGGCGCCGCGCGGCAGGATCGGGACGCCCTCCTCGGCGGCGATGGCGAGCGCGGTGCGCGCCGCTTCCTCGCTCCTCGGCACCACCACGCCGAGCGGCTCTATCTGGTAGATCGAGGCGTCGGTGGCGTAGCGGCCGCGCGAGGCGGCGTCGAACAGCACCTCGCCGTCGATCTCGCGGCGCAGCCGCGCGGCGAGCGCGGAGTCGCCAGGCTTCGCGCGCACCACGCGCACGGGAAAGGTCGGAGCGTTCAAGGCCGCGGGTAGAATACACCGCTTCGAGGAGGCCTCATGCCCAGAGCCGCCGGACGCCACTTCCTGCAGATCCCCGGACCGACCAACGTGCCCGAGCGCGTGCTGCGCGCGATCGACGCGGCGACGATCGACCACCGGGGCCCCGAGTTCGGCCAGCTCGGCAAGGCGGTGCTGGAGGGCATGAAGCGCGTCTTCCGCACCGCGGGCCACGTCGTGATCTATCCCGCCTCCGGCACCGGCGCCTGGGAAGCGGCGCTCGCCAATACGCTGTCCCCGGGCGATGCGGTGCTGATGTACGAGACCGGCCATTTCGCGGCGCTCTGGCAGAAGATGGCGAAGCGCCTGGGCCTCGCGCCCGAGTTCATCCCCGGCGACTGGCGCACGGGCGCCGACCCGCAGGCGATCGAGAGGCGCCTGCGCGAGGACAAGGCGCACGCCATCAAGGCCGTCTGTGTCGTCCATAACGAGACTTCGACCGGGGTGGTTTCAAGGATTTCAGCCATAAGAAACTGCATCGATGCGGCAAAGCATCCGGCCCTGCTCATGGTCGACACGATCTCCTCGCTCGCCTCGATCGACTACCGCCACGACGAATGGGGCGTGGATGTCACGGTGGGCGGCTCGCAGAAGGGGCTCATGCTGCCGCCGGGCCTTTCCTTCAACGCTGTGACGGCAAAGGCGCTGGAGGCGTCCAAATCCGCGCGCTTGCCGCGCAGTTTCTGGGACTGGGGCGAGATGATCGCCGCCAACAAGGACGGCTACTTCCCCTATACGCCGGCGACCAACCTGCTCTACGGGCTGCGCGAGGCGCTGAAAATGCTGCTCGAGGAGGAGGGCCTCGAGAACGTCTTTGCGCGCCACCAGCGCCACGCCGAGGCGACGCGGCGCGCGGTGCGGGGCTGGGGGTTGGAGGTGCTGGCGAAGAATCCCGCCGAATACTCCGGCTCCCTCACCGCCGTGATGATGCCGCCGGGGCACGACGCCGACCGGGTACGCAAGCTCATCCTCGAGAAATTCGACATGTCGCTCGGCACCGGCCTCGGCAAGCTCGCCGGCAAGGTGTTCCGCATCGGCCATCTCGGCGACTTCAACGACCTTTCGCTCGCGGGCACCCTCGCCGGCTGCGAGATGGGCCTCGCGCTCGCCGGCGCGCCGATTCGGCGCGAGGGCGTCGCCGCGGCGCTCGATTACCTCGCCTCGCAGCACGCAGCCGCGCAGATCTCCTCCGAACGTCGCGCCGCGGCATGAGCGAAGCCGTGCTCGTCGCGCGCGAGGGCGCGGTCGCGACGGTCACGCTGAACAAGCCCGAGCGGCTCAACGCGCTCGACAAGGCGATGTGGATGGCGCTCGGCGCCGCGATGCGCGAGCTCTGCGCCGACGACGGCCTGCGCTGCGTCGTGCTGCGCGGGGCGGGCGGCAAGGCCTTCGCCGCGGGCGCCGACATCGCCGAATTCCACCGCGAGCGCGCCGACGCCAGGCAAGCGAGGAAGTACGGCGAGGACGTCGCCAGCTCGATGCGCGCGCTCGCCGAGTGCCGCCATCCCACGCTCGCGCTGATCGAAGGCGCCTGCGTGGGCGGCGGCCTCTTGATCGCGTCGCAATGCGACCTGCGCATCTGCAACGAATCGGCGCGCTTCGGCGTGCCGGTGAAGAACCTCGGCCTCACCGAGTCGCACGACGAGCTCGCCGGCATGATGCGCGCGATCGGCCCGTCGGCGTCGCTCGAGATCCTGCTGGAAGGCCGCATCTGGAGCGCGCGCGAGGCCTACGAGAAGGGCCTCGTCAATCGCGTGCTGCCCGATGCCGAAGTCGTGGCGGAGGCTTACGCCACCGCGCGCCGCATCGCCGAAGGCGCTCCGCTGGTGGCGCGCTGGCACAAGAAGTTCGTGCGCCGCCTCGCCGACCCGCGCCCCCTCACCGCGGAGGAGCGCGCCGAAGGCTACGCCTGCTTCGACACGCAGGACTTCCGGGAGGGGGTGGGCGCGTTCCTCGCGAAGCGAAGGCCCACATTCAAAGGTCAGTGAGGCAACCCGCTAGCGGGCCGCACCCATCATGTGATTCGGCAGCCAAGTCGCGATCTCGGGGAAAGCGCACAGCAACACGATCGTGAGGAACATGCACAGCACGTAGGGGATGGTCCCCCACATCACGCGCGTCACCGGGACATCGGGCACGATCGAGTTGACGATGTAGATGTTCAGGCCCACGGGCGGGTGGATCAGGCCGACTTCCATGTTGATCGTGAGGATCACGCCGAACCACACCGGGTCGAAGCCTGCGGCCCGCACGATCGGATAGAGGATGGGGCTGGTCATCAGGATTATGGCCGCCGGTGGGATGAAAAAGCCGCACACCAGCAGAAAAACGTTGATGATCCCCATCAGCACCCAGCGGTTGACGTGCATGTCGGCCACCGTCTGAGCGAGCGTCTGGGTCAGGTAGAGCGAGGTCAGCACGTAGCCGAAGAGCACCGCCGCGGCGATGATGGTGAGGATCATCACCGACTCGCGCATCGTGTCGCGCAGGATCGCCCACCATTCTCGCGGCCTCCACATGCGATAGATGGCGACTGCCAGAAGCACGCAGAGCGCGGCGCCGACGCCCGCCGCCTCGGAAGGCGTCGCGATGCCGCCGTACAGCACATACATGACGCCGACGATGATGGCGATGAACGGCGCGATTTTCGGGATCGCGCTGAACTTCTCGCGCCAGCCGTAGCGGAACTCGGCGGCGTGAGCGCGGAATCCGCGCTTCCACACGATGAACAGCGTCCACAGCATGAACAGCCCGGTCAACAGCAGACCCGGCAGCACGCCGGCGAGGAAAAGCCGCCCGATGGAGGTCTCGGTAGCGATGCCGTACAAAATGAACGTGATGGAGGGCGGGATGAGGATCCCGAGCGTGCCCCCGGCGCAGATCGATCCGGTGGCAACGTCGTCGGGATAGCCGCGGCGGCGCATCTCGGGGATGCCCATCTTGCCAATCGCAGCGCAGCACGCGGGCGAGGAGCCGGTCAGCGCGGCGAAGATCGCACAGGCGCCGAGGTTCGAGATCGCGAGCCCGCCGGGCAGTCGGTACAGCCAGCGGTCGAGCGCTTCGTAGAGGTCCTTGCCAGCCGGCGAGGAGCCGATCGCAGCGCCCATCATCACGAACATCGGGATCGAGACCAGCGTGAATTCGTCCAGCCCGGAATAGAAGGTCTCGGCGACCACGTGCAACGCGTCGAGGCCCTGGAAGATGAGCAGGAACACGATCGACACCGCCCCCAGACCGAACGCCACCGGCACTCCCGACAGGAGCATCGCGAGCGTGACACCGAGCACGAGCAGCCCCTGCGAGGTGGGGGTCATCGCCGCGTCCCGTCGCTGCCGATGCCGAACGGCGGGCTCCGCCCCGTCACCAGGCCGAGCAGCTCGCCTATGTACTGCAGCACCAGCACCGCGAGCCCGATC
>Ga0335085_10017781_pt1 | contig 10238 bp, 9 predicted proteins | sample Lox_Sample_45_FD_206712 | JGI IMG/M metagenome (GOLD analysis project Ga0335085, IMG submission 206712) | Soil microbial communities from Loxahatchee National Wildlife Refuge, Florida, United States - Lox_Sample_4.5 | ecosystem: Environmental > Terrestrial > Soil > Wetlands | place: USA: Florida... | reverse complement strand
GTCGAGCAGTCCAGCGGCGTGCCGTCGCTCGACCTCTCGGCCACGCGCGCGCTGCAGCGCATCGACACCTTCGGACCGCTGCCCTCCGACTACGGCGGCAGCCGGGTCTCGGTGGAGTTCTGGTTCGACTACCGCCGATGAAGCAACTCGAGCAGAGGACGGTGAAACGATGAAAGCGACTCGGGCTCTTCTGCTGTTCGCATTCCTGGCAAGCTGCGCATTCCTCTCCCTCTCCGCCTTTTCCCAGGAAGACTGGATCCGCACCGGCACCGGGCTGGGGGTGGAGAAGGTCCGCCTGGCCGTCCCCGACTTCAAGCCTTCCTCCACCCAGGCCAACACCCCCGAATTGATGAAGGTCTTCAACGACACCCTGTGGAACGACCTGGACAACGCCGGCATCTTCGAGCTGGTGTCGAAGAGCTTCTACCCGCTGCAGGTGCCGGGCGCGCCCCAGGAACTGAAGCTGGACGCCTGGGGCAATCCCCCGCCCAACGCCGGCATGGTGGCCTTCGGCAGCCTGGGCGTCTTCGACAAGGATGTGCTGGTGCAGGGCTGGCTGGCGGATGTGAAGAACCCGGCCTCCCCGGTGGTGCTGGGCAAGCAGTACAAGGAGGCGGCCACGGTGGACCATGCCCGCCTCATCGCCCACCGCTTCGCCGACGAGATCATCCTCCGCCTGGGCGGCGGCATTCCCGGCATCGCCGAGAGCAGGATCTTCTTCATCAGCAACCGCAGCGGCCACAAGGAAGCCTGGGTGATGGACTACGACGGCCAGAACCAGAAGCAGGTCACCCACCTGGACAGCATCACGCTCTCGCCCCGCGTCTCGCCCGACGGCTCCCGCCTGGCCTTCACTTCCTACAAGTACAGCAACCCCGACATCCTCATGTACTCGCTGGAGCTGGGAAGGCTGGTGAGCTTCCCGCGCTTCAAGGGCACCAACATCTCGCCCGCCTGGTCGAGCGACGGCGGCAAGCTGGCCTTCTCCTCCTCCATGCCCGGCGACCCGGAGATCTACGTCATCGACGCCAGCGGGGCCAACCTGAAGCGCCTCACCGCCTACCGCGGCCCCGACGTCGCGCCCTGCTGGAACCCCAAGACCAACGCCCAGATCGCCTGGGTGAGCGGGCGCAACGGCCTGCCCGAGATCTACATCATGGACGCCGACGGCACCAACGTGCAGCGCATCACCGACCAGGGCTACGCCGTCTCGCCCTCCTGGTCCCCCAACGGGCAGTTCCTTACTTTTGCATGGAACCGAAAGTATGGCCCGGGCGAGCCCGGGCGGCAGGACATCTACCTGCTCGACGTGGTCACCCGGAAGTGGGTGCAGCTCACGCATGAGGCCGGAAACAACGACTTTCCCTCGTGGTCGCCGGACGGACGGCACATCGTCTTCCAATCCAGCCGCGCCGGCGGCGACCAGATCTGGATGATGCTGGCCGACGGCACCCACCAGCAGCAACTCACCCGTGGAGGGAGTAACACGCAGCCCAACTGGGGAGCTAAATGACTTGCATTCGCGCTTTCGCCGGTTGTACCGTATCGTGCGACGATAATATCGGACTTCCGCAGTCACACGGCACTCACGACGGGATATCCCGCAACAAATCGGAGGATACGGTGAAGCAGAGCACGCTGAAGTGGTTCACACTGGTTTCCGGGCTGGCACTGATCCTGCTGCTGGGCGGTTGCGGCAAGAAGGAAGTGCCGCCGCCCGCGCCCCCGCCCCCGCCGCCGCCCGCGCCCACCGCGTCGCTGACGGCCAACCCCGACAGCATCCAGCAGGGGCAGTCCACCACCCTGACCTGGCGCACCGAGAACGCCACCGACGTGGACATCACCGGCCTGGGCAAGGTGGATGCCAACGGCTCGCAGAGCGTCACCCCCGGCGCTTCCACCACCTACACCCTGACCGCCAAGGGTCCGGGAGGCACGCAGCAAGCCACGGCGCGCGTCACCGTGACCGCGGCCCCGGCGCCGCCCCCGCCCTCGGCCACCGAAGAGCAGCTCTTCAACCAGAGCATGCGCGACGCCTTCTTCGACTACGACAAATACAACGTCCGCGACGACGCCCGCGCCGCCCTCCAGGCCGACGCCGCCTTCCTCAAGCAGCATCCCAACATCACCTTCACCATCGAGGGACACTGCGACGAGCGCGGCTCCATCGAGTACAACCAGGCCCTGGGCGACAACCGCGCCCGCTCCGCCCTCGACTTCCTGGTGCAGGCCGGCATCGATCCCAGCCGCGCCCGCACCGTGAGCTACGGCAAGGAGAAGCCGGTCTGCACCGAACACACGGAAGAGTGCTGGCAGCAGAACCGCCGCGCTCATTTCGTCTACGGCAAATAAGCTGCGGCTGGTACGGGGGCGGCACGCGCCGCCCCCCGCCCGCCTCGCCCTCGCGGGCTCTTTCCCCGGCGCGCGCCTCCATGTACTCTGAGGGTACGGGCCCACCGCCCGCTTGCAACCCCGCATCCTAGTCTCTAAGGTGGAGTGACTATGACTTTTCGACGGTGTTTTCTCCGCTTCGCGCTGCTGCTGCTGCTGCTGGCTGCGGCCCTCCCCGCCTTCGGCGTCAGCAAGGAGATCATCCAGCTCCAGACCCAGGTGCAGCAGTTGCAGGACCAGATGGCGCGCATGCAGCAGTCCTTCGACGAGCGCATGGGCGTGATGAAGAACCTGGTCGAGCAGACCAGCGACAACATCAACAAGATGACCACCTCGGTCGACAACCTCAGCAAGCAGGTGGAGCAGTTGCACAACGACGCGGGCGCGCGCTCCGACCAGGTGCAGGGACAGATCCAGGCGCTGCACGATTCGGTGGACGAGCTCAAGGCCAAGCTGGCGGCCATCAGCAAGCAGCTCGACGACCTCAAGAGCGGCCAGCAGAACATCGGCGCGGACGCGCCTCCCCCGGCCGCCGCCGCCGGCCAGGCCCCGCCCCCCGACGTCCTCTACAACAACGCCCTGCGCGACTACAACGCCGCCCGCTACACCCTCGCTCAGCAGGAGTTCTCCGACTACCTCAAGTACTACCTCACCACCGACCTGGCCGGGAATGCGCAGTTTTACCTGGGCGAGATCGGCTACAAGCAGGGCGACCTGGAAGGCGCCATCAAGGCCTATGACGTGGTCATCGAGCAGTTCGCCGGCAACAACAAGGTGCCCGCCGCGCAATTGAAGAAGGGCTTCGCCCTGCTCGACCTGGGCCGGCAGAGCGCCGGGGTCAAGGAATTGCAGAGCCTGGTGGCGCGCTTTCCCCGCTCTCCCGAGGCCACCCAGGCCCGCGAGCGCTTGCGCAAGCTGGGAGCCTCGGGGCGCCCGGCGCGCTGAACCAGACCTTCAGCCGGGTCTATGGCTACGACGCGCTCAACCCGCTTGTTGACCATGACGGCGCCGGGGGACGGCTGCAGCGGGCTCTCCTGGACCTACGATGCCTGGGGCAACCGCACCGACCAGACCGGGACCGGAGGAAACTGCTTCGACTTCCACGCCGCCGCCGACACCAACAACCGCCTGGTGGGGTACTCTTACGACGCCGCCGGCAACATGATCTGGGACGGCACGCACACGTACACCTACGATGCTGAGAACCGCATCATCTCGATGGATGGCGGCGCGGCGACCTACACCTATGACGCCGAGGGGCATCGGGCGCGCAAAATGATCGGCAGCACCTACACCGACTACGTCCACGACCCGGGCGGCGAGGTGATCTCGGAGTACCAGAACGTGTGCGGCGGGCAGTGGTGCTGGGCGATGGAGTACATCCGGCTGAACGGGCAGTTCCTGGCGGAGTACAAGGCGGGGACGACCTACTTTGTGCTGGCGGACCATTTGGGCTCGACCCGGGTGATGACCCAGGTGAACCAGGCGGTGCTGGACTCGATGGACTATGAGCCCTACGGCAGACAGATCGCGGGCGACACCGGCACCACCCACAAATTCACCGGCAAGGAGCGCGATGGCGAGAGCGGGCTGGACGAGTTCGGGGCGCGCTACTACTCTTCATCGCTCGGAAGGTTCATGATCCCCGACTGGGCCGCGATGCCGACCGCCGTCCCGTATGCGGATTTCGGCAATCCGCAGTCGCTGAATCTGTATTCCTATCGGAGCAACAACCCGTTATCAGGTGCGGACACGGATGGCCACTGTTGGCCGTTTTGCGTCATTATTAACACCGTTTCTTTCAAAGTATCTATGTTCCTTGGCAAGCACCCGGAGATTGGGGAGAGGGCCGCTGCAGTGCGCCCCACGGTACACTCGAAGGCTAGTGCTGGATATGGTGTCGAGCTTCCGGATGCTCCGGTGAGCGGTTCCGCGACAGCCTATGTTCAGGGATCTCGGGGAGGGTGGGGTGTTGGGGCGGATATCGGCGCTCAAGTCCAGCCCGGTCCCAGGGTGAACGTCAATGTACCCGTCGTCAAGGACTCGCAGCTTGTCAATCCGTTCACGAACGCTTCCGTAGAACGAAGCGTCGTCGTCGGGGGCAAGGGAGGCAAAGCAGAGGTCGAGGGTTCGATCAGTGATCAAGGCGACGTAACCCTGGGTGGACTATACGGAGAGGGATTCGTGGCTGGAGGAGAGTTCGGAGGAGGCTTTGGCGATGTTTTTGCTGCTATCGGTGACGCCCTGATTTCGGACTTCCTCGACAAGTTCCACGAACTGGAGAATGCCATCGATTTCTCTCAAACTCACCATCCGGCTCCAAAGAACGTGGCCCCGGAGAGGAACCAGTGAGCTTGAGCGTGTCTGGTCTTGGTCTCTAGGGGTTTGACTTCAAGTGGTGGTTGACTCCGATACACGAATCGTTGCCCGGACGCCTTGCCACTATTCTCGCGGACTCCGCCGGGCAGCGGGCTAGGTGCCTTCGATGAGAACTTGGCTGCGTTTGGTGCTTGTTACGATGGCTGTCGGCGGAGGGTTCACCGGAATAACTATTGCGGTTCAGTTACTCTTCGGCGGCCAAGAACAGCTCGCTCACTTCGTGTTTCTTGCCCTCTACACGTTCGTCACTGTCAGTGGTCTTGCGTTCGTCCACGATCCACGGCGAACGCGTCCCCTGCTGGTGGCGATTGCGTTGCAGATTCCTCGCTTCTCTTCGTCGTTCGTCGCTTACCAGTTCGCCGCTGGGTTTCGAATCAGCGTCGGCATGATCGGTGGCCACTTCAATGGAGGAGCGTTCTTCGGAAGCGAGTGGCAGTTCGATCTGTTTCAAGATCTTCCCTGGGGCGCAGGCGTCAACCTTATCGCCCTCGCGATGTTCGTTCTGCTATGGCAGTCAACTAAGAGGCTCCTACCGGCATCCGTTCCTGCGGATTCAGCAAGTCAGATTGTTTCTGGCGGGGAAGGCGCTCGGCGCGAATAAGCCCAGTTTCCCATCTTGTTGTGGACCGGTGGCCCACCGAGATAGTGAGGCGGGTGGCCCACTCAAGCCGGGTGTTGGCTTGAGTGGGGATTTTCTCGGGCGTAGTCTGACCTTGTGCCTTGGGGATTGAAACGATTTCAGCAAACCGGACACAGCCACTTCGTCACCTTCTCCTGCTATCGCCGGGCAGATTCTGGTTCACGACCGGCGCCGCCAAGCAATGGACAGGGGAAATCAGAGAGTTCGAGCGGGAACAAATCACAGCGCAAGGCCGAGAAGCCGGAACAAAAGTAGGCAGACAAATCATGACTAAGACGGCAGAGAAGAAGACCGCGCCCAAGATAATACCGCCGAGGACAGTCGTGACCAAACTTGCCTGCCCCGATGACGTTTGTGCATTGATAGCTGGCCGTCGCTTTAGAGTCGGATATTACAGCAGAAAGGACGGGCTGGGCGTTATCTGGCTGGTCAATGAAGCTGGCGTTTACGAACAAAGTTGGCCACGAAGAGGATTTGAACGCCACTTCGCTATAGACAGGTTGACGACCGAGACCGACTTCTTTGGGGAAAGCAAGCCAACCTTGCGTCCTCTGAAGCGCGGGTGGCCCACGTTTGGCCGCAGGCGATGAGGGCTGGACGGGTCCGGGCCTTGGGCGGCCAAAGGTGGGGCGTTTCCGGAACCACCGATCCGGCGCTGGACCAGAGAGATCCGACTACGTCCACGACCCGGGCGGCGAGGTGATCTCGGAGTACCAGAACGTGTGCGGCGGGCAGTGGTGCTGGGCGATGGAGTACATCCGGCTGAACGGGCAGTTCCTGGCGGAGTACAAGGAAGCGACGACCTACTCTGTGCTGGCCGACCACCTGGGCTCGACGCGGGTGATGACCCAGGTAAACCAGGCGGTGCTGGACTCGATGGACTATGAGCCCTTCCGCTACTTCTCTTCCGCACCCAGATCCAGCGTCCGCAGGCAGTACTTGATCTCCTGGGCGAACTCGGTGACCCGCATGCCGGGCTGGGTCATGAGCTTGCAGGAGAGCGCCTGGTGGCTGGGCGTGCCCTCGCCCAGGTCGTAGGTCACGCGGCAGTACTGGCACTCCTCGTTCCAGCAGAAGCGGCCGTAGGGCACGGTCTCGGGCGCCAGGTACTGGAAGGCGCGCAGCAGGATGTTGTTGTCCGGGACCTCGAATTCCTTCCCCTTGACCACAATGCGGATGAGGCGCTCGTAAGGCCGGAAGAGCGGACCGGGGCTGCTCATGGATGGGAGGATTCTATCGTCCGGGCGGCAAAAGAAAAAGGCGCTCCCGCCTGCCGGCGGCGGTAAGATGGCCTTGGAGCCCGGAGGCGAAGCTCATGATCCATCCCCGCAAGCGCGATGAGTTCCTCCGCAAGGGCGCCCTGGAGCAGGAGGCCCCGGACCAGCAAGGCAACTCCTCCCTGCGCGGCCAGTTGGGGCATCGCACCGAAGATGCCATGATCAAGGCCGCCGATACCGACTTTCCCGAGCCCGGCGAGAACGCCGAGCATTCGGGCGAGCCGGTGGAGTCCCAGGACACCGAAGAAGCGGCCTGATACCCACGCCCTAAAAACCGAAGCCCTCCTCGCGGAGGGCTTTTTTCTATCCACTATCCTGCTCTACCGCAATTCCTCCATCACCTGGTCGAGCGCCGCCTTGGGCGGGCGCACCCGCTCCAGCGGCAGCGTGGCCAGAGGCTCGTCGGCCAGGTGCAGCAGGTCGAGGAAGGTGGGCTTCTTGGGATCCACGTAAAAGATCCCGGTCAGCACCTCGCCCTTGTCGTGGGCCTGGTTGAGCACGCGCAGGGCGTTCAGCCGGTCGGTGGGATCGTAGTCGCTGTGCAGCTTGCGCAGGTGCAGGCGCGAGCCGTCGTGCAGGGTGACGTCCACGGTGGTGCCGGGATCGTAGTCCACGGCGATGTCCTCGAAGAAGGGCACGAAGCTGATGTCGTGCAGCGGCTCGTCGTGGTCCTTGATGTACTTGAACGACTTGGTCGAGCCCTCGTGGTCGTTGAAGGTCACGCAGGGCGAGATGACGTCGAGCATCACCGTGCCCTGGTGCGCCAGCGCCGCCTTCAGCATGGTGTGGAGCTGCTTCTTGTCGCCGGAGAACGAGCGCCCCACGAACGACGCTCCCAGGTGGATGGCCAGGATGCAGGTGTCGATGGCGGGCAGGTCGTTGACCACGCCGGTCTTGAGCTTGGAGCCCAGGTCGGCGGTGGCCGAGAACTGCCCCTTGGTCAGCCCGTACACCCCGTTGTCCTCGATGATGTAGATCATGGGCAGGTTGCGGCGCATCAAGTGTACGAACTGCCCCATGCCGATGGAGGCGGAGTCGCCGTCGCCGCTCACCCCCAGCGCCAGCAGGTGGCGGTTGGCCAGCATGGCCCCGGTGGCGATGGAGGGCATGCGTCCGTGCACCGCGTTGAAGCTGTGCGAGCGGCTGAGGAAGTAGGCCGGGCTCTTGGAGGAGCAGCCGATGCCGCTCAGCTTGGCCACGCGCTCCGGCTGCACCCCCATCTCGAACATGGCGTCGATGATGCGCTCGGAGATGGCGTTGTGCCCGCAGCCCGCGCACAGCGTGGTGCGCCCGCCCTTGTAGTCCATCACGGTCAGGCCGATGCGGTTGTTCTTGGGCGGGGTGGTGGTGGTCGCGGCCATGATTACAGGCCCTCCTGGGAGATGATCTCGTCGCTCACCGAGCGCGCGTCGATGGGGAGTCCGTTGAAGTGGCGTACGCTGCGCAGCTTGGTCACCAGCCGGGGATCGACGTCGAGCTTCAGCAGGTCGAGCAGTTGCGCGTCGCGGTTCTGCTCCACCACGTACACCCGCTCATGCTTCTCCACGAACTCGTGCACGTCGCGGTTGAAGGGATAGGCGCGCAGCCGCAGGTAGTCGGTCTCCAGCTTGTACTCCTGGCGCATCTGGTCGCGGCACTCCGCCACCGCCCAGTGCGAGGTGCCGTAGGCCAGGATCCCGATCTTGGACTTGCCCTCGCTCACCTTCTCCGGCTTGGGGACGTGAGAGCGCGCGGTCTCGAACTTCTTGGCCAGCCGCTCCATGTTGGCCTGGTAGTCCTCGGGACGCTCGCTGTACTGCGCCTTGTCGTTGTGCCCGCTACCGCGGGTGAAGTAGGCGGCCGCGGGATGGTCCGTCCCCGGCAGGGTCCGGTATCCGACCCCGTCGCCGTCCACGTCCTGGTAGCGCGCGAAGCCGCCCAGCTTCTCCAATTCCGCCTTGCCCAGCACCTTGCCGCGCCGGATGGGCTTCTCGGGATAGGGAAAGGGATCGCTCATCCAGTTGTTCATCCCCAGGTCCAGGTCCGACATGACGAAGACCGGGGTCTGGAACTGCTCGGCCAGGTCGAAGGCCTCGCCCGCCATGGTGAAGCACTCCTCCACCGAGCAGGGGAAGAGCAGGATGTGCTTGGTGTCGCCGTGGGAGAGCACCGCGGTGGAGAGGATGTCGCCCTGCGCGGTGCGCGTGGGCAGCCCGGTCGAAGGTCCCACCCGCTGGATGTCCCAGATCACCGCCGGGATCTCCGCGTAGTACCCCAGGCCGGAGAACTCCGCCATCAGCGAGATGCCCGGCCCCGAGGTCGAGGTCATGGAGCGCGCGCCCGCCCACCCCGCCCCGATCACCATGCCGATGGCGGCCAATTCGTCCTCCGCCTGCACGATGGCGAAGGTGGCCTTGCCGTCGGGCCCGATGCGGAAGCGCCGCATGTAGTCGATCAGGCTCTCGCACAGCGAGGAGGAGGGCGTGATGGGATACCAGATGGCCACCGTCACCCCGGCGAACATCGCTCCCAGCGCCGCCGCCGCGTTGCCGTCGATGATGATCTTGCCCGCCGTCTTGTTCATGCGCTCGATGCGGAAGGGGTCCACCTTCTTCAGCGACCCGGCCGCGTAGTCCCAGCCCGCCTTCACCGCCGCCAGGTTCAGGTCGGCGGCCTTCTGTTTCTTCTTGAACTGCTTGCGCACCGCCTTCTCGATCTCCGCCTGCTCCAGGCCCAGCAGGTTGGCGGCCACGCCCACGTAGATCATGTTCTTGACCAGCTTGCGCAGCTTGGCCTCGGGGCAGACCGGAACCACCAGCTTGTCGAAGGGAACGGCGTAGAACTCAAGATCGTTGCGCAGCGCCGCCAGGTTCAGGGGCTCGTCGTAGAGGACCACCGCGCCGGGGGAGAGCGCGAGCACGTCGTCGCGCGCCGTCTCCGCGTTCATGGCGATCAGGAAGTCGATCTCCTTGCGGCGGGCGATGTAGCCGTCCTTGCTGGCCCGGATGGTGAACCAGGTGGGCAGGCCGGCGATGTTGGAGGGAAACAGGTTCTTGCCCGAGACCGGCACCCCCATCTGGAAGATGGTGCGCAACAGAGTCATGTTGGCGGTCTGCGAGCCGGAGCCGTTCACCGTGGCCACCTGGATGTTGAAGTCGTTGACGACGGGCGGTCCAGGGACCCGCGACGCGGATTCCTGCACGGCGATATCACTGCTGGCCATTGCTTCTGTGTCCTTTTGACCCCAAGATGCGCTGCTGCCAGCGCTGACTTCCCTGCTCTGGGAAACTTTTTATTATACGTCACGCTGCGATGTGATGGAAACGGCGCGGGAGCCGCGAAGGCAACCGCTTAGGGCTCGCTGCGGAAGAACTGCGCCATCTTGCGGAACTTCTCGTAGCGCCCGGCCAGCAACTGCTCCACCGGGACCTGGAGCATCTCCGCGAAGTGCTTCTGCAGCACCACGTCGAGCAGCGCGGCCGCGGCATCGTGGTCGTTGTGGGCGCCGCCCTCGGGCTCAGGCACGATCTCGTCCACGCAGCCCAGCGTGGCCAGATCCTTGGCGGTGATGC
>Ga0335085_10017779_pt1 | contig 10239 bp, 7 predicted proteins | sample Lox_Sample_45_FD_206712 | JGI IMG/M metagenome (GOLD analysis project Ga0335085, IMG submission 206712) | Soil microbial communities from Loxahatchee National Wildlife Refuge, Florida, United States - Lox_Sample_4.5 | ecosystem: Environmental > Terrestrial > Soil > Wetlands | place: USA: Florida... | reverse complement strand
GGGCTACCGGACGGCGCTCGAGTCCGACGACCCCGTAGCACTGGAACGGGAGTACCCCTACTACGATCCGGTGCACATGCTGCCCGGGAAGGGCCAGGCCTGGTGGCAGGAAAAGGCGACCCGGCACGCGAGCCGCCTGCAGACCGCGACCGCAACGCCGTAGCCTGAGCCGCAGCGCAAGGCAGCGCGGCCCATACGCTGCCCGCTACCGCAACCAGCAGGGTCTAACCTAAACCCGCGCGCAAGGCGGCCCGGGCTCTGGGCCGCCTGCCTACAGCAACCACAAGGCCGTAACCGTAACCACCGCGGGCGGCCCGGGCTCTGGGCCGCCTCCCACCTCAGCCCCCGACCTTTAACCGTAACCACCGCGCGGGGGGCGCCGCGGTTTGTGCGGCGTCTCCCCGTGGGGAGGCTACGGAGGGGCGAAGCCCTTCCGTGACCGGGGGGTGCAGGGGGGTCGCCCCCCCGCGGGGAGCAGGGTGCAGGGGGGTCTGCTCCCCCCGGGGAGCAGAGTGCAGGGGGGTCGCCCCCCCGCGAGCGGTACCGCCGCGCAGCGCCGGGGAGAGAACCTCTCCGGCCGCCTCGACCAGCAGCGACATCTCGTAGGCGACCAGTTCGGTGTCGCAGTCGGGCGAGGCGAGGACGCAAAGGCTGGATCCGTCGCTGATGGACTTGACGATCATCAGCCCGCCCTCCATCTCGACCAGCGCCTGCGTCGGCAGGCCGGCCTCGAAGATCCTGGCGGCACCCTGCATCATGCTGGCCAGCCCGGAGGTAATGGCAGCGAGCTGCTCGGCGAAGTAGGCGGGAATTTCATCGGACAAGGACAGCGGCACTCCGTCGGAGGAGACGACGGCCGCGTGCGCCACGTCGGGTACGCGCGCGGTGAAGTCACTGACAAGCCAGTTCAGATCTTGACGGTATGCGTAGCTCAACTCAACGTCCCCTCTCCTGCCCGCGGCGCATGGTCGCTGCTGCCGCGTTGACCTTCCGCCTTGCGGGTTCCGCGCTGGAAACCAGACAGGCGGCTGCGTGCCTGCTCCGCTGACCGCCGCGGCAACGTCTTAGCGCCGCTGGCCGACCCCTGACCGTTCCCCGCCGCGTGACCGTCCCCCGCCGTCCGGCTGGGCGGCGCGCCCTGGCCGTCGGCCCCGCCGACTCCGGGCGGCATATTGGCCCGGGGAACGCGCACCGGCAACCCGGAGGACGTCTGTTCGCTGTAGGAGGGCTCGGCCAGGGCGGCAGAGCCCCCTAGGCTCCACTCCGGTGACGAGCCGCCTCCTTGGTCCTCCGCGCTGCCCGCGCCGGTACCCGGGGTTGACGGACGGCCCGCGCCGTCCTGCCCGCCGCGGAACCAGCCCGACGCCGTCCTGCCCTCCAGCGCCGGGTTCCCGCGCCCGGCGCCAGCCGCGTGGCGGTTACCAGGGCTTGCATGTACCCCCGCGGTGAGAGCCGCGGTCTCCCCCGCGCCCACCGCCATCGCGCCGGCCGCCATCGCGCCGACCGGCTGCGCCGGCCGGCCGGCGGTGCCCGGGCCGACCTGGGCTGGACGCTCGATAACGCTATCCGGCAGCCATACCAGGGCCGACACTCCCTGCGGGGGCGCGGGCCGCAGCCGGACCCGGACCCGGTGCCGCTCGGCCAGCCGCGCGACGGCGAACAGGCCCATGTGCCGGGAAACCGACACGTCGATCGTCGGCGGGTTGTCCAGCCGCCAGTTCATGTCGGCGAGCCTGGCCTCGGAAACGCCGATACCCTTGTCGACGATCTCGACGAGCACGCCTCCGCTCGTCAGTTCCTGCATGCTGACGTGGACCTTCGTGTCCTTGGGGGAGAAGATCGTGGCGTTCTCGACCAGCTCGGCGAGGAGGTGCACGACGTCGGAGACCGCCTGGCCGATGACCGAGATGCCCGCCGGGATGTTCAGCGTGACCCGGTTGTACTGCTCGATCTCCGAGGTCGCGGCGCGGGCGACGTCGGCCAGCGGTACGGCTTCCGACCGCTTGCGCGGGTTCTCGTGCCCGGCGAGCAGCAGCAGGTTCTCCGAGTTGCGGCGCATGCGGGTGACCAGGTGGTCCATGGCGAAAAGGCTGCCGAGACGGTCCGGGTCGTCCTCGTTCTGCTCCAGGTTGTCGATCATGCGCGCCAGGCGCTCGATGAGCGTCTGGGAGCGGCGCGACAGGTTGACGAACATCGCGTTGAAGCTAGAACGCAGCAGCGCCTGCTCGCCCGCCAGCCGCACCGCCTCGGAGTGAACCTGGTCGAACGCACGGGCCACCTGGCCGATCTCGTCCTGCGAGGCCACGTTGATCGGCGCGACCTCCATGGTCGCAGCGGATTCCGGGTTCTCCGAGACCAGCCGGACCCGCTCGGGAAGCTGCACGGACGCGATGTTCAGCGCGCCCGCCCGCAGCCGGCGCAGCGGGAGCACCAGCGACCGGGCGACGAGCAGGGCGGCGAGAAGCACGATGAGCAGCACGGCCACCGTGATGACAATGTAGGTGAGCGCGGTCGACTGCGCGGACTGCTGCAACTGGGTCGCCCGGTTGACGACGTTGCCCGCGACCAGGTTCTCTGTGGACTGCAGCGCGGTGAGCTTGGCACCCATGCCGGCGTCCCACGCCGACTTCAGCTGGCCCACGGTCTTGACGCCAGGGATGCTGACCTGGTTGGCGATGACCTGCGGAAGCGGGATTCCGCTGGTGTTGTTGACCTTAACAAGCGGTGCCCCGTCGGCCGCCGTCGGCGGGTTGCCGCTGGCGTCGTCGAAGATGCCGGCCTCAAGGTTGTCCGTCATGGTCTCGGTCGCCAGCTTTGGCGCCTGGGGACCGAGCAGGGCGTCGAACAGGGCGCTCTCCTGCTGCGTGGCGGTGCCCTGGAACGCCGCGAGGTTGGTGAGCTCGTTCTGGTTGGCGACCCGGAGGTTCGTCTCAGTGTTGAAGTCGATGAAGCCGGCGCTCAGCCCGAAAACGTTCGTGTTGTTGGTCAGCACCTCGTCGAGGAGCGCCTGCTCCTGCGCCACGTCGTCCTTCGCGAGCGACAGCGAGTTGAGCGTCTGCACGTCGCTGGTCAGCTGGCCGTCGGTCACACCGAGCGCGACCTGCCGCTGCAGGCTGAATATGTTGCTGATGACGGCGGCGTAGTCGTCGAACACGGCGCTCGGGTCGGACGCGGTGTTCGCCAGGCCCTGGAGGTCCGCGACGCTGCCCTCGCTGACGGCGTTGTTCACCGTGGAGGCGTCGGTTTGCACGGTCGTGGGAAAGCCGCCGTTCACGACCGCGCTCAGTGCCTGGCGGACCGGCCCGAGATCGCTACTGGTCTTGGCCTGGAGCGACGCGAGCATTGGGCCGTTGGTCCCGCCGAGGAAGTTCACCAGGGTGGCGTCGCGCTCGTCCTGCAGGTCATTCACCACCTGGGTGAGCTGCACGCCGAGTTTGGCGAGTTGCTGCGTCCGGCTGAACTGGCTCGCGCTGCCTTCCGCGTCCGTCACCCGCAGGCCGCCGAAGACCAGCCCCATGAGCAGGGCCGCCACGATAACGGTAAAAAGCCGACGGGCCACGGGCCAGTCGGTCAGGGTCAGGGTCAGGCGCGTCTGCCGCTTCCGACCAGAATCGGCGCCCGTCGTTTTATCCGCCCGGCGGGCAGGCGGAAGCGCGCGAGGCCGCACGCTCGCACCATGGGTTCCCATTAGCAAGTCCTCGCTGGAAGAGCGATAGTTTCGCACGCCGCCGTGCTACCGGCAGAGACGGACACAATGGCCGCACGTTTACCCCGCCGCCGCAAGCACCACCACCAGTTGTGCTGTGGCCACTTTAGTGCGCTTATGGGTGTCATATGCGGCAAGCTCCGACTAGTGGTCACTATGTTGTTATGTGCGCAATTGTCCTCTGCGTTTCTTCTGAGAAAGTTTCAGGCATTCTTAACCGCGCCGCCGAGGTACAGCGCGCCGATCTCCGGGTGCTCGAGCACCTCACGCCCCGTGCCGACCAGCCGGACGGTGCCGTTCTCCATGACAACGCCGTGGTTGCTGAGCTTGAGTCCCGCCCGGGCGTTCTGCTCCACGAGCAGGACGGTGGCACCGTTGGCGTTCATCTGCCTGGCGGCGCCGAATACCGACTTCAGCACCATGGGCGACAGGCCCATCGACGGCTCGTCGAGCAGGATGAGCACCGGGTCGAGCATCAGCGCGCGGCCGAACTCCACCAGGCGCTGCTGTCCCCCGGACAGCGCGCCCGCCTTCAGCTGCGCCCAGTCCTTCACCTGGGGGAAAAGGTGGTAGACGGCGTCGATCCGCTTCCTGATCTGAGCGCGGTCCTTGATCGTGTAGCCGCCGAGATCGATGTTCTCGTGAACGGTCATGTCCTTGAACAGGCTGTGGTTCTGCGGCACCTGGACCACGCCCATGTCGAGGATCTGCCGCGGCGACTTGCCGTTCAGCTTCTCCCCGCGCAGCGTCACCGTGCCGAGCCGCGGCCGGAGCAGGCCGCTGATCACCCGCATGACCGTCGACTTGCCCGCGCCATTCGGCCCCACCACGCAGGTGATAGCCCCCTCCGGCACCCCGAAGGTGACGCCGCGGAGCACGTCACCGCCACCGTAGCCCGCCACGATCCCGTCCATGGCCAGCAGCGGCTCAGTCATCGGCCCTCCTCCAGTGCGGCGTCCTCATCCAGGTCAGCGCCGAGGTAGGCGTCAAGCACCCGCTTGTCGGTGCGCACGATGTCCGGCGGCCCGCTCACCACGTCGGCACCCGACTCGAGCACGGTGATCGCGGAGCACAGCCCCATGACGAACTCCATGTTGTGCTCGACAAGCAGGAATGTCTTGCCCTGCTCGGCGTTGAGCAGCCGGATCCGGTCGGCGATAAGGTTGATCAGCGTCGGGTTTACGCCGCCGGCCGGCTCGTCAAGCAGGATGACCGCCGGGTCGGCGACCAGCACGTAGGCGAGTTCGAGTAGCTTGCGCTGGCCGTAGGAGAGCGAGCCGGCCAGGATGTCCGCGTGCCGCTCGATGCCGACGAACTCGAGCAGTTCCATGGCGTGCCTGCGGTGATGGGTCCAGGCGTCCCGGCCCAACCAGGCGAGGATGTTCCGCGGCCGGTCCTTGGCCTGGGCCGCGATCAGCATGTTCTCGATCACCGTGAGGCGGGGGAAGATCCTGGTGAGCTGGAAGGTCCGGCCGATGCCCGCGGCGAACACCTTGTCCGGCGGCAGGCCGGTGATCGTCCGGTCACCGAACCAGACCTCTCCCGCGTCGGGCCGCTCGTAGCCGGTGATGACGTTGAACAGGGTGGTCTTGCCCGAGCCGTTCGGCCCGATGAGGCCGGCGACGGTGCCTTCCTCGACGGCGACCGTCGCGCCGTTCAGCGCCTGGACACCGCCGTAGGCCTTCATGATCCCCTCGGTGCGCAGCAGCACGGTCACCGGGATCTCCCATCAAGCGCTAGTGTCGAATACGCCGGCGAGAGCCCGGCCGTCACGCAAGTATCTTTCGCATTAACCGGCGGCAGGGCATGCCGTGGAAGCACGGGGAGGCGGCCGGGTTGCCGGGCCTGTGAACCGCGAACCAGCAGCACGGTTTCGCCGTGGCTGAAATCCTCGCCCATCAGGGCGGCGCAGGATGTCAACGGGCACCGCCTCCTGAGCTCACAGGAGGGGCGGATGGCGTAGAAGAGGTCGGGCCGGTAGTAGTCGCCGGCACTACGGCGGGCTGGCCTCGCGTCCGGATCCTCTTGATGAGCTCGCCGCCGGTCGGGATGACGCCGCGCGGCATGAAGAGCACCACGAGGAGGAAGACCGCGCCGAGCATGACCTCGCTGAGCGATCCGCTGAACCCGGGCTGGGCATTCATCCACAGCGACAGCGGCTCGATGATCAGGGCGCCGAGCACCGCGCCGCTGATCGAGCCGTACCCGCCGAGGAAGACCATCAGCACCAGGGTGAGGTCGAACAGCGGGTTGAAGCCGGTCTGCGGGTTGACCTGCTCGATGTAGTAGAACCAGACCGCGCCGATCATCGCGGTGATCGTGCCGGAGATCGCGAGCGCGGTGAGCTTGACCCGCATGGCCTTGACCCCGAGGCCCCGGGCCCGGTCCTCGTCGTCCCTGATCGCCCGCAGTTGCAGCCCGAACCGGGAACGGCCGACCAGCCAGGCGACGACCACCGACCCGACGGTGAAGGCCAGCGCGATGTAGTAGAAGTTCTGGTTGTAAGGCGTCGGCGCCCAGCTCAGGAACGGCGAGCCGAGACCGCTCGACCCCCCGGTGAACCAGAAGTTGAATGCCATCAGCTGGAAGATGAAGAAGACGGCGATGGTGATCACGATGAACGTGTGGCGCCGCACGCGCAGCGCGATCAGCCCGAACGGAATCGCGATGACCGCGCCCGCCGCGGCGCACAGCGGCAGCAGTTCGAAGACCGCGGTGCCCTGGATGTGCCAGTCCCGCGCCGCGATGCCCATGACGTAGGCGCCGCTGCCGTAGAACACCGCCTGGCCGAGGGAGATGTAGCCGGTGTTGCCGGAGAAGATATGCCACGCGACCGCGGCGGTGGCGAAGATCAGCGCGAGCACGCCGTAGTTGGTGACCGCCGGGTTGCTGAAGACCTGCGGGAACTCCACGGCGAGCACGAGCAGGAGGACCAGCCCGCCGCCCCTGGCCAAGGTGCCGAGTTTCACGCCCTTCACTGTGCGCGCACCGCCTTACGGCCGAACAGCCCGGTCGGGCGGTAGAGCAGCACGATGACAAGCGCCGCGTAGTACACGACGACCGCCCAGGTCGGGTACCAGACGGTCACCACCGACTCCAGGGTGAGCATGAAGACGGACGCGGCGAGCGCGCCGCCGACGCTGCCCATACCGCCGAGGATGATGATGGACAGCAGCCGCGAGATCAGGTCGTAGCCGCTGTTGGCGTTGAACGCGTTGGTCGCGCCGAACTCCATGCCGCCCGCCGCGGTCACCGCCACGCCGATGCCGAAGGTGAGCGCCGCCACCTTATTGACGCTGATGCCGACCAGGCGGGCCGCGGTCTCGTCCTGCATGACGGCGCGGACGCTGCGCCCGAACCTGGTCCGGTAGAGCAGCGCGTAGACGATCGCGACTCCCGCGACCGCGAGGACGAAGCCCCAGATGTAGATCCAGCCCACGTAGAAGCCGAGAACGTGGACGCTGCTGTTCACGTACCGGGGGGAGATTTGGACGTTGTCGGCGCCGTAGATCTTGTAGAGGACGCCTTCGATGATCAGCCCGACGGCGTAGGTGACGAGCAGCGTCATCGACGTACGTTCGGAGCCGCGCAGCCGGCTGATGAACGCCCAGTGGATCACCACGCCGATCACGAACATGGCGGGGACCGTGATGAGCAGCCCGACGAACGGGTCGATGTGCGCCTTCGCGAACAGCGAGTACGAGAGGTAGGCGCCCAGGATGACCAGGACACCCTGGGCGATGTTGATGATATCGAGCACGCCGAAGATCAATGTCAGGCCCACCGCCATGAGGGCGTAGACACCCCCGACGAGAATGCCGTCGACGATGGCCTGGGTTATCTCCCGTGCCATTAACCACTCCGCCCTGGTCGGTTTAGACGCTCCCGGAGTCTCCGGGTGATGAGTAACTGGCTAGCCCGGCCGGCTCAGCCGGCCCAGGCCGGCTTGGCGGCGATGATCGGAACCGAGACGCCGCCCGTCGGCAGCACCTGAACGTACTTCGAGCCGTTGTTCTGCCACTGGAAGACGAACGCGGCGGCATTGGCGTTCTCGCCGAGCGAGTCGAACTTCACCGTGCCCTGAACCGTCTGCAGCGTGACGCCGCTGTGCAGGTAGGAGATGATCTTCGCGTTGTCCACGCTGCCGTTGTGCGTGATCGCCTGCTGCACGACCTGGCCCACCGAGTAGGCCTCGGCCACGTCGGCGTTGACGCCGGCCGCCGTCGTGCCCGGATGCTCGGCGACGTACTCGCTGACCATCTTCTGGCTGCCCGCGTCGGCGTAGCTGGGGTACCAGCCGTTAGGCACCATCATGCCGGTCGCGTTGCCGGCGCCCACCGCCTTGATGAAGGCGGCGCCCTGGTCGGGGCCGGCCGCCGCGATGAACATCTTCGGCGTGAAGTGGTCCTGCGCGAACTGCGACATGAACGCCTGCACGGTCGGCACGTCCGTCGAGCCGAGCACCACGATGTCCGGGTTCTTCCCGGCCACGATGTCGGCCTGCGGCTTGTAGGACGAGCTCTCCTCGGGGAAGACCTTGGAGTACACCGTCTTGACGCCGAGCGCCTCCAGCTTGGCCTGGGCCAGCTGCACCGGCGGGGTGGCGAACGGGTCGTCGGCCGACGGGTACGCCGCGGTCAGGGTCTTGTCCTTGGCCGCGCCGAGCGACTTGATGTAGTTCACGAACGGCATGAGCTCGTCCGCGACCGGCAGCGACACGTCGAAGGTGTTGTGGTCGGCCTGGTTGGACTGCGTGTCGAACACCGACGGGGCGCCGCCGGCGCCCTCGACGAACGCGTACCCGTTGCGCGCCGCCACCGCCGAGGCGGGTGCGGTCAGCAGCGAGGAGAACGGCCCGAAGGTCAGGTCGACGTGATCGGCGTTGATCAGCGTCTGGTAGTTGGTGACGACCTGGTTCTGGTCGCTCTTGTCGTCCAGGACCGTCAGCTTGACCTGGCGGCCGAGGATGCCGCCGGCCGCGTTGACGTCCTTGACCCACAGGTTGTAGCCCTGCTGGAAGGCCTGTCCGTCGGCGGAGAAGTCGCCGGTCAGGGAGAGGGAAGCACCGATGGTGATCGGCCCTGAGGACGCCCCGCTGGCCGACCCGCTAGCCGACCCGCTAGCCGACGAACCCGCCGCCCCGTTGCCAGTCGAGCTGCTACTGCTACTGCTACATGCGGCAAGAGCGCCAACGGCGAGCGCGACAGCGCCCAGCGCGACAGCGTTCTTGGAGAACCAGGGGAGGTGTGCGCTCACGCCCGGTTCCTCCTTCCTCATCGCTCACGGTTTTTCTTGAGACGTGCTCCTGGAGGACTCCGGGAGCCCACGTTCGAGGGTTATACCGGCGGGGTCCCCATGCCGCGCGCTGAACGCGGCGAAATGTACGCCACCGTAACCTGCGCAGCCTGACGGAGCACAGTCCAACAATCGTTTGCAAAGGAGAGACTGGACCGCCCCCGCTGGTTTGTCAATGCCGACTGTTCACTTTGTTACTAAAATGGGTCACACAGCTGTTTGAGAGCTAAGGAACGTGTGGGACGATACCGCGCGCGCTTCCCCCGGGACGGGCGCGCGGAGCTGAAACCGCCATATTTGAACGTGCGGCCGAGCGCTATCATCCGCCGAGGCAGCGAATGGCGGTATGCCGCGGTTAAGGGCGATTGCGGCTGGGCCGACGCAGCGGGACGGCATTGCCCCTACCCGCCGCGCCGGCCGGGGGCACGGTCGAACCGCGGGCGACGAGCTCGGGCGCGAGGAAGAGGATTTTCACCGGGCTGTCCTGGGCGTCGATTCGCTCGAGCAGCAGCGTGGCCGCCTCGGTGCCGAGTTGATAGTGCGGGAACCGTACCGAGGACAGCGGCGGCCTGAGCCGGTCGATGAACGGCATGTCGTTGAACCCGATCACGGAGACGTCCTCCGGGCAGCGCAGGCCGAGCTCGTCGAGCGCGCCGTAGCAGCCCACCGCGAGCATGTCGTTGCCGGCCACGACCGCGGTAAGGCGGCCGCCGGCCGCGAGCAGTTCCTGGCCGCAGCGCGTCCCTTCCTCCAGGGAGTAAGCGGAGGCATAGACGACCTGCCCGTCGGTGACCGGGAACTTGTGCGCGGCCATGCCCGCCTGGAAGCCGCGGAGCCTGGCGGCACCGGTGGAGACGTTCTGCGGGCCGGCTATGTGCCCGATCCGGGTGTGTCCGAGCGAGACCAGATGGGTGACCGCCGCCCGCACGCCCTGCTCGTTGTCCACCGAGACAGAGGAGAACGGGTAGTCCTGAGAGGTGCGGTTCATCAGCACGACGGGGACGTCGTCCTCGGCCGCCTCGGCGAGGGTAGGACTGCCCGCGATCGCGGTGGCCAGCACGAAACCGTCGACGTGCCTGGCGCGCATCTGATCGAACACCAGCCGCTCTTTGGCCAGGTCGGCATCGGTGTTGCCGATCAGGGCCACGTATCCGTGCTCGGCCAGCCGGTCCTCGATGCCGCGCACGATCGGCGGAAACAGCGGGTTGTTGAGGTCGGGGATCAGCACGCCGATCGTG
>Ga0335085_10017778_pt1 | contig 10239 bp, 5 predicted proteins | sample Lox_Sample_45_FD_206712 | JGI IMG/M metagenome (GOLD analysis project Ga0335085, IMG submission 206712) | Soil microbial communities from Loxahatchee National Wildlife Refuge, Florida, United States - Lox_Sample_4.5 | ecosystem: Environmental > Terrestrial > Soil > Wetlands | place: USA: Florida... | reverse complement strand
TTTGAAGCACGCTCGACACCCTCTTGGCAAACGACCGTCCCCGGCGGTGACCGATACGGCGCGGGTCGTTCAGGGGCTGCGACGGATAGTGAAGGCCCTGCAGACGTACTCGCAGGACGTGCGGAGCGCGTACGGACTCACCGGGCCGCAGCTCTGGGCCTTGAAGACGCTCCAGCGTGAGGGGGGGATGACCGTCGGCCGCCTTGCTGCAGCCCTCGCCGTGCATCAGAGCAGCATGTCAGTCCTCGTGGATCGCCTGGAACAGCGGGGCCTCGTCCGCCGCATCCGGAATGAGCCAGATCGCCGCATCGTGCATGTGAGGCTTACCAGCAGGGGCGCGACACTGGCGGCCGATGCGCCCGAAGCGGCTCAGGGCCGCCTGTTGCACGCGCTCGATGCCATGTCGGCCCAGGAGCGCCATCGCATCCGCCGTGCCGTGGATCGACTCGTCGCTGCCATGGAGGTCACGGACGTGAACGCACGCTTCTTCTTTTCGGACGAGTGACGGACGGCGGGCCGTCAAGCCGCCCGAGCAGGCAGCTAGGGCGCCAGCGCCAACTCATCCTCGACGCGGCGCTCCTCGGCGTCGCAGGCGCTGCCGCCGCCCAGGTCTTCACGTACCTGCTCCGCGGAGCAACCTGGGTGTTCCTCACGCAGGTTGCGGGCTACCAGCCGCCAGGCCTCCCGAATGAAGGCGGCGTGCTGCAGGAAGTCCTCGGGCCGCACGGCTTCTGGCTGATTCCGCTGGCGACCACCCTGGGCGGCCTGGTCGTCGGCATCCTGGTCCAGCGGTTGGCGCCGGAGACGGAAGGCCACGGCACGGACACCGTCGTGCACGCCTTCCACCGCACGGAGGGGACGCTCCGGGCGCGTGTTGCACCGATCAAAATGGTGGCGTCCGCGATTACCATCGGCTCTGGCGGCTCTGCCGGCCGCGAGGGCCCGATCGCGCTCACCGCCGCAGGACTTGGCTCCTGGTACGCGCAGCTGACCCACCGTTCGGCAGCCGATCGGCGCCTCCTCCTGTTGGTGGGAATGGCTGCGGGGGTCGCGGCGATCTTCCGCTCCCCCGTCGGGGCCGCCCTCTTCGCGATCGAAGTCCTCTATCTCGACATGGAATTCGAATCGGTCGCGCTACTCCCCGCGATGCTGGCGTCGGTCATCGCATATGCGCTGAACGGCTTCTTTGTCGGTTGGCAGCCGTTGTTCCGGGTTCCCGCCCAACTCACGCTCAGCCGCGTCGTCGACAACGGGTGGTATCTGGTGCTCGGCGTCGTCGCGGGGGTCCTGGCTACGGTGGTGCCTATCCTCTTCTACGGGACGCGCGATGCGTTTCGCCGCTTGCCCGTGCGCCCGGAGTTGAAGCCGGCGGTCGGGGGGTTGCTGATGGGGCTGCTGGCGCTGGCCTGCCCGAGGGTGATCGGAGGTGGATACGGCTGGATGCAGGAAGCGGTTGACGGCCGACTCGCCGCTGGAGCGCTTCTCGCCCTGGTGCTGGCGAAACCGCTTGCGATGAGTCTCACGATCTCCTCCGGGGGATCCGGCGGCGTGTTCGCCCCGACCCTGTTCATCGGCGCGATGCTTGGGGGGCTGCTCGCGAGCCTGTCACACCAGCCGCCGGCGCCGTTCGTGGTCGTCGGTATGGCCGCGGTGTTCGCGGGAGCGGCACACGTCCCCATCGCCTCACTCATGATGGTGACCGAGATGACCGGCGGGTACACACTACTCGTACCGGCGGCGCTGGCCGTGATGGTAAGTTATCTGGTGCAGCGGCGGCTGGCGCACGGAGCGCGGTATCAGGGTCTGTACGAGGCGCAGGTCGCCACTCGTGCCGATTCCCCGGCGCATCACGCGGAACACTTGCGAATCGCGCTGCGGCTCCTGAAGGAGCGCCGGGTCCTCGACTCATCCGGCCTCGGGCAGCTGGACCTTCTGTCCTTCCTTCGCGCTGGAATCCCGGTCGAACTGCCCGGTGGCCGGCGGCTCTTGATCGGCGTCCTGCGACCCGACAGCCCCCTGCGTGGCCGCCCCGCGAGTGCGGACGGCGGAACCCTCGGGGGGGACACCCGGATCTTCGCGATTCTCCGAGGTGAGCACATGATGGCCCCGGGGCCCAATACCGTGCTCGAAGCCGGGGACCGTTTGCTCCTGGTGACTGCCGCCACCGATATGGAATGGCTCAAGCAGCACGTGGACAAATGGTAGGCCATGGGCGACTCCTCTCGGGACCGCTCGTCGGCCAAGCGCTTCTCGGCGATATTGCGGCTACCCGCTGCGACTGCCGGGGGCGGTGCCGCATCTGCTTCATCAGTCCAGGGCAGGGGCCGTTTCCGTTTCACTTGGGGGGACCGCACACATGAAACCGTTTCACGTATTGATGGCGCTCGCCATGGCCGTGCCGCTCGCCGCGCAGAAGCCCGACAGCGGTGCCCGGCACGACATGGGGATGGGCCCGCACCGCATGATGGGGCCGATGATGGACATGGATGGAGTGCACGGAGCCGCGGCGATGCGCATGATGGCGTTTGCCCCGGAGCACCTCCTTGCGCACAAAGACGACCTGAAACTCACCGATGCCCAGGTCGCCAAGCTGACCACGCTGCGTGACGGGGTGAAAGCGGCGCACGACGCGGCGATGACCGACATGCGGACGCACGGCGAGGAGCTGGCGTCAGCCTGGGCCGCCGCCACCGTCGACACGGCGCGCCTGAAGCCGCATTTCCAGGCGATGCAGGCCGCGATGGCCAAGGCCCATTGGGCGATGATCGCCGCCGCCGCGCAGGCCCGAGCGGTGCTGACCGACGTGCAGCGCGCCCGGGCGGACGGCTGGGCCGACGCGATGGAGCGGATGGGACCGATGATGGGTCCCGGAGGCATGGGGCGTGGCATGATGATGGGGCCAGGACCGGGACGGGATTCCACGAAGCGCTAGCGCGACCTACAGCCATCGCTGAGGCCTATCCTCGACGAGGCGACTAGAACGTCGACGTCACTCCCGCCAGCACGCGTCGCCCGTTCACCGAGCCGCCATACACCTGGAAGCGCTGCTGACCGAGCAGGTTCGTGGCATTGGCGTACACTCGCAGGTAGGGGTTGATGCGGTAGCCGGCGCTCATGCTCACGATCTGGCTTGCCGGTACATCCCCCTCCCAGGTACCCGACCGCCACGGGTACCCCGCGACGATGCGCGCATCCACGCCGAGCGTCATGCCATGGCGGCCGGCGTACGCGAGCGCCACCGAGCCCTTGTGCTCCGGGGTGTTCGGGACCAGCGTGTCGCCCACCGCGGTTTCCCGGATGGCAAAGTTGTACCACGTGTAGCTCGCGCTGAGTATCAACGTCTGCGTGAGCGACACGCTGCTGCCCACCTCGACGCCCCACTCGTCGACCGTGCCCACGTTGCCGAATGACAGGACGATGGCGGTCGTGTCGTTGAGCAGGCGCGTCAGGCCATTGGCCAAGGCCGGGTTGGCGGCGTTGAACGCGTTCCGGGCAGCCGACTCCACCGCCGGCCGGTCCGCGGGGAGCACCTCGTTCGGCGCGGTCCATTGCGGGTAGGCGGGGTTCACTCCTGGCAATTGGCCGGTTGTGAAGTTGTCCGTGTGGGCGGCATACGCGTCCAGGGTGACGAAGACGCGCCGTCCGAGCTGGCCCTTGTAGCCCGCCTCGTAACTCGTCACCGTCTGGGGCACGAGGTGTGGGTTGCCTAACGTGGACTCGGGCACGGCGGCAGAGCTCGTGAACAGCGTCCCGCTCGGCACACCGGCGAGCGCGGGGCCCACGGCAGGGTCCGCTCGCAGCTGGTTCTCGATGGCGGTCAGGTTCGCGACACCCCGGCCGAACGTGTGCGCGGCAAAGAGCGAGATCAGATCCGGTGTCAGAAACGCGCGGGCCACGCTCACGTGCAGTGCGTGGCGCTTGGCTGGGGTGAACACGATCGCGCCCTTGGGAGATAGCTGCGTCGGGAAGAGATCGCTCCCGTCCCAACGCACCGCGCCGATCAGGCGCACGTGCGGAACGCCGTATTCGAGCTGCGCGAACGCCCCATAGTACTGATCGTTGCGGTCGTCGTTTGCCGGGCCCAGGATCGTCCCACTCGTGTTCACCCCGTTGTCCTGGACCGAGGCCCCGACCACCACGCGGCCGGCATCTCCGCGGAACGTGCGGCTCGTGCGGCCCTCCAGGTGGTAGACCCCCTCGTCATCGTGGGATGAATCGCCTGAAGCCAGCCTGAGGATCGGTAACGACACGCCCGAGTACCAAGCGGAGATGGCACTGCCACCCGCATCCCACGCGAGGCGCGCCCAGGGGCGGAGCACCTGGGGATATTGATTGCGGCCGCTGCCAGCGATGGCGACCGCGTTGTCCGCCCGCGCGGTCCCGCCTTCGAGCGTCAGGGCGGAGCGATTGGCCGCGTAGTACTCGACTCGTGCGGACCCGTAGTAGATGACCAGGGGGTCGGGGGTGCCCAGGGCCTCGCCGGTCACCGGATCCTTCGTCTGGCCGATGAGCGGGCGGGTCTCGGGTCCCGGGTTCGTAGGGGGCGTTGCCGTGGCCGGCGCATACTCCTCTTTCCAGTCTGATCCGTCCTTCGCGGTGCGGGACCGCGTCCAGTCGTCGCTCCTGGTATACCCGAAGTTGAGGCGATACCCGAGACGATCGTGGAGCAACATGCCCGCCTCTCGCAGATCCGCGCGCGCGGTGGCGAGCTCGCCCCCCCCGAGCGTGAGCTTCGTGCCGATGACGTCGCGCGCGGCGGGCGTCGTGATGCTGATGACCCCGTTGTAGGCGTTCGCGCCGTACAACGCCGACCCCGGACCGCGGATCACTTCGATCTGGCCGAGGTCCTCGAGGGGCGCCGCCAAGGTTCCCCAGATCTGTTGCCCGACCAGCGCGGTGCCAAGATCGCGCCCGTCCTGGAGCACGAGCATCTTGCGGTTGAGCATGGTATTGAACCCGCGCGCGTTGACGTTGAAGTCCGTGATGCCGCTCTGCGGAAGGTCGAGGCCCGGGACGCGAGCCAGCGCGAGGGGGACTTGGCCGGTGATCGACACGGGCTCGCCGGGGGCAGGTTGCACCACGTCCACCGCTGCCGGGGCGTCGATCATCCGGTCTGGCGCCCGCGACACTCCTTCCACGATGACGGTGGCCAGGTCGATCGCTTGCGGGGTGAGGACGGCATCGGCCGTTGCCGGAGTGCCGGCGGTGATCGTGACGGTCAGGTCACGCGGCGCATAGCCGATCCTGCGGAACTCGAGTCGGTGCGGGCCCGCGGGAACGCGGGAGAGGGCGTATCGCCCGGTAGGGCTGGTCGAGACCGAGAGGCCGAGCCCCTCCACAGCTACCACGACCCCGCTGAGCGGTTGGCTATCCGGTCCGGTCACGGTGCCGCTGATCGCTCCCACGCCCTGTGCGCGACTGCACGGCGGCAGGGCGCAGGCCAGAACCACGGCGAGCGAGGCGGGAACCGCGAGGCGGCGAGCCTTGGCGCGTGTCATCAGGAAGGCCCCGCGGGAGGAATGAGCTAGCGCACGGCGCTGTCGGACAGGCCCATGCGGCGCGCGAGATTGCGGAATCGGGGGTCCGACCGAAGCGCCTCCCAGCGGTCATCGATTGCGAGGAACATCAGCGGCCCTTCCTGGTCGCGATAGGCTCGGTCGAGCCACTTGAAAGCGCTGTCTGGTTCACCGAGTGCCGCATAGTCACCCGCAACAATGCATGAGGACGGTCGCGGGTAGTTCTGCTGGATTCGCCGCAGTGCTTCCCGTAGATCTCCTCGAAAGTAGCTCCGCTTGGCCGCGGCGTAACCGGACGCGCGATACTCGCGTTCGACCGCCGCGGCGACTTCCTCCTTGCCGCTGAGTCTGAGCGCCAGCAGCCACTCGCCCATGGCTTCTGCCAACCTTTCCTGACGCTCGTAAATCGCTGCGATGCGGCGATGTCGATATTCCGAGTTGAAATCAGGGTCGGGGATGTCGCGGTAGTATTGCAGCGCGTCGTCGTATCGACCGGCTCGGAACAGGGTCGTGGCGAGCGAGTTCTGCTTGTTGGGATCGAGCGGGTCGAGCTCCACCGCACGTCGCATTTCCTTTATGGCCGCGTCGAGCTGGCCTCTGAAGCTGAGCGCAAAACCGTACCGCTGGTGTGCGAGACTGTTGTTCGGATCAAGCGCGAGGGCTCGCTGCAGTTCGCTCTCCCCAGCCGACCAGGACCATGCGTGCAACAGCACGCCCGCGAGCGAGACGTGGGCGTCCGAGAGCGTCTCGTCGAGCTGTATCGCTCGTTCCGCCGCGGCCTTCGCTTTGAGCCACGCGACCTTCGGAGGCAAGACGTTGAAGTGTCCCAGGAGATCGTATGCGTCGGATATGCCTGCCCACGCCGGCGCGTAACCCGGGTCTTTCTGGACGGCTCGTTGAAAGTATTCGATGCCCTTCTTGGAGCTTTGCGCGGTGCGCGCGCTCCACTCGGCCCGGCCGCGGAGATAGAGGTCATACGCGTCGGGATCCACCGGGCGGGTGCGACTACTCGCCGCCAGGATCTGTTGCGGGGACGCGACCCGGATCTGGACTTCGTTCGCAATCGCTCGGGCGATGGCGTCCTCGAGCCCGAGCACATCCCGCAGGTCGCGCTCGTAGGTCTCGGCCCAGAGGTGCCGGTCGGTCGACGCTTCGACCAGCTGTGCCGTGACCCGGACCCGGTTCCCAACGCGCAGCACGGCGCCCTCCACGGCGGCGTCTACGTCCAGCTCCCGACCGATCTCGGGCAGCGTTTTGCGCGTGCCCTTGTAATGCATCGCGGAGGTCTGCGAGATCACCCGCACGCCGGCGCTCGTGCCGAGCCGGGTCACGAGCGCCTCGGTCATCCCGTCGGCGAAATACCCTTGCGCGGAGTCTCCCGAGAGGTTCCCAAATGGCAGGACCACCAGGGAATGAATTCGCGGACGAGCGCGCGGTCCCAGGGCGTTGAGGGCCAGCACAAAGGCGACGACCAGCCCCGCCACCCCGCCGGCCCACAGGAGAGGCCTGCGCTTGACGGGAGCCGCGGCTTGCGGGACCGCAGCCGTCGAAGCCTCGACCACCCCGATAAACCGATACCCGCGACGCGGCAGCGTTTCCACCAGTCGCGGGGTCTCAGCCGAGTCGCCCAGGGCGTTGCGGAGCTTGTGAATCGCGGCGTCGACGCCGAGGTCGAATTCCACGAACGTCCCGGCCGGCCAAATCGTCTGACGCAGCTCCTCTCGCGTCACGATTTCGCCGGGGTGCTCGAGCAGCAAGGCCAAAACCCTAAATGGCTGCTGTTGCAGCTTGATCTTGATGCCCTGCTTGAACAGTTCGCCCGCGCGCAGGTCGACCTCGAACTCCCCGAATCGGAGGACTCGTCGAGCTGAACGCTGGGGAATTTCCACGAAGACTCCTGCGATGACCGCAGGGTAATGTACGGTCGCCGCGATGCTCTGCACCACGGACCGGATCGCCCCCGCAATCACCTGTGTTCCCACGACGTAGCGGATAAGCCAGAGGTCAGCCGGGGATCAGGCGCGAGCCATGGATGTGGGGAGAGGCGTGCGCGACCATGCAGGCGGTACGGCAGCGCTTCTCTCACCGACGGGTGGTCCGAGTGACGAGCACGGGACGGCGGACATGGTGGTTCATGGTTGCAGGCGCCGCGGTAGTCGCGGCATGCACGGACCCGAACGCCCCGGACCCGGCGGTGCAGCTTGGTTTCATCGTGCAACCCAGCAATGCGACGGCTGGAGACGCCATCAGTCCAGAGATCACTGTGGCGATCCAGGACGCGTCCGGTGTCACAGTGATCAGCGCTACCAACGTCGTGACCGTGACCATCGCGACCGGCCCACCGGGTGCCCCCCCGGACACGGTGCGTGTCTCGGCCGTCAACGGAGTCGCGACCTTTGCGGGTCTGCGCCTCGACAAGGCGGGCACGGGCTACACCCTGAAGGCTCTCGCGCCCCAACTCGGCGGAGCCGTCAGCACCGCGTTCAGCGTCGCCGCCGCCCCCGCATCGCAGCTCGTATTCGTGGTCCCGCCAGGGAGTACGATGGGAGGCGCCGTTGTCACGCCGCCGGTGCGGGTCGCCGCTCAAGACGCGTTCGGCAATCCGGTCTCCGGGTTCAACGGCGCTGTGACCGTCACGCTCGCGGGCAGTCCGGCGCCGGGGACTCTGTCCGGCACCACGACGGTGAACGCGGTCGGCGGAGTCGCGACATTCAGCGACCTCGCGATCGTGCAGGCAAACCCAGGGTACACGCTCACAGCCAGCGCTGCGGGCCTCATGAGCGCCACCAGCGCCCCCTTCGCCGTCGCCAAGCCTGCTGGGTCATTGCGCGTCACCACCACTTCGACCGGATCGCCCGATCGGGACGGCTACGCCGTTTGCGTCGATGCCGGCTCCGACAGTCTTGGGGGAACCACCTGCGCGTACGGGGGGCCACGGGCGATAGGCTGGATCAGCGTCGTGACGGTCGTGGTGGACAGCGGCCCTCACACGGTGCTGCTGACAGGCGTGGCCGCGCATTGTGCGGTCACCGGCGACAATCCCCTTTCCGTGCACGCCGCCCTGGGTGTCACGACTGCGGTGCCGTTTACGATCGCCTGCGCGGATCCAACCTTGCACATCACGACGGCGACCACCGGCGCCTCCCTCGATCCCGACGGCTACTCGGTGTGCGTCGATCCCGTCTCCGGATACGACTGGGATGGCGACAGCTACTGGACTTGCCCCACGTCTCCCCAGCCGCTCGCCGTGAACGGGGCCGTGACCCTGCACGTGGCGCCGGGTAGCCACACCGTACAGCTGGCAGGCTGGGCCGACAATTGTGAGGTCGGCGGCGCCAACCCGCGCAGCGTCGACGCGATCGCCGCCCCGGTCGAGGTGCCGTTCCAGATCACGTGTCTCGCCACCGGCAGTGTGCGGATCACCACGGCCACGAGCGGCACGGACCTGGATCCGGATGGCTACAGCATTTGTGTCGACCGCGCCGGTAACTGCTACTGGTCTGTGTCGGCCCACGCGAACGACGTGGTCACCGTGGCCGGGGTGACTGCGGGCCCCCACACCGTGACGCTCAGCGGTGCAGCCGGGAACTGCACGGTCAGCGGTGCGGGTGCTGGCGCCGTGACCGTTCCTGCGAACGGGACTGCAGCGATCACCTTCAACGTCGCGTGCGTTCCGACCGACCGGATCGCCTACGTGTACAGCGGGAGAATCACGGTGAGCCAATTGGGTGATTTCACCCAGATCCTCGTGCCCGGAGCCGCCCCCGCATGGTCGCCCGACGGCACCAGACTGGCCTACGAGTGCGGCCAGGACCTCTGCGCCGTCAACGCCGATGGCAGCGGGTTCACGCAGCTCACCTTCGACGCGGCGGACAATCAGCACCCGGCCTGGTCGCCCGACGGGACGAGGATCGCGTTCGCGACGACGCGCGCCGGCACGCCCGAGCTCGATGTGATGGCGGCGAACGGCTCCGGTCTTGCCCGGATTACTGGAGGTGCCGGGTTGCTGGGAAGCCCGGCGTGGTCACCGGACGGGACGAGGATTGCCTTCGACTGCCGCGTGGACGCCGGCAATGACGACGTCTGTGTCGTAAACGCCGACGGCAGCGGTTTTGCGCGACTCACCACCGACCCGGCGCGCGACTACGGTGCTGCCTGGAAACCGGATGGCGCGACTCTGGCGTTCGCGACGACCCGCTACGGCAGCGACGAGATCGCGTTCCTGAACGTCGCTGCTGGGAGCGTGGCACGCGCGGGGCTCGCCGGGTTCTGGCCCACCTGGTCTCCCGACGGCACTCGACTCGCGTTCGTGCAAACGTATGAGGATTGCAGCGGTGGGGACTGGGTCTCACGCCTCACGAGCGGTCCTCCACGGGCGGCGCCGCGTATCCAATCGAACAGCTGCAGCTCGTACGCTGTGGTCGCCTACGCGCAATCGGATGGCTCCAGTATCCACGCTGTCGGCGTCGGCACTCAGCCGGCGTGGCGGCCGCATCGATGAACCCCGTTGCTCGACGTTCCCACCTCCCATCACGAATCGAGGTACAGCATGTCGCACCATCAGCATCGGTGGGCGGCGGTAGTCGCCCTGACCTGCGTTCTCTCCGTCGCCGTGCTCTCGACCAGGTGCGCTGACTCCGCAGGCCCGACGAACGGCACCGGCGGGATGCAGTCGGTCCCGGGCGGCTCAGGGCACACGCCCACCGGCGGCACTATGGACATG
>Ga0335085_10017777_pt1 | contig 10239 bp, 8 predicted proteins | sample Lox_Sample_45_FD_206712 | JGI IMG/M metagenome (GOLD analysis project Ga0335085, IMG submission 206712) | Soil microbial communities from Loxahatchee National Wildlife Refuge, Florida, United States - Lox_Sample_4.5 | ecosystem: Environmental > Terrestrial > Soil > Wetlands | place: USA: Florida... | reverse complement strand
GCCGTCGGTGACCATCGGGCGGCCGGCCGGCTGCGGTGAAGCCATGACACTCACGTTCCCCTCCAGGCGTATCAGGCTATCCGGCCCTGCTCGCGCCGGTAGGGTGGGGCAACGTGTCGACGAACCATGAGCTGCGGCTGTACAACTCGCTGGGCCGGCGGATGGAGGACTTCACCCCCGCCGCCGAGGTGACCGGGCTGTACACCTGCGGGCCGACCGTGTACGCCTACCCGCACCTGGGCAACATGCGCGCCTACGTGTTCGCAGACACGCTGCGCCGCGCGCTGCGCTGGAAGGATATCCCGGTGCGGCACGTGGTCAACATTACCGACGTCGGGCACGCGGTCGCCGACACCAACCTCGGCCAGGACAAGCTGGAGGTCGCGGCGGCCCGGGAACGGCGCTCGGTCATGGACATCGCCGCCTACTACACCGACGTCTTCCTGGTCGACTGCGCCGCGCTGAACATCCTGCCCGCCGACGAGTACCCGCGGGCCACCGCGTACGTCGAGCAGATGATCGAGTTCACGACGAAGCTGGTGACGGACGGCTGGACTTACCGGCTGCCGTCCGGCCTGTACTTCGACACCGCCAGGGATCCCGGCTACGGCGAGCTGGCCCAGATGAGGACCGAAGGGCAGCTGGAGGCGGCCCGCCTGGAGTACGTGGAGGGCCGCCGCCGCAAGACCGACTTCGTGCTGTGGCGCACCGAGGAGCCCGGCCAGCGCCGAGTGCTGCGCTGGGACTCACCGTGGGGCTGGGGCGCCCCCGGCTGGCACCTGGAGTGCTCGGTGATGAGCATGGCCCTGCTCGGCCAGCACTTCGACCTGCACACCGGCGGGGTGGACCACCGCGAGCTGCACCACGTGAACGAGATCGCGCAGAGCCAGGCGTTCCTCAGCGACGGCCTGCCGTGGGTCCGGTACTGGGAGCACGTCGAGTTCCTGCAGCTCGGCGCCGAGAAGATGGCCAAGTCGGCGGGCGGCGCGCCCCGGCTGGCCGACCTGACCGAGGCGGGCTACCACCCGATGGCCTACCGGCTGTTCCTGCTCGGCGGCCACTACCGCAGCCAGCTCGACTTCACGACCGCGGCCATCGACGCCGCCCAGGCCACCCTGCGCCGGCTGGTCACGCGGATCCAGCCGCTGCGCCCGCTGCCGCCCGTCGAGACCCTGGCCGACGCGCGCCAGCTAACCGAGGGCGACCCGGCCGCGCAGCGTCTGCTGGACACCATGGACGCGGCGGCCGCGGCCGACCTCAGTACCCCGAGGATCCTTGCCGCCCTGCAGGACGCGCTGCGCGAGCCCGCGCTCACCCCGGACGGCCAGCGCGCCGTCGTGGCCGCCGCCGACGCCCTGCTCGGCCTGGGCCTGTCCGCGCTCGACCCGGCCGGCCTGGAGCACCGCCGCGCGCTCACCGACCTGTCCGCCGCGGAGAAGCACGCCATCGAGGAGCTTGTCGCGGACCGGACCCAGGCCCGCAAGGAGCGCGACTGGGACCGCGCCGACCAGATCCGCGCCCAGCTCGACGAGCTCGGCGTAGACCTCACCGACACCCCCGACGGCCCCACCTGGCAGCTGCGCTGACCCGCACCGATGATCGTGGATCACTAGAGCCCCTATCGGGGCCACAGCGATCCACGATAATGGCCGGGGCTCACACGACAAGGAAACCCCGATGGCACCTTCAACAGCAACATCACGATGAACTTCAACGTCTTCCAGGCCGCCGCGGCCCTCAAGCTCAGCCGCGTGGTGTGGGCGTCCAGCGAGACCACGCTCGGCCTGCCGTTCGACACCCCGCCCCGCTACGCGCCCGTCGGTGAGTTCGGCACCCTGCTGGCCATCGACCGCGCCCGCGAGGTGCTCGGCTTCGCGCCCGCCCACTCCTGGCGCGATCATGTAACCATGTAATTATGTAAGCCTAGAGCGATAAGGGTGGCCGCGCGACGCCCTTTCCCCGAGGATGGGAACCGGTGATGTCTTATCTGCCACGGGGAGGCAGACACAACATGAGCGAAAGCACGGGGCCACGGGGGCGGCTCGCCGAGGTAATCGCCACCCGGGGCGGCCTGGCGCCACCGGAAGAGCCGTTCGTCATCGAGCACCGCGAGGCGCTGATCTACATGCTCTGCGAGGCCGCGGAGCTCGAGCACGGGATCATGTGCCAGTACCTGTATGCCGCGTTCAGCCTGAAACAGTCCGAGGCCGACGGCCTGACCACAGACCAAGCCGAAGCGGTCCAGCGTTGGCGCAAGCACATCTTCCACATCGCCGCGCAGGAGATGCTGCACCTGTCGCTGGTGCAGAACCTGCTGTCCGCCGTCGGCGCGGCCCCGCACCTGTCCCGGCCGAACTTCCCGCAGCCCGCCAGCCACTACCCGGCGGGGGTGCACCTGGCGCTGCTGCCGTTCGGCGAGGAGTCGCTGCGCCACTTCATGTTCCTCGAGCGCCCGGAGGGCATGGACATCGAGGACGCCGAGGGGATGGCCGCGTTCGAGAAGGCCGCGCCCGCGGCCATGCCCCGCGTCGAGGTTGGCGAGATCGTCCCGCGCGGCCAGGACTTCGCCACCGTCGGGCACCTGTACCGGTCCATCGAGGCCGGGATCGCGCACCTGGCGGCCAAGCTCGGCGAACAGGCGCTGTTCGTCGGGCCACCGCGGGCGCAGGCCACCCAGCCGTACTTCGGCTGGCCCGAGTTGGTCGCGGTGACGGACGTAGCCAGCGCGCAGCGCGCCATCGACGAGATCCTGGAGCAGGGCGAGGGCCCGCGCGGGCACTGGAAGGACGCGCACTTCGGCCAGTTCGTGGCGATCCTGGACGAGTTCGAGCAGGTCTGCGAGGCCAGCCCGGACTTCGACCCGGTCCGGGCGGTGATCCCGGTCAACGTCAGGCCGTCCGAGCGCGACGCCAGCATTCCGCTGGCCACCGACCCGATCGCCCGCCAGGTCATGGACCTGTTCAACGTCAGCTACGAGATCCTGCTGCTGATGCTGCAGCGCTTCTTCGCCCACACCGAGGAGACCGATCCCCAGCTCAAGGCCCTGGCCGACGCGGCCGTCAACCTGATGTTCCAGGCGATCGAGCCGCTCGGCGACCTGGTCACGACGCTCCCGGCGGGCCCGGAGTACCCGGGCCGCACCGCCGGGCCCAGCTTCGAGCTGTTCTACGAGTCCGACTACGTGCTGCCGCACCGCCAGGCGGCCTGGGTCCTGCTGGTCGAGCGCATCCGCCAGGCCGCCGAATTCTGTGAGCCCGGGGTTCCCTGCGACCAGTACGTGACCGACGGCCTGGGCGAGATCAGATCCGGCCTGACCGGGATCGCCGACGCCCTGGCCGTCCACCTGCCGGCCCGTTACGCCCCCCAGGCTCGGCCGGAGGACCCCGGCCCCCTCCTGGCCCGCGCCGACGATTACTACCGAACGGGCCAGGCCTTCGCCGCCAGCGACGACCCCGTGCAGTCCGGGGTGGCCGCCCTGCTGACCTCCGCCTACCAGGCCCTCAGCGCCCCCCAGCCCGAACCCCGCATCCTGGCTCGCCTCGTCACCAGCGTCCTGCGCCCCCTAGCCGAGGCCCTCTCCGCTCCCTCCACCCCCGCGTCCCAGGCCGCCCCCGCGCCCCAGGCCGCCCCCGCGCCGCATGAGCCCCAAGCGTCACTCTGGCGCTTGGCCGTCACGGCCACCACCCTGCGCGCCCAGCTCGGCGCCGGCGCCCCGGCCGGTCTGCTTGAGGCGTCCGCTGCCCTCCAGGACCTGGCCGTCAGCCAGGGCCCCGCGGGCGACCGGGCCGGCCTCATCGCCGACCTGGGCCGGCTCCAGCGCGGGCTGCCGCCCGCCGTCATGACCGCGACGAACGGCCCCTACCTGGTCACCAACGTCACCGTGCTGCGCACCCCGCTCGGCGAGGAGCGCCCGGTGCCGCCCCAGCTGGCGCTGTGCCGGTGCGGCGCCTCGGCGCTGAAGCCCTTCTGTGACGGGTCGCACGCGACCAGCGGGTTCACCGACGGCAAGGACCCGAACCGGGTGCCCGACCAGCGCGACACCTACCCGGGGGAGCAGGTCACGATCTTCGACAACCGGGGGATCTGCCAGCACTCGGGGCTGTGCAGCGACCGGCTGCCGACCGCGTTCCGCACGGATAGAGAGCCGTTCGTCGCCCCCAGCGGCGGCCGCCTCGACGAGCTCGTCCGGGCCGTGCGCGACTGCCCGTCCGGGGCGCTCAGCCTGGCCTTCGACGGTGCCGGCGATCGGGACGAGGCGCGCGACCTGGTCGACTGGCACGGCACCAGGGAGCGCGCCATCGAGGTGACCCAGGACGGCCCGTACCGGGTGACCGGCACGATCCCGCTCACGGACGCGGATGGCGCGGACGTGCCCCGGGCCGCCGGCTCGTCCCGCGAGCACTACGCGCTCTGCCGCTGCGGCCACTCGCAGAACAAGCCGTTCTGCAGCGGCATGCACTGGTACGTGGAGTTCCGCGACCCGGCCCGGTCCGCGGACCCGACCCTGTTCGAATGGGCCGGCGGGCTGCCCGCGCTGACCCGGATGACCCGCCTGCTCTACGAGAAGCACGTGCCCGCCGACGACCTGCTCGCCCCGCTGTTCGCCAGCATGCCCCCCGGCTACCCGCAGCGCGAAGCCGCGCAGACCGCCGCCGCCTTCGGCGGCCCCGCCGTGGCGCCCCCGGCGTCCCGGCCCGAGTTCACCGAGGAGCAGCGATCCCGCTGGGTGGCGCGGGCCGTCCAGGCGGCCGGCGAGGCCGGCTTGCCGGCCGACCCGCAGTTCCGTTCGGCCCTCGTCTCCTACCTCGAGTGGAGCTCACGGTCCGGCGGCGCACCGGCGCCCGTCTGGGACTGGGGCCCGGCGGGCCCGCCGGAACCGGCCCAGCCCGGCACCGAGGAGGAGGCACCGGTCACGCTGCCCGGCCCGGACGAGACGGTCAGCTTCGCGGCGCACATCAAGCCGCTGTTCCGCGAGCACGACCGTAAGTCGATGGCGTTCGCCCTCGACCTGTGGTCGCAGGCCGACGTGCAGGCCCACGCGGCCGGCATCCTGGAGCGCCTGCGCGACGGCACCATGCCCTGCGACGGCGCCTGGCCGCAGGAGAAGATCGAGGTGTTCCGCCGCTGGACCGAATCCGGCTTCCCGCCCTGAGCCCGACCATCGACCTGAGCTGAGCGGCGTGGTAAGCCTGAAATGTGGCTACCAGAAAGCTCGCGGGAGCCGCCGCCCTGACGACGCTGGCCCTGCTGGTCACCGGGGTGGCCGCCGGGTGCACCGCAAGCCGGCCCGGCACCACCCACGCCAGCCCCGCGGCCGCGGCCAGGCCGACGGCCAGCCCCACGGCGCCCGCTCCGCGGGTGGTGACAACGCCGGGCAACGGCGCCGACGGCGTCAGCCCGTCCGCGGGCATCACGGTCACGGCGACCCGCGGCACCCTGACCAACGTCGCCGTGCGCACCGCGGGCGACCCGGTCTCCGGCCAGCTGAGCCAGGGCGGCCGGGTCTGGCACAGCCGGTGGACCCTGGACGTGTCGCAGGCCTACACGGTGACGGCCACGGCCACGGGCCACGGCCGCACCGTCACGACCATGAGCACGTTCCGCACGATGACGCCGTCTGCGACGTTCCGGACGTTCATTTTCGAGGGCTACCGCCAGACGTACGGCGTCGGCATGCCGATCATGCTGGTCTTCAGCCAGCCGATCACCGATAAGGCCGCGGTCGAGCGGTCCCTGCAGCTGACGACGTCCAAGCCGGTGGTCGGCGCGTGGTACTGGGACGGCAGCCAGACCCTGGACTTCCGGCCCCGGAACTACTGGCCGGCCAATACCACGGTCAGCTTCACCGGGCACCTGAACGGGGTGCGGGGCGCGCCCGGCGTGTACGGCGCGCACACCCTGACCCAGACGTTCTATATCGGCCGGTCGCTGGTGGCGATCGGGAACACCGCGACCCACCGCACCCAGATCTACTACAACGGCAAGCTTCGTTATAACTGGCCGATCAGCTCCGGCCGGCCGGGCGACGCTACCCCGAACGGCAGCTACCTGACCATCGAGAAGGCGAACCCGGTCGAGATGAAGGGTCCCGGGTACGACCTGATGGTTCCGTGGTCGGTCCGGTTCACCTTCAGCGGGGACTACTACCACGACGCCTACTGGTCGGTCGGCGAGCAAGGCTTCGAGAACGTCAGCCACGGCTGCGTGAACCTGTCGCCCGCTGACGCCGAGACGTACTACAACCTCGCCGTGCCCGGCGACCCCATCACCATCGTGGGCAGCCCGAGGTCGGGAACCTGGGACAACGGCTGGACCGAATGGTTCCTCAGCTGGCCCCAGTACCTCAAGGGCAGCGCGCTGCACCTGGCGGTGCAGGCGGGCCCGGCCGGCAGCTCGTTCGTCAGCCCGTCCTCGCTGCCGCCCTCCGCCGCCCGGGCCCCGCTCCAGACCGCCCCCGCCCATAACGCTCGCTAGCCGGTGCCGCGCTCCCGCTGCAGGTAGCCGGCCGTCATCCCGCCGTCGACCAGCAGCGTGGTCCCGGTGATGAAGCCGGCCTGGTCGCTGGCGTAGAACACCGCCGCGGCCGCGACGTCGCCGGGCTGGCCGATCCGGCCGATGGGAGGCACCGGCCAGCCGTCGCCGTTCTCGGCGCGGTCCCGTTCAGTGCTGGCCGGCTCGCCCGGCGGCGCCATGTGCCGCATGCCGGGCCAGATGTCCCCCGGGCAGAGCACGTTCGAGCGCACGCCGTCCGGGCCGCCGTCCAGCGCGAGCATCTTGCCCAGCATGATCACGGCGGCCTTGGTCACCGAGTACAGCCCGATCGCCTGCTCGCCCCAGATCCCGGCGTCGGAGGCGATGTGGATCATGCAGCCGCGATCGCGCGCCAGGTGCGGGTAGGCGTGCTGCGCGTAGAGCAGGCAGCCGCGCACGTTGACGTTCATCACCCGGTCGTAGTCGGCCAGCGGCGTGTCGATCAGCCGCGCGGTCACGCCCACGCCCGCGTTGTTCACCAGCACGTCCAGGCCGCCGAGATGATCCGCCGCGGCGCGCACCGACGACGCGACGGCCTCCGGATCCGCGGCGTCCGCGGCGGCGAACCGGGCCCCCGGCCCGAGCGCCCGCTCGGCCTCAGTGCCCAGGCCGGGATCCCGGCCGGTGATCACCACCCGGGCGCCCTCGGCCAGGAAACGACCGGCCACGGCCCGGCCCAGGCCGGTCGTGCCGCCGGTGATCAGCGCGCGCTTTCCCTCCAGCAAGCCCATGGCCGCCCAGTTTAAGCTCCTGGCAGACTGGCCAGATGGCTGACTTCACCCGCGAAAACCTGGCCGGCTCCCGGTTCAAGGAGGTCGACCTCACCGGTGCCCGGTTCCGCAACGTCTACCTGACCGGCGCCGTGATCCGCGGCGCGGTCCTGGTGAACGTGGACATCGACGGCTTGATCCAGGACGTGACGATCAACGGGGTCGACGTCGTGCCCCTGGTGGAAGCCGAACTCGACCGCCGCTATCCGGATCGCGCCAAGATGCGGCCGGCCGATGCCGACGGGTTCCGCCAGGCCTGGGACATCCTCGAGCGGCTGTGGCAGCAGACGGTCGCGCGGGCGCAGGGGATGGCCCCGGAGCTGCTGCACGAGCGGGTCGACGACGAGTGGTCCTTCATCGAGACGCTGCGCCACCTCGTCTTCGCCACCGACGCCTGGGTCAGCCGCGCGATCCTGGGCCAGCCGTCGCCCTGGGATCCGCTGGGCCTGCCGCACGACGAGATGCCCAGTGAAACCGACGTCCCGTGGGACAAGGACGCCCGGCCGTCGCTGGACCAGGTGCTCGCCCTGCGCGCGGACCGCATGGCCACCGTGCGCCGGGTGCTTGCCGGGCTCACCGACGCCGAGCTGGCCGGGTGGACCGAACCGGTCACCGAGCCCGGCTATCCGGCGTCGGAGAGCTTTGCCGTGCGCCGCTGCCTGCAGGCCATCCTCACCGAGGAGTGGGAGCACCGGCTGTTCGCCGAACGAGACCTCAGCGCGCTCGAAGCCCGGTTACCGGCCGGGAACAGGGCAGTCCGGCGCATTGTTTGATAGATGCACCACTTTGTAGGCGTTTGAACGAAAAGAGTTGTGTGGCCCAGTGTGTTACCTGCGGGAGCGAGCTTCATCCCGAACGGGCCGAGAAATACGACTACTGCATGGCACCCGAGTGCCAGGAGAAGAACCTCGAGGGCCTGACCATGGTGGCCGTCGGGGTGAACAAGTCGGCCGAGCAGTACCTGCTCCTCGACGAGGAAACCAAGGACGAACTGGCCCGCGGCAAGTACCGCGACCAGCGGCGCGGTTCGTTCGGCACCTCCACGTCGTCCGCCCCGCCCCGCAGCCAGGCCCGCGTCAAGGCCCCTGCCGAGCCCGCCCGCCGCGCCCGCCCAGCCCAGCCCCGGCCAGCCCAGCCCCGGCCAGCCCAGCCCCGGCCAGCCCAGCCCCGGCCAGCACCGCGTGATATCCCCCGCCCGTGGACCAAGTCGCAGGAGAAACTGGCGCTGCTCTACAACGAGCAGGGGCGGCGCCCGGACGAGATCGCGCAGAAGCTCGGCCTGAGCACCTACCTGGTCACCCAGATCATCTTGTCCTCGAGGAACCGCGGCAAGCTCTAAACCCCCGGGTCTCGTCGTGGGCCTTCTTGAGGGCAGCCGCTGGCGTACAGGGCCAGCGCGACCTGGCGCCCTTCGCTGCCCGGGGGCAGTTCGCAGGGGTCGCCGAGGCCGTAGTTCGCGTGCAGGAACGGTGCGCGGCGGTCGATGCAGCTGTCCCGGCTTGAGCTGGGAGCCCTGAACCTCCTCACCGAGGTCTCGCTCGCCAGCGGCGAACTTGACCGCGTGCTTGAGATCGGCGCCCAGGCGCTGGACATCAGCAAGGCCCGCGGTGAGCTCTGGATACGCTCCCTTCTGCTCAATGCCATGTCACGGGCGAGCTGGCAGCAAGGCGAGAGGCAGCGCGCGGAGGCTCTGGCCGGGGAAGGCGCCTCATGCAGCCACGCCCTCGATGACCGGCAGGGCCTGGCGCTCCTGCTCGAGACACTGGCCTGGATGGCGGCGGAACAGGCCGCCCACGAGCGCGCGGCGATGCTCCTGGGATTTGCCCAGCACGCACTGGAGGCGGACGCCCGCATCATGATCGAGCCTTACCGGCCACAACACGAACGGTCGGTCGAACTGGTGACAGACGGTCTTGGCCAGGGCAGATTCGAGGCGGCCTTCCGGCGTGGGCTCGCGATGACGATCGACGACGGCGTCGCGTTCGCCATTGACGATAAGGAACCGCCCAGGCCGGCCGCGCCGGTCAAGCCCGGGCCGCGGGCCGTGCTCACCCGCCGGCAGCTGGATATCGCCAGGCTCGTCGCTGACGACCTCAGCAACGGCCAGATCGCAGCCAGGCTCTTCCTGTCCGAGCGCACCGTCGAAACCCACATCACCAACATCTTCAACAAGCTCGGCCTCCACTCCAGGGTCCAGCTCAGCCGGTGGGTGGCCGACACCACCGAGAGGGGCTGACCGCGCTACCCGGCGTCCTCGGCTGACCCGCGGGGACCGGTACGCTGATGCCGGCGGCAGACGATGGAGGAGGCTTGTCCCGTGGCTCCGGCCGATGACTGGGTGGTGCGCACCGCAGACGACGTGCGCGCCGAGGCAACGCGCCGGCATCCCGGCGAGGCACCGACGTGCGCGTCGGGGATCAGCCCGTCCGGGCCCGTGCACCTGGGGAACCTGCGCGAGCTGATGACGCCGCACTTCGTCGCGGACGAGGTACGCAAGCAGGGCAGCCCGTGCCGCCACATCCTGTCCTGGGACGACTACGACAGGCTGCGCCGGGTCCCGGCCGGCTTCCCCGAGTCGTTCGCCGAGCACATCGGGCGGCCGCTGACCGCGGTGCCCGACCCCTGCGACCGCCACTCCAGCTGGGCCGAACACTTCAAGGAGCCGCTGCGCGAGTCGCTGGCCAGGCTCGGCGTCCGGGTCACCGAGATCAGCCAGACCCAGATGTACACCTCGGGGGCGTACACCGGGCCGATCATCACCGCCATGCGCCGCCGCGCCGACATCGGCGCGGTACTGGCCAGGTACCAGACCAAGCGTAACGCCGACCCCGACGACGACGATCCGCAGAACGCGGGCACCCGGGCCTACTACCCGTTCAAGCCGTACTGCGCGGCCTGCGGGCGCGACGACACCACGGTGACCGGCTTCGACGACGAG
>Ga0335085_10017776_pt1 | contig 10239 bp, 8 predicted proteins | sample Lox_Sample_45_FD_206712 | JGI IMG/M metagenome (GOLD analysis project Ga0335085, IMG submission 206712) | Soil microbial communities from Loxahatchee National Wildlife Refuge, Florida, United States - Lox_Sample_4.5 | ecosystem: Environmental > Terrestrial > Soil > Wetlands | place: USA: Florida... | reverse complement strand
GGCAGCGTGTTCAGCTTCGCGACGACGCGGTCGACGGTCGCGCGGAACTGCGGGTCGGCGACCGTCTGCGTCGAGCTCTCGACGAGGACGTTCTCGGCGGCGGGCTGCGTGAAGCCCGCGCTCGCGAGGATCGCCTGCGCGCGCGACGCCTCGCCGGTCGACTGCTCGGCGTCGGAGAGGTTGACGATGCCTGCCGCGCGTCCGATCGCCACTGCCGCGATCACGAACACGATCCATGCGAACGTCGCCGTCTTCCAGTGCGCGGCACTCCAGCGGCCCGCGCGTGCCGCGAGGTTTCCCTTGTTCATCTCGGCCCCCTGACCGTCTCGCTCCACCCTTTCGTCGAGTGTGCCAAGCGGGGCCGAGTCTGTGTATCCGGAACGTCCCGGAAGGAACCCGGAGACGTTATGCGTGCTCGAGCGCCTGCGACAGGTCGTCCCAGAGCGCGTCGGCGTCCTCGAGCCCGCAGCTGAGCCGCAGCAGTCCGGCCGGGACGCGGTCGCCCTCCCAGCGGTGACGGCTCTCCATCACGCTCGTCACGCCGCCGAGCGAGGTCGCGTTGACGATGAGCCGCGTCGAGGTCTCGACGCTGCGCGCAGCGTCGCCGTCGGCGACGTCGAACGAGAGGAGCCCGCTCAGCCCCGGATACCGGACCGTCACGACCTTCGGGTGCGAGGCGAGGCGGTCGGCGATCGCCGCCGCGGTCTCGCCCTGGCGGCGCACGCGCAGATCGAGCGTCCTCAGCCCGCGCATCAGCTGCCACGCGGGATCGGCTGCGGCGACGATCCCCGTGCGCGTGCGGAACGTGTGCAGCTCCTCGGCCGCGGCGGCGTCGCGGCAGACGACGGCGCCGAGCAGGACGTCGTCGTGGCCGCCGAGGTACTTCGTCGCCGAGTGCAGCGCGAAGTCGGCGCCGTGCTCGAGCGGGCGCAGGTGCACCGGCGTGGCGACGGTCGAATCGACGACGACCGGAGCGGGGTGCGCGGCCGCGGCCTCGAGGTCCGGCATCGTCAGGAAGGGATTCGACGGCGCCTCGAGCCAGACGAGCTGCACGCCGTCCGGCGGCGGCCCGGTCTGGTCGAACTCGACGAAGCGGAGCCCCCAGCGCTCCAGCGTCCCGAAGGTCACGCTCGTCCCGAAGTAGCAGCCGGCCGCGAGCGCGATCGTGTCGCCGGGCTTCAGCGTCGCGAGGACGAGCGAGGTCGTCGCGGCGGAGCCGGACGGGAACAGGAGCGCAGTGCCGCCGTCGAGCTCGCCGAGCTGCGCCTCGGCCGCGGCCACTGTCGGGTTCCCGTAGCGCGAGTAGAAGAACGCGCGCGGCTCGCCGCGCTCGTCGTACGGCCAGATCGTCGACCGGTCGATCGCCTCCACGGGAGGAATCTATCCGGGCGCGTTACGCTGAGGGAGATGGCCGCGACGGACGACCAGGAGACCACCGAGTCCAAGCTCGACCGGCTCCAGGAGCTCAGGCGCGAGGCGAAGCACGCCGGCAGCGAGAAGGCGGTGCAGCGCCGGCGCGACGAGGGGCGTCTGCTCGCGCGCGAGCGCGCGGAGACGCTCTGCGACCCGGGCTCGTTCGTCGAGCTCGACCGCTATGTCCGCCACCGCGAGTGGAACTTCGGGATGATGGACAAGCGCCCCTACGGCGACGCGGTCGTCACCGGCTACGGCACCGTCTTCGGCCGCAAGGTCTTCGTCTTCTCGCAGGACTTCACCGTCTTCGGCGGGTCGCTGAGCGAGGTGTTCGCCGAGAAGATCTGCAAGGTGATGGACCTCGCCGTGAAGTTCGGCTGCCCGGTCGTCGGGATCAACGACTCCGGCGGCGCGCGGATCCAGGAGGGCGTCGTCTCGCTCGCCGGGTACGCGGAGATCTTCTGGCGGAACGTGCAGGCGTCGGGCGTGATCCCGCAGATCTCGCTCGTGATGGGCCCGTGCGCCGGCGGCGCCGTCTACTCGCCCGCGATGACGGACTTCATCTTCATGGTCGAGGGCTCGTCGTACATGTTCATCACCGGCCCCGACGTCGTGAAGACGGTGACGGGCGAGGAGGTGACGTTCGAGGAGCTCGGCGGCGCGGCAACGCACGCGTCGAAGTCCGGGGTCGCGCAGTTCACGGCGGCCGACGAGGAGTCGTGCCTCGAGGACGCGCGCTATCTCATCTCGTTCCTGCCGCAGAACAACACGGAGACGCCGCCGTTCGCGCCGCCGACGGATCCGCGCGACCGCGAGGATCCGGAGCTCGACACGCTCGTCCCGGACAACCCGAACAAGCCGTACGACATCAAGGACGTGATCACGCGCGTGATCGACGACGGCGAGTTCCTCGAGGTGAACGAGCTGTGGGCGGAGAACATCGTCTGCGGCTTCGCGCGTCTCGGCGGCCACGTCGTCGGCGTCGTCGGCAACCAGCCGCGCTCGCTCGCCGGGGTGCTCGACATCGACTCGTCGGCGAAGGCCGCGCGATTCGTGCGGACCTGCGACGCGTTCAACGTCCCGCTCGTCACGTTCGTCGACGTCCCCGGATTCCTGCCGGGCACGGCGCAGGAGTGGGGCGGGATCATCCGCCACGGCGCGAAGCTCCTGTACGCGTACTGCGAGGCGACGGTGCCGAAGCTCGCGGTGATCACGCGCAAGGCGTACGGCGGCGCGTACGACGTGATGAGCTCGAAGCACGTCCGCGCCGACTTCAACTTCGCCTGGCCGACCGCGGAGGTCGCGGTGATGGGCCCCGAGGGCGCGGTCAACATCGTCTTCCGGCACGAGCTGGAGGCGGCCGACGACCCGGAGGCGCGCCGCGCCGAGCTGATCGCCGACTACAAGGAGCAGTTTGCGAACCCGTACGCGGCCGCCGAGCGCGGCTACGTCGACGACGTGATCGAGCCCCGCCGAACGCGCCCGGTGCTCATCGACGCCCTCGAGACGGCGCTCTCGAAGGCCGAGCCGCGCCCCCGCCGCAAGCACGGCAACATCCCGTTGTGACGTTGGGGGGAACGGAGTTCCCCCGGGCGTCCGTCAGGACGCCAATACCGCGGGCGCGATGCGCACGCCGAGCTCGGCGGAGAAGGCCCCGACGACCGCCGGGTCGAACTGCGTGCCGGCGCAGCGCTCGAGCTCGGCGAGCGCGTCGGTCTCGGAGAGCGGATCGCGATACACGCGCTCCGACGTCATCGCGTCGAACGCGTCGGCGACGAAGATGATCCGCGCGCCGAGCGGGATCTCCTCGCCGCGCATCCCGTCCGGATAGCCGGCGCCGTCCCACCGCTCGTGGTGGTGCAGCACCCACTCGGCGATCGGCTCGACGCCGAGGCTCTCGAGCATCCGGTAGCCGATCTGCGGGTGACGCTCGAGGACGAGCCGCTCCGACTCGGTGAGCTCGCCGGGCTTGCGCAGGATCTCCTCGGGGATGGCGAGCTTGCCGAGGTCGTGGAGGCTCGCCGCGAGCCGGATCAGCTCCGTCTGCTGCTCGTCGACGCCGAGGCGGCGGGCGATCCGCGCCGCGAACTCGCCGACACGCTCCGAGTGGCTGCCGGTGTACGCATCGCGTGCGTCGACCGCCTTCGCGAGGCTCGCCGCCGCGCGGTACCTCGCCGCCCGGTCGGGCACCGACGCGAGCTCCTTCAGGCTCGCCAGCTCGAGCGCGCTCGCCTCGTAGGTCCGGGCACGGTTCTTGCCCTCCTCCTTCGCCCAGTACAGCGCACTGTCCGCGAGCCGGATCAGCTCGTCGCGCGCGACGCCCTGCGACGGGTACGTCGCCACGCCGGCGCTGACCGTCACCTCGCCGATCTGCTCGAGGTCGAGAGCGCCGACGCGCTCGATGATCGACTGCGCGACCGCGACCGCGGAGCGCTCGTCGAGGCCGGGGAGGAGGACGGCGAACTCGTCGCCGCCGAGGCGGAAGCTCTCGCCGCCCTGGCGCAGTCGCGACGCGACCTGTCCGAGGACGCGATCACCTGCGGGATGGCCGAAGCGGTCGTTGATCCGCTTGAAGTCGTCGATGTCGACGAGGCAGAGGCTGAGCTCCTTGACCTCGTGCTCAGCGGTCGCGAGCTCGCGCTGGAGCCGCTCGTGGAAGTGGCGGTGGTTGCCGAGCCCGGTCAGCGGGTCGGTGAGCGCGAGCCGCATCGCGCGCATCGCGGCGAACGTCGAGCGCTGGTAGAGCGCGATGGCGAGCAGCGGCCCGACGAGCGCGACCGAGAGCGCCGGGGAGCGCTGCCAGAGCACGACGAGCATCAGCGACGCCGACGCCATCAGCGCGAACGGCCCGGCCGTGTGGCGCCCGCCGTCGCGGATCATCTTCGAGAGGGGCTGCCCCGTGTTGGCCGCGACGACCACGCTGATCAGCACGAGGTTCACGAGCTCGTAGACGAACGCACAGAGCCCGACCTTCGCGATCAGGGCCGCAGTCGAGTCGCCGTGGATCTGCTCGATGGCGAGACCGCCTGCGAGCGCGCTGAGCGCGAAGGTCGAGCTGTTGTACGCGCTGCGAAGGAGCGGCCTGTGGGCGAGGATGCGGGTGACCGCCGTTCCGGCCGCGGCGACGACGACGCCGGCCGGCCAGCCGAGCAGGACGATCGTGGCCACGGCGAAGACGAAGCTGAGCGAGACGGCCGTCTCGAGGCCCTCGACCGGGACGGGGTACCGCTCGGCGACGACGACGACCGCGAAGAGCGTGGCGACCGCGAGCAGGTCGCCGACGGTGTGCGGCGTTCGCGCGAAGGCCAGCACGGCTGCCGCGACGGCTGCGATCCCTGCGACGCACACAGGGATCACGACCGCGAGAACTCTGCGAGGAACCTTGTTGGAGTCGCTCACCGCCCTACGACGGGCGGTGTGACCGGAGTTCGATCAGCGCTCCCCCTGCGCCCCGAGGGAGCAGGCCGAGCTGCAGTGCCGTCCACCACCTGTCTCCCTCCCCACGGATGACGAAGCGGGTGAGCCTAGTCCCAGGAATAGCTCGTGAGGTCGGTGCTGAGGCTCCCCACGTGGATGAGGCTGACGAGCATTGCCACGATCGCGAGGGCCAGGATCAGCGTGACCAGCTTGGGCTTCCACTCCAACATGCGATTCCTCCAGAGCACTAAGGACGCCAGACGGAAGGATTCTTCCAACAGGGCGGGGGCTTTCAAATCACCCGAAGGGGTGATCGTGCCGTTTTCGGCCGGAATCCCCCGAAATGTCAGCCTTCGAGGCCGGCTTCGGCCAGCGGGCGGCGGGCCCAGGCGAACTTCTGGCGGTAATACCCGGTCAGCGTGGCGAGGGCGACACCCTGGCCGGACGACTGGATGAACCAGTTGTTCCCTATATAGATCGCCATGTGATCGACTTGCGACGGCTGCGAGCGCGGCCCCCTGGCGCCGAAGAAGAGGACGTCGGCGGGCCGGAGGTCGGCGAAGCCGATCCGCTCCGACTGCGGCACCTCGCCGCTCATCACGTACGTCGTCCGGCCGCGGAGCACCGAGGCGAGGTCGCCCTCGTTCGGATAGCTCTGGAGCTTGTAGACCCGCCAGACGAAGCCGGAGCAGTCGTAGCCGCCGCGGGAGTGGACGCCGAACGGCGCCTCCGGCCCGTCGCTCGTCCCGCCCCAGACGTACGGCATCCCGATCCGCGCGACCGCGGTGTCGAGGATCGCCTTCTGCCAGTCGGTGAAGGAGGGGAGCGCGAAGGAGTCGGCGAGCGCCTGCACCTCCAGCACCTCGGGCCCGCCGGCGATGCCGAAGGAGAGGACCTGCGCCGCGGAGTAGGCGGCCTCCGCGCGCGTCGCCGGGTCGTTCGGCAGGAGCTCGAGCCCGTCCTGGGCGGCGGGGTGGTCGATCCGGAGGCCGAGCAGCCGCGCGACGACCTCGGTGCCGAAGCGGGCCGGGACCTTCAGGCCCGCGGCGCGGGCTCCCTTCGCGAACTCGGCGGCGGCGCCGGAGAGGCCGAGCGAGGTGACGAGCTTCGCGTCGAGCTGCGTCATCGTCACCGGCGCGCCCGGGTTCGCGACCTTCGGCGGGGTCGGCGCCGGCGCGGGGGCGACCGGGGCCGGCGTCGTGGTCGTCACGGTGGTGGTGGTGGTCGGGTCGGTCTGGGTCGGGTCGGTCTGGGTCGGATCGGTCTGGGTCGGATCGGTCTGGGTCGGATCGGTGACCGTCGGGTCGGTCGAGGTGTCCGGCAGGCTCGGGGGGACGGTCGGGTCGACCGGCACCGTCGAGATCGGCGGCGGCGGCGCGATCGCCTGCTGCAGCCCGAAGGCGAGGTTGGCCAGCGCCTGCGCGGTGAGGACGTCGTTCGGCCGGAACGTCGACGGGTTCGAGGTGCCCATCAGGCCCTTCCCGGTGACGATGCGGATCTGCGTCGCGGCCCAGTCGACCGGGACGTTCGTCGACGAGCGCGAGGCGGCGGCGGTGCCGAGCTGGACCAGCACGACCGCGGCGGCGGCGATGGCGAGGCGGCGGCTCACTCCGGTCCCATATCGACCCGCGCCTCCGCGCGCTTTAGCCTGTGGTGTCGTGGATCTCGTCATCACCCCGGAGCCGAGCGACGAGGAGCGCGCGGCGATCGAGGCCGCCCTCGTGGCCGAGTCGAAGGAGGCGGCCGAGCCTCATTCTTCCTGGCGGGACGCCCTCCTGCCGCTTCGTGAGGATCCGCTCGAGCCGCCGGCCGGCGAGCGGGGCTAGACGGTCGCGCGCGGGCGGAACAGGCTCGGCGCGCTCCGTGCGTAGTCGACCCCGGAGACCCAGGTCAGCACGACGGCGACGAGCAGCGCCCACCACGCGACGCTCGTTCCCCACGCGCCGGCCGCGGCGAAGCCGCCGAGCGCGGCCGCGATCGCCTGCGCCCACGTCTTCAGCTTGCCGAGGTCGCGGGCGGAGATGACGACGCCCCGCTCGATCGCCGCCTGCCGGAGCCCGGTGATCAGCACCTCGCGCACGACGATGAGGGCGACCATCCACGCGGGCGCGACGTGCGCGCCGACGAGCATCACGAGCGTCGCGAGCACGAGCACCTTGTCGGCGATCGGGTCGAGCAGCGAGCCGAGCGGCGAGGTGCGGCCGTGGCGGCGGGCCAGCTTCCCGTCGAAAAAGTCCGTCGTCATCGCGACGCAGAACGCGGCCGTCGCCCAGTAGTAGTGGTTCGGGAAGTCCCAGGCGAACAGGACGACGACGATCGGCACCGAGAGGGCGCGCGCGACGGTCAGCTGATCGGCCGGGCTCAACGGAGCAAGAATACGGGGTGATGTTCGAGAAGGTCCTCGTCGCCAACCGCGGGGAGATCGCGATTCGCGTCTTCCGCACGCTGCGCGAGCTGGGGATCGGCTCGGTCGCCGTCTACTCGGAGGCCGACCGCCGCGCGCTCCACGTCTCGTTCGCCGACGAGTCGTACCTGATCGGCCCGCCGCCCGCGGCGGAGAGCTACCTCAAGGTCGAGCGGCTCGTCGAGACGGCGCTGCGCTCAGGCGCCGGCGCCGTCCATCCCGGCTACGGCTTCCTCGCCGAGAACGCGACGTTCGCCGCCGCCGTCGAGCAGGCGGGGCTCGTCTGGATCGGCCCGCCGCCGGCGGCGATCGAGCTGATGGGCGAGAAGACGCGCGCGCGGCGGGTGATGCAGGACGCCGGCGTCCCGATCATCCCCGGCACCGTCGACCCGATCGGCTCGGTCGAGGAGTTGCTCGCGCTCGGCGACGAGATCGGCTACCCGCTGCTGATCAAGGCCGCGGCCGGCGGCGGCGGCAAGGGCATGGAGGTCGTCGAGGGACCCCCCGGCGCGGAGAAGGCGTTCGAGACCGCGCGCCGCCAGGGCCAGTCGTACTTCGCCAACCCCGACGTCTACGTCGAGAAGCTCATCGTCGACCCGCGCCATGTCGAGGTGCAGGTGCTCGCCGACGGACACGGCAACGTCGTCCATCTCGGCGAGCGCGACTGCACGATCCAGCGGCGGCACCAGAAGCTCGTCGAGGAGACGCCGTCGCCGGCGGTGGACGACGCGCTTCGCGCGCGCATCGGCGCGATCGGCGTGAATGCGGCGCGCGCCGCCGGGTACCGCTCGGCCGGCACCGTCGAGGGGCTGCTCACGCGCGACGGCGACTACTTCTTCATGGAGATGAACACGCGCATCCAGGTCGAGCACACGGTCACGGAGATGGTCACCGGGATCGACCTCGTGCGCGAGCAGCTGCGCATCGCGCTCGGCGAGCCGATCTCGGTCTCTCAGGACGAGGTCGAGCTGCGAGGGCACGCGATCGAGTGCCGGATCAACGCCGAGGACGTCTCGAAGGGGTTCCTGCCCGCCCCGGGGCTCGTCACCGCGTACCGCGAGCCGGCCGGGCCGGGCGTCCGCGTCGACTCGGGCGTCGGCGCCGGCAACGAGGTCTCCGGCGTCTACGACCCGATGATCGCGAAGCTCATCGTCCACGGCGTCGACCGCGAGCACGCGCGACGGCGGATGCTGCGCGCGCTCGACGAGTTCCTGATCGAGGGACCGAAGACGCTGATCGGGTTCCACAAGGCGCTGCTCTCCCACGACTGCTTCGTCCGGGCCGAGACGTGCCACGGCCTCGTGGAGTCGGACGAGCTGGCCGCGTGCGCAGCCGCGCTCGACGGCGGCGCCGCGTTCGGCGCGCCAAGTGACAACTTGTCACTTGGCGCGGTGGGGAGGAGCGTCGGGCGGAGTGTGGAGCGCGTCCGCACCGTCGAGGTCGACGGGCGGCGGTTCGAGGTGCGGCTCGCGGAGGCGGAGCAGCCGTGGGCCGAGCTCGCGCGGCGCCGGCGGGCGCGCGTGCACGCGGCGGGCGGCGGCGCGGGCGGGCGCGACGCGGTCGTGTCGCCGATGCAGGGGACCGTGCTCTCCGTCCCGGTCGCGGACGGCGACGACGTCGAGGCGGGCCAGGTCCTCTGCATCGTCGAGGCGATGAAGATGGAGAACGAGGTGCACGCGCACCGGGGCGGGACCGTGACCGAGCTTTCAGTGCGTCCGGGCGAGGCCGTCGCACACGGGCAGATCATCTGCGTGATCGCGGGCGAGGGCTAGGCGCGGCAGCCTGGAGGAGAAGCGGAGGCGGCTCGTGCGGGTCACCGCCTGCGGGGAGTCGTAGAGGCGGCGGGTGGCCGGCGGCTCGGCGAGCTGCCGGAGAACGGTGGGCGGGAGCGGGATCATGCGGGGCTCCTTTCTGCAACCGATTGCATCGGAATCGAAAAAAAGAGAGGGCTCATGCGGACTCCCGGACGACGAGCTCGGCGGGGATGGTCACGCTCGTGACGACCCCGGATCGGACGTGCTCGAGGAGGTTGCGGGCGAGCAGCTGCCCGGCGAGCGGGCCGTTCTGCCGGACGGTCGTGAGCGGCGGATTGCTGTGACGCGCGAGGGAGACGTCGTCGTAGCCGACGACCGCGACGTCGCCGGGGACGGTGCGCCCGAGGTCGCGGATCGCGTCCATCGCCGCGAACGCCATCAGGTCGCTGCAGACGAAGACGGCGTCGAGGTCGGGCGCGCGCGAGAGCAGCACGCGCATCGCCCTGTCGCCCTCCTGCTCGGTCCAGAACGCATGCGCGACGAGCGTCTGGTCGACCTCCTGGCCCGCCGCGGCCAGCGCCGCCTCGTAGCCGCGGAAGCGGTCGCCGATCTCCGGCACGCCCGCCGGGCCGCCGAGGAAGGCGATCCGGCTCCGGCCGCTCTCCAGCAGGTGCTCGGTGGCGATCCGGCCGCCGGTGACGCTGTCGCCGCTGACCGACGAGTGCGTGCCGTTCCACGGCAGGACGCCCCAGGTGATGAACGGCGCGTTCAGCTCGACGAGCGTCTTCAGGTGCGCCTCGGTGCACGTGGCGGAGAGGAGGACGAAGCCGTCGACGCGGCCGGCCTCGAGGTACTCGCGCACCCACCCGGTGTCGGCCGGGTCGGTCGGGACGACGAGCATGTCGTAGCCCTCGGCGTGGAGCGCGGCGGTCAGGCCGCTCATCAGCTCGAGCATGAAGACGTCCGGGACCCCGGACTCCAGCTTGTACGGGTACGCGACGAAGGCGATCGTGTGGCTCTGCTTCGTCCGGAGGCGGCGGGCGGCCGCGTTGAGCTGGAACTGGTGCTGCTCGGCGATCGCCCGGATCCGGTCCTTCGTCTCGTCGCCGATCAGCGGGCTGTCGTTCAGGGCCCGGGAGACGGTCGACTTCGAGACGCCGGCGAGGCGGGCGATGTCGGCGATGGTGTGGGCGCGGTCGGCGGCCATGCAATCGATTGCATTATCCCACCCGCCGACCGGGCTCGTCAACG
>Ga0335085_10017775_pt1 | contig 10240 bp, 6 predicted proteins | sample Lox_Sample_45_FD_206712 | JGI IMG/M metagenome (GOLD analysis project Ga0335085, IMG submission 206712) | Soil microbial communities from Loxahatchee National Wildlife Refuge, Florida, United States - Lox_Sample_4.5 | ecosystem: Environmental > Terrestrial > Soil > Wetlands | place: USA: Florida... | reverse complement strand
CCGTCGACCCGTGGGCGTCGATCGCGACGCCGCGCCTGCCGCGCCGACTGCCGCGCGTCCTCGAGGTCGACCAGATCGAGACCCTCCTCGACGCGATCGAGGCCGGTCGACCGACCGGCGGTCCCCGGGCCGAGCTCGCCGGCCTCCTCGCGATCCGCGATCGGGCCCTCGTCGAGACGGCCTACGCCGCCGGCCTCCGGATCAGTGAGCTCGCGGCCGCGGACCTCGCCTCGCTCGATCTCCGACGCGGCCAGGTGCGGGTCCTCGGCAAGGGGCGCAAGGAGCGGATCGGACTTCTCGGCCGACCGGCCCGGGAGGCGCTCGAGACGTACCTGACCAGCGGCCGCCCGGCGCTCCTCGCCCGTCGACCCGGCTCGACCTCGGCGCCGCTGCCGGGCGCCGTCTTCCTCAATGGTCGGGGCGGGCCGCTCGGCGTCCGCGGGATCCGGCTCCGGCTCGATGCCCTCGCTCGCCGGGCGGGGCTGCCCGAAGGCGTCAGCCCGCACACCCTCCGCCACTCGTTCGCGACCCACCTCCTCGACGGCGGCGCGGACCTCCGGGTCGTCCAGGAGCTGCTCGGCCACTCGAGCCTGGCGACGACCCAGGTCTACACCCACGTCTCGCCGGCTCGCCTCCGGGCGGCCTATACGGCGGCCCACCCCCGGGCCCGAGCGGCGGGCAGCGGACCGGCGTGACCCAGACCGCCTCGCTGGCCCGGGCCGGCGCGATCGTGTCGGCGGCGTTCTTCGCCGCCCGGCTGCTCGGCTGGATCCGGACGTTCGTCATGACCTCGATGTTCGGGGCGACGCCCGACCTCGACGCGTTCTTCGCCGCCTTCCGGATCCCCGACCTCGTCTACCAGGTCGTCGCCGCCGGGGCCCTCGCCTCGGCGATGGTGCCGGTCGTCGCCAGCCTCCTCGCGACCGACCAGAGCGCCCGTGCCTGGCGGGTCGTGACGACCGTCTCGAACGTCCTGTTCGCGGCGCTCGTCGTCCTGACCCTCCTCTTCGGCGTCCTCGCCCCGGTCATCGTCCCGCTCATCACGCCCGGGTTCCCGGCCGACCGCTGGGACCTGACGATCCAGCTGACCCGGATCATGCTCCTCTCACCGGTCTTCCTCGCCCTGGGCGCGGTCGCGACGAGCCTCCTCAATGCCGAGGACCGCTTCGCGGCGACCGCCGTCGCCCCGATCGTCTACAACGTCGCGATCATCCTCGGTGCCCTCCTGCTCGGCCCGTTCCTCGGGGTGACCGGCCTGGCGATCGGCGTCGTCGCCGGCTCCATGGGCCACCTGTTCGTCCAGCTGCCGGCGATCCGGCGCTACACGACGTATCGCTGGTCGCCCTCGCTCCACACCGACGACCCGGAGGTCCGGACGGTCGTCACGCTCCTCGTCCCGCGGGCCCTCGGTCTCGCCGCGGTCCAGGTGACGTTCATCGTCAACACGTCGCTCGCCTCGAGCCTCGGCGCCGGTGCGATCACGGCGTATCAGGTCGCGTTCACGATCCTCCAGCTGCCGCTCGGGCTCGTCGCCGTGCCGCTCGGGGTCGTCCTCCTGCCGACGATGTCACGGGCCGTCGCCGCGGGTGCGCACGCCGACTACGGCATCCTCGTCGACCGGTCGGTCCACCTGCTGGGCTATGTCATGATGCTCGCGACCGCCCTGATGCTCGTCCTCCGCCGGGAGATCGTGGAGCTCCTCTTCGGCTACGGCCGGTTCGACGCCGCCGCCGTCGACCAGACGGCCGACGCCCTCGCCGTCTTCGTCCTCGGGCTGACGGCTCACGCCCTCATCGCCGTCCTCGCCCGGGCGTTCTACGCCGGTCAGGACACCCGGACGCCGGTCGCGGCCGCCGTCCTGGCCGTCGCCGTCAACGTCGTCGTCTCGGTCACGACCGTCGGCACCCTCGGCATCGCCGGCCTGGCCCTCGGGATCGCGGTCGGCGCCTGGATCGAGACGCTCGTCCTGCTGTGGCGGCTCGAGCACCGGGTCGCCGACCTGTCGTTCGGGCGGGAGCTGCGGACGCTCGGCCTGTACGCCTTCGGGGCGTCGATCGCCGGGTCTGCCGCCTGGCTCGCCGTGACCGCCTCGACGGCCGTCGTCGGGACCGCGCCCGGCAAGGTGCTCACCGCCGTCATCGTGGTCATCGCCTCGCTCGCCGGCGGCCTCGCCTATCTCGCCTGGTCGATGGTCCTCCGGCTCCGCGAGCCCGAGCGGCTCGTCCGGGTCGTGCGGCGGATGGTCGCCCGAGGCGAGGCGTGAGCGTCGAGGCGTCCGCGACGGCGCAACGCGTCGGCGAGCCGGCCGGCGCGATCCGTGACGCGACGGCGCTCCGGACCGACCCGGCCGCCTGGGACGCGTTCGTCGCCGCGACCCGCCACGGCTCCTACCTCCAGCTGGCCGCCTGGGCCGGCGTCAAGGCCGCGAACGGCTGGCGCGGCCGTCGCGTCGTCGCCGACGGTCCCGGTGGGCCGATCGGCGCCCAGGTGCTCCTCCGCCGGCCGCGCGGGTCGCCGTGGTCGTTCGGCTACGCCCCCAGGGGACCGGTGACGGACGACTGGTCGGAGGCGTCGATCGGTCGGCTCGGGGCGGCGCTCCGAGCATCGCTGCGGCGTGGCCCGGACCGCGCCTCGCACGTCCGGATCGACCCGGAGGTCGAGCGCGATGGGCCCGACGACCCGGGCGGCTCGCTCGTCGCGGCCCTCGCGGCGCGGGGCTGGCGGCCGGGACCGCCGATCCAGCCGGGCCGGACACGGGTCATCGACCTGCGGGCCGACGAGGCGGCCCTCTGGTCGGACCTCCGGAAGAAGTGGCGCCAGTACGTCAACAAGGCACGGGCCAACGCTGTCCGGGTCGTCGACGCCGACGGCGATCGCCTCGACGACTTCTACCGGATCTACGTCGAGACGGCCGAGCGAGCCGGCTTCACGATCCGGACGGCCGCGAGCTACCGGCTCGTGTGGGACGCCTTCCGGCCGGCCGGTCAGGCGCGACTCCTGTTCGCCGAGGGGCCGGACGGCGAGCCGCTCGCGACGCTCTTCCTCGTCCGCTGCGGTGATCGGGTCGTCGAGCCGTACGGCGGGATGACGGGCCTCGGGGCGGACCTGCGGGCCAACTACCTCCTGAAGTGGGAGGCGATCCGGTCGAGCCGCGAGGCCGGCGCGGCGGTCTACGACCTGTGGGGTCTCGCCCATCCGGGGATCGCCCACTTCAAGACCGGGTTCGGCGGCCGGGAGGTCGTCTACGTCGGGGCCTACGACCTCGCGATCGACCCGCTCGGCCGGCGCCTCTTCGTGGTCGGCGAGCGCGTCCGGTCCGCCGTCGCCAGGCGGAAGGCCCGATCGGGCGGTCGATCCGCCTCCGAGGCGCCCGGCACCGTCGACCCGGATGCGGACGCCGGATGAGCGGCCGGGTCGCCGCGGCCTCGCGCCCGACACCGGCCCCGGCGACGGTCCGGCCGGCGACCGACGTCGACCTCGCGACCTGGGACGCGGTCGCCGTCCAGGCTCCCGGCGGCCACGTCTTCCAGTCGCTCGCCTGGGGTCGCTGGCGGGCGGCCCACGGTCGCGACGTCCGCCGCTTCGCCCACGCCGACGGGGCGCGGACGTCGGTGATCGTCCGACGCTGGCCCGCGATCGGTGGCGGATCGGCCTATGTCGCCCGGGGCCCGAACACGGCCGAGCCGATCCTCGCGGTGACCCGTCTGGCGGCCGTCGTCGACCGCCTCGCCCGAGACGGGGTCGACGTCGTGACCGCGGATCCCGAGGTCCCGGCGACCGACGAGGCCTACCGGGCCGGCCTGGCCGGGATCGGGTTCCGACCGACGGCCGAGCTCCAGCCGTCGCGCGACCGGATGCGGGTCCCGCTCGGACCGACGGTCGACGAGCCGGCCGCGTTCGGGGCGGTCGCCAGGTCGACCCGCCAGCGGATCCGGTCAGCCGAACGCGAGCTCGTCGTCGTCCGGCACGACCCGCTCGCCGCAGAGCCGGGCGAGGGGTTCGTCGCCCCGGCCGAGCCCGTCGAGCCGGCTCTGGCCCGGATGATGGCCCTCCTGGCGTCGGCCGGGGAGCGGCTCGGGTTCCCGGTCCCGCCGGCCGAGCTCGAGTGGTGCCGGCTGGCGTACGAGGACGGTCTCCTCGTCCTGCTCGAGGCCCGCGAGGTCGGGACGGCCGGCGAGCCGGTCGCCGCGCTCGGCCTCTACCGCCACGGCGGCCGTCTCTCGACCGCCTACTCGGCCGATCGGCTCGACCGGCGGCGGACGCACCCGGGCTCGCTCCACCTCCTCCGCTGGCGAGCCCTCCAGCTCGCGATCCGGGCCGGGGCGAGCGAGCTCGACCTCGGCGGCGTCGACGTCGCCGGATCGCGCGGCGAGCCGCGTCCCGGCGACCCGACATACGGCCTCTACGAGCACAAGCGCTCGTTCGGCGCGGAGTGGGTCACCCAGGCCGGGGCGCAGGAGCGGGTCCTCCGAGGCTGGCACCGCGACCTGGGTCGAGCCGCCGCCCGCCTCACCGAGCTCGGGTCGTGGCGGATCGCCCGGCGCCGGCCGGCGGCCGGATGACCGACGCCCAGGCGACGATCGCCGCCCGGCTCGCGGCCGCGGAGCCGACCGGCACGCGATCGCTCGGCGGTCTCGTCGAGCGGCTCGCCGCCGCCAGCCTCGTCGCCGGGGCCCGAGCAGACGGCCGCCCGGCCGCGGTCGCCGAGCTGGCCGGGATCGACGTCCGCCGACCGGAGCCCGATTCGAGGCGGATCCGGCCGGGCGAGCTCTTCGTCGCCATCGCCGGGGCCCGGGCCGACGGTCACGACCACCTCCCGGAGGCCGCCGCGGCGGGCGCGGCGGCGGCGCTCGTCGAGCGGCCCGTCGCCGGGGTCGAGCTCGCCCAGCTCGTCGTCGGCTCGACCCGCCAGGCACTCGCCGACGCGGCCGCCTGGTGGTACGGCGATCCGTCCCGGGCAATCGGCGTCGTCGGGATCACGGGGACCGACGGCAAGACGACGACGAGCGTCCTCGTCGCCGCGGCGCTCGACGCCGCCGGCATCCGGGCGGGCCTCGTCGGGACGGTCGAGCTGCGGGTCGGCGGGGTCGCCGAGCCGACGCCCGAGCACGTCACGACGCCCGAGGCGCCGGTCCTCCAGGCGCTCCTGCGGGCGATGGTCGACGGGGGCGATGCCGCGGCGGTCCTCGAGACGACATCCCACGGCCTGGCCCTCGACCGGGTCCGCGGCATCGCCTACGACGCGGCGATCTTCACGAACCTGAGCCACGAGCACCTCGAGCTCCACGGCTCGTTCGAGGCCTACCGGGCGGCGAAGCTCCGGCTCTTCGAGCGGCTCGGCGACGAGGGGCCGGCGAAGGCCAGGCCCGACGGCCGGCCATGGCCGCGGGTCGCGATCGTGAACCGCGACGATCCGTCGGCCGCCTGGTTCGTCGCCGCCGCGACCGCGGCCGGCGCCCGGCTCGTCGGCTACGGCACCGACCCGGCGGCCGAGGTCCGGGCGACCCGGGTCGAGGAGGACGGTCAGCGCCTCCGGATCGGCTATGTCGCGCCGACCGGGCCGGCGACCCTCGACCTCCGGCTCGCCGGCCGGTTCAACGTCCACAACGGCCTCGCCGCCATCGCCCTCGGCGAGGCCCTCGAGCTCGACCCCGCGGTCGTCCGAGCGGGCCTCGGCTCGGTCCAGGCGGTCCCCGGCCGGATGGAGCGGATCGACCGCGGGCAGCCGTTCGGGGTCATCGTCGACTTCGCCCACAGCCCGGCCTCGCTGCGGACCGTCCTCGACCTCCTCGGTCCGGTGGCCGAGGCGCGGGGGGGCGGCCTCGTCGCCGTCTTCGGCTCGGCCGGCGAGCGTGATCGTGGCAAGCGGCCGCTCATGGGTCGGATCGCCGGCGAGCGCTGCCGGCTCGTCGTCGTGACCGACGAGGATCCCCGCGGCGAGGACCGCCTTGCGATCCTCGACGAGATCGCGGCCGGGGCCGAGGCGGCCGGCCGGCAGCGGGACCGCGACCTGCTCGTCGTCGCCGACCGGCGGACCGCGATCCGGACGGCGGTCGAGACGGCCCGCCCGGGGGACATCGTCCTGCTCGCCGGGAAGGGTCACGAGCGGACGATCGAGATGGCCGACGGGCCGCGACCGTGGGACGAGCGGGCGGAGGCGCTCGCCGCGCTCGCGGCGATCGGATTCGGAGGGCCGGCCGAGGACGGCTGACGGCGACGGTCCGTGGGCGGGCCGCCGTTCGGAGCGCTGTAGACTCGTGCGGTATGGCCAGCAGCCGCTCGAGGACATCGACCGCCGCGACGACCGCCACCGAGCGGCCGTCGGTCCGGCGCGCGGCGGCGACCGGAGCTGGCCGACCGGCCAAGCCAGCGACCCGGGACGATCGACGCCCGCCCGGCGCGACGGACCGGGGTCCGGTCGCCCCGACCGCCACCGGCGCCCGCGCTCGCCGGGCCGCCGAGGAGATCGACCTCGACGAGCTCCGCGACGTCCTCCTGACGACCGTCGTCCGCCACGACCCGGGGGTCGATCTCGATGCCCTCCGTCGGGCGTTCGACCTCGCGGTCGAGGCCCACGAGGGCCAACGGCGGGCCTCGGGCGAGCCGTACGTCAGCCATCCGATCGCGGCCGCCCAGATCCTGGCCGAGCTCGGCATCGACCCGGCGGCCGTCCAGGCGGCCCTCCTCCACGACGTCCCCGAGGACACCGACTACAGCCTCGAGGACATCGAGGCCCGCTTCGGGCCCGAGGTCGCCCGCCTCGTCGACGGGGTGACGAAGCTCTCGAAGTTCAACTCGCCGTCCCACGAGCAACAGCAGGCCGAGAACATCCGGAAGATGTTCCTGGCGATGGCCGAGGACATCCGGGTCGTCCTCATCAAGCTCGCCGATCGGCTCCACAACATGCGGACCCTCGCCGCGCTGCCGGTCGAGAAGCAGCAGCGGATCGCCCGCCAGACGATGGAGATCTACGCCCCGCTCGCCGAGCGCCTCGGGATCTGGCAGATCAAGTGGGAGCTCGAGGATCTCGCCTTCAAGGTCCTCGAGCCGGAGCGCTACCGCGAGCTCGCGAAGCTCTTGGCGACCCGGCGGAAGGGCCGTGAGAGCTACATCGAGCGGGCGATCGGGGTCCTCCTGCCGGCGCTCGAGGCGGCCGGCATCGAGGCCGACCTCCAGGGCCGCCCGAAGCACCTCTACAGCATCTGGAAGAAGATGCTCCGGAAGAGCGCCGAGTTCGGCGAGATCTACGACGTCTACGCCATCCGGATCCTCGTCGACGAGGTCCGCGACTGCTACGCCGCGCTCGGCGTCGTCCACGCCCTCTGGCGGCCGATCCCGGGCCAGTTCGACGACTACATCGCCGTCCCGAAGAACAACCTCTACCAGAGCCTCCACACGGCCGTCATCGCCCTCGACGGCAAGCCCCTCGAGATCCAGATCCGGACCCACCAGATGCATCAGGTGAGCGAGGTCGGGATCGCCGCCCACTGGCGCTACAAGGAGGGCAGCAAGGCCGACCGGGCCTACGACGCGAAGCTCGCCTGGCTGCGCCAGCTCATGGACTGGCAGCGCGACGTCAGCGACGCCTCGGAGTTCGTCGAGGGCATCAAGCTCGACATCTTCCAGGACCAGGTCTTCGTCTTCACCCCGAAGGGCGACATCAAGGACCTCCCGGCCGGGGCGACACCGCTCGACTTCGCCTACCGGATCCACACCGACGTCGGCCACCGGACGATCGGGGCGAAGGTCAACAACCGGCTCGTGCCGCTCGACTACCGCCTCAAGAACGGCGACATCGTCGAGATCGTCACGACGAAGGCCGAGCACGGCCCGTCACGGGACTGGCTCAACATCGTCCGGACCTCCCACGCCCGGGAGAAGATCCGGCAATGGTTCAAGCGCAAGGACCGCGACGAGAACATCGTCCACGGCCGCGAGTCGCTCGAGCGCGAGCTCCGCCGCCTGGCCCGGACGTCGATCGCCGCCGTCGGCCTCGACCGGGTCACGGAGGTCGCGAAGGGCTACAACGTCGACAGCCTCGACGACTTCTATGCCGCCATCGGCTACGGCGCCCTCTCGGCCCAGCAGGTCGTGACCCGCCTCGGCGTCCTCGACGACGCCGAGCTCGCCCTCCCGCCGGTCGCCCCCCCGCCGCCCCCGTCGACCCGGACCGGTGGCGTCCGGGTCAAGGGCGTCGGCGACCTCCTGACCCGGTTCGCGAAGTGCTGCACCCCGATCCCGGGCGACCCGATCGTCGGCTTCATCACCCGGGGCAAGGGGATCACGGTCCATCTCCGGACCTGCCCGACGGTCGTGAACGAGCGCGAGGTGAGCCGGCTCATCGAGGTCGAGTGGGAGTCGGAGGCGACCCAGACGTATCCGATCTCGATCCGGGTCGAGGCCTACGACCGGCCGGGGCTCCTCCACGACATCACCCAGGTCGTCGCCGAGAACAAGATCAACATCGTCGCCGCGAGCGTCAACGTCGCGGCCGACCACACGGCCCAGGTCACGGCGACGCTCCAGGTCGCGTCGGTCGCCCAGCTCGCCCGGGTCATGGGTCGCCTCGAGCACGTCCGCGACGTCCTGTCCGTCCAGCGGGCGATGGAGTGACGGCGCCGGCCGCGGACGGGCTGGGCCGCCGGACGTACCGCTTCCGCCCGGCGGCGCCGGGCGCGCCCGAGATCGCCGTCACGCCCGACCCGTTCCGGCGCCCGATGATCAGCGTCGACGGTCGGGTCATCGGCGTCCGGCGGGAGCGGGGCCGGCCGTTCTACCCGATCCCGATGGCCGACGGCAGCGAGGCGCCTCTGACGGTCTACGGCTCGCTCCTCGGCCTGCGGGCCCGGTTCGAGGGCCGCGAGTACCCGGTCGAGCGCCGGCTGACGTGGCTCGAGCTGTTCCTCGTCATCCTCCCGATCGCTGCGCTCACGATCGCCGCCTCGCGCTCCGCGATCGTCATCGGGATCGGACTCGCCGTCGCCGGCTACGTCATCAACGTCGTCATCGTCAAGAGCGCCCTGCCGGGGCCGGCCCGGATCGGGCTCGCCATCCTCGTCGCCCTCGCCGCGATCGCCGTCGCCCTCGTCGCGCCGTCGCTCTGAGGCGGCCGCCACGCCCGCTCGGGTCGCCGCCCGCTAGACTCGCGGCCATGCCCACGTTCCGCGCCGCCCGCGGCACCCGCGACGTCCTGCCGCCCGAGTCGGAGCGCTACGCGGCGGTCGAATCGACGGCCGCGGACCTTGCCGCGCGCTACGGCTATCGCCGGATCGACATCCCGATGTTCGAGCAGGTCGGCGTCTTCGAGCGGGGCGTCGGCGAGACGACCGACGTCGTCGAGAAGGAGCTGTTCCGGCTCGCGGCGCGGGCCGACGAGGGCGAGACCTGGGCCCTCCGGCCGGAGGCGACCGCGTCGATCGTCCGGGCCTACGTCCAGCACGGGCTCCAGACGTGGCCCCAGCCGGTCCGCCTCTCGATGATCGGCCCGATGTTCCGCTACGACCGGCCGCAGGCCGGCCGCTATCGCCAGTTCCGGCAGTGGGACGTCGAGGCGATCGGCGACCCCGGCCCGGCGATCGACGCCGAGATCGTCGAGCTCGCCAGGCGCTTCTTCGCCGCCCTCGGCCTGGCGGTCGAGATCCGACTGAACTCGATCGGCGACGGGGCCTGCCGGCCGGCCTACGTCGATGCCCTGCGGGCCCACTTCGGGCCCCACGCCGACGCGCTGCCGCCGACCGAGCGGCGCCGTCTCGACACGAACCCGCTCCGGCTCCTCGACTCGAAGGACCCGGCGATGGCCGCCCTCAACGCCTCCGCGCCCCGGATCGCGGACCACCTCTGTGAGGCCTGCGCCGTCCACTTCGCCGCGGTCCGGGCCCATCTCGACGCCCTCGGGGTCGCCTACCGGATCGATCCGAGTCTTGTCCGGGGCCTCGACTACTACACCCGGACGGCGTTCGAGTGCTACCCGGTCGGCGCCGAGGGCCAGCAGGACGCGGTCGGCGGCGGGGGCCGCTACGACGGGCTCGTCGAGCTCCTCGGCGGCCGGCCGACACCCGGGATCGGCTTCGCCCTCGGGATCGACCGGACGGTCGGCGCGCTCGAGGCGGCGGGCGTCGCGGTCGGGGCCGAGGCGGCGCCGCTCGCGATCGTCGTCGGTGCCGATCCGGCCGCGACGGCCGTGCGGCTCCGGCTCGCCACCGAGCTCCGGGCCGCGGGCCTGCCGGTCCGGGCCGACCTC
>Ga0335085_10017774_pt1 | contig 10240 bp, 13 predicted proteins | sample Lox_Sample_45_FD_206712 | JGI IMG/M metagenome (GOLD analysis project Ga0335085, IMG submission 206712) | Soil microbial communities from Loxahatchee National Wildlife Refuge, Florida, United States - Lox_Sample_4.5 | ecosystem: Environmental > Terrestrial > Soil > Wetlands | place: USA... | reverse complement strand
CGACTTAAGCCGCCAGTACTCCGCTTCAGTCGGACTGCGTTCTTCCTATGAGTACGATTGCTGCCATCTTACCCGCTGCAGGTCTGGGCACGCGCATGGGCCACGAAATGCCCAAGCAGTTCCTGGAGCTAGACGGTGTGCCCATTGTGATTCTCAGTTTGCGGCGCATCGCCGCTTGCCCGCTCATCACCCACATTATCGTAGCCACGCGCGCGGATGTCGTGGAGCGGCTCACGTTGCGCATTCGCGAAGAGAAGTTCAAGCAGCAAGTGCTGGTCGTTAAGGGTGCAGATTCCCGGCAGGGTTCGGTCAGTCAGGCTCTCAAACATGTTCCTGCCGATACGGAATTGGTTGTCGTGCACGACGCCGTACGGCCCTTCGTTACCGTCGAACAAATTACGCGCGTGATTGAGGAAGCGCGCAAGTGCCACGCCGCCATCCTCGCGATTCCCGCCATGGATACCGTGAAAGAAGTAAAACGCGCCAGCCTGCCGGAAGATGTTGCGCTCATCACCGCGACCATCCCGCGCGAGCGCGTGGTGCTGGCGCAGACCCCGCAAGTCTTCGAAACGCAGCTCCTGAAACGCGCGTTTGCCGAAGCCGAGGAAGAAGGCGTTAACGCTTCCGACGAAGCCGGATTGATCGAAAAACTCGGCCACGAAGTCCACGTCGTGCAAGGCTCGGAGCGCAATATCAAAATCACCAAGCCCTCGGACATGGAACTCGCGCGCTTTTACCTCCATGCCGAGCTCAAAAAGCCATGAGCGTGCGCTGCGGCATTGGCTACGACCTGCACCGCCTTGCCGAAGGCCGCAAGCTGATGATTGGCGGAGTCGAAGTGCCTTTCGACAAGGGGCCCGTGGGCCACTCCGACGGCGATGTCCTCGCCCACGCGTTGTGTGACGCGCTTCTTGGCGCTGCGGGGCTCGGCGATATCGGCACGCATTTTCCGGACTCTGATCCCAAGTGGAAGGGCGCGAACAGCCTGCTCTTCCTGGAGCACGCGCGCAAGTTGCTCGACGAAAAGTATTTCGCGATTGATTACATCGACGCGGTCGTCATTCTCGAGCGTCCGAAACTGGGTCCGCATTTCCCCCAAATGCGCGAAGCGCTGGCCAAATCCCTGCGTGTAGCGGAAGACCAGATTCACCTCAAGGCCAAGACCAACGAAGGTGTGGATGCGGTAGGCCGTGGCGAAGCCATCGCCTGCCACGTGGTGGCCACCTTGGCGTCTGTCGCCCAGAACGATGCCGCTAAGTCCTCCACTTTCCCCTGCCCCAATCCCGCCAAGAATCCGCGCTAAACTCTCTGCATGTCCTCCGCCGGACACATTCAACCTCATCCTTTCCGGGAAAATCTGTTCGTGGCGAACGACGTACTCGCGATTCTGCGCGAACGCGCGTGGCTCGCGAGCGATCCTACTCCCGAACAATCTGCGTTTTGCGAACGCGCCGCCCTGCTGCTTGGCCCGCACGCAGCCGATGCCCAAGGTTTAATCGAACTGCTCGGACTCGTCTTTCACTACGACGCGCCGAATTTATTACAGACCGTCGAAGCGCACGCGGTGCTGGCGCGCTACGGCGCGCGCGACGTCATACGCGAGGTTGCCCTGTTCCTGCTCGATACCACTCCCTTCAATTCCGATCGTTTCAAGGAATTATTTACGCTTCTGAAAGAGAAGCTGGAAGTACGTGGCCGCGATCTTTTCCATCCGCTGCGACTTGCCTTGGCGGGGCGCCCTGGCGAAGGCGAACTGGACCGGGTGATCCTCCTGCTCGACGATGCTGCGGCCCTTCCCTTCGACCCGCCGGTAAAATCGGCGCGCACCCGCATCCTGGAATTTTGCGCAGCTCTCGATTGACTGTAAACTTTCTTTCCATGGACCGACTTACGGGCATTCACGCGGTGCGCGAGGCGCTGGAAGCGGGCAGCGCTTTTGACCGCATCGTCATTGCAAAAGGCCGCCAGGACACACGCATCGAAGACATCGTGCAGCTTGCCCGCGCGCGCGGAATTGCCGTGCGCTTCGAAGATCGCGGCCAGCTCGACCGCCTCGCCAATATCCGCGACCATCAAGGCGTTGTCGCCATCGTCGCGGCCCGTGCTCCCGCCACCCTTGAAGATATTTTGCAGCGCGCCAATCAATCCAAAAGCCAGCAGGGACTGATCGTGCTCCTCGATGGCGTGGAGGATCCCCACAATCTGGGAGCGGTCATTCGCACGGCCCTAGCCGCGGGCGCGCACGGTGTGGTGATTCCCGAACGCCGCGCTGCGGGACTAACCGACACTGTGGCGCGTGCCTCCGCCGGTGCGCTGGCGCATCTTCCTGTAGCGAAAGTCACGAATCTGGCGCGCGCCATGGAAGATTTGAAGGAAGCAGGCTACTGGCTGGTGGGCTTGGATGAAACCGCTGAGAAATCTTACACCGAGGTGGATTACACCATGCCAACGGGAATTATCATGGGCGGCGAAGGAAAAGGTTTACATGAGCTGACGCGCAAGCGCTGCGATTTCGTAGTTTCTCTTCCCACTACGGGTCCCGTGAAATCGCTGAACGTTTCCGTGGCTACGGGCGTAGTTCTCTTTGAAGCGCTGCGCCAGCGCCATTCTCCCAAGCGCTAGCGGCTAACCAGCTTCCGGCGTGCCTACTTCTCGTATTGCAGCAGCGAGAAAACATCCAACCCGGGCAGCTTGCTGCGGCCATTCAGAAACGTCAGTTCCACCGCGAACGCGGCTCCATCCACAACCCCGCCGAGCGAGCGAATCAATTGCACCGCCGCCGCCGCAGTCCCTCCCGTGGCTAGCAAATCGTCGCACAGTAATACGCGCTGACCTTTTTGCACCGCGTCTTCGTGAATCTCCAGCGCATCTGTGCCATATTCCAGCGCGTACGAAACCTTCGCCGCCTTCGCTGGCAGCTTCTTTGGCTTCCGCACCGGCACAAATCCTGCGCTCATCCGGTACGCCAAAGCCGGAGCCAGAATAAATCCGCGCGCCTCAATGCCCACCACCAAGTCGATTTTGTGCCCGTCATAGTGATTGCACAGCCGGTCGATCAGCAACCGGAATCCATCCTTATCCTTGAGTAGTGTCGTCAGGTCGTAAAACAAAATTCCCGGCTTGGGATAGTCCGGCACTTCGCGGATCAATTTCTTCAAATCGTCCATGCCCACGGCTCCTCGTTAATTAAACGCTCATTTCGATGGTGAAATCGCCCAGATACTTTTCATCCACGCGATCCGGTTCTTCGTGGACATTCGCTACGCGCGACATCACCGGGCCTTTTTCCAACGCCACGCGCAACTGCTTCAACTGTTCCGGGGTGCCGATGGCCATTACCTCGACGGTGCCTTCTCGGCGATTACGAACGTAACCCTGCACTCCAAATTTTCCGGCGACATGCTCGACGTAGTTGCGGAAACCCACTCCGTGCACCCGTCCAGAGACAATGTACCGCCGAGCCAGAACCTCTTGTCTCACAGTAGATTCAGTTTAGCAAAGAGCACGGACGGTTTTGCAATAGTGCCGCAGCACCCGGCAAAGCGCCGCCGGCTCATTCAGGGCGCTTCCTCCGCCAACGCGCGCGCCACCATCTTCTTCTTCTTCGCGGGCGCCGTCGTGATGACCACCACGCTGACCAGAACGAACAACGTGCCTAGTATCGTGCGCAGGCCCAGCGCTTCGCCTCCCAGAAAATATCCCACCAGCACCGCGACCACCGGATTTACGTATGCGTACGTGCCAACCTTGGTTGGTGATTCGTGATGAATCAGCCACACATACGCGGTAAATCCGATAATCGACCCGGCTACGATCAGGTACAGCAACGACAGCCACGCCGCGCGCGAAACGCTCGACGGATGAAAATTCCGGAATTCTCCCAGCGCTGCAGCGGTCACCGTCAGTAGCAGGCCGCCCGCCAGCATTTGCGCGCCCGAACTCATCACTTTCGAAGCGGGCAGCGGCAGCTTGCGCGTGAGCGTCGACGATATCGACCAACTGACCGACGCAATCATCAGCGCTACCGCACCGGCCCTGTCGATCGGTTCACCGCCCAGATTCAGCGAATGGCTCATCAGTACCGCCACGCCGAATAGCCCGATCACCAGCGCCACCCCCAGGCGGACCGTGAGCTTTTGCGTTCGCAGAAAAATAATCTCGGACAGCGCCATGAACGCTGGAATCGTAGCCAGCATCACAGCCGCAATGCCCGAGGGCACGCGCTGCTCGGCCCAAAACAGCAGCCCATAGTCCATCACGAACATCAGCATGCCCAGCACAATCGCCGACAACCATTGCCGCCCCGTCGGAGAACGCTCGCCGCGAAAAACCGTCCACCCATACAGAGCGAATCCAGCTGCCGAAAAGCGCATCGCTGCCAGCAAAAATGGCGGAACTTCCCGCACGCCCACGCGAATCGCCAGAAACGTGGAGCCCCACACAAAGTAGATGATCGCGAAAGCGAGAAGCGTCTTCCAGGTTGGCCGGTGCGGTTCGCCGTGCATAGCAGATCCTTCCAAAACTCCTTGGGCTCTGGCCGCTTCTGAACCCGAACGAATCTCCCTCCGAGAAATTGGGCAAGCTCCCGGTCGGAGAGGTAGAATGACTTGCGAGGGCGGCAAATCCAGTGCCAAATTGCATCTAATCCCTTATGGCTGACACGCGTTCCCATTCTCGCTATTTCTCTTGCGTATCCTTTTTCGCGTTGCCCGTAATTCTCGTGCTTCTTGCGACACCCCCGCTTTTCGCCCAAGACAATCCAGCCGGCCCTCTTGAGCCTCCTCCCGAGCATCACGTCACCCGTATCATCGGCGTGCCAGACCCTCCCGCGCCGCCCTCCTTGCCGCCCGCGGAAATCATCCAGGCCTTCACCAAAAAAGAAGATCTCTACCAAGGCACCCGGGCGCAATTCGCCTACCGGAAGACCATTCGCATTCAGGAATTTGGGCCCGACGGCAGACCCTCAGGAGAGTATCTCGCCACTTACGACGCGGTCCGCTCCGGCGACGGCAAAATCTACGAGAAGGCGCTCACCGCACCGCAGACCTCGCTGCAGTATCTCAGCTTCGAGCCCGAAGATGCCGAAGTGTTGACGCGCATCCCCGCCTATCCCGTCACCGCGGCGTCTCTTTCCAAGTACAACCTGAAATACTTGAACACCGAGAAAGTGGATGAGGTGGACTGCTACATTTTCCAGGTATCGCCAAGAACCCTCGAACGCCAGCACCCGTTATTCGACGGCGTTATCTGGGTCGATCAACAATATCTGGAAGTGGTCAAGACCTATGGCAAGTGGGTCACCGATCTGGGCGACATGCACCCGCCGACCCTGCCCTTCGACATGTTCGAAACCTATCGCGAAAATGTCGATAGTAAATATTGGTTCCCGGATTATTCCCGCGCCGATGGCATCTACAGAATGAAGGACCGCGACATCCCGATTCGCGTCACCATCAAGTGGACCAACTTCAAGCCGTTCTCCGCCGTTTCCGTCAGCGCTCCACCAGCGGCTGTCTCTTCGCCACCCACAACTCCCGCGCCGTCGCCCAATCCTAAACCCTGATCAGTGTTTCGTTGTTAACATTACCAACCCAAGGTGTTAACGCGCGCGACGACTCCCCTTATTGCCCAAGCTCTTCAACAGCCGGGGCAGGTCCTGCAGTCTCTCCAGCAGGAACTCGGGCTTTGCCGCACGCAGTCGTTTCTCCGTCGGAAACGGTCCAAGCACCGCCACCGCCCGCATGCCTACCGCTCCCGCCATCGCTAAATCCTCCGGCGTGTCTCCCACATAGATGCATTGCTCCGGCTCCAGCTTCAGTTGTCCGAGAGCCATAAGCAGCGGTGCCGGATGCGGCTTTTTCTCTGGCGTATCGCCGCCGCAGACGCGCGCGCGAAATGTCCGGGTTAGCGCGAACTCCCGCAATTGCCGGCTCACCCGCACTCGGTCGCCACTGGTCACCAGTCCCAAAATGTGGTGCCGGCCCAACTGTTGCAGAACGCGGCGCGCGCCGCTAACCAGCTTTGACGGATGCTTGGCGTAGTGGAGGCGCCAGAGGTCGTCCGCTTTTTGCCAATGTTCCTTGGGAATCCCGGCGGCGCGGTACACCGTGTACCAGTCCGGCGAATAGTGAATTTCCAGTTCCTTCAATCCCCACCCCAGGCCAAATTCGCGAAACATCCCCAGATAGGCCTGCGAATCCGCGTGATAGGAATTGATCAGCGTGCCGTCCCAATCAAATAGGACCGCCGAAAGCGGTTTCTCTGCGCTCATTGAGTCAGATTAGCAGAATTGCGGAGGGTGCTGACGCACCAGCTCAGTCGACGGGTAACCAGGTCGCGGGAACTTGATCATCGCGGTCAAACGCAAAATCGTCGAAGCTCGCCGCGATTCCGTACCACCCCGGCATATTTGCGGCCTCAATGCGTTGCACCCGGGCCTTGGACGACACCACAACGTTGCCGTAGCCCAGCGGCCGGCTCACTAATACGATATCCAGCTCGATCTCGCTGCCCGGTGCCAGCTGTTTGGGGCACAGGAAGAACACGCCCGAAGAGCTGATATCCCGCGTCACCAGCGTGACCGGGAACTCTTCCTTCACGTTAGCCACACTGCGTAGCTTTAATGGCAGTTTAAGCGCCGCTCGCGGCCGTTCGCGCTGTTCCAGGTGTACGCCCACAGCATGCGTCGGCACCCGCACGAATCGTCTCGGCTGAGGATTCCGCAACAACGGCATGACCCGTAGTTTCGGTGCCGGCGGCACCACGGAAGGCGCTTCGGGGATAACAGGAACGGGAGCCACCGCGGCGGCTTTCACCGTCGCTTCTGGCTGTTTCGGCAGATTTTCCCAAGCTATCGCGCGGTTCGTAGCACTCATCTCGCCCCTCAGAGAGATGAAACAAAATAGCCCCACTGCGGTGGTTCTATTACTAGGTGCTGCTTAATACTTTGTAAAAGATGTTGGGTTGCCAAGATGCCATTGTCAGAGCAGACTGTCAACCTGTGGAAAACGGCGGAAGTGTCCTAAAACCAAATACTTGGTAATGGTACCCGGCCTTCGCCTCGCCTTCGACCCTCCATTATGGTTCTGTTTTTCTCTCGCCTTCGCGGTATCTTTCCTTCGCGCTCCATGCAATCCGATTCGACGCCTCGCTCAACCGTGCCGCCGCCCCGAGCTTCTGCCCACCCCTCGCACCCCACGATGGTTTTGACCTGTTTCGCCATCGTATACATCGTTTGGGGCTCTACCTTTTACGCCATTAAAATCGGCATCCAGTCGTTCCCTCCCTACTTTATGGCCGGGCTCCGCTATCTTCTGGCCGGAGTGGTTTTCTATCCCATCGTTCGTATCCTAAGCAAAGAGAAGCCAACTCTTTCCCAGTGGAAAACCACTTTTATTACCGGCGGTTTGTTGTTTGCCGCCGGTAACGGCACAGTCTCTTGGGCGGAACTGCGCGTGCCTTCCGGAATCGCCGCGCTACTCGTCGCCACCGTGTCACTCTGGATGGTTCTAGTCGACTGGCTTCGTCCGGGTGGGGCGCGCCCTGCTCCCCGTGTCATCGCCGGTTTTCTCCTGGGCTTCCTCGGCATGGCTTTGCTGGTTGGCCCCACGCATCTCGGTAATTCCGGAAGAATTGATCCTATTGGCTCCTTCGCGCTGATTGCCGCTTCCCTGGCCTGGGCTATCGGCTCCATCTACAGTCGCCACCATCCGCTCCCTCATACGCCGCTTCTGGCGGCCGGAATGCAGACTCTGTGCGGCGGCGTGCAGCTTTGTGTGTTCGCCCTCGCCGCGGGAGAGACTCGGAACTTCCACTTTGGCGATGTGACGCTGCGCTCCTGGCTGGCCCTTCTCTACCTTGCCGCTTTTGGCTCCGGCCTGGGATTCAGCGCCTATGTCTACATTCTCAAGCACAGCACCGCTTCGCGTGTGGCCACTTACGCCTTCGTCAATCCGGTGATTGCCCTGTTCCTGGGTTGGTTTTTGGCCTCGGAGCCGCTCACGTTACGAACCGCCCTGGCCAGCGGTGTAATCCTCACGGCGGTCATCTTAGTGATTACCGCGCCGCATAAAGATGCGATCGAAGCCGAAGAGGCCATTCCCACGCCCGGTGAAGCCTGATGGATTCGTTTCGTCTCCGCCAATTTTGCCGTTCGAAATCGGATAGATTGCCTCGTCAGAGCGCGCTAGTCTAGGGCCATGAAGACGCAACACCAACCAACGCTCCCTCCCGGAATCAGCGCCCAGGCCGCCGAACACTACTGGCAAGCTACCCTGCACCGCGATGCCCGCGCCGACGGCTCCTTCTTTTTTGCGGTGCGGTCCACGCAGGTTTATTGCCGGCCTTCCTGCCCCGCACGTCGCCCGCTGCGCCGTAACACCTTGTTCTTCCGTACGCCGCAGGATGCGGAAAAGCACGGCTTTCGCCCGTGCCGTCGCTGCCACCCGAAACAGCAAGATGCTGCTGTCGCCTTGGTGCAACAGGCCACCGCCTTGCTCGCGAACCCCGAAGGGGAATCGCTTCGGCTCGGCCAATTGGCCTCGCAGGTCCACTCGTCCACGGCGCAATTGCGTCGCGCGTTCCGCCGGACCACCGGGCTTTCCCCGAAAGAATTCGAGCAAGCGCTCCGGCTCGCGCGTTTCAAAAAAATGTTGCGCGATGGCGCTACGGTTACCGACGCGCTCTATGCTTGCGGTTACGGCTCGTCCAGCCGGCTTTACGAAAAAACGGATTCGCACTTGGGTATGACCCCGGCGTCGTACCGAAAGGGAGGGGAAGGCATGCAAATCGAATATACGGTGGCGAACACTTCGCTGGGCAAGGTGCTGGTCGCGGGAACCGAACGCGGCGTGTCTGCTGTGTACCTCGGCGAAGACGAGAAAGTTTTGGTCAACGAATTACGCAAAGAATACGCAAAGGCGGAGATCCTGCGTTCGGCCGCAGGCAATCCGGCGTGGCTGAAAGAAATCGTCAGGCGCGTCGAGGGCAACGCTCCCAGCGTCGATCTCCCGCTGGACGTTCACGCCACCGCATTTCAACGCCGGGTCTGGCAGGAATTGCAGAAGATCCCGCGCGGCGCCACGCGCACGTACACCCAGGTGGCGAAATCTCTGGGCAAGCCTCGCTCGGTTCGCGCCGTCGCGCGGGCGTGCGCCACGAATCCGGTTTCCATTGTTGTGCCCTGCCACCGCGTGATTCGCACCGATGGCGCATTAGCGGGCTACCGCTGGGGACTTTCTCGGAAACAGAAACTGCTCGAGAAGGAAGCCGCTTCCGCGTAAATCGCCCTACCCGCGGGGCTTTTCGATCTTCGTGCCTTTGGGCCAGTCCGGCTTGAACTTGCCATCGCCGAGCTTCAGATTCTTCATCACTTTGGTATAGCGAGACAGCGCGTAATCACCGGTCCCCGCTTCTATGAATTTTTGCTGAATCGGTAGCCACGACGATTCGTCCACCCACATCACCACTTTGGCGATTTGCTTCTTCATCTCGTCGGACCGTGGTGTCAACTCCAGCACGGCGGTCTTGCGGCCATCCAGCTCCTCTTCACCGGTGAAGGCAATCTCGTAGTTCTTTTTCAGGTTGTCGGTGCGCGTTCCGAACCCCAGCGCCAGGTATTGGTCTACCATCGCGCGATTTTTGCCGATGTTATATTCCTCGACGCGATTGATTTTCGGCGTGTAAATGTAAAAATTATCGCCATTCCGAAGAATCGTCCGGGGATCCGGCGTCACGAAATCAATGCGCAGTTTGGAATCCTTGCGCACATAAATCTCGCCACTCTCTGTCGACGTATCCTTGACCACCGCGGTGTACTTCAGATGCTCGACCGCCGCGGTCAGCGACCGAAAGTCTTCGGCGGCGTGATCCATCATCGAAAGTACATATTCAGGGGTGATTTTTGCTGGCGCCTGGTTGCTGCCCAGCGCGCGTATTCCAGGAATAACCAAACAGCATAAAATGAGAAACACACTAGAGCGGATTGGTCTCAAAAGCTACCCCTTGGCCTGAAGCGTTATGCCCCAAAAGAAATCGTAACATATCGAAGAAAGACGCGTTTGCGGCCACTTCTCATCGGCAAGCGCCGTCGTCAAGAAATTGGCGCGCCGTAGCCATCGCGGAAAGGGAACGACCGCATGACAACAGTTTCTGATCGAGCGGGTCCGACTGCAGCGAATTGGGACTGATATAATCCAATGTTTTTGTCTTCCCCACATACTTATCATTCAGGTTTTTCATG
>Ga0335085_10017773_pt1 | contig 10240 bp, 8 predicted proteins | sample Lox_Sample_45_FD_206712 | JGI IMG/M metagenome (GOLD analysis project Ga0335085, IMG submission 206712) | Soil microbial communities from Loxahatchee National Wildlife Refuge, Florida, United States - Lox_Sample_4.5 | ecosystem: Environmental > Terrestrial > Soil > Wetlands | place: USA: Florida... | reverse complement strand
GTCCGCGTCGATGCCGTCGAGCAGCAACACGCTCGCGCGGCCGGCGACCGCGCCGAGCGTCAACGCCAACACCACCATGGTCTTCGCGACGAATCTCACCATGATCCGGTCCTCCCTGAACGCGCCAGACTATAGCACCGGCCCCCAGGGGCTTCCTATCGGCGAGCCGGACGTGCGTCACAGTTCGAAGCGCCCGGCGCCGCTCGTCGGCTGTCGGCGGACGGCGACTCTGGCGAGGGCCCGTATGGTTTAATGCGCGTCGATGTTTCAGCCGCTCGAGTGGTTCATCGGCCTGCGCTATCTGCGCTCGGGGCGGCGCCGCGGGATCGTGTCGTTCATGAGCGTCGCGTCGCTGCTCGGCATCGCGCTCGGCGTCGCGGCTCTGATCATCATTCTCAGCGTGATGAACGGCCTCGAGACCGAGACTCGCACCCGGCTCCTGAGCGTGAACGCGCACGCGACGATCGCGTCGCGCGACGGGATCGCCGACTGGCGCGGGTGGCAATCGCGATTGAAAGACGCGCCCGGTGTCACGGGCGTCGCGCCCTACGTCGCGATCGAGGGCATGCTCGCAGCCGGCACGAACCTCCGGCCCGCGCTCGTCCGCGGCGTGGCGCCCGACGAAGAAAGAGCGGTCTCGGAGATCGAGCGCGAGCTCGTGACCGGCAGCCTCGCGGACCTCGCGCCCGGCGCGCATCGGATTCTCCTCGGCCGCTCGCTCGCGCTACGCCTCGGCGTGAGCGTCGACGACGCGGTCACGCTGCTCGTGCCGCGCGTGAGCAAGGGCAGCGTGCAGCCGCGCTACGCGGCGTTCACGGTCGCGGGCATCTTCGAGGCCGGGATCCAGGACAACGACTCGGGGCTTGCGTTCATCGACCTCGAGGACGCGAGCGAGCTCAAGGGCCTGCGGGGCGCGGCCGAAGGCGTCGCCGTCCGGCTCGCGAATCCCCTCGACATCGAGGCGTTCCGAGCGCGCGAACAGGGCGCGCTGCCGCCCGGTCTCAAGTATTCCGACTGGGCCGAGGACCACCGCAACCTGTTCACCGCGATCCACATCGAGAAGGTCATGATGCGAATCATCCTGATGTTCATCGTCGCGGTCGCCGCGTTCAACATCGTCGCGTCGCTGATGATGGTCGTGATCGACAAGCAGAAGGACATCGCGATTCTGCGCACCTGCGGGCTCGAGGCGAGCCGCGTCGCGCGGATCTTCCTCGTTCAAGGCGCGATGATCGGGCTCATCGGCACGCTCGGCGGCATTGCGCTCGGCGTCGTCTGCGCGCTCAACATCGACGTCATCGTGCCGTGGCTCGAGGACACGTTTCACTTCAAGATCATGCCGGGCGACGTCTACTACGTGACCCAGCTTCCGTCGGAGGTTCACCTGTTCGACGTCGTGACGATCCCTGCGGCGGCGTTCCTCGTCGCGCTGCTTGCGACGCTCTATCCCGCGCGCCGGGCCGCGGCCGTCGCGCCCGCGGTCGCGCTCCGCTACGACTAGCTCCCGATGCGCCAGCCCTACGAGCTCTCGATCGCGGCCCGCTATCTACGCACGAGCGGCGGCCAGAGCTTTATCTCGTTCATCTCCGCGGTTTCGATGGTGGGCATTGGGCTCGCGGTCGCGGTATTGATCGTCGTGCTGTCGGTCATGAACGGCTTCGAGCACGAGCTGCAGCAACGAATCCTCGGCATGGTATCGGATGCGACGATCAGTGGTTACGAAGAGCCGCTCGGCGACTGGCGGGCGATGCGCGCGCGCGCGCTCGAGCAGCCCGACATACGCGCGGTCGCTCCGTTCGTCGAGGGCCAGGCGCTCGCGGTCGCGGGCGAGCAGCTCGGCGGCGTGACCGTGCGCGGCGTCGACCCCGAGCTCGAGCGCGAGGTGTCGAACATCGGCGCGATCACGCGTGAGGGGGACCTCCGCGCGCTCGTCGGCGGCGGCTACAAGATCGTGATCGGCAAGAGCCTCGCGGATGCGCTCGGCGTCAAGCTCGGCGACCAGGTCGTGCTCGTGCTCGCGGAAGCCTACTTGACCCCCGCGGGCCTCGTGCCGAGAAAGCGCGCGTTCACGGTCGCGGGCGTGTTCGAAGCCGGCATGTACGAGTACGACCGCGGTCTCGTGTTCGTGGCCTTCGACGACGCGGCTCGGCTCTTCCACACGGGCGGCCGCGCGACGGGCCTGCGGCTCGACGTCAACGATCGCTACGACGCGCGCGAAGTCGCGGATCGCACCGGGCGGATGTTCGCGCGCGAGCTCGACAAGCAGTTCTACGTCGCCGACTGGACGCGCCAGCACTACACGTACTTCCGCTCGATCCAGCTCCAGAAGGGGATTCTGTTCGTGATCCTCTCGCTCGTGATCGCGGTCGCGGCGTTCAACATCGTGTCGACGCTGATGATGGTGGTGCGCGACAAGCGCGGTGACATCGCGATCCTGCGCAGCTTCGGGACGCCGCCGCGCAGCGTGCTCGCGATCTTCGCGAGCCAGGGCACGTTCATCGGCCTCGCCGGCACGTTGCTCGGGATCGCGCTCGCGCTGCTCGTGAGCTGGCAGCTCGGCAACATCGTCGCGCTGCTCCAGGGCTTGCTCGGAGTGCAGCTGCTGTCCGCGGACGTCTATTTCTTGAGCGACCTGCCGACGCAGCTCCGGCCGTCCGAGGTCGCCGAGATCGCGGCGCTCGCGCTCGGGCTCGCGGTGCTGGCCACGCTATATCCGGCGTTCAGCGCGTCGCGCCAGCCGCCGGCCGAGGCCTTGCGCTATGAATGAGCCCGCACGGGCCGTCGTGCTCGAGTCGCTCGGTCTCGTGAAGACCTTCGCCGACGTGGGCCGCAAGATCGAGGTGCTTCGCGGCGTCGAGCTGCGGGTCGAAAAGGCCGACCGAGTCGCGATCGTCGGCGCGTCGGGCTCGGGCAAGACGACGCTGCTGCAGCTGCTCGGGGGCCTCGAGGAGCCGACGGCGGGCGAAGTCCGCGTCGCGGGCGAATCGATGACGCACGCGAGCGACGTCGAGCGCGGGCGGCTGCGCAATCGTGCGCTCGGCTTCGTCTACCAGTTCCATCACCTATTGCCCGAGTTCTCGGCGCTCGAGAACGTCGCGATGCCGCTGCTCGTGCGCGGCGTCGCGGTGCGCGAAGCGGCCGCGCAAGCGCGCGATCTGCTCGAGCGCGTGGGCCTCCGCGAGCGGCTCGAGCATCGACCGGGCGAGTTGTCGGGCGGCGAGCGCCAGCGCACGGCCGTCGCGCGCGCGCTCGTGACGCGGCCGGCCGCGGTGCTCGCGGACGAGCCCACCGGCAACCTCGACCGGCCTACCGGGCAGCGTGTGTTCGAGCTCCTGCTCGAGCTGAACGCGGAGCTCGGCACGAGCCTCGTCGTCGTGACGCACGATCCCGATCTCGCGCGGCGCATGGATCGCGTGCTCGAGCTCAAGGATGGGCTCCTCCGGCCGGCGTAGCGCCCGCGGCTGCGACAGCCGCGCCGCCCGACGGCCGACGCTGACGCGTGTGTCCGTGATCGCGGTGCGCATGCTCGCGCGCGTGCCGCCGATCGTCGCGATCGCGGGGGCGTGGTTCGCGGGCACGTTGCTCGTGCATACGCTCGCGGCCCTGCCGAGCGGCGGCGCGTATGTGCCGCTCGCGCTCGGCGCGATGCTCGCGTTGCGGTTTCGCGCGACGCGGTGGGTGGTGTGGGGGCTCGCGGGGTTCGCGTGGACGGCGATCAGCGCGCAGCAGCGGCTCGACGAGCGGCTCGCGCTCACGGGCAACGGCCGCGACGTCGCGATCCGCGGCTACGTCGAAGGGTTCCCGACGCTCGCGCCCGGCCAGGCGACGTTCTCGTTCGTCGTCGGCGAGCCGCTGCCGCCCGGGGTGCCGCCGCGGGTGCGGCTCACCTGGTACGAGCCGCCGCAGCCAATCGCGGCCGGTGACGCGCTCACGCTCGGCGCGCGGCTCCGCGTGCCGCACGGCGCGCGTAACCCGGGCGGCTTCGACTACGAGCGCTGGCTGCTCGTGACCGACCACGGCGCGACGGGTTACGTGCGCTCGGGCTCGCGCGCGGCCGACGCGCCGTCGAGCCTCGCACGCTCCTGGCTCGCGCTGCGCGCGCGGATCGCGGAACGGATCGGCGCCGTGCTCGGCGACGGCGACGCCGCGGCGCTCGTCACCGCGCTCGCGATCGGCGAGCGCTATCGCTTCAGCGACCAGAACTGGGCCGACTTCAGGCGCACGGGCACGAGCCATCTCGTCGCGGTGTCGGGCATGCACATCGGCATGCTCGGCGTGCTCGTGTTCGTCGTGCTGCGGGCGCTTTGGATCCGGCTTCCGCAGCCGCTCGCGAGCTACGATCTCGAGGTCGCCGCCGCCGCGAGCATCGCGAGCACCGCGTACTACGCGGCGCTCACGGGTCTCGCGATTCCGGCGCAGCGCACGCTGCTGATGATCGCGATCGCGCTCGGGCTGCTGGTCGCGCGCCGCTCGGCCGGCCCGTTCCAGGTGCTCGCGGCGTCCCTGCTCGCGGCGCTCGTCTGGGATCCGTTCGCGCCGCTGTCGGCATCGTTCTGGCTGTCGTTCGTCGCGGTGGCGGCGTTGCTCGCGCTGTCCGCGCCGCGCCGGCTCCGCTCAGGGCGGAGAACGCGCGCCCGCCGCGTCGCCCACGCCGTCGTCGACGTCGGCGCGCTGCAGTGGTCGATCGGCTGCGCGTTATTGCCGCTCACGGCCGTGTTCTTCGGCGAGATTTCGCTGCTCGGGCCGGTCGTGAATCTCATCGCGATCCCGCTGTTCAATCTCGTGCTCGTGCCGCTTACGCTGCTCGCGACGCTGCTGGTGCAGGTCGACGGGCTCGCCGCGACGGTGGCGCCCCCGCTGCTGCACGCGGTCGGTTGGCTGGCGGCGCAGACGGCCGCCGCGCTGCACGTGCTCGCGAGCCAGCGCTTCGCCGCGCTCGCGGTCGCGATGCCGCCGACCGCGACCGTCGCGCTCGCGGCGTGCGGCGTCGCGCTCGCGTGTCCCGCCCACCCGCTGCCGGGCCGCAGGCTCGGGTGGCTCGCGGTGCTGCCGATGTTCTCGCCGGCGTCCGCGGCCCCAGCGGCCGGCGACGTGCGCGTCGACGTGCTCGACGTCGGCCAGGGGCTCTCGGTCAGCGTCGCGACGCATTCGCATCGGTTGCTGTTCGACGCGGGGCCGAGCTTCCGTTCGGGCTTCGACAGCGGCGACGACATTGTCTTGCCCGCGCTCGCGGCGGGCGCGCCGCGCACTCTCGACCGGCTCGTCGTGAGCCACGCCGACAACGACCACGCCGGCGGCGCGCGCGCCGTGCTCGCGGCGTTTCCTCGCGCCGACGTCCTCGAGGGGCCCGACGTCGCGCTGCCGGGTCGCGCCTGCGAGCGCGGCGAGCGCTGGGAGTGGGACGGCGTGCATTTTTCCATCCTGCATCCGCCGCCTGAGTTCGAGCCGCGCGGCAACGAGACCTCCTGCGTGCTCAAGATCGACGCGCGCGCGGGCTCGGTGCTGATCACGGGCGACGTCGAGGGGCGCGGTGAGGCGGCCCTCGTGCGCGGCGGCGACGTCGCGAGCGACGTCGTCGTCGTGCCGCATCACGGGAGCCCGACGTCGTCGTCCCCGGCGTTCGTCGCCGCGACACGGCCGCGCTACGCGCTCGTGTCGGCGGGTTTCGCGAATCGTTGGGGATTTCCGAAGCCCGAGGTGCGCGCACGCTGGGCGGGGAGTGGGGCGGCGGTGGCGGTGACCGGCGAGCGCGGCGCGCTGGCCGTCTCGCTCGATTCGCACGGCATCACGGTCGTCGCGGAGCGCGATCGGGATCCGCACTATTGGCAGGCGCCGAGCGCGCCCCCCGAGTAGCTCGGAGCCTCGGCGGCCACTCGCGGTCACCTCGGCACGCAGCAACCGACGGCCGTCACGGGCGGGCCCCGCGTCCAAAACGTGCGGTACCTCTCATTGCCGAGCGCTACGTGATGAATAGCCGTTTTAAGTCAAGCAGTAGCGCGCTATAGTTCTCGCCAGCCTCAGGAGAGCTCACGGAATCCGATGCTGGAAATCGTCAAAGCCGGCGGCTGGCTCATGGTGCCGATCGTCGCGTGCTCCGTCGTAGCTGTCGCGATCTTCTTCGAGCGTCTCTGGACCCTACAGCGCAAGCGCGTCGTGCCGGGCACGCTCACGAGCGAGATCTGGGAGCTCGTGAAGCACAATCAACTCGATTCGCGGCAGATCGCGCGCATCCAGCAGAGCTCGCCGCTCGGCCAAGTGCTCGCGGCGGGCCTCGCTCACCGGCATTCGCCACGCGAGGTCATGAAGGAGAGCATCGAGGACACCGGGCGACACGTCGTCATCGAGCTCGAGCGCTACTTGGGGCCGCTCGGCACGATAGCGGCGATTTCGCCGCTGCTCGGCCTGCTCGGCACCGTGTCGGGTATGATTCGCGCGTTCACGGCGATCACCGCGCAGGGCGTCGGCAACCCGACGGTGCTCGCGGGCGGCATCGCCGAGGCGCTGGTCACGACGGCCGCGGGTCTCACCGTCGCGATCCCGTCGCTGATTGCGTATCGCTTTCTGCGCGGCCGCGTCGAGGGCCTCGTCGTGCTGATCGAGAAGGAAGCGATGGCGTTCATCGAGGCCGTGCTGCAGCACCAACGTACAGGCGTTCTTGGAGTGCCCGATGAGGCTGCAAAGCCGCTCAAGAGAAGAGCCTGAGATCAATGTAATCTCGCTCGTCGACGTCTTGCTCGTGCTCGTGCTGTTCTTCATGGTCTCGACGAGCTTCCTGCGCGAGACCGAGATCAGCCTACAGCTGCCCGAGGCCACGACCGAGAAGAACGTCGAGGTGCCGCGTGAGGCACTCGAGATCACGGTCACCAAAGCCGGCAGCTATCTCGTGAACGGCCGCGAGCTCGTGAACAACGAGCGGCGCACGCTGCGCGCCGCGATCGAGAGACTCATCGGCGCCAAGCGGGACATCCCCGTCTTCATCCGCGCCGATGCCGCGGCGACACATCAAGCCGTGATCACGGCGATGGACGTGGCGGGCCAGCTCGGCTTCGTCAAGATCAACATCGCGACCGTGACCCCGCCCGAAGCTTGAGCCAGGCGGAACCGCTGCCGCGCCGCGCGCCGCCGGACGAGGCGTAGACCAGGATGCAAATCAGCGGCCGCTCGGACGTCGTCGCCGTCTACAAGCGTCTGTTCGCCTACATGCGGCCGCACTGGCTGATCATGGCGCTGGCGGTGCTGCCGGCGTCGATCTATGCGGTGCTGAACACCACGGTGCCGCTCGTGATGCGCGAGCTGATCGAGCGCTTCGAGCACGCGGCGAAGTCATCGGGTCACGCGTGGGAGATCCCGGTGCTGATCGCGGTGCTGTTCCCCCTGCGCGCCGTGATGGACTTCCTCACGATCTACGGGCTCTCGTGGGTCGGGCGTTCGGTGATCCGCGACCTGCGCAACGAGCTGTTCGGCCACTACCTGAGCTTGCCGACGCGGTTCTTCGATCAAGGCTCCTCCGGCGCGCTGATCTCGAGGCTCACGTACAACACCGAGCAAGTCGCGGACGCGATCTCGAACGCCGTCGTGATCGTGCTGCGCGACACGCTCGCGATCGCGCTGCTGCTCGTCGTGATGGTCAAGATGAGCCCGCGGCTCACCTTGTTGATCCTCGTGATCGGCCCGTCCATTGGCTTCGTCATCAGCCGCATGAGCAAGGCGTTTCGCCGCTACAGCTCGCGCATCCAGGCATCGATGGGCGACGTCACCAAGATCACGGAGGAGTCGCTGCACGGCCAGCGCATCGTCAAGGTGTTCGGCGGTCAAGAGCACGAGCAGAAGAAGTTCGCGGACGTGAACCAGCGCAACTTCCGTTTCAACGTGCGGCTCGTCGCGGTCCAGGCCGCGGGCGACAACCTCACGGCGTATACCGTGCTGCTCGGCGTCGCGGCCGTGATGTGGTTGTCGTTCAGCGACTTGAACGCACCGTCGTTCATCGGGTTCGTCACGGCGATGGCCATGGTGCTCACGCCGCTCAAGCGGCTCATCAACGTCAACGCCGTCGTCCAGCGCGGCATCACCGCGGCCGCGGGCCTGTTCGAGATCCTCGACGAGCCGAGCGAGCGGGACACGGGCACCGCGGCGATCGACCGCGCGCGCGGCGACGTCGAGTACGCGCAAGTGTCGTTCGCCTACTCGCCCGACAAGCCGGCCGCGCTGCGCGGAGTGAGCCTCACGGTGCGCGCAGGCACGACCGTCGCGCTCGTCGGCCAATCGGGCAGCGGCAAGTCGACGATCGCGAGCCTGCTGCCGCGCTTCTACGAGCCCGGCGCGGGCGCCGTGCTCCTCGACGGTCGCGACGTCCGCGAGTACAAGCTCCGCGACCTGCGCCGGCAGCTCAGCCTCGTGAGCCAGGACGTCGTGCTGTTCGACGACAGCATCGCGGGCAACATCGCGTACGGTTCGCTCGAGAATTCGCCGCGCGGCGCCATCGAGGCGGCGGCCGAGGCCGCGTACGTGACCGAGTTCGCGGCCGAGCTGCCCGAGGGCCTCGATACGCGCGTCGGCGAGCGAGGCGTGATGCTCTCGGGCGGACAGCGGCAGCGCATCGCGATCGCGCGTGCGTTGCTCAAGGATGCGCCCGTGCTGATCCTCGACGAGGCGACGTCCGCTCTCGACACGGAATCCGAGCGGCGCGTGCAAGCGGCGCTCGCACGCCTCATGCAGGGCCGGACGACGCTCGTGATCGCGCATCGGCTGTCGACGATCGAGAAGGCGGACCGGATCATCGTGCTGCGCGAGGGTACGATCGTCGAGCAGGGCACGCACGCCGAGCTCGTCGCTCGCGGCGGATACTACTCGACGCTGCATCGCATGCAGTTCGCGGGCTGACGCCGTGCGAGTCTCGCCGCGCATCTCGCGTTCCCTCACTACCATCTGGTACAGCAACAGCCCGCTGCGCTGGGGACTGTACCCGCTCGCGCTCGCCTATCAGGGGCTCGCGCAGCTGCGCCGGGCCGCGTACCAGCGCGGAACGCTCAAGACGGTCGAGCTCCCCGTGCCCGTCGTCGTCGTCGGCAACGTGAGCGTCGGCGGCACGGGCAAGACGCCGTTCGTGATCTGGCTCGCGGCCCAGCTGCAGAAGCGCGGTCTGCGGGTCGGCATCGTGACTCGCGGTTACGGCGGCAAGGCGCGCGATTGGCCGCGGGTCGTGACCGCCAAGAGCGACCCGCTCGAGGTCGGCGACGAGCCCGTGCTGCTTGCGCGCCGCACGGGTTGCCTCGTCGTCGCGGGGCCGGACCGCGTCGCCGCGGCGCAGCGCCTGCTCGCCGAGCAGCGCGTCGACGTGCTGATCTCCGACGACGGCCTCCAGCACTATCGGCTCGCGCGCCGCTTCGAGATCGCGGTGGTCGACGGCGTGCGCGGCATGGGCAACGGTCTGTGCCTGCCGGCCGGGCCGCTGCGGGAGCCGGCCGAGCGGGTCAGCGAGGTCGACGCGATCGTCGTCAACGGCGGCGACTGGGGGCATGCCGGCGTATTTCGAGCCCAGGCGGTCGTGACGGGGGTGTACCGCGTGACCAACCGCGAGCCGCGGACGCTCGAGTCGTTCAAGGGTGCGCAGGTGCACGCCGTGGCCGGGATCGGTAACCCGCAGAGGTTCTTCGATTTGCTCGACGACGCGGGGCTCGACGTGCTCCCGCACCCGCTCGAGGACCACGCCGAGATCGGTGCCGACGAACTCGCGTTCGAGGAGCCGGGAGCCGTGCTGATCACGGAGAAAGACGCCGTAAAATGCGAAGGCGTGGCGCACGCGAACGTCTGGTGCGTCGTCGTCGATCTGCAGTTCGATGCGGACAAGACGGCGCGTCTGATGCGCCTCGTGCTGCGCGACGTCGAGGGCCGCGGCAAGTGAGCGAGGGTTTCATCGCCGTCATTCCGGCGCGCTACGCGTCGACGCGCCTGCCGGGCAAGCCGCTCAGGGACATCGCGGGCAAACCGATGATCGAGTGGGTCTATCGGCAGACGCTCGGCAGCGGCGCGAGCGAGGTGATCGTCGCGACGGACGACGAGCGCATCGTCGCGGCCTGCCGCGCGTTCGGCGCTGACGTGGAGCTTACGTCCCCGGAGCACCCGAGCGGCACCGATCGGATCGCGGAGCTCGCGCGCCGTTTCGAGTGGGCCGACGATCAGATCGTCGTGAACGTGCAGGGCGACGAACCGCTGATCTCGCCCGTGTCGATCGCGCAGGTTG
>Ga0335085_10017772_pt1 | contig 10240 bp, 8 predicted proteins | sample Lox_Sample_45_FD_206712 | JGI IMG/M metagenome (GOLD analysis project Ga0335085, IMG submission 206712) | Soil microbial communities from Loxahatchee National Wildlife Refuge, Florida, United States - Lox_Sample_4.5 | ecosystem: Environmental > Terrestrial > Soil > Wetlands | place: USA: Florida... | reverse complement strand
TGCACCAATGTCCCGGGCTCGCCCACACCTCTCTACAGCGTGGGCAGGCGCATGATCGCCTCCTACCCGCAGGTGCCGACCGGATATGAATTGGGAATCGGCGTGGCGGTGCAGAGCTATGACGGCAAGATGTACTTCGGCCTTACCGCCGACGCCAAGGCCGCGTCTGACGTCACAAGGTTCCGCGATTACCTGCGGACGGCATTCCACGACTTGTGCCGGACCGCCGGTGTGAAGAGGCAAAGGCGTCGAGCTGCAGGGCCGGTCCCTACGCACCTTGCCGCAAGTGCCGATTAGCCTGGCAGCATACGCGGCCGGCGGTTCCGCTGTCGGTGGGGGGAGCAGCTCCACGTCCGGCAGCGGGGCCTCCGCCGGAGTTGGCGGGGACCAGGTAGACATCCGCTGCGGCAGTCGCTTCGGCCAGTTTCATCATCATCATCATTCGGGCGCGCTGCGACTGGATGTAGTCCACCGCGGGGATGAGGCAGCTTGGCCGCCAACCGGCGGCACGCCCGGAGCCGCTGGTTTCGCTGCCGATGCCGAACGCGACCAGGCCCGCCGCCGTGGCCGACGCAGGGCCGGCCGAGGACCCGCTGGAGCCTTCGGAGAGATTCCATGGGCTTTTGGTCTGGCCGCCGAACCAGCGGTCGCCCTGCGCGAGTTCGCCGGTGGTGAGCTTGGCCAGAAGCACGGCACCGGCTTCGCGGAGCATCTCGACCACGCTGGCGTCGTCGTCGAGCACCTGGTCTTTGAAGGCGTCGGAGCCCCAGGTGGTTTTGTAGCCCTTCACCGCGATGATGTCCTTGGCGCCCCACGGAATTCCGTGCAGCCGGCCGCGATACCTGCCGGCGGCGATTTCCTGGTCGGCCTGCCTGGCCTGGAGGCGCGCGAGCTCATCGAGGAAGGTCACCACGCAATTCAATTTCTCGTTGTACCGGTGGAGCCGCGCAAGGTACATGTCGGTCAGCTCCGCGGAAGTCACCTGGCGGGTCTTGAGGAGCTGCGCAAGATTGAGGACAGGCCAGAAGGCGGCGTCTTCGAGGTTGGCCGGGCGTTTGACGGCGGGCGTGCTGAAGTGAAGAGGCTCGCGCGTACGATTGACTTTCATACCGGGGACGAGGGAGCTGAAGTAAAACGGCGGAGCCACATCGTTGGGAATCTCGAGTTTGCGCAGTTCTTCGTACGAGGTGAGATTGCGATTGACGGCCTTTAGCATGGCCTTTTGATCTTCTTCGGAAAACGAGAGACCGGCGACCGCGAGCGCATCGGCGAGCATGGCGGGGGGACGCGCGTTTCGCCGGTCTGCTGGACCTGGGCGAGGAGCTCACCGGGCAGGAGGGTGCCCCCGAGGCCGAGGCCGGAGAGGACAGATACAAATCGGCGGCGAGTGTCGTCGGTGAGAAGCATGGGAGATAGTTTACTGCATGGGGCGGCAGTGCCCGGCAAGCGCTACTTCTCGCGGGACAGCAACGCCGCGATCTCCAGGAGGCGCTTCTTCTGCTCTTCACTGACGGTAGGATACTTCAAGCCGAGCTCTTTCAGCCGGTGGTGAATCACGGTCGCGACGATGAGGCGGGCGAGCGGCTTGTCGTCGGCCGGAATCACATACCATGGCGCATGGTCGGTGCTGGTATTGCGCAGGCAGTCCTCGTACGCGTCCATGTATTCATCCCAGTGGGCCCGCTCCGCGGCGTCGGCGGGAGAGAGCTTCCAGTTTTTCTCGGGCTGCTCGATCCGCTCCAGGAAGCGCCGCTTCTGCTCTTCCCTGGAGACATTCAGGAAGAATTTCAGCACAATAATCCCGTTGTTCGTGAGGTACTTCTCGAAGCCGTTGATCTCTTCGAAGCGGTGCGCCCAGATTTTCTTTTCCCGCGGCTTGGGCGGAAGTTTTTCCTTCTCCAGAAACTCCGGGTGGACGCGGACCACCAGGACCTCCTCGTAATACGAGCGGTTGAAGATGCCGATGCGCCCGCGCTCGGGCAGAGCCTTGAAGCAGCGCCAGAGGTAATCGTGATTCAGCTCTTCGGTGGAGGGCGCCTTGAAGCTGGTGACTTGAGTGCCCTGAGGATTGAGGCCGGACATGACGTGCTTGATGGCTCCGTCTTTGCCGGCGGCGTCCATGGCCTGGAAGATGATCAGGACACCGTAGATATCCTGGGCGTATAACTTGTCCTGATATTCGGCCAGCAGGGTGACGCTTTCGGCGAGCTTTTTCTTGGCCTGCTGCTTGCTCATTTTGGAAAGCTTGAGGGCAGGATCATAGTCCTTGCGCAAGGACACTTTCTTGCCCGCGGGAACAATCAGATGACGGAGTATCTTGCTGTACTTGAGGGAGTTCATCATTGTGCGTCCTTCACGCAGCGAAATCCGAGAGTGCCGGCGCGGTCTTTGGAAGGTGCGGTCAGCAGGTATTTGCCGTGCTCGGTCAGCTTGTAGGCCGACGGGAAATACCATCGCGAGCCCGAGGGCCGGTAGTAGCCGCCGCCGCGGAGAATGGCGGCGCGGGTGTGCTCGTCGCGAAACTCGTCGGTCCACTGCCAGATGTTGCCGGCCATGTCCATGACGCCGAACGGGCTGGCGCCCTTGGAAAACGCGTCCACCGATGTGGGGCCGCGCAGGTCGTGGCCGTGCTCCGGGTCCGGCGCGCAATCGGCGCACCAGGAGTCACCCCAGGGGTAGGCCCGGCCGTCGAGGCCCTGCGCGGCATACTGCCATTCCCACTCGTGCGGCAGCCGCTTGCCAGCCCAGGCCGCATAGGCACGCGCGTCTTCCAGCGAGACCCAGGTGACCGGGCGATTGTCCCAGCCCGGCGGGTAAGCGCCGTTGGTCCAATCTTTCAGGAAATTGTGATCGTCAGCCGGGCGATATCCGGTGGCCTTCAAGAACGCCGCGAACTGCTGGTTCGTGACCGGGTACTTGTCAATAAAGAAGGCCGGGACGTTGACGGTCAGGAGGTGATGGCGTCGCGGCGAATCTTCGCCAGGATACTGCACATCGACGCCGATGTCGTCGCCGCCCTCGATTTCGATGCCGTGCACTTCGAAGCGGAATTCGGCGGCTGCCGGAATCCGCATCATGCCTTCGGGAGCCTGTGCGGCAGGTGCGGTGCGGTCAATCGGAACGATGCTCTGAGGAAGGAAATGCCAGACCTTGGGGTATTCGGAGAGGGGCCGGGCATTCAGCGTGCGCATCTCTCCGAGGAACGCGTTCAAGTCGGGACCGGCGTCTTCCGGCTGCGCCAACACGGCCCCGTAGCCGGAGGCTTCGATGGCGAACGAGAGCACAGCGCCGCCCTTCCCGGGTTCCGGCCTCAATTCCACGCCGTGCCACAGATCGAAGTAGTGCATCGCCGGCTGCGCCGAGAGTTGCGCACCATCGACGTTGTAGACCGTGCGATTGACCAGAAGCCACAGCGTTCGCCGGCCCAGTGGAAAGCGGCTCGCGAAGACGCCGTACGGCAGGGTCGGCGTGTGCGGCTCCCATTCGGGGCTCACGAGGAATTCGGCGAACTTACGCTCCAGCTTTGCCACCCGGCGGATGGCCTCGGCGTCACGTTCGGTGATGCCGTTCCAGATGCCCCAGATGTTCTCCCAGGTTTCATAGCCCACGCCATTGAAAAAAGCCGCCTGGAGATTGTCGGTCTTGTCCTTGTTCCAGCGGTCGCAGACGTTGACCATGTGGCGGGGCTCGAGCCATTTTCCGCGGCTGACCATGGGCACGAACGGGTATTTCCAATACCCCCAGGACATGCTGTTCCAATTCAGCATTTCGTCGCTGTCGGGATAGCCTTCGGGCTCGAGGACCAGGGGATGGCCGGCTGCATCGGATGCGACACGGTAACTCCGGGGCACGCCGCCGAAGGTGTCGCCATTGACGCCATCGGCGCCGATCGCCTTCATCAGGCCCGCCAGGGTTTCGGGTTTGGAGAGCGGCTCCTGGCGCGTGCCCATGTCCCAAGGCATGGTGGGAAAGAGCACGCGCACGCCGCGGCGATGGAAATCGGCGATCATTCCGCGCAATCCCTCGATGCCGCCAGGCATGTCGCGCAGCAGGTCGAACTGATTGCGGTTGTCGATGCCGATGTTGGGGTACACGGGCCAGAGCAGAACGCTGTCGACGCCGCCGTAGCGTTTGTCGAGGTCGGCCAGGAACCGATCGACGGTGTAGCGGCGCGACGCGGGATCGTACAGGTAGCGGTCTTCCACCATGACCTGGGGCTGAATCAAGCTGCTCTGTGCCCAGCGAAGCTCGGGCCGGTTGTAGAGTTCGCCGTCGAGGCCGGCGCGGACGCGGCGCTCCTCGCGATACTGGCGCAACTCTTTGAGCCATTCGGCGGTATCCGATTTGGCGGGCGGGCCGGGAAACTGCTGGCCTTGCGGCGGGTATTTCGTGTCCTGCGGCGCGGCAGGGATAGCGGCGATGAGAAACCCAAACGCCAGAACGATCGGCTTGGTCATATCCTCTGTCAGGAGTATATCGACTGGCGGCGAGCGGGGCGGGCCACGCTCAGCGGCGGTCCCAGTTCAGGCGCAGGCGCTCGCGGCCGTCGGTGGCTTCCAGGGAGATGGTGTTCACCATGTTCCGGGCATCGACGGAGAACCAGAGGGGTCCGCGGAGACGGCCCTGCTCGTCGGCGACATCGGCCTTCCAGCGGCCGGCTTCCTGCGACATCACCTGGCCGCGGAAGGTCAGGCTGCGTCCGCGCTCGGCACGGAAAACCGCGATGATTCTGCCGCCGCGGTCGATATCGATGTTGCAATCCATGAGACGCAGGTCGCCGGCATTCTCCCACACTGCCCGGCCCTGGCCCTGACCTCGAAAGTTGATGACGTTGTTCCAGGCGAAGCCCGGCCCAGGCGGGCGGTCGGATGGCGGCGGCCCAGACCGGTAGTCGCTCCCGGTGATCGCCCACGACAGCCGGAAGTGGTAGCGCCCGAAGCCGCCCGAGCTGTCATGGATGGCCACGATCGCCGCGAATTCGTTGCGGCGGTTGGGCTCGGAAAGCAGGCGGATGTCGCCGCGGCTGTCTTTCACTTCAAAATTGAATCCCTGAATGTCGCGGTTGGGCAGTGGCGCGTTGCATTCGCTGCCGTCGTCGCGCGCGTCCTGGCCGGCAATGGTGCGAATGTAGACCATGTCGCCGCGCACGCTGACTTCGACCTGGTTGTCGACCTGGAGGCGGATGTCGCACTGGCCCTTGCCCGCCGGCACATCGTCGCGTGTCATGCGGCGCACCTGAAATCGCGAGTCAGCCATCGCGGGAAGCGCAGCGCATAGGACCAACAGAGTGGAAAGTCTCATCGGAACCAGCATACCGCTCGAAAAGATGCGCTGCCGCGAAGCGCCGTTCCCCGGCCGGCGATTAAAATTCCTCTACCGGCCTGAGTCCTGTCCGCCCGTCCCGAAATCGAACACTTGCGGCGCGCGGATTCTCGTGTGCGCACGCCGTTGCGGCGGTATGAAACGTGCTGCAATGAAATTTACACATGAACGCTCCGGCATCCGTGCAGGCACAGGCCCGACCGTACCGCATCCTGGTGTGCGACGACCAGGCCGACGTGCTGGAAGCGCTGCGCCTGTTGTTGAAAGGGCAGGGTTGGCAAGCGGTTACCGCGGATTCGCCGCGGGCACTATTGGAGGTGGCACGCAGCCAGTCGTTCGACCTCATCCTCACCGATCTGAACTACACTCGGGACACTACCTCGGGCAAGGAAGGGATGGACCTGCTGGCCTCCCTGGAACACCAGGGGAATACGGTTCCGGTGATCGTGATGACCGCCTGGGGCAACGTGGATCTCGCCGTGGAAGCGATGAGGCGGGGCGCATGCGATTTCGTGCAAAAGCCCTGGGACAATAACCGCCTGCTGGCCACCATCCGCAAGCAGGCGGAGCCTGTCCGGCAGCGGAAGAGCGAGCTCGAAATCGCCGCCAATGTGCAGCAGAAGCTTTTTCCGCGCAAGCTGCACCGCCTGGCCTCGCTGGATTACTCGGGCCATTGCGTGCCGGCGCGCGAGGTGGGCGGCGACTACTACGACTTCCTGGAGATTTCGGAACGTAAGATCGGGTTTGTGCTCGGCGACGTCTCCGGCAAAGGCGTGCCGGCCGCGCTGCTGATGGCGAACCTTCAGGCATGTTTCCGCAGCCAGCAGCCGTCATCGCTCGAAAATCCCGCGCAGGTGCTGCGGGCGGTGAACCGGCACTTCTTCGAATCCACGACAGCCGATCGCTACGCGACGCTGATTTTCGCCGTGTACGACGACGCGACGCGCAAGATCCGCTACGTGAACTGCGCGCACTGCCCGCCGCTGATTCTGCGCGCTGGCGGTGAACTGGAGCGCCTGCCATCGACGGCGACCATGCTGGGCGCATTTGCCCGCTGGGATTGCGTGGAGGCGGAGACGGACCTGCGTCCAGAAGACACGCTGCTGCTCTACTCGGACGGCGTGACCGAGGCGGGCGCGGATTGCGGCGAGGACTTCGGTGAAGACCGACTGATTCACGCCCTACGCGTGAACCAGCGCCAGCCGGCGCAGCCCCTGGTGGAAGCCATCGTGCACGATGTGCAGGAGTTCAGCGGCGCGGCGCGCAGCGACGACGTCACCGTGGTGGCGCTCCGCGGGTTATAGCCTCAGCGATTGCCTCTACGTCGAAGACGCATCCGGCCCACGTGCCGCCGCTGGCATCCTGAAGGACCGCCCAGAGGCGCGTGGCATCGGGCAATGCGGGGTCGGGCGCGAGATCTTCCCGCGGCGCACGGGCTGCGAGGGCGCGCGTGCCGTCTTCGACGGAACCATGGACCACCAGGTTGACCGAGCCGGTGAGATTCACGCGATCGACGGCGATTTCGATGAGGTCGCCCTCGTGGAGCTTGCCGAGCGGACCTCCGGCCAACGCTTCCGGTGTGATGTGACCGATGCAGGCGCCGGTGGAGACGCCGCTGAACCGGGCGTCGGTGATGACGGCGACGTGTTTGCCGAATTCGAGGTATTTCAGGGCCGAGGTGATCTGGTAGATCTCCTCCATGCCGGAGCCCATGGGCCCGCGGCACATGAGCACGATCACATCGCCGGGACGGATCGAACCAGCCTTGATGGCGGCGATCACGGCGGGCTCGCTGCGGAAGATGCGCGCGGGGCCGGTCATGCGATAGACGCCATCGGCGGCGACGACGCTCGGGTCGATGGCGGTGCTCTTGATGACGCTACCGCCGGGCGCGAGGTTGCCCTTGGGGAAGGTGACGGTCGAAGTGAGACCGCGGCGGCGGGCGTCATCGGGATCCATGATGACGTCGCCGGGGTCGATGCCGTCGCGGTCTTTGAGAACGCGGCGCAGCGAGGCGCGGCGCTCGGACTGTTCCCACCAGTCGAGGAGCGTGTCGAGCGTTTCACCGGTCACGGTGCGCGCGCCGGTTTCGAGCAGGCCGGCGCGGCGCAGATGGAGCATGACCTCGGGGACCCCGCCGGCCAGGAACACGCGCACGGTGGGGTGCATCATCGGGCCGTTGGGCAGAGCGTCTACCAGGCGCGGGACCTGGCGATTGACGCGCGTCCAGTCATCCACGGTGGGACGGGTCAGGCCCGCGGAGAAGGCGATGGCAGGCAGGTGCAGGATGAGGTTGGTGGAGCCGCCGAAAGCCGCGTGGGTGACCATGGCGTTGTGGATGGAGGCCGGTGTCAGCGCGAAGAAATCACGCGCAGGCCAGGAGGCCTGCGCCACTACTGCCCGTGCGGAGCGGCGGGCCATGTCGAGCCAGATGGGGTGGCCGGAGGGAGCGAGTGCAGAGTGCGGCAGGGACATGCCGAGCGCTTCGCCGACCACCTGCGCAGTAGCGGCGGTGCCCAGGAACTGGCATCCTCCGCCGGGCGAGGCGCAGGCGCGGCACATGACCTCGGATGCTTCGGCCACGGTGATCTGGCCGTGCGCGAAGCGGGCGCCGGCGCTTTGCACCTTGCCCGCGTCTTCGCCGTCTTCGGGAAGCAGCGTGACGCCGCCGGGAACCAGGATGGCCGGCAGTCGTGCGCCGGCAAGAGCCATCATCATCGCGGGCAGGCCCTTGTCGCAGGTGGCCACGCCGATGACGCCGCGGCGTGTGGGCAGCGAGCGGATCAATCGGCCGAAGACGCTGGCCGCGTCATTGCGGTAGGGCAGGGAATCGAACATGGCGGCGGTGCCCTGGGAGCGGCCGTCGCAAGGGTCGGTGCAGTAGCCAGCGAAAGGCAAGGCGCCCAGCGACTTCAACTCCTTGGCAGCCGCGTCCATGAGCAGGCCGACTTCCCAGTGGCCGGTGTGGTAGCCGAGGGCGACCGGGGTGCCGTCGGCAGCGCGAATGCCGCCGTGGGTGCTCAGGATGAGGATTTCGGGACCGGCCATGCGCGCGGGATCCCAACCCATGCCGGCGTTCTGGGTCCAGCCGAAGAGATCGCCCGAGGGGCGTTCGAGCAGCATTTCGGGCGTGACGGGCAGCGTGCCGCGCGGGCCGGGCGCGGTGGAGCGGACGTCGAACAGCGACGGATCGCCGGAATCGAGAATTTGTGCGAGCGGGATCATGCGGGTTTGCCCACGCAGGCAAACACGTTCAATTTAACACTGCCGAATTGGTTGCCGCGGCCTGAGAGGCCTCGCCGCTCAGCTTGTCGAAGAAGCGTTTGATGAGCATCTTCGCCGTCGTGTCGACGAGGCGCTGGCCTACGGACGCGATGGTGCCGCCCACCTGCACCTCGCCATCGTACGAGACATGCGTGCCGGTTTCGTTGGGCGTGAGGGTGAGCAGGCCGTCGCCTTTCATGAAGCCGATTTTGCCGGAGCCCTCCACGATGAGGCGGAACTTCGCCGGGGGTTCGGGATCGGCGATGCGGACCTTGCCGGCGAACTGGCCCGAAACGGCCGCCAGCACCATTTTCATCTTCATGGTGTATTCGCCGTCACCGGCGTTTTCGAGGCTTTCGCAACCCGGCATGCAGCGCGCCAGGATCGCCGGATCCTGGAGGACGGAATAAGCTCGTTCCTGCGGAAGCGGAAGCGTGTAAGTGCCGGCGATCTTCACGAGGCCCTCGACAGTGCCGCCGTCAGCGCTCGCGCCGCATGCACGCGCGCGAGATGACGCCGATAGTCGGCCGATGCGTAGAGGTCGCCGTTGGCGTCGATGCCGACGCCGACCGCGTCGGCGGCGCCGGTAATGCTGCCGCCCTTTTCGAGAATCTGCTCGGCATCGCGGGCGCGAAATGCGTGGGACGCCATGCCCGTGACGCCGATACGTGCCAGGGCGATCTTGCCCACCGACTTGCCGATCCGCACCGCGACGCCGACCACGGGGAATCCGGAAGCCGGGTGCGGCACCTTTTCATATTTGTATCCTTCGCTGGGAGCTTCGGCGGCGATTTCGACGCCAACCACGATCTCGCCGGGCTCCATGGCGGTGGTGAAGGCGTCCAGGAAGAAGTCGCCGGCCTCGACGCTGCGCTCTCCGCTGGTTGAACGGAGGTGAATTCGGGCTTCGAGCGCGACCAGGGCGGCTGGATAGTCCGCCGCCGGGTCGGCGTGGGCGATGCTTCCGCCGAGGGTGCCCATGTTGCGTACCTGGATATCGCCGATGTTGCCGGCGGTTTCAGCGAGCAGCGGCAGCTTGCCGCGAATCAGCGGCGAGGTTTCGACCGCATGATGCGTCGCCATGGCGCCGATGGTGATGATGCCGCTCGATTCGGCGATCTGGTCGAGGCCGGGAATGCGGCCGAGGTCGATCACGTTTTCGGGCGCGGCCAGCCGGAGCTTCATGAGGGGGATAAGACTCATTCCGCCGGCCAGGATCTTGGAGGAGCCGTCGCCGGCCAGCTTGAGGGCTTCATCGAGTGTGGCGGGGGCGGTGTAGTCGAAGGGGTTGGGGATCATGCGCGGCCTCCCTGTTGAATCAGATTCCAGACCTTTTCCGGAGTCAGCGGCATATCGATATGCTTTACGCCGAAGGGCGCGAGGGCATCGACCACCGAGTTCACCACCGCCGGCGAGCAGCCGATGGTGCCCGCTTCGCCGACGCCTTTGACGCCGAGCGGGTTCACCGGCGACGGGGTCTCGGTGTGGCTGCTCTCGATGTACGGCATGTGGTGCGCCTTGGGGAGTGCGTAGTCGGTCAATTCGCCGGTCATGAGCTGACCGTTATCGTCATAGACGGCGTTCTCGTAGAGCGCCTGTCCCAGGCCTTGAGCGACCCCGCCATGGATCTGGCCGTCGACGATCAGCGGGTTGA
>Ga0335085_10017771_pt1 | contig 10241 bp, 11 predicted proteins | sample Lox_Sample_45_FD_206712 | JGI IMG/M metagenome (GOLD analysis project Ga0335085, IMG submission 206712) | Soil microbial communities from Loxahatchee National Wildlife Refuge, Florida, United States - Lox_Sample_4.5 | ecosystem: Environmental > Terrestrial > Soil > Wetlands | place: USA... | reverse complement strand
AGGACGAGCCCTTCGGGCTCGGGTCGGATCTCGCCGACGAGGGCGGCCTCGGCGCCGAGTGCGAAGCCGCGCAGGCGCGCGAGCGCCTCGTCGGCCGCGTCGGAAGCGATCACGGCGACGAGCTTGCCCTCGTTCGCGACGTAGAGCGGGTCGATGCCGAGGATCTCGCACGCCCCGACGACGGCAGGTCGCAGCGGCAGCGCCGACTCGTCGAGCGCGACCGCGAGCCCGGCCTCCTGCGCGAGCTCGTTCAGCGCGGTCGCGAGCCCTCCGCGGGTCGGGTCGCGCAGCCACCGCACGGCTTCGCCGAGCTCGAGCAGCGACGCGGCGAGCTGGTGGACCGGCGCCGTGTCGCTCTCGAGCTCGACCTCGAGCGCGAGCTCCCCGCGGGCGATCATCACCGCCATGCCGTGGTCGCCGAGCGTGCCGGAGACGAGCACCCGGTCCCCGGCGCGCACGCGGCTTGCGTCGAGGTCGACCCCGGGCGGCACGAGCCCGATCCCGGCCGTGTTCACGTAGAGGCCGTCCGCCTTGCCGCGCTCGACGACCTTCGTGTCGCCCGTCGCCACGGCCACCCCAGCGGCCTCGGCCGCGCGCGCCATCGAGGCGGCGACTCGCCGCAGCAGCTCGATCTCGAGGCCCTCCTCGACCACGAACCCCGCCGAGAGCGCGACCGGCCGCGCGCCGGCGACGGCGAGGTCGTTCACGGTCCCGTTCACTGCGAGCTCCCCGATGTCGCCGCCCGGGAAGACGAGGGGCTTGACGACGTACGAGTCGGTGGTGAACGCGAGGCGCGAGCCGTTCAGCTCCAGGAGCGCCGAGTCGCCGAGCGGCTCCAGGAGCGGGTTTCGGAGCTCCTCGAGGAAGAGGCCCTCGACGAGCGCGCGCGTCGCCTTTCCGCCGGAGCCGTGCGCGAGGGTGACGACCTCGTCCCTGAGCTTCGGCCTGCGCGATCTCAAGCGGGGACGGTGTCGTGCGGCCGGGCGAGGCGCCCGTAGTTGTAGAAGGCGGCGCAGGCGCCCTCGCTGGACACCATGCAGGTGCCGATCGGCCGCTCCGGCGTGCACGCCGTGCCGAAGACGCGGCACTCCCAGGGCTTGATCGCCCCGATCAGGACCTCGCCGCACTGGCAGGCCTTCGGGTCCTCGACACGGTCGCCCGGGAGCTCGAAGCGCTCCTCAGCGTCCCAGTCGGCGAGCTCGGGCCGCAGCTTCAGCGCGCTGTGGTCGATCCAGCCGAGGCCGCGCCACTCGAATGTCTCGCGCAACTCCATCGTCTCCTCCAGCGCCGCGAGCGCCCGCGGGTTGCCGTCGCGGCGCACGACGCGCGTGTACTGGTTCTCGACCTCGCAGCGTTCCTCGCGGAGCTGCCGCAGCAGCATCACGACCGCCTGCAGGATGTCGAGCGGCTCGAACGCGGTCACGACGACGGGCTTGCCGTACTCGTCGACGATGAACTCGTACGGCCGCGTGCCGATCACCGTCGAGACGTGCCCGGGCGCGATGAACGCGTCGAGCTTCAGGCCGGGCGAGTCGAGGATCGTGCGGAGCGGCGGCCCGATCGTGACGTGGTTGCAGAAGGCCGAGAAGTTGCGCACGCCCTCGGCGCGGGCGCGCAGCAGCGTCAGCGCGGTGGCAGGCGCCGTCGTCTCGAAGCCGATCGCGAAGAAGACGACCTCGCGTTCCGGGTTTCGCCGCGCGAGCTCCAGGGCGTCGAGCGGCGAGTAGACCATGCGGACGTCGGCGCCGCGCGCCTTGGCCTCGAGCAGCGAGCCGCGCCCGCCCGGGACGCGCATCATGTCGCCGAACGTCGTGAACGTGACCCCGGACCGCTCCGCGAGCGCGATCGCGTCGTCGACCCGTCCCATCGGGATCACGCAGACGGGGCAGCCCGGGCCGTGGACGAAGTCCACCTCGCGCGGGACGAGGTGCTCGACGCCGTGCTTGTAGATCGCGTGGGTGTGCCCGCCGCAGACCTCCATGATCTTCACCTCGCGGCCGGGCTCGACCACGGCCTCGATCTCGTGCGCCAGCCTCTGCGCGAGCTCGCCGTCCCGGAACTCGTCGACGTACTTCACGGAAGCTTCTCCAGGGCGATCCCGGCGTGGCACAGCAGCACGTCGCCGGGCTCGACCGGCTCGACCAGCTCGATCCCGACTCGCTCGCGCCGGCCGTCCGCCTCGACCGTCGCGTTCGCGCCTTCGACCTCTACGACCGTCGCCGGAACGGCCTCATCCGAGCACGTGATGCAGTGCCCGCGGTCCAGACTCATGTCGCCGCGCTCGCCCTGATCTCGCGGACCTCCTGCTCGTAGGCCTCGCCCATCTGCTCCAGGAGGGCGATCGTCTCGCGCGCCTGCTCCTCGTCGATCCGCGAGAGGGCGAAGCCGACGTGCACGAGCACCCAGTCGCCGATCTCCGTCTCGGGGCAGAGCGCGACGGAGACATTGCGCCGAACGCCGGAGATCTCGGCCTTCGCGATCCATGCGTCCGCGTCGACCAGCTCGACGATCTGGGCCGGAATCCCTAGGCACATGTTGCGCTCCTCCTCGCCGCCACGGCTGCCTGGCCGTAGCTTATGCCGCCGTCGTTCGGAGGCACGAGGCGGTGCGTGAGGACGCGGAAGCCGAGCGCCTCGAGCCGCGCCCGCGTCGACTCGAGCAGGCGGAGGTTCTGGAAGCTGCCGCCCGAGAGCACGACCGTCCGTGGCGCGGCCGCCTCCGCGCAGGCGTCCGCGGCTGACGCGGCGACCGTCTCGTGGAACCGGGCCGCGATCTCCTCGCGCGAGCGCCCGGCCAGGAGCTCCAAGTAACAGACTGTTACTAAGTCGGTTGGGTCGGAGAAACGCCAGGGGTAGGGCTCGGCTGTACGAGCGCCGGCGAGCTGCTCCAGCTCGATCGCGGCCTGGCCCTCGTAGGTGACGCGCTCGCGGACGCCGAGCAGCGCGGCGACCGCGTCGAAGAGGCGGCCCATCCCGTTCGCGAGCGGCGGGTCGAGCTTCAGGCTCTCGCGCACCTGCTCCCACTCTCGCCACGGCACCGGCAGCCCGGCCCGCTCGAGGTGGACGGCTGCAGTCCGCCAGGGCTCGCGAATCGCCGCTTCTCCGCCCGGCAGCGGCACCGGCTCGAGGTGGGCGACCCGCTCGAACTCCCCGAGGTCGCATCGCAGGAGCTCGGCTCCCCAGAGGGTGCCGTCGGTCCCGTACCCCGTGCCGTCGAAGACGAGCGCCAGCGCCGGGCCGTCCTCCCCGTGCTCGGCCAGGCACGCCGCGGCGTGAGCGTGGTGGTGCTGGACGCCGACGAGCTCGACGCCCTCCTGCTCGTGCACCCACTTCGTCGCCAGGTACTCGGGGTGGAGGTCGTGCGCGACCAGCTCCGGCTCGACGCCGAGCATGGCGAGGTAGAGCTCGAGGTCGTCGCGGAAGGCCCGGTAGGCCGCCTCCGAATCGAGGTCGCCGAGGTGCGGCGAGAGGAACGCCTCCCCGTCGCGGGCCACGCAGAACGTGCTCTTCAGCTCGGCGCCGGCGGCCACGAGCGCTGGCGCCCCACCCGGTAACGGCAGCGCAGCGGGCACGTGCCCGCGCGAGCGGCGGAGAGGGAAGCCGGCCCGCACGACCGAGTCCTCGCAACGGCGGTGGATCGGGCGGTCATGGACGAGGAACGCGTCCGCGATCTCGCCCAGCCGCTCGCGCGCGTCCTCGTCGTCGAAGGCGATCGGCTCGTCGGACCGGTTGCCGCTGGTGAGGACGAGCGGCGCGCCGAGATCCGCGCACAGGAGGTGATGGAGAGGTGAGTACGGGAGCATCAGCCCGAGCCACGGCGTTCCCGGTGCGACGGACGGCGCGACCGACGCCGTCTCGAGGCGCCGCACGAGGACGATCGGCCGGGCCGGCGAGCGGAGCAGCCCGAGCTCAGACGGCGACAGCTCGGCGAGCGACCCGGGCGAGTCGGTGAGCACGGCGAACGGCTTTTCCTCGCGGTGCTTGCGGGCCCGCAACCGCGCGACGGCGTCCTCGTTGCCGGCGTCGCAGGCCAGGTGGTAGCCGCCGATCCCCTTGACCGCGAGGATCAGCCCGGTGCGCAAGAGCGCCACCGCCTCCTCGAGCGAGGGCGAGAGCTGCGGTCCGCAGGCGGAGCAGCACGTCGGCTCCGCGTGGAAGCGGCGGTCGTCCGGGTCCTCGTATTCGCGGCGGCAGTCGGCGCAGAGCTCGAAGCCGGCCATCGTCGTGCGCGCGCGGTCGTACGGGGCCCCGCGCACGATCGTGAAGCGCGGCCCGCACTGGGTGCAGTTCAGGAACGGGTAGCGATAGCGCCGGTCGGCAGGGTCGAAGAGCTCGCGCAGGCACTCGTCGCAGGTCGCCACGTCCGGCGGGATCAGGGCCGTCGCACCTGTCTCACGGCTCTCGACGATGCGGAAGGCGCTCTCTCCGCTCGGCGCCACGGCCTCGGAGATCACGCCGTCGACGCGGGCAAGCCCCGGTGCATCGGCTTGCAACGCGGCCGCGAAGTCCTCGAGCGCCACGTCGTCTCCTTCGGCCTCCACGACCACGCCCTGGCCGTCGTTGAGGACGAAGCCTGCGAGCCCGCGCCGTGTGGCCAGCGCGTAGACGAAAGGCCGGAAGCCGACCCCCTGGACGACGCCCCGGATTCGGAAGCGGCGGCGCGTGACGACAGCGGCCATGCGCGCATTGAACAGTGTCGGCCCACATCGGGAATCGGGGAAGGCACGGATGTAGGCTCAGGCCCGGACCGCGAAGCTCACTGCCGATGCCTGACGTCACGACAAGCGTGATCGAGCCCGGAGCGCTGGACGCGCTCGTCGGTGCCCTGCGAGGCCGCGGCTACCGCGTCCTCGGCCCGAGCGTCCGCGACGGCGCGATCGTCTACGACGACCTCGAGTCGGCGGGCGAGCTGCCCGTCGGCTGGACCGACTCCCAGGACGGCGGCCGCTACCGGCTCGAGCGCCGCGAGGACGAGGCGCGGTTCGGCTACGCGGTCGGCCCGCACTCCTGGAAGCAGTTTCTGCTGCCTCCGCGAATCCGGCTCTGGCAGGCGCGCCAGAACGGTGACGGCGGCCTCGAGGTCGAGGAGGAGCCGCTCGACGAGACGCCGCTCGCGTTCATCGGCGTCCGCTCCTGCGAGCTGCACGCGATCGACATCCAGGACAGGGTCTTCGTCGGGGGGCGGGTCAAGGACCGCGACTACGCAGCGCGAAGGGAGGGCGCCTTCCTCGTCGCGGTGAACTGCTTCGAGCCGGGCGGCACCTGCTTCTGCGTCTCGATGGGCACGGGCCCGAAGGCAGAGGGCGGGTACGACCTCGCGCTCACCGAGATCCTCGACGGAGAGCACCGTTTCCTCGTCGAGATCGGGAGCGAGCGAGGCGCCGAGGTCCTGGCCGAGCTCCCGCGGCGCGAGGCAACCGCGGGCGACCTCGAGGCTGCGGGCGCCGCCGTCGCGGGTGCCGTCCACAAGATGGGCAGGCAACTCGACGCGACCGACCTGCACGGGCTCCTGCGGCGGAACCTCGAGCACCCGCGCTGGGACGAGGTCGCGGAGCGATGCCTCACCTGTGGCAACTGCACGATGGTCTGTCCGACCTGCTTCTGCACGAGCGTCGAGGACACGACGGACCTCGACGGAAACGCCGAGCGCACGCGCGTCTGGGAGACGTGCTACTCGGTCGACTACTCCTACATCCACGGCGGCGCGATCCGGCCATCGGGCCGTTCGCGCTACCGCCAGTGGCTCACGCACAAGTTCGGCACGTGGCACGACCAGTTCGACACCTCCGGATGCGTCGGCTGCGGCCGCTGCATCACCTGGTGCCCGGTCGGAATCGACGTGACCGAGGAGCTGAGCGCCATCCGCCTGACCGACGACGAGGAGGCGACCAATGGAGACCATTGACACTCTTTTGCGCGACGTGCCCGTCTTCCACGGGCTTCCGGCCGAGGACCTGGCGCTGGTCGCGGGCTGTGCGCAGAACGTCCACTTCGACGCGGGCGCAATGCTGTTCCGCGAGGGCGACGAGGCCGACACGTTCTATCTCGTGCGCCACGGCAGCATCGCGCTGGAGATGTACGTCCCCGCGCGTGGCCCGGCGATCATCGAGACGCTCGAGGCCGGCGAGGTCGTCGGCTGGTCGTGGCTCTTCCCGCCCTACCGCTGGCACTTCGACGCGCGGGCGCTGACCCCCGTGCGCGCGACGGCCTTCGACGGCGCCTGTCTGCGCGGGAAGTGCGAGGACGACCCGAGGCTCGGCTACGCGTTGATGTCCCGCTTCGCCCAGGTGCTGATCGAGCGCCTGCAGTGGACGAGGCTCCGGCTCCTGGATCTCTATGGCCACGACGGCAGCTGAGCTTCAGGGGCCGATGGCCCCGCGGCCCTTCCGCGTCACGCGGAGGCGGCGCGAGACCGCGGACACGTGGACGCTCGGGCTCGAGCCCGTGGGCGGCGAGCCGCTGAGCATGGCCCCGGGCCAGTTCACGATGCTCTACGCGTTCGGGATCGGCGAGGTGCCGATCTCGATCTCCGGCGACGTCGAGGGGCCGCTCGCACACACGGTGCGCGCGGTGGGCTCCGTCACCGAGGCGATCTGCGCGGCGAAGCGCGACGCGGTGCTCGGGGTGCGCGGGCCGTTCGGCAACGCGTGGCCCGTCGAGGCGGCGCTCGGCGGAGACGTGGTCGTGATCGCCGGCGGGATCGGGCTCGCGCCGCTACGCCCCGTGCTCTACGAGCTCCTTCGCCGCCGCGGCGAGCTCGGCGAGGCGGCGTTGCTCTACGGCAGCCGTCGGCCCGCCGAGCTCCTGTACACACGCGAGCTCGAGCGCTGGCGTAAGAGCCTTCAGGTGGACATGACCGTCGACGCGGCCGACTCGGGGTGGACGGGGAAGGTCGGCTTCGTCGCCAAGCTCGTCGCGAGCGCGCGCTTCGACCCGGCCGCGGCGACCGCGTTCATCTGCGGCCCCGAGATCATGATGCGAACGAGCGCCGAGGCGCTGCTCGAGCGCGGGGTCGCCCCCGAGCGCATCCACGTCTCGATGGAGCGCAACATGCAGTGCGGCCTCGGCCACTGCGGCCACTGCCAGCTCGGGCCGACCCTCATCTGCCGCGATGGCCCGGTCTACCGCTGGGACGAGGTCGACGCCCTGATGAAGGTGCGCGAGCTGTGAGCCCCACACGCCGCAAGCCGAAGCTCGCCGTCTGGAAGTTCGCGTCGTGTGACGGCTGCCAGCTGTCGCTGCTCGACTGCGAGGACGAGCTGCTCGCGCTCGCAGGCGAGGTCGAGATCGCGTACTTCCTCGAAGCCAGGCGCGCGACGGTGCGCGGCCCGTACGACCTCTCGCTTGTCGAGGGCTCGGTCACGACGGCGCACGACGCCGAGCGGATCCAGGAGGTTCGGCGCGCCTCGAAGAAGCTCGTCACGATCGGCGCCTGCGCGACGGCGGGGGGGATCCAGGCGCTGCGCAACTTCGCCGACGTGAACGACTTCCTCTCGGTGGTGTACGCCTCGCCGGAGTACGTCTCGACGCTCGAGACCTCGACCCCGATCTCGGCCCACGTGCCGGTGGACTTCGAGCTGAACGGCTGCCCGATAAACAAGCGCCAGCTGCTCGAGGTGCTGACGGCGTTCCTGCACGGCCGCAGACCGAGCATCGCCTCGACGAGCGTGTGCACCGAGTGCAAGCGGCGCGGAACCGTCTGCGTGATGGTCGCGCGCGGCACGCCGTGCCTCGGTCCGGTCACGCACGCCGGCTGCGGCGCCCTCTGCCCGGCCTACGACCGCGGCTGCTACGGCTGCTTCGGGCCGATGGAGACGCCGAACACGGTCTCGCTGACGAGGCAGCTGCAGGTGCTCGGGCTCGGCGACCGCGGCGTCGAGCGAGTCTTCCGCACGTTCAACGTCGAGGCCTTCGAGAAGGAGCGCGCCGGTGGCCAGGCCTAGGACGAAGACGATCAAGACCGACTACCTCGCGCGCGTCGAGGGCGAGGGGGCGATGCTCGTCAAGATCGCCGGCGGCCGGGTCGAGGAGGTCAAGCTCAACATCTACGAGCCGCCGCGCTTCTTCGAGGCCTTCCTGCGCGGGCGGGCGTTCACGGAGGCGCCCGACATCACCGCGCGCATCTGCGGCATCTGCCCCGTCGCGTACCAGATGAGCGCCTGCCACGCGATGGAGTCGGCCTGCGGGGTCGAGGTCGGCGGCCAGCTCCGCGCGCTCCGCCGGCTCCTCTACTGCGGCGAGTGGATCGAGAGCCATACGCTCCACGTCTACATGCTCCACCTGCCCGACTTCCTCGGCTACGAGAGCGCGATCGAGCTGGCCAAGGACAACCGGGACGCAGTCGCCCGGGCGCTCGAGCTCAAGAAGATCGGCAACGAGGTGATGTCCGTCGTCGGCGGCCGCGAGGTGCACCCGATCAACGTGCGGGTCGGGGGCTGGTATCGGGCGCCGCGCAAGAAGGAGCTGCAGCCACTCGTCGAGAAGCTCGAGCGCGCGCGAGAGCTCGCGCTCGAGACGGTTCGCCTGACCGCCGGCCTCGACTTTCCCGACTACGAGCAGGACTACGAGCTGGTCGCGCTCGACGAGCCCGGCGAATACCCGATCGACCGCGGCCGCATCGCCTCGAACCGCGGGCTCGACATCGACGTCGCCGAGTACGAGGACCACTTCGTCGAGGAGCACGTGCCCTGGTCGAACGCGCTTCACTCCCAGCTTCGCGAGCGCGGCTCGTACCTGTGCGGCCCCCTCGCGCGCTTCGCCCTGGGCGCCGACCGCCTCTCACCGCTCGCTCTCGAGGCTGCGCGCGAGGCCGGGCTCGAGCCCGGCGAGCGGAACCCGTTCCGAAGCATCGTGGTGCGTTCTGTCGAGCTCGTCTACGCGGCAGACGAAGCGCTCCGGCTGATCGCCGAGTACGAGGAGCCCGATGCGCCGGCGGTCGAGGTCGAGCCGAGGGCCGGAGTCGGCCACGGCTGCACCGAGGCGCCGCGCGGGATCCTCTACCACCGCTACGAGCTCGACGAGGACGGCACGATCCTCGACGCGAAGATCGTCCCGCCGACCTCCCAGAACCAGCGCACGATCGAGGAGGACCTGCGCGGCGTCGTCGAGCGCTCGCTCGACCTGCCGGACGAGGAGCTCTCGCTCCTGTGCGAGCAGACGATCCGCAACTACGACCCCTGCATCTCCTGCGCCACCCACTTTCTGACGCTGGAGGTCGAACGAAGGTAATCGGGATCGGAAACGCCTGGCGGAGCGACGACGGCGCGGGCCTGGCGGTCGCGCGACTGCTCGACGGAACACTTCCGGACGGAGTGGAGGTGCTCGAGCGCGAGGGCGAGCCGACGGGCTTGATCGACGCCTGGGAGGGCGCCGGGGCGGTCTGGCTCGTGGACGCGGTCTCGTCGGGAGCGCAGCCGGGAACGGTGCACCGCCACGATGCGAGCAGCGTCTCGCTGCCGGCGGCGCTGTTCGACACCTCGACGCACCACATGGGCCTCGCCGAGGCCGTGGAGCTGGCCCGCGCGCTCGGACGCCTGCCGCAGACGACGATCGTCTACGGGATCGAGGGTGCGAACTTCGACACGGGGGAAACGCTCAGCTCGGCGGTAGAGGCAGCCGCCGCTCGGGTCGCCGACGCCGTGCGCGGGGAGGTGGCGCAGTGCACGAGAAGGCGCTGATGGACGACCTGATGCGCAAGATCGAGGCCGAGGTGGGCGCGGAGGGCGGCGCCCGCGTCACCCGCATCCGCGTGCGGCTCGGCGCCCTCTCGCACTTCACCGAGGCGCATTTCCGCGAGCACTTCGAGCACGCCTCGCGGGGCACGATCGCAGAGGGAGCGGCAGTCGAGGCCGAGCTGGGGACTGACCCGACCGAGCCCGACGCCCAGGGCGTGGTGCTCGAGTCGATCGACGTCGAGCTGTAGCACGTTGCTCGAATACGGGTTTTCAGGCAACCGCTTCCGCGGCGTCCCTGATGCCCACGGCGCGGCGCAGCGCGAGCCTGTCAAAAGCAGGGCAATACGCCCCGCCTCTCGACGAAAGGAGACGAGATGGCAACCATCGAGAAGGCGGCGGTCTTCGAGGCCCCGGGGCGCACGGGCAGCCCCGTCGAGCTGAAGGAGCGCTACGAGAACTTCATCGGGGGACACTGGGTCGCCCCGATCGAGGGTCGCTACTCGGAGAACCTCTCGCCGGTCACCGGCAAGCCGTTCACCGAGGTGCCGCTCTCGACGCCCGAGGACAT
>Ga0335085_10017770_pt1 | contig 10242 bp, 10 predicted proteins | sample Lox_Sample_45_FD_206712 | JGI IMG/M metagenome (GOLD analysis project Ga0335085, IMG submission 206712) | Soil microbial communities from Loxahatchee National Wildlife Refuge, Florida, United States - Lox_Sample_4.5 | ecosystem: Environmental > Terrestrial > Soil > Wetlands | place: USA... | reverse complement strand
TGCCGCCCGCTGGGATTCGCTGATGACCCTCGCGGCGAAGTAAAAAAAGCAGCCGCATTACGTCTACGCCAGGGCGGCCGCTCCCCCGTCCACCAAGACCCGCAGGCGCCGCCCCGTGGAGATCAGCGTTTCGGCTTGCGCGGTGAGTTGCTGCGCCGCCGCGGCGTTCTCCTGGGCCGCGGCCGCGCTGGTTTGCCCGCCGCCCTCCAGGTGCCCGATGCCGGTGCTGATCTGCTCGATTCCCTTGGACTGTTCACGGCTGCCGGCGTTGATCTCGTCGACCAGGGCCTTCACGCGCTCCGCTTCCTCCTTCACCGCCCGCATCTGCGCGGCCACGCGGTCCACCTTGGTTTTTCCACTGCCGGAGCTGGCGATCGACTCCTCGATCAGCGCGGCTGTGTCGCGCGCGGCTTGCGAGCAGCGCTGCGCCAGGTTGCGCACCTCGTCCGCCACGACGGCGAAGCCCATTCCCGCTTCTCCCGCGCGCGCCGCTTCCACCGCCGCATTCAGCGCCAGGATATTGGTCTGGAACGCGATTTCGTCGATGACTTTTATGATCTTCGAAATCTTTTCGCTGGAGGAAGTAATCTCACCCATGGCGGCGACCATCTCGCCCAAGGCCGCATCGGCCGCCTGAAATTTGGCCGCGGAGTGCGTGACGATATCCGCGGCGTTGTTGGCATGCTGCGTGTTGCTCTGCGCCATGGCCTTGATCTGTTCGGTGGAGGCCGAGGTCTCCTCCAGAGACGCGGCGGTCTTGGAGGCGCCATCGGCCAGTGTCTGGCTCGAGCCGGAAACCTGCAGCGCGGCCGCGGCCACCTGGTTGGCGCCGGTGTTCACGGCCTCGGCGATCTGCCGTAAATCGCGGATCAGGACGGCGACCATCCACAGACCTCCCAGCGCGGCGAACAGCAGCAGCACCGCGAAGACCACGACAATCGCTTCGAAGTGGGCGATGGAGGCTTCCATGGCGGACAGGGCGGCCTTCTGCCGCTCCGCGTTTTGCGCGCCGAAGGCCTTGGCATTCTTCTGGATTGCATCCATTAAGGGAGTGAGGGTCTTCAGCGCGAAATTCGACGCCGCCTGGCCGTCTTTGAGCGACATCTCGGCGAATCGCGGGAATCCGTCGCTCCACCGGGCGAGCGATTGAGAGATTTCGGCGAGCGCGGCGCGATCCTCGGCGCGGAGATCGGTAGCTTCCATTTGTTGCAGGACCTTGTGCATTTCGCCCGCGCTTTCCTCAAAGGAAGTCCGCGCCTGTTCGGACATTTTGGCGTTGTGCATCATCGAGAACAAGGAAATCCCGCGCATGGCCATGCGCATGGTGGTCAGGCCTATAGTGATCTGCCGCGCGCCGTCCAGACGCGCGGCGCTGCCGGCGACCTCCTGCCGCATTTCGCTTCCCATCTGGCGAACGGTCCATAGGCAGTAAGCCGAGGCCCCGACCGCACCAAGAGCGACGGCGCTGAAACATGCGGCCAGCTTGGTCCGAATCCCTGTTTGTCCTGTCATTCGAAAGTCTCCATTTCCGATCTTTAGAGCGCTTATCGGATTTTTGGCACGGCGCAATAAATGTTTAAAGTTCGAGATCACCGGACGATAAGAGCCCCAGCGGGAGCTTACATGTCGAAAATGAATTGGAAATCCTCAGTGATTCTTGTCACGCTCGCACTGACAACGGCGGGCGTCGCCGCTGCCAGCGACGGCGGAGGCAGTGTCTATCCGGCGGGCGTGGAAACCGTCATGCCGGGCCTGATGCCGGGGGCCGGCGGAACGCTGCTGGCCGAATTCACCAACTTTTATCAAGCCAACGAACTGGCCGGATCCGACGGCAAGGCACTGGTGCCCGGCTTCCACCTGCGCGTCGGCGCGGTGGCCGTGAAGGTGGTTCACAACTGGGGAGTCCGCGTGCTCGGCGGCGAACTGGTCAGCAGCGCGGCCCTTCCTTATGTTTATATCCATCTGAATGCACCCTTCGGGGAGGGCGACAAGGCCGGATTCTCCAACCCCGATCTCGGCGTCGCCGCGATCGCCTACACCCGCGGCGCCCTGCACTGGTGGTATGGCATGGACGCGTACACTCCCGGTTTCAGCTACGACAGGAACGCGCTGGTCAACGTCGGACAGCACAACTATGCGGTGGCGCCGACCGGCGCCTTCACTTATCTGCCCGGCGGCAAGACTGAGTTGAGCTCCAAATTCCAGTACATCGTCAACTACACCAACGGCGCCACCAACTACCGCTCCGGCAACGAATTCCTGTGGGAGTTCGACGGGATGCGCAACATCAGCAAAGTGGTGGCGATCGGCGGAAACGGCTATTACTATCAGCAGACCACCGACGACACCATGAACGGCGCGCGGTTCCTGGACGGAAATCGCGGGCGCAGCGTGCAGTTTGGCCCGGAGATCCGCTGCCACTTCAAACACTACGTGATGGCGCTCAAATACGAGAAAGATTTCCTGACAGAGAACCGGCCGGTGGGCAACGCCTTCTGGATCCAGTTCGGCATTCCCATTAAGGCTGGGCACGAAAACTAACCGCGAAGTCGCAGCCACCGCAGCCTGGCGGCATCCGCGCCCCGGGCTGCGGTTTATTTTTTGAGAGTCCCCTTGGCGCGAGCGACGGGCAGTAGCGTCGGATAGAATTGCACGAAGGTGTTCTCGACGGCGCCGTGTTGCGAGTGACAGGCGAAACACCCGGCCGACCGGGGCAGAGCCGGCGCCGGAGCGCCGGAGGCGGGGAACGCGAAATATTCCCACTTGTCTTTAAAGCGCGCAGAGTCCTTCACCTCCGCCGACAGCCGGAAATTTTCCGCCTGGTAGTGACCCGCCTGATTGATGGATCCCTTGCTCGCCGAATCGCGGACTTCGAGAACGAACATCGTTTTTTCCGGCCACGCGCCGGTTTCGAGAAAGGCTTTATAAGCGGAGCGATTCACGAAAACGTTGTCGAAGCGGGGCGCCTCGGACGAAGTTGCCGGTCCGTAGGTCATGCCCAGCCCGGAACTGAGGAAAATCCACTCGCGATAATCGGAGGGCCGCACCAGCTTATTGTCCTTGGTGAAATGCGGCTCCTGCGCGCACGCCACGACGGAGAGCAACAGCAGCGCTGTTTTCATCTCTTCAGTCTACATTCGGTATTCTTGAAACGTGCACCCACAAGCTCCTCCCAAGCTGCCGATTGACGGAGTCCGCAACATCATCGCGGTCGGATCCGGCAAAGGCGGCGTCGGAAAAACCACGGTCAGCGTGAATCTGGCGCTGGCGCTGCGCACGCTCGGCCGCCGCGTCGGCCTGCTCGACGCCGACGTTTACGGACCGAATGTGCCGCTGATGATGGGCGTCAATCGCCCGCCGCGCGCCAACGAGGAGCGCATCGAGCCGGTGGAGAATTACGGCGTCAAACTGATGTCCATGGGATTCATCAATCCCGGCGACAAACCGCTGGTGTGGCGCGGCCCGATGCTGCACAGCGCCATGCAGCAGTTTCTGCGCAACGTCGATTGGGGGGATCTCGATTATCTGGTGATCGATCTTCCGCCGGGCACCGGGGACGTGGCGCTGTCGCTGGCGCAGACCGTGCCCATCACCGGCGCGATCGTGGTCACCACGCCTTCCGACGTATCGCTGGAGGATGCGCGCAAAGCGGTCAATATGTTTTATCAGGTGCGCATCCCGCTGCTCGGCCTGGTGGAGAACATGAGTTACCTGATCGCGCCCCAATCCGGCGAGCGGATCGATGTTTTCGGCCAGGGCGGCGGCAAGCGGACCGCGGAGAAGATGAACGTCCCGTTCCTGGGAGAGCTGGCGATGGATCCGGAGGTGCGCATCGGAGGCGACAGCGGCAAGCCGGTGGCCACGCGTCCGGCCGCCGATCCGCACGCCGCGCCGTTTTTCGAGCTGGCGGAACGGGTGGAAAAACAGGCGCGCGAAGCGCAGGCCGCGACGCCGTCGATCACCATCGAGGATTGATTTTTCGCATAATGTGGTTGAGGTCCGCGCCTTGGCGTCGCTAACCAAAACACGGCCGATGACGTTCGCCGAGTTCGAACAATTGCCCGAGACCGACCGGGGCCTGCGTTACGAACTGCGGCACGGAGAAGCAGTGGAAATGGCTCCGCCAAAATACCATCACCACGAAATTCAACAAAATCTGCGGGATTTGCTTGCAGCGGCCGCGGCGGGCAAGGGCCGGGTAAGCACTGAGCTGGGATTCAAGCTTGGAGAATCCGATTACCGCATAGTGGACGTCGCGTTTCTCTCGCGCGACCGAATCAACAGCATCCGCAACGGAGGCTACCTTGAAAGCGCTCCCGAGCTCGGAATCGAGGTCATTTCGCCGTCAAACACGAGTTCCGAACTGCGGGATAAGCGCAAGCTCTGCCTGGAGAACGGATCCCTCGAATTCTGGGTGGTGGATCCGGACCATCGGGAAATCGAGATCACGACCCCGGATGGGCGCTCGATCATTTATAAATCCGGGGAGCAAGTGCCACTGTTCTTCGCGCCCGGCGCGCGCCTCGCCGTTCAGGACGTCTTTGCGCCGGAAAAGGCGTAGCGAAACGCGTTCTGCCGCAGGGTTTCTAGTTCCGCGTCCGTAAATCCGAAACATTTTCGCGCGATTTCGTACTCGCCGCGCAGGGTGCAGGCAAACAGCGCGGGATCGTCGGTGTTCAGCACGATCTTCACACCCGCGTCGAACAGGCGCCGCAGCGGATGCTGGTCCCGTGATGCGACGGCTCCGGTCCGCGCGTTGCTCGAAATGCAGATTTCCAGCGGAATGTCTTTCTCCCGCAGGTGCTCCAGCAGCCGCGGATCCTCGATCGCCCGGATGCCGTGGCCGATCCGTTCGGAGCCGATGGCCAGCGCATCCCAAACATTTTGAGCATCGGATGTTTCCCCGGCGTGACACACCGTGTGCAGGCCGCGATCGCGCGCGCGCCGATAAAGGTCGGCGAAATCGGCGGCCGGCGCGCCCGCCTCGAACCCGCCGAGTCCGAAGGCGACCACGCCCGCGCCCACCCGCTCCGCGGCCAGGTCCAGCACCGGCGAGGCCGCTTCAGCGCCGAACTGCCGCACGGCATCGAGGATCCAGCGAACCTCCAGCTTCGCGTCCGATGCTTCGCGTGCCAGCGCGTCGAAGATGGCGGCGAAATCCTGCTGCTTCCAGAGCATCATCCCGGCCGAAAGGGTCACTTCGGCGTAGGTCAGGCCTTCGCTCCACAACCGCTCGAACAGGCGGCGCGCGGCGATGGCGTAGTCGCCGGGCGTGCGCAGCCGACGGTTCACCCAGATGTAGCTTTGGATGAATCCGGCGAAATCGCGATAGGAGGTATTCGCCGCGACCTCCTGAAGCGTCAGCGACGGATCGATCTCAAGCAGCGTTTCCGGCGCCACCGAACCCTCCAGGTGCAGGTGCAGTTCGGCGAGGGCGGGACGCATCTTGCCATAATAGCGGGCGTGAGCGCAGAACAGATTCAAGCCATCGTCGAAGGACGCCACCGCGACCCGTTCAGCATCCTGGGGCCTCACGAAAACGAGATCCGCGCCTGGCTGCCCGGAACGGAATCCGCGTCGGTGGTTCTGGGCGAGGAACAGATCGAGATGGAGCTGGCGCATCCGGCGGGATTTTTTGTGGTCCGGCTGGATCGCGCGCCCGGCCCGTATCGCTTGCGGAGCGGCAGCTACGAATTCGACGATCCGTACCGCTTTCCGCCGTTGCTCACTTCCTTCGATCTCTACCTGCACGCCGAGGGCACCAATCACGAAAGCTATCGAATGCTGGGCGCGCATTTTGTCCGCAGCGAGGGCGTGGAGGGGATCCGCTTCGCGGTGTGGGCCCCGAACGCCGAAGTGGTCAGCGTGGTCGGCGATTTCAATCGCTGGGACCGCACCTGGCATCCCATGCGCCTGCGGGAAGGGGGCATCTGGGAGATTTTTATTCCCGGGCTCGGAGAAGGCGCGAACTACAAATATTCGGTGCTGTCGAAGCTGGGGCATGAGCAGCAGAAAAGCGATCCTTATGCGTTCTTCGCGGAGGTGCCGCCGCGCACCGCGTCGCGCGTGTGGCGACTCTCCAACTACACCTGGGGCGACGCGGAGTGGATGAACTCGCGCGGCGAACGGCATTGGCTGCGCGAGCCGGTCTCGATTTACGAAGCGCATCTGGAATCGTGGATGCGGGGACCGGGCAACACGCCGCTGAGTTATCGCGAGCTGGCGCCGCTGCTGGTCGAATACCTGAAGCGGATGGGCTACACGCATCTCGAATTGCTGCCGGTGATGGAGCATCCTTTTTCGGGATCGTGGGGCTATCAGGTGACCGGCTACTACGCGCCCACGTCGCGGTTCGGCACGCCCGACGATTTCCGCTTCTTCGTCGATCAGCTTCATCAGGCCGGCATCGCCGTGATCCTGGACTGGGTGCCGGCCCATTTTCCGCGCGACGCGCACGCGCTGTACCGCTTCGACGGCACGGCCTGCTACGAGCACGAGGATCCGCGGCAGGGCGAACATCGCGACTGGGGCACGCTGATCTTCAACTACGGGCGCAACGAGGTCAGAAATTTTCTGCTCTCGAATGCTTTATATTGGCTGCGCGAATTTCACATCGACGGCCTGCGGGTGGACGCGGTCGCCTCCATGCTGTATCTGGATTATTCGCGCCGCGAGGGCGACTGGATTCCCAACAAGTATGGCGGGCGGGAAAACCTGGAGGCGCTCGATTTCGTCCGCCGCTTCAACGAACTGGTGCACCGGGAACCCGGCGCCGTCAGCATCGCCGAGGAATCGACGGCTTGGCCGGGCGTGTCCCGGCCGGTTTACTCGAACGGCCTGGGCTTCACCATGAAGTGGAACATGGGCTGGATGCACGACATGTTGAGCTATTTTTCGATGGACCCGATCTATCGAAAATTTCACCAGCAGAACATCACCTTCAGCATGCTGTACGCCTTCAGCGAAAATTTTGTGCTGCCGGTTTCCCATGACGAAGTGGTGCACATGAAGCGCGCGCTGATTTCAAAAATGCCGGGCGACGAATGGCGGCGCTTCGCCAACGCGCGGGCGTTTCTCTCCTACATGTTCGCGCATCCCGGAAAGAAACTGCTGTTCATGGGTTGCGATATCGGCCAGACGGAGGAGTGGAACCACAACGAATCCCTGCCCTGGCACCTGCTGCAATGGCCCATCCATCACCGCTTCCAGACCTTCGTGAAGGAGCTGAACTGGTTGTATCGCCGCGAAACCGCGCTGCACCAGGTGGACGACGAATATTCGGGATTCGATTGGATCGATTTTCACGATTCGGAATCGTCCATCATTTCCTTCCTGCGCTTCGCCCGCGACCGCGAGGATTTTCTGGTGTTCGTGTGCAATTTCACGCCGGTGGTCCGGAGGGATTATCGGATCGGCGTGCCGCGGGCCGGGCGGTACGGCGAAATCTTCAACTCCGACGCGGAGATGTTCGGCGGATCGAACGTCGGCAACGGCGGCGGGGTGATTGCCGATCCGGTGGCCACGCACGGGCGTCCGGCCAGCATCTCGATCACGCTGCCGCCGCTGGCGGTGGTGGTCTTCAAGCCGGCGCGTTAGCGTGCCGAGTTAGAAGCTCGCTGATAAAATCCTACTCGGTCTCCGCCTTCCTCTGAAACACCAACAAGGAATCGGGGACACCACACTAGGACGGCCGACCCTACTCGCGCAGCACCGAAAAGCGCGCGATCGCGAAGCCCAACACTCCGCCCGCCAGCACATCCGAGGCGAAGTGCGCCGAAAGCGTCAGGCGCGAAAAACCCACCGCGGCCGCCGCGCCGTAAGCGACAAACGGCATCCAGCGATGATCGCGGTAGCGCCTGGAAATGACGGTGGCCAGCGCGAACGCGGTGATCGTGTGCCCCGAGGGGAAACTGCCCGAGTTCCTCACCAGGCGCGGTCCGCCCTCGGACCAGCTATCGTCGAAGCCGCTGGTCTTGGGAATGGACTCCGGGCGCGCTCGATCGCTCGCCTGCTTCAGTATCGTGGCGACGATCTCGGTGTCGGCCAGCGCTTCCGCCGAGAGCAGCGCGGTTTTCCTGGCGCGATCGTCTTTGCGGATCACTCCGGCGACGTAAAAGGTTGCGGGCACCAGGGCGGTGGCGATGGCCGTACCATTACTGGCGAAGATCGTGTTGTAGACGTGAAAGGCGTTGGTATTTCGGAAGTAGTGCGCTTCGGGCGGATCCGCGAGCAGGACCACCGGCGTGGACACGGCCGCGAAGACAGCGGTCGGGGCGAAGGCGCTGCCGCGTACCAGCCGCGCGGGAAAGGTCCAGATCTGTTTCTGATCGTCGAGAATATTGGGGACCAGCGTTTTCCAATTGACGTCCCGGCCGGGAGGGGGCGCCTGGCTCCAAATACTGACTGGCGCCGCCAGCAGCGTGAGGAAAACCAGGCAAATGCGCATCTGCGGTTCGACGTCCGCGCCGGAGCGTACGTTTCCTTGAATTGTAGTTCCGGAAGTCGTCCGGGAAAGAAGCGGCCCGCCGTCGAGTTCTCAGCACTCTCCCAGGCCGCGCAGCCGGCGATTAAGATATTCCACTTCGATGCGATTGGTGGCCAGGCCGGCCGCTGTTCGATAGGCCGCGGCCGCCTCCCGATCGCGCTTCAGCCGGCGCAGCAGATCGGCGCGGGCGGCGTGAAATAAATAATAATCCTCGAGCGCATCGGCCAGGGTGCCGATTCGCGCCAGCCCCTCCTCCATCGCGCCGCTCATAGCCACCGCGACGGCATGATTCAGGGCGACGACGGGCGAAGGAGTCCGTTTGAGCAGCTCCTGATAGAGCGCCGCGACCTGCCGCCAGTCGGTTTCCTGCGGCGTGGCGGCTTCGGCGTGCAGCGCGGCGATGGCGGCCTGCAAGGCGTAGGCGCCCGGCGGGCTGATCGTCAACGAACGACGGGTGAGTTCGAGCCCTTCGGCGATCGCGCCGCGATCCCACAACGAGCGATCCTGTTCCTCCAGCGTGACCAGTTCGCCGTTGACCACGCGCGCGTTGCGGCGCGAATCCTGAAGCAGCATCAGGGCGAGCAGGCCCAGGTTTCCGGCGTCGCGCGGCAGCAGCTCGCACAGCAGGCGGGCCAGGCGGATGGCTTCCGCGCAGAGGTCGCGGCGCACCAACTGATCGCCGGAGGTGGCCGCGTAGCCTTCGTTGAAAATCAGGTAGACCACCGCCTGCACCGCGGCCAGCCGTTCCGCCAGGCGATCGGGCGGAGGAACTTCGTAGGGGATGCGCGCTTCCTGGATCTTGCGCTTGGCGCGCACCAGGCGTTGCGCCAGCGCCGGCTCGGGAAGCAGAAACGCTTTGGCGATCTCCGGCGCGCTCAGGCCGCCCAGCGTGCGCAGCGTCAGGGCCACCTGCGCCTCGCGGTTCAGCGCCGGATGGCAGCAGGTAAAAATCAGGCGCAGGCGGTCATCGGGAAAGTGCATCGCGTCGTCTTCGATCTCCGCGGGAGCGGCGGCGGTTTCCGTTTCGTGTTTCAGCGAATCTTCCTTATCCCTGCGGGTCCGTTCGCGCCGCACCGTGTCGATCAGTTTGCGATGCGCCGCCGTCATGATCCAGGCCGCCGGATTTTCGGGCACTCCTTTGACCTTCCAGGCGGCCAGCGCGGAGGTAAAGGATTCCTGCAAGGCTTCCTCGGCGCGATCGAAGGAGCCGGAGATGCGAATCAGGCCGGCGATGATTCGCCCGCCCTGCTCCCGAAACACGCTTTCGGCGGCGGAGCGGATGTCAGTCATTCCCGCGGACCGCCGCATCGGCAACGCTGGACAGGCCGGGCATCGGACGAATCTCGATGCAGCCTTCCCGGCCTTTGCATCCGCTGGGGATTTTAGTCGCCCACTCGATGGCTTCGTCCAGATTTTCGCAGTCCAGAATGTAGTAGCCGGCGAGCTGCTCCTTGGTCTCGGCGAAGGGACCGTCGGTGACCAGCGTCCGTTCGCCGTCGCTGCGAACCGTGGTCGCGGTGGCCGTCGCCGCCAGCGGTTCGGCGCCCCGCAGGATGCCCTTTCGGGAAGCCGCCTCGATCACCTGGCGATGGCGGGCGCGAATCTCCCGGGCATCCTCCGGACTCGGACCATCCGGCGACTCGCGGGAATAGATCAGCATCATGTAGCGCATCCTCGATCTCCTCCCTGCATCATGGCATGCCGCCGGCGTCAGTGGGACGGAAATCCGGGGTGGGCCTTTACTTCCAGGATCTGCT
>Ga0335085_10017769_pt1 | contig 10242 bp, 9 predicted proteins | sample Lox_Sample_45_FD_206712 | JGI IMG/M metagenome (GOLD analysis project Ga0335085, IMG submission 206712) | Soil microbial communities from Loxahatchee National Wildlife Refuge, Florida, United States - Lox_Sample_4.5 | ecosystem: Environmental > Terrestrial > Soil > Wetlands | place: USA: Florida... | reverse complement strand
AGGCGCACGGCGGCCGCCGCGTCCCGGCGCTCGATCGCAGCAAGCATGGCGCGGTGGTTCTCGGTGGAGCGATGGTGGTCGCGCTGCTCGTTGTAGTAGAGCGGGCCGAGGCGCGCGACGAGGCGGGTGAAGAGGTTCGTCACCAGCCGGTACATCAGGTTGCCGGTCGCCTCGCCGAGCAGCGCGTTCCAGCGGAGGTCGATCTCGAGCGCGTGCTTCGGATCGCGACCGTCGGCCAGCTCCTCGTCGAGAAGCGCGCGGGCGCGCGCGAGCTGCTCGACGTCGCGGTTGCGCGCCGCCAGCTCGACCACGTGCAGGGTGATGTGGCGGCGGAACACCAGGAGCTGCTCGAGGAGCCCGCGCGTCACCACCGCCGGATCGCGCAGGATCGCCTCGACGACCTGCAGCGCGGAGGATCCGGACAGATCCTGCACGAAGGTGCCGAGGCCGTGTCGGACCTCGACCAGCTCGAGGAACTCGAGGCGCTTCAGCGCCTCGCGCACCGAGCCCCGATTGACGCCGAGCGTGTCGGCGAGGTCGCGCTCGGTGGGCAGGCGGCTCCCGGCCGGGATGGCGCCCGAGAGGATCTGGGAGCGGAGCTGCTCGAAGACCCGATCGACGCGCGTCTCGGACCCGACCGGCTCGAGCTGCATGCTTCCTCCTGAGCGCCCGAGATGGCGGCGCCCGGATCGCGAGATCGCCAACGCGAGGTCGCCAACTCATCGGAGGTCCGAGGTCGGACCTTATGTGGTGGGACTCTAGCCCCTCGCTGCAGCCGCCGTCCAGAGGGTGAGAGGTGAAATCTCGTTTGAGAACGAGTTCGCTAAGTGGCGCCGCTGGTCTGGCAGGCGCCGCAGACGCCCTCGGCGACCACTCGGAAGCGATCGATGTGGAAGCGCGCACCGGCTTCGGGATCGATTCCCACGGGGAACCAAGCCGGCGGTACGTCCTCGAGCTGTCCGCAGCGCGTGCAGAGGAAGTGCTGGTGAGACTCGGGGTTGGCGTCGTACCGCGCCTCGCCTCCGGGACCCGGCAAGGCCGAGACCACGCCGAGCTCGCGAAGCAGGGTGAGCGTGCAGTAGACGGTCGCTCGGCTGGCCAGCGGGAAGTCGCCGGTCAGGCCCTCGAGCAGCTCCGTAGCCGTCCAGTGACCGCCCCGCTCGACGAGATGGCGCACGATGGCGCGCCGCTGGGGCGTCAGCGACAGGCCCTGCCCGCGCAACAGCGCCTCGATCTCCTCGGCGGTCCGGCGGCGCACTGCGACTCCCCCAGGCTGGGGACGGGCTCATGATACGCGCACCCGACCGCTTCGATCAACGAATCGTGTCGCAGCGACAGAGGGTCCCGATCCGGCGCCACGCGGTGGTACGCCTTCCCCCGGGTGGGCCCCGAGGCCCCTACGCGGCCTCGTCGCCTCCGCCGCCCGGGAACCGCACGTGCAGCCACTCCGCGAAGAGGCGGCAGGCATCGGTCACGGTGAAGATCCCGACGAGCTTGCCCCGGCGCACGACGAGCGCCGCGCCGATGTGATCGCGCGCCATGCGGAGCAGCACGCGGTCGAGCGGCTCGCCGTGGTCGACGACGTAGGCGTCGAGCACGCACGCGTCGCGAACGCGTCCCGCCTGGCGGCGCTCGCGGGCGACGCGCGCGACGTCGCGGTCGGAGATCACGCCGACCAGCGCGCCCCGCTCGGTGACCGGGAGCTGGTGGATCGCGTGCTGGCGCATCATCTCGCGCGCTCGGGCCAGCGGCTCGTCGATGTCGACGGCGTGCGGGAAGGTCGTCATCGCCAGCTTGACCGTCGGCACGTGGTCGAGGCGAGACAGATCCATGGCGTCGCGTGCAGAGTATCACGCCGCTACCGTGTCCGCGTGGAGCCGGCCTCGATCCGCGTCCCGGCCAGCGATGGCCTCTCGCTGCACGCGCTCGAGTGGAGCCGCGACGGTGTCGCGCTGCTCCTGCTGCACGGCTTCGGCAACGACGCACACGTCTGGGACGACGTCGCGCCGGCGGTGGCGCCCTACTACAGGACCGTGGCACTGGACCTGCGCGGCCACGGCGACTCCGACCGCGACGCGGAGGCCCGCTACGACTACGACGCCCACGTGGCGGACCTGGAGGCGGCGACCGAGGCGCTCGGGATCCAGCGCTTCGTCCTCGTCGGTCACTCGTTCGGCGGCCGCGTCGCGATGCGATTCGCCGGCCGACACCCGGAGCGCCTAGCGGGGCTGGTGCTGGTCGACTCCGCGCCGGAGCTCGACGCGCGCGGCACGCTGCGGATCCAGCTCGACATCCAGCGAGCGGGGCGCGGCGGCGGTCTCGAGGGCGGCGCGAGCGGGCCGGCGTTCGCGTCCGAGTCCGAGTATCGCGACGACCTGGCGCGCAACTATCCGGCGGCGCGCCCGGAGGTCCTCCGCCGCATGGCGCACCACGGCCTTCGCAAGCGCGCGGACGGGCGCTTCGAGCCGAAGCTCGACCCCGCCTGGTTCCGGCGGCGCCGCGAGGCGAGCGCGGCGGAGGCGCGCGAGCGCGAGGAGCGCCTCGGGCGCGAGATGTGGGACGCGCTGCGCGCGCTGCCCTGCCCCGCGCTCGTGATCCGCGGCGCGGCTTCGGACGTGCTGTCGGCCGAGGTGGCGGATCGCATGGCGGACGAGGTGATGCGCCACGGTCGGCTGGTGGTGGTTCCGCGCGCCGGCCACTCCGTCATGGTCGACAACCCCGAAGGGTGTCGCGACGCGCTCACCAGCTTCGTCCTGGGAGAGGAGTGATGCGACGCCTGGCCCTCGCCGTCGCGGCGCTCGGCGCGCTCTGCGCTCCCGCGGCAGCGGAGCCCGCGCCGGCCAGCTCCGCCGCCGCGAAGAGCGTCGTCGAGGAGCTGAACCGCGGGCTCCTCGGCATCATGCAGAACGGCAAGCAGCTCGGCTTCGCGGGGCGCCGGGACCAGATCGGCCCCGTCGTCGAGGCGCGTTACGACTTCCCTTTCATGGCCGAGAAGTCGGTGGGCAGCACCTGGCAGCAGCTCGACGAGCCGCAGCGCGCGCAGCTCGCCGAGGCGCTCGCCCGGCTCGCGATCGCGACCTATGCGGGGCGCTTCGCGTCGTACGACGGCGAGCGCTTCGAGACGCTCGGGGTCGACGACGGCGGCTTCTCGACGCTGATCGTCCACTCGCGCATCGTCGAGAAGAACGGCCAGACGACGCCGCTCGACTACCGGATGCGCCAGACGGGCGACGGCCAGTGGCGCATCATCGACGTGCTGCTGAACGGAACCGTGAGCGAGCTGGCGCTGCGGCGGGCCGACTGGACCGCCGTGATCAAGCGCGACGGCTTCACCGCGCTGATGAAGGCGCTCGAGCAGAAGATCAGCGATCAGGCGCAGGGGAAGGGGGAGACATGAGCGGTACCGCGCTGGCTTGCTGCTCGGCCGGCGCCGACCTGCGGTCGGCGCGGTCCGCCGGCGCGTGGGTGAGCGTGTCGTCGCGGATCATCGCCTCGCGATCCATCAGGTAGGCGCTGCGCACCGCGGCGTAGAAGTCGACCGACGAGCGCTCGAGCGCCGCGAGCTCGCGGCCGTGCGCCTCGCGCTCGGCGATGCCGTGGGTGCTGCCGAGAACGATCTGCTCGGCGAACGGGAGCACCCAGGTGTCGGGCCGCAGCAGGAGGTCGAAGACCCCGCCGACCGCGTCGCGCGCCGTGCTCGGTCCGAGCAGGGGGATCACCAGGTAGAACCCGGGGCCGACGCCCGCCTTGCCGAGCGTCTGACCGAAGTCGGCGTCGTGGGGCGGGAGCCCGAGGCGCGCCGCCGGATCCCAGATGCCGAGCACCCCGATCGTCGTGTTGACGACGAAGCGCATGCCCGCCACCTCGGCCCGCTTTCCCTCCGACTGCAGGATGTCGTTCACGAACACGGCCGGCTGATTCAGGTTCGCGAACACGCCGCGCACCGCGCGCTTCACCGGCCCGGGCAGCACCCAACCGTAGACGCGCGCGATCGGGCCGATCAGCGCGCGGTCGAGCCAGCGGTTTCCGCGGAAGACGCCCCGATTGACCGGCTCGATCGGGTCGGCGACGCGCAGCTCGATCTGCTCGTCGAAGGACGCCTCGAAGAGCGGGTCGGGGTGGGCGGCAGGGGCCACCGCGGGGGCGCTTCCCGCCTCGGGCCCTCCGGCACGGGCGGGGGCGGCGAGCAGCCAGGCCGCGATGCCGGCGGCCACGAGCGGCGCGGTCCTGCTGGACACGGAGGCGCAAGGTAGCGACTGCGGCGGTCGCGGCATGCTCGCGGACCGTCTCGCGGGCCATCTCGCGGACCATGCCCCGTGGGGTTCGGGGCTCGGATCGGTGCTTCGATTGACACACGCCCCGGCTCGGCTGCTACAAGAGGATGAACGGAGGTGAACGATGCGCAGCGGAGTGTTTCGGATCGGAGGGCTGGTCGTGGCCGCGGGGCTCGCCCTGGGCACCGGCGAGTGTACGCCGCCGCCGCGCATCCTCGCGCCGGTGAACGCCACGCAGCTCCAGGTGTCCGGCACCCCGGTCCAGATCGACCTCGGCCAGGTGCCCGGCCCCCACTCCGCGGTGCGCGTCACGCTCTTCCGCGCGATCGACCAGACCCCGGTAAGCTCGATCGACGTCACGTCGGAGCTCTCGTTCGCCGGAGCGATCGGAACCGGCACTCTCGGTGCCGCGGACCTGCTCGAGGGCCGCAACCAGCTCCTGGTCCAGCTCGACGAGGACGGCGACGGCTTCTTCGAGCGGAGCGCCTGGTCGACCTTCTCCTGGGAGCCGAACGTCGACGTCACCAACGCGGACCGCTGCGACCCGCTCGACCCGACGCGCTGCCTCTATCCGTACCCGAACGACTACTTCACGGTGGCCGACGCGAGCACGCCGACCGGCCGCCGGCTGCACCTCGCCTCCGCCTCCATGCCGGCGAACTTCGCCAACAAGCCGGTCGATCCCTCCGCCCTGAACGCGCTCGACGGCTTCAGCGTGGGCCCGATGCTCGTCTTCGACATCGCGGACCTCGATCTCGCCCAGACGGGAGCCCCGCCGATCACAGATCTCGCGCGCTCGCTCGATCCCACCTCTCCGATCGCGCTGATCGACGCGCAGAGCGGCGAGCGCCAGCTCTTCTGGGCCGAGCGCGACGCCACCGTCGACGATCCCACGCAGCAGGCCGTGATCCTGCGCGTCGGGAAGAACCTGCCAAACGCGCACCGCTTCGTCGTCGCGTTGCGCAACCTGCGCGATGCCTCCGGGGCGCCGATCGCGCCGAGCCGGCTCTTCCGCATCTACCGCGACGGCATTCCGACCTACCTCCCGGCCGTCGAGGGGCGCCGACCGCACATGGAGGAGCTGTTCGCGACGCTCGCCGCGGCAGGCATCCCCCGCGGCGACCTCGCGCTGGCGTGGGACTTCACGACCCAGAGCGTCCAGAGCGTCGCCGGCAAGATGCTGCACATGCGCGACGACGCCTTCTCGATCCTCGGCGGCGCCGCGCCATCGTTCCACGTCAACACCGTGACGCAGCCGCTCAACTCGAGGACCTTCCGCCAGATCGACGGCACCTTCCAGGTACCGCTGTACCTGACCAACGGCGGCGTCACCGGCTCGCGGCTGCGGCTCGGCGCGGACGGACTGCCGGTGAACCTCGGCGACTTCTTCACGGCGAACTTCCGCTGCATCATCCCCTACTCCGCCACCACCAACGGCGCCGCGCCGCTCTTCCCCGCGCGCGCGTCGCTCTACGGCCACGGCCTCCTCGGCACGGAGCAGGAGGTCAGCGCGGGCAACGTGCAGGACATGGCGAGCGAGCATGACTTCGTGTTCTGCGGGACGCGCTGGAGCGGAATGGAGGCGACCGACCAGACCACCGCGATCAACATCCTGAAGGACTTCTCGCTCTTCCCGGAGCTCTCCGAGCGGCTGCACCAGGGGCTGCTGAACTTCCTGGTGCTCGGGCGCCTGATGATCCATCCGCAGGGCTTCTCGACCGACCCGTCCTTCCAGATCGGCGGCCAGTCGCTCATCGACACCAGCCACCTCTACTACGACGGGAACAGCCAGGGCGGAATCCTGGGCGGCGGGCTCGCCGGCTACGCGCAGGACTACACGCGCGCCGTGCTCGGCGTCCCCGGCATGAACTTCAGCACGCTGCTCTCGCGGAGCGTCGACTTCGACGACTTCAACACCTTCTTCCTGATCTCCTACCAGAACGCGCTCGACCGGCGCCTGCTCGAGTCGATGGTGGAGGCGCTGTGGGAGGAGACCGAGGCGAACGGCCAGGCCCTGCACCTGACCAGCGACCCGTATCCCGGGACGCCCGCGAAGAAGCTCCTGCTGCACGAGGCCTTCGGCGATCACCAGGTCGCGAACGTCACGACCGAGGCCGAGGCGCGGAGCATCGGCGCGCGCTTGCACACGCCCGCCCTCGACGCGGGCAAGGTCGTGCCCGACGTGACGCCCTACTACGGGATCGACCCGATCCCGAGCTACCCGTTCGACGGCTCGGCGATCGTCGTGTGGGACAGCGGCAATCCGGCGCCCCCGACCGACAACGTGCCGCCGCGCCTCTCGTCGACCGACCCGGAGTGGGCGGATCTCCTGCCGTGCGCCGTGAACGGCGGGGGCGACCCGCACAGCTGCCCGCGCAGCCAGCCAACGGCGCGCACGCAGAAGTCCGAGTTCCTGAAGCCCGCCGGCAGCGTCATCGACGTCTGCAGCGGCGGGCCCTGCTTCGCGCCCTGATGGCGGGCCCGGCGGGCGGCCCGTCGCCGCTCGGCGCCGTGCTCGCGCGCACGGGGGCCGCGCTCGCGGGCGGGCTCGCGCGCGCATGGCCTGCCGTCAACCACTCCGAGGTCGACCCGCGCCTCGAGCTCGAGAGCTGGGACGTCGTCGCCGACGGCCGCCACAACTCCAACACCGACATGATCCTGTGGCGGGACGAGCTCCTGCTCGTGCACGACGCGAGGCCGTACCACCTCGGGACGCCCGAGTCGCGCCTGGTGGTGCGTCGCTCGAAGGACGGGCGCGACTGGGAGACGCTCGCGAGCCTGGCGGTGGCGGGCAAGGACATCCGCGATCCGAAGCTCGCCGTGATCGGCGGCCGGCTGCACCTCTACGCGCTGCCCAACTCGGGCACCTACGCCGTCCCCGAGAGCACGGTGCTGGCGACGAGCGACGACGCCGTGCACTGGACGCCCTTCGAGCCGGTGGAGCCGCGGGGCTGGCTGTTCTGGCGCCCGAAGACGCGTGACGGCGTGACCTGGTACGTCTCCGCCTACTGGCATCGCCACGGGGAGTCGATCCTGCTGCGCTCGACCGACGGCCGCAGCTGGACGACGGTCTCGACGATCCACCGGGGCGACGCCAACGACGAGACCGAGATCGAGTTCCTGGGGGACGGGCGCCTGCTCGCGACCGCGCGGCTCGAGATGGCAGCCGACACGCTGGTGGGTCACGCGGACGCTTGCACGGCGATCGCCGTCTCCGAGCCGCCGTACCAGACCTGGACCGAGCATCGGAGCCAGGTGACGCGCCTCGACGGGCCCGTGCTCTTCTCGCACGGCGGCACGGTCTACGCGGTCGCGCGCTACCAGCCGGGCGCGCGCGGCCCGCTGACGCAGCTCGGGAGCGCGCTCGCCCACAAGCGCACGTCGATCTTCCGCGTCGAGCCGGAGCGCCTGGTGCGACTCTCCGACCTCCCGAGCGCGGGCGACACGTCCTACGCCGGCGCCGTGCTGCGCGACGGCTCGCTCTGGGTCGACTACTACACGAGCCGCATCGACCGCGACTACCCGTGGCTCCTCGGCATGTTCCTGCCGAGCGACATCCGCATGGCGCGGATCCCGCTGCGCGCGCTGGCGGCGCTCTCCACCGCGACGCCGTAAGCTCCCGCCGCGCACCCGATCGGGAGGTGGACATGCCGGGTTCGGCCATCGTGGTGGGCGTGGGCGCGAGCGCGGGGCTCGGCGGCGCGCTGTGCCGCCGCTTCGCGTCCGAGGGGCTCCACGTCGTCGCCGCGGGGCGCACCCCGGCGAAGCTCGACGCGCTGGCCGCCGAGATCCGCGCGCGGGGAGGTGCGCTGACGGGGGTCGTCGCCGACACGACGCAGGCGGCGGACGTCGCCCGCGTCTTCGACGCCGCGAAGCCGCACTCGGCGAGGGCCTCGGGGGCTCCCGAGATCGCGGTCTACAACGCCGGCAACAACCGCATGCGGCCGCTGCTCGAGATGGACGACGCCTTCTTCGAGGAGACCTGGCGGGTCGCGTGCTTCGGCGGCTTCCTGGTCGGGCGCGAGGCGGCGCGCCGCATGCTGCCGGGCGGCGGAACGCTCGTCTTCACCGGCGCCACCGCGTCGCTGCGCGCGCGCCCGCCCTTCACGGCCTTCGCCTCGGCCAAGGCCGCGCTGCGCGCGCTGGCCCAGGGCATGGCGCGCGAGTTCGGGCCGCAGGAACTGCACGTGGCCCACGTCGTGATCGACGGTGGGATCGACGGCGACCAGCTGAACAGCCGCATCCCGCAGCTCAAGCAGGCGCGCGGCGAGGACGGGATGCTGGCGCCCGACGCCATCGCCGACGCCTTCTGGGCGCTGCACGCGCAGCATCGCAGCGCGTGGACCCTCGAGCTCGACCTGCGGCCCTACAAGGAGACGTTCTAGAGGGCACCCTCTCGCGTCAGCAGGGCGCGCTTGCGCTCGAGGCCGAAGGCGTAGCCGCCGAGCCCGCCGTCGGCCGCCACCACGCGGTGACACGGGATCACGACGGCGGCGGGATTGGTGGCGCACGCCTGCGCCACCGCGCGCGCCGCGCGCGGCGCCCCGATCGATCGCGCGACACCGGAGTACGACTGCGTCTCGCCGCGCGGGATCGCCCGCAGCGCCTCCCAGACGCGCATGCGGAAGCGGCTCCCCGCGACGTCGAGCGGCAGGTCGAGCCGCGCCGCGTGGCCGTCCACGTAGGCGACGAGCGCGTCGCTCCAGCGCTTCAGCCCGACGTCGTCCCGCTCGACCTCCGCGAACGGAAGCTCCGCCCGCAGCATCCGCTCGAGCTCCGCCTCGCTCTCCCCGAACGCCACCCGACAGACGCCGCGCTCCGTCGCAGCCACGAGGAGGCTGCCGAGACTGGTCCCCGAGATGGTGAAGTGGATGTGCCGCGCCATGCCGTCTCTCCTCCGCGGATCCGCTCCCGGATCCCGCGCCGGATCATGGCGCCGCGGCGCGCCGCGGGCTGGCGGTTTTCGGACCTCTCCAGCACCGAGCGCGCCATGCCCAGTCCATCTCGGAGAGCAGCAGCACGTCGGCGCGGGGGCCGGCTGACACTCGATCGCGTCGAGCCACCCGAGCTCGGCGAGCAGCGCCGCGTGTGTCCGGCGGTCGGCGGGAAGCCCGCGCAGCGCCGCTCGCCGGAGACGACCGGGAGCTCGTCGCACAGCTCGCGGCAGAGCTTCACTCCGCCGTCGCCGCCGCGGTCGGCTCGTCGTGCTCGTCCTCGATCTCGCCGACGATCTCCTCGAGCACGTCCTCGAGCGTGACGAGCCCCTCGACCAGACCGCCCGGCGCGCGCACCAGCGCGAGGTGCGCGCGGCGGCGGCGGAAGCGCCGCAGCGCCTCCAGCACCGAGAGCTCCGGCGGCATCTCGGCGACGTGGCGCAGCAGGTCCTGGAGGATCAGGAGCCGCCGGTCCGCCTCGATGTGCGAGAGGTCCTTGGTGTGGAGCACCCCGAGCGGGCGGTCGAGGCTGCCGTCGAAGACCGGCACGCGGGTGTAGCCCTGGTCGCGCACCCGCTCGATCAGCGCCTCGAGGGGGAGCCGCGCGTCGACCGCGAAGATCCGATCGCGCGGGATCATCACGTCGCGCACCCGCGTGCGCGAGAGCCGGAAGACGTTGCCGAGCAGACGGCCCGTGTCGGCGCGGATCGCACCCGCGCTGCGCGCCTCGTCGACCAGGAGCGAGAGCTCCTCGGGCGAGTGGATCCGGTGCGGCGAGGACATGCGGCCCGCGCCGACCGCGCCGGCGAGCGCGGTGCCGGCCGCGTTGATCAGGTAGAGGCCCGGCCGCAGCGCGCGGCCGAAGAGCAGGAGCGGTCCCGCGCAGGCCAGCGCCACCGGTCCGGGCCGGTCGAGCGCCAGCGCCTTGGGGGCGAACTCCCCGGCCACGACGGTGACGAACGTGATCGCCGCGAAGGCCACAACGCCCGCCGTCGTGTGCACGAAGACGGGCGAGCCGAGCCCTGCGGCCGCGA
>Ga0335085_10017768_pt1 | contig 10242 bp, 8 predicted proteins | sample Lox_Sample_45_FD_206712 | JGI IMG/M metagenome (GOLD analysis project Ga0335085, IMG submission 206712) | Soil microbial communities from Loxahatchee National Wildlife Refuge, Florida, United States - Lox_Sample_4.5 | ecosystem: Environmental > Terrestrial > Soil > Wetlands | place: USA: Florida... | reverse complement strand
GGTGGTTGAGCCGCACATCGTGAAGAGCGGCGAGGCCATCGCGCTCAAGCCCATGACCATCGAGGAGGCGGTGAAGGAGACTGAATTCCGCGACCGCGATCTGCTCATCTTCCGCACCGCTACGGGAGACACATTTGTGCTTCATCGCCGGCGCGACGGTCAGATGGAGTTGGTAGAGCTCCCTTAATTGGCATGTGCCTATTTGTTGCCAGCCCTTCTCTCGCAGAATTCCTCAGATTGTCCTGTTGAGGGTTCACGGGTGCGCGCCATTTAGCTTCGATCGTGATATTCGGTTCGGCCGAATTGTGCAAAAATGCTGCGCAAATTGTGCACAGCCGGGGACTTTGGTTGCACTCCTTGACCGATTCTGGGGATGGCGGTCAAATCATTGGCTTTATAGGATTTAATCTATGGCTGAATCTCCCTCAGGCACCGGCTCATTGCCCGAAGGCAGACCCTTGCAGATGGGTCCGGCGAAGCCGAAGGAAGCCGTTCGATTCAACCTATCTGAAAGCGCGAACGCCGATCCGCAGCGCGCGGTTCTCGATAGCCTGCCCGTTCTGGTGTTTCTGGAGCGCGAGGGGAAGATTGTTTTTGCCAATGCCGAGGCGCGCCGCACTCTGGGTTCAACGGAAGGAGAGTGGGCGCACCGGCCGGTCGAAGAGGTTCTATGGGGACTTTTTCCCGGCACAGCGGAGCCGCAGACGCTTTTGACAGGTACGGAGCACAGCAGCCCGTTCCATGCCACACTTCCCGATAAGAACGGCCACCTGATTCCCGTTGAGGGCACCTACAGCATTCTCCATCCGGAACTGCGAGAGGCAGTGATTGTGGCACACCCGAGCGAGCGCGAGAGGGCGCCACGGTCGCGGCTGATGGAGGACGTGCTGGCCAGCCTTCCAGAAGGGGTCGCCATCGAGCACCAGAATCACGTGCTCTATGCCAACCCTGCCTTTACGCGCATGTTCGGTTACAACGCGGAGGAGGCGAGCGGCGGCAGCCTGCGCGAGCTGATCGTGCCTGAGACCCGGCTCAACGAGAATGCGTCGCTACTCAAAGCTGTCGACGATCATGGTTTTGCAACGGCGGAGACCGTGCGTAGCAACAAGAGCGGCGAGCTGGTGGACGTGAGCCTGCAGATTGCGCCGCTGCTCGTTGACGGCGCCAGGGTCGGCTACGTCTTTACGTTCCGCGATATCGGCGAGCACAAGGAGACGGAAAAGAAGCTGGAGCATGACGCCATGCACGACGTCCTGACCGGCTTGCCCAATCGAGCCTTGTTTCTTGACCATGTGAACCTGACGCTCAGCCGCCGCTTGCGTGATCCCGGCCTGAGCTGCGGGGTTCTCTACGTCGATCTCGACGAATTCAAGGAGGTCAATGACAGCCTTGGCCATGCCGCCGGCGATGCGCTATTGATCTCCGCCGCCAGCCGGTTGCGCGCGTGCCTGCGCCCGCAGGATTCAGCCGCGCGCCTCGGCGGCGATGAGTTCGCCGTGCTGGTTGAGAACATTGTTTCCCCATACGATCTTGAGATTGTTGCCAACCGAATTTTGCAGGAGCTGGAAAGGCCCTTTGAGGTTTTTGGCCGCGACGTTCGAGCCGGCGCGAGCATCGGCGCTGCCATTGCCGGTCCCGATCACCTGACCTCGGACCTTCTGCTCCGCGATGCGGATTTTGCCATGTATCGCGCCAAGCAAGCCGGCGGCGGCCGTTACGAAATCTTTGACAAGCATCTCGAGATCTCCGTCACCACTCATCAGGAGCGGGAGCGCGAACTGCGGACGGCGGTGAACAAGCGCCAGTTTGTTTTTCAGTATCAGCCCATCTACCGCCTTGTGGGCGGCATGATCGAGGGGTTCGAGTCGCTGCTAAGCCTGCGCCGGGCCGACGGAGTGGTGGACAACTTCAGCGATCTACTGGCCGGGGCCGAGGACGGCACGCTTTCAATGCTGATGGGGCGCGAGGCGCTTGATGCGGCGTGCGCAGAACTGCGCGTCTTGAGCGATCGCCTACCCGAGCAGGATTTGATTCTGACCATCAATTTGACGCATCGCCAGCTGTATCATCCCGATCTTATCGGGCATTTGATGAAAGCCCTCGCGGCGAGCGGCGCCGATCCGTCGCGGCTTTTTTTTGAAGCGCCGGAGAGCGCGTTCAATGAGGATCCTGACTCGGCGGTCGCTATTTTGCAACGCCTGGCCGATTGGCAGGTGCGCGTGGCGATTGACGATTTCGGCGGCAGCCTGGCGCCTTTGAATCACCTCGTTCACCTTCCCGTGGGCATGGTCAAACTCGCTCCCAGACTCACTGCGGCCGCGCTGTCATCGGGGCGGCAATTGGCCGTACTGGAGTCGCTGATTCGCCTTTGCAATACGCTGGGCCTGCAGCTCGTCGCGCAGGGAATCGAAACGTCGCAGCAGCTCGCCGCGCTCTCGCGCATGGGATGCGCCCTGGGACAGGGACCCCTGTTTTCGCAGCCTCTTGACGCGGAGCGCGCACTTGCGCTGGCTGGGGCAGGTTACTGGGCGGTTGCGCCTGGAATCTGACTGCGCCGCTGTGGATCTTGCTGGGCAGGCGCTCTTTGAAGTCTGAATACCCGGTGTAGCATGAAACCAATGACGTCCCAGAAGCCCTCACGCCGCACCTCAAAATCGGGCGCCTCGGCGCGCAAACAGAAATCCGCGGGCAAGCCGGCGAAGCAACTCATCATCCTCACTGGAATCTCCGGCGCGGGCAAAGCTTCAGCGCTAAAAGCCTTTGAGGATTTGGGGTATCACTGCGTCGATAATCTACCCCTTGAGCTGCTACCCCAGTTTGCCGCGATCGTTGGCAAGTCCACTGAAGTGGAGCGCGCGGCCATCGTCATCGACGTCCGCGAGGGCGCCACTCTAGACCGGCTGCCGGAGATACTCAAGAGCATCAAGGAGCTGCTTCAGATTCGCGTCGTGTATCTCGATGCGCAGGACGCTGTGCTCGTTCGCCGCTATTCCGAAACCCGGAGGCCGCATCCCCTTGGACAGTCGGAAACCGTCTGGCGCTCGATCGTCGAGGAGCGTCAGTTGCTTGATCCCATTCGCAACGTCGCTGACACGCTCATTGACACCTCCAACTTCAACGTCCACGAGCTGCGCGCTGATATTCACGCCCGCTTCGGTCACGAAAAGCAAACCAAGCGGCTGCTGGTTTCCTGCCTGAGTTTCGGGTTCAAGAATGGCGTGCCCCTCGACGCGGACATGGTTTTCGATGTGCGCTTCCTGCCCAATCCACATTTCGTTCCGGAGTTTCGCAAGAAAACCGGCCTCGATCCAAAGGTTGCGGCTTACGTTCGCGGTTTTCCGCAGACCAGGGAGTTCCTGAATCGCGTAACGAAGCTCATGCTTTATTTGCTGCCGCATTATGTTAACGAGGGGAAGAGCTATCTCACTGTTGCCTTCGGCTGCACCGGCGGCCAGCACCGCAGCGTGATGATGGCCGAGGAACTCGGAAAACGGCTGCGCAAGGCCGGCTACCAGGTTAAGGCGCTGCATCGCGATATCGTGCGTTGAAAGGCAGCCTCAATGCGAGCACTATCGATGATTCTTGTGGTTGTCATCCTTGCCGTCAGTGCGGTACAGGCTCAGAACTGCATCAGTGGCACAGGGGCGGGACAGTGCTGCCAAGCGACGCGATACGGGGCTTGCTTTAAGGTCCATGGTCGCTACGGTATCTACGTTGAGAACAATGGAATTTGGATCATTGGGACAAAGAGGCTCTTGTCGACGGCGGGAGACGAGAAGCTCGATGACATGATTTATGCTGCGGGCGGCTCGTTTGACCACGGGCTGGCAGGCGACTTTGTCGTTTGTCCAATGTCAAAGTACCTCCCGGAACATAGCCAGGCTGTTTGCGTCCAGAGGTACTCGAATCTAAGGGTGGTAGAGAGGAAGTAGCTTCGCATACAAGGTCCAGAGTTGCTGTGTTGTCACCTGCTTCGCTCATCAAGCCAGCGACTGAGCGCGTCCTCTGTCTGCTTGTAGACAACTCCAGCGGGGTTGATCCGCACGAGCATTTTTTGCGCGGCGATTCTCTTGTAAGCTTGCGGCTCCTGCATCGCGCCAGCCGCATCTGCACGCCCGAACCAGAGCACAGGAACCCGATCCGCAGCAGCAGACGCGTCAAGATCGTAGCGGTCCTGCACCAGCAAATGCGCGGGAACCATGTGCGCACGCGCATCGTTGAAGATTGCAGACGTCGGATCGGCTATCGCTGAATCCACGATCACCCCGGCGAGTTCCGGATGCTCCGCTGCAACCTCGAGGGCCAGGTTCGCGCCGAGGCCGGTCCCGTCGAGCACAATGGTTCGGGCGTCGATCTGCCGCGTGCCGGCAAGATATTGAAGCGCCCACTCCGCATCCTGGCGCCAACTGCGTTCGCTGGGCCGCGCAAACTGGCTCTCACCATAGCCGCGATAGTCAAAATCGAGCACGTTTGCGCCCGCCGCGTGCAGCAGAGCCACTGCATCCACGGTGCCTCCCAAATTGCCGTTCTGGCCGTGCAGATAGAGCACGGTGAGCAGCCGTTGTCCCGGCTCTTGCGTCGCCGGAATCCACCAGCCCTTGAGCCGCGGCGTGCCGGTGTCCGTTACCGCAAAGGCCACCGGGTCGAATGCCAATCCCGCACTGGAAGGCGTTTTCTCGACGGCCGCGGAGGGGTGATAGAGCAACTGCCAGCTCCCTTGCCAGAAAAGGAGGCACAGGGCCAGCCATCCACAAGCGACCGCGGCGGCTATCGTTCCGCAGACCGCTGCAAGCAGCCATCGGCCCGAGACAAGTTGCGGCTTCCCGTGCCTAGCGCTCGTTCCGTGTTGTCCGCGGGGCGGCGGCTTTCGCGGCACAACCTGCAACTGGGTTTTCTTTCGAGACATGATTGCAAATCCCGGCACGCCGGCTCCAATCTGCGGAGCCACTTCCATCCTAATTGTCGTTGCCGCGAACCTCGCTTCGCGCCGCGGTGTATATTTCTCCTTGGTGTAAACGAATTCATCATCAGGAAGCGACTTAAATGGCAACCGCAGCACATCATGCTCCAATGCCGGCAGCGAATGAGGTTCTACTTGTTACAAGCGGCGATCTGCGCCTCTCCGCAAACCAGACTTGCTGGCCCGCACAGCGTGACATGGAAGAAAAACTCAGCGCCGCGTTTGCGCAAAAAGGCGTCAAGTTGGTTCGCGCGCACGCTTACGACGAGAAACTGAAACACGGCTTTATTTCTTCGCAGCGTCAGGGCATGGACGTTTTCATGAGAATTCATCCCCAGGCCTGGCTCGTTTTTGCGACAGCGGCCTGGCAGTACAGTCATCATGTTCTTCCCGGCCTGCGCTCGCACGAGGGGCCAATTCTCACCGTCGCCAACTGGTCGGGGCAGTGGCCGGGACTTGTCGGCCTGCTCAATTTGAACGGCTCGCTGGTGAAGGCAGGGAAGCCGTTCTCTTCCATCTGGAGCAAGGACTTTACCGACGCTTATTTTCAGGACGCGCTCGACGCATGGCTGCGTGACGGCAAAATCGCGCACGATCTCTCACACGTTCGTGCGCTCGACAAAAGCAAGCTGCCGGCTGCCAGCGCGCAACTGGGCGCGCAGCTTGCCGCTGAACTACGGCATCGCAAGGCGATCATGGGCGTGTTCGATGAAGGTTGCATGGGCATGTACAACGCCATCATCGACGATGAGTTGCTGAATCCTGCCGGAATCTTCAAGGAGCGGCTGAGCCAATCTGCGCTGGTCGCGAAGATGCGCACGGTCGAAGACTCAGAAGCGGAAGCCGTTTATCAGTGGCTCATCGACAAGGGTGTCAAGTTCACGTTCGGGAAGGATACCGCGACGGAATTGACTCTCGAACAGATGCTCGAGCAATGCAGGATGTACATCGCGGCCATCCGCATCGCGCATGAGTTCGGCTGCGACGCGATCGGCATTCAGTATCAGCAGGGGCTCAAGGACATGGTACCCGCGTCAGACCTGGCCGAAGGCATGCTTAACAATGCCGACCGGCCGCCGGTCTATGCGGAAGGGACAACAAACGAACTCTACGCCGGCGGCCCGCTTCCGCACTTCAATGAAGTGGACGAATGCGCCGGGGTAGATGCTATCGTGACGAATCTCTGCTGGAAGGCGCTCGGCCTGGACCCGTCGACGACGCTCCACGATGTGCGCTGGGGCGAGCACTACAAAGACGACAACATAGACGCCTTCGTCTGGTTGTTGCAGATCTCCGGCGCCGCTCCCGCCAACCATTTTGCCGGCGGCTATGCGGGGGCTGCGAGCGAGCGCCAGCCTGCCATGTACTTCCCACTCGGCGGCGGATCGCTCAAAGGCATCGGGAAGCCTGGCGAGATTGTCTGGAGCCGCGTTTTTGTCGACGGTGGCGCACTACACGCCGACCTCGGCCGTGGCACAGTGGTGAGTTTGCCGGCGAAGGAAACCGAGCGCCGCTGGCGCGAAACGACGATTCAGTGGCCCATTGTCCACGCCATCCTGCATGGGGTGAGCCAGAATCAGATGATGGCTCGCCATCGCGCCAACCACTTGAATGTGGCGTATGCGACGTCAGCGGAATCTGCGGACAAGGCCATCGCAACCAAAGCCGCGATGCTGGCCGAGCTTGGCGTACAGGTTCATCTTTGCGGAGTGACGCAGTAGGCTTTTTAGCCGGTGGCCGGTGGCCGGTGGCCGGTGGCCGGTGGCCGGTAGCTGGTACCTGGTAGGCGGAGACCGGATTCAGTTCTGGATCTGCTCGGCCGCCATCTCCTGCGCCGCCGGAATGATTCCCATCTCCTGGTAAATCGGGCGAACGACCTTGCGCAGCGCCGGCAACTGCGTGACGAACCACACGGCGCCCAGCAACACTACGAACCCATTCAGAATCACCGTCCACTGCGCACCCGCCAGCGTGGGTCCTGCAACGACACCCATCGGCGTTGGCGGAATGAGATGTGCAAGCGTTCCGGCCAGCAGGCTGCCGAACGGCGCCATTCCTACAAACGCCATCGTGTAATAGCTCATCACGCGTCCACGCTTGTCTTCGCTCACCAGGGTCTGGATGATCGTATTGCTTGCCGCCATTCCCTGCATCATGCCTGCGCCCGCGATTGCGACCGTCAGCATCGAGAGCCAGAAAACGTGCGACAGCCCGAAGCCGATGAGCCCTATTCCAAATACCGCGGCGGCAACCGGAATCATGCGAATCAAGCCGCGCACGCTCTTACGCGCCGCGAGCGACAACGCAGAGATGAGGGCGCCGACGCCCATCGCGCCCATCAGGAACCCGAGCGTGTGCGGGCCGCCTTGCAATACTTGCGCGGCAAAAATCGGCATCAGTACGACAAACGGCATTCCCATCAGGCTGACCACGGCAAACAGGGCGAGAATGGAGCGAATGGGCATGAATCCCGAGACATAACTCCATCCCTCCTTCAACTCCACCAGCATGGACGTGGCAGCGCGCCGCACGGCCGCAGCATTCAAACGCATCATCAGCAGCGAGGCAATCACCGCGATGTAGCTGATGCCATCGACCAGAAAGCACCAGCCTTCGCTGGTGGCGGCGATCAACATTCCGGCCAGCGACGGGCCGATCAGGCGGGCCAGGTTGACCATCGACGAGTTGATCGCGATGGCGTTGCCCAAATCGGCGCGGTCGCCCACCATCTCCACCATGAAGGCTTGCCGCCCCGGCATGTCGAACGCGTTGATGATGCCCTGCATCACGCTGAGGAAAAGAATCAACTCAATATTGATGTGTCCTGAAAGCGTGAGTGCGGCCAGCGCAAAGGACTGAATCATGGCCAGCGTTTGCGTCCACACCAGCACGCGCCTGCGATTGAGCCGGTCAACCCAAACTCCGGCAAAAGGCGCGAAGAGGAATGTCGGGATTTGTCCCGCGAAGCCGACAGTACCAAGGAGCAGCGCAGACCCCGTGAGCCGGTAGACGAGCCACGACGTGGCGATGCGCGTCATCCAGGTACCGATGAGCGAAATGGTTTGGCCGCCGAAAAACAGCCTGAAGTTGCGATGCCGCAGCGCGCGCCATGCGTGCGATGCGCCTCCCCCCTTCACACGGTCCGGGGCCTGAAGATCGGTTGTGGAAGTGCGGTTCGGCTCTTCGCTTCCGCTCAAGAGGATTTCCTCACGCGCCGCTTCTTCGATTCGCAGCGAAGAAGGAAGGCTCTGCATCTACTTTAATGGTTGCCAAAGATCGGCCGCGCGATGCTTCGTCAGTTCTGTATCGCGTGATCCGCTGCGATATTCACGCCGCTCCATGCTTTCTGCGCCGTCCAGGGGTCGGGCGGCGCGCTCCAGAACTCGTCATTTGCCGCGAGCCCAAGCGGCAACCATGCCGCCGCGCAAAAATAGCAACTCCCGGTGGATACGTAGCTTTCTCCGAGGGCGGGTTGATGTCCGGCGAATCCGATCGTGAGCCAGCCTTTGCTATCGAAGGTGCCTGGCGCTTCGATCATCCGCGTCATCACGGCGGTCATTGCGCAACGTACCTGCGACGGAGAGACGCCCTCCGGCAGGTCACGCCGCCATGCCATCTCGGCAAGGTGGTGCAGCGTTCCGAAGCGGTAACTCAGCGAGCGGCCGATGGGCGGTATCGTGCCCTCAGGGCTGATGAGCCGTTCCTGAACCGCCGCATAGCGTCTGGCCCGCTCCTCAACTGTTTTGCGCAAAAATGCCCATCGATCCGTGATGGTCTGCGCGGCATCCAGAATGCTCAGCAGCATGGGGTGGATCACAAAACTATTGAGATAATCCCATCGGAACTCGGGGCCGTCGCCGTACGCCCCGTCGCCTTTGTACCACTCCTGCACTTGTCGCAGCGCGTAGTCGATGCGCACTGTGTCCCATGGCTGCCCAGATTTGCAAAAGAATGCTTCGATCATGGCGCTGAACAGCAGCCAGTTGTTGAAGCCCGGCTGCAGGCTGCGCGTTTTCACAAGAGCAGCAACGAGATGATCCTTGGTCGCCGAATCGAGCTTGGTCCACAGTTCATCGGGCGCGCGCGCAATGGCCAGGGCAAGAACTCCGGCATCCACCAGCGACTGCTGATTGGTGCCGAAGTTCAACGCATCAGGCGATTGAGGATCGGTGCCGTACTGAATGGCCAGGCGAGCCCATTGACGATAGCGGTTGCGCAGCGCCTCTTCGGCGGGATCATTGCCTGGGTCAGCCTCGAGCCACGGGGCCAATCCCGAAAGGAGCCGCGCTACGGCTTCAAGGTGCGTTGATTCCCTGCGCGCTTCCATTCCTGGAGCAGTTTCCACCGGCATTGATGCCCGTAGTTTCTGCTGGCTGACTGCTTCAAGCACCGGCTGCGAAACGCGTTCCACAATGGCGAGCCACCTGGCGCGGTCATCGAGACCGGATGTGGTTGGCTGCGTCTGGGCGCTGCGGCCCTCGCCACGCGCAGCCCCGGCGGCCAGCAGAGGCGCCGAAGCCAGCACTGCGCTCTTCAGAAAATTTCGCCGTGTCGCTTTCAAATTCACAGGTTCACGCTTTCGCCGCCATCATTGCAATTGCTTCTGCGGCCGCAAGGTTCTGCATCAATTCCTCGGGAACGTTGTGACGGCTGCGTAGATAATCCGCGGAGTTATAGGAGATCCAGACGTTTCCGGATTCGTCTTCCCAAACAAGAAGCTTGAGTGGAAGATCGATTGCAATGCTTGGCGCGGCCAGCATCACGGGCGTGCCGGCTTTCGGGCTGCCAAAAATCAGGAGCTTGGTGGGGCGCATCTTCATTCCCACTTTCTCCGCTTCGCCGCTGTGATCGACGAACGCAAAAAGGGTGACGCCCTTGGCTGTAAGAATTCCGCGGATCTTGTCGACGGTCTGATCGACCGGATTAGAGCTGGGGATGGCTACGATGCCTTGTCCACTCATACCCAAAATCATACGTGAGCCCTGGCAGTTCTCGCGGACGCAAAAAGAAAGGCCCCTTGCCGGAGCAAGAGGCCTTGTTGTTTGGGTGCAGTTCTCAGGCGATGCGCTCGATCTCGACCGACTCCAGCACGACCGGCTTGTGCGGCTTGTCTTGCGCGTTGCGCGGCACTTTTGAAATCTTGGTCACGATGTCCTGGCCTTCGACCACTTCGCCGAAGATGGTGTGATTGCCGGTGAGCCAGGGCGTCGCGGCTACGGTGATGAAGAACTGGCTGCCGTTGGTGTTCGGCCCTGCATTGGCCATCGCGAGCTTGCCCGGCT
>Ga0335085_10017767_pt1 | contig 10243 bp, 9 predicted proteins | sample Lox_Sample_45_FD_206712 | JGI IMG/M metagenome (GOLD analysis project Ga0335085, IMG submission 206712) | Soil microbial communities from Loxahatchee National Wildlife Refuge, Florida, United States - Lox_Sample_4.5 | ecosystem: Environmental > Terrestrial > Soil > Wetlands | place: USA: Florida... | reverse complement strand
CCTGCGGTCTTCCATCGCATCGGTCTGGGAGCTCGAACTGCTCCTTTTGCTGGTTAGGACGGCAGACAAGTGCTGGAACGTCGCGCAGATCGATCGGGAATTGCGCGCAAGCCGGACGGTCGTCGCCTCGGCTCTGCACAGACTGATCGCAGTCGGGCTGGTCGTGGAACTCGAGCATGATGTGTTTCGCTACCAGCCTGCAAGCCCCGCGGTCGGGGCGATGGTGCAGCGCCTTGGAGCACTGTTTGCCGAAAAGCCCTTCGCTGTCATCAATGCCATCGCGAACGCGCAGGCTGACCGACTGAAGAGCTTTTCCGATGCTTTCAAATTGCGGGATTGAGGGATGACGTATCCGGCCGCGAGCGTCTACCTGCTGTGTCTCCTCACGAGCCTCGTCTGCGCGGGCCTGCTGGTACGCTCGTGGAATCGCAACCGATCGCGGCTGCTTCTGTGGAGCGCCGTCGCGTTCGTGCTGCTGGCAGTGAACAATCTCCTCGTGGTCGTCGACATACTCCTGCTGCCCCAGATCGATCTCCGGCTCTATCGCGACCTGACCAGCTTGGTGGCCTTGGCGTTCCTGCTCTACGGCTTCATATGGGACGCGGAGGAATGATGCAGACGGCAATCAGCTTCTTTTCGGGCGCCGACACGCTGGGATACCTCGTTGCAGGATTGCTGTTTGCGCGCGCCTGGCGGAGAACCGGCGATTTCCTGTTCCTTTCGTTCAGCGCCGCGTTCGTTCTGTTGGCGGTCAACCAGGCTGTGACCGGTCTTGGAGCTCTTACCGACGAGCAGCGCGTGTGGGTGTTTCTATTGCGGCTGCTCGCGTTTCTCCTGCTGATTGTCGCCATCGTGGCGAAAAACGTCCGGGCGCCCGGCGCCGGGAACTGAGTTGGACATCGATGCCGGCCGGACGGTTGAACCGCCGGCGTTGCGAACATCGCCTTCCCGCCGGCTATCGGATGCGTGTTTACGCCGAGCCCAAATGAATGGTACCGGCAGGCTGGCTGAAGCGCCGGGCAAGCATGTGGTAGAGCCCTTCGCGATTGATGAATCTCGCCACCGTTTCGGCGATGAGAGCCGCCGCCATGAGCGGCACCAGCATGCCGTGATCGCCGGACATTTCGGAGACGATCACGAATCCGGTGATCGGCGCCCGCACGACGCCGGTAAAATAGGCGACCATCCCGAGCAGCACGATCGGGCCGGGCGCCGCGTCATGAAAGAAATGCGAAACGTCGGCGCCGATTCCCGCACCGACGGAGAGCGACGGCGAGAAGATACCGCCGGGAATGCCACTGACGGACGAAAGCGCCGTGGCAATCAGTTTCAACGGCGCGTAGTCGAGCGGGACAAACCCGCCATTGTGCAAGACCGTGCGGGCCTCCTCGTAACCCGTGCCGTACACGGCACCGCCGCTGATGAACCCGCATATTGCAACTCCAAGCCCGCAAACGATCGCAAAGCAGATCGGACGCTTTGTCACCACGGCTGCTGCAGCGGCCGGTAATGCATCCGGAATCGTGACCAGAATGCGGCTGAAGATAGCGCCGGCGGCTCCGCCGATGACTCCGCAAAGCGGAACGGCCATCCACGCGATCCCTATGGGAAGGGAGGCGCTGGTGTAGCCGAAGTACGTGTAGTCCCCCAGGATGGCTTGCGCGGTCAGACCCGCCAGGATCACCGCGGCTATGATGAGACCGCTCGTTCTGACCTCGAAGGTCCGGCTCATCTCCTCGATGGCAAAAACGATTCCCGCAAGCGGTGTATTGAAGGCCGCGGCCACTCCGGCGGCGGCGCCCGCCAATATGAGTCCCGGCTGGCGCCGCGGCGTGACGCGCCCGATCAGGAACATCGCCGACGCGCCGACCTGCACGGTAGGCCCCTCGCGACCGATGGATGCTCCGACAAGCAGGCCGAAGAGGGTCAGCAGGATTTTTCCGGCCGCGACACGAAAGCCAACCAATCGCGCACGAGCGTCCACGTCGTCCAAATTTCTGGCGGCAATTGCCTGGGGAATGCCCGAACCCTGCGTATTGGGAAAGTGCCGCGCGGTGAGATATGCAGCCAGCCCGAACCCGAAAGGTGTAACGAACAGCGGTGCATAGGGCCATTGCGCCGCCACGCGATGAAAAGCGTGCTGGGCCGCATCCGAAAGCAGCGCCAATGCAACGGCAATCAATCCGACCAACAGGCCGCCGGCCATGAAAATCGTGCGTCGCTGCCAGCGGCGGGAATGAACGACGAGAAAGCGGAATTGGCGGGGCGTAAGTAGCGATACCATCTTGGTCTATAAAGTTGGCCGCCGTCACCGGAACCGCAAGCGCCGCGGTTGCATTGGCGGAGTGGCGTCCTTCGCAGAATTTGGTTCTAGAGAATTGCGCTGACGGGCGTATAGGGCCTGATGCTTTCGGCGACGGAATCGGCAACGTGCTCCTTGGCGATTATGCCGACGATGTCGCCTGTTCTTGGCACACCGCTCCTGCCGGCCACAACTGCGAATGATGCGCTTTTCCGCCACATGCGTCCGATCACGTCAAACATCACATCGTCCTCGCGCGCCACCGTGAACTCGTTGCTGGCAATCTCGCCCAAACTCACGCCGACGAAGGCCTGTTCAAGCCCGCGTCTGAGCGCCGTGTTCACCCGCAACACGCCCACGATCCTGTCGCCGTGCGTGACGACGACATAGCGGATGCGACCTTCATGCTCTGGACGCCTGAGAAATTCGTCGAAGCTCGCGATGTCCGGCTGAAGAACAAAATCCCTGTCCATGACATCCGATGCCCGGCGCACCAGAAACATGTTGGCGTGCAGCGCTTTCGGAATAAAGTGCCGCCGCGCAAGAAGCTTTATGGTGTAAATGTTTTCGACGGAAAGCACGCGTCTGGAACCGATGCTGATGGCAGCCGCGATGATCATCGGCATCACGATGCTATAGTCGCGAGTCATTTCGAAAATCATCGTGACGGCCGTCATCGCGGCGCCCGTGCCGCCAGCAACCATGGCCGCCATGCCGACCATCGCAAAGGCCGGCACGCTAATGCCTGCGGCGGGGTAGGCAAAGTTGAGCAAGGCGCCCAATCCACCCCCGAGAGCGGCACCCATGAACAGAGACGGGGAAAAGATGCCGCCCGACGACCCCGAACCGAGGCTAAGCGATGTGGCCGCGAGTTTTGCTGCAAACAGGAGAATGAGAAAAGGCGCTGCTGCAAGCCCACCGACGAGAATGTCCTCGATGGTCGAGTATCCCACGCCTTCTATCCGATAATGACCCGAGAAGCGCAGGAACGCGTACATCATCGCGCCGACAATACCCATTCCCAGGCCGTGCCGCAGATACGGATTGTCGATCTCGTCAAATCGTTCTTCCGCCCAATGCAGCCCGCGAATAAATGCCGTGGCAGCCAGCCCCGTAATACCGCCCAGCACGGCATAGGCCACGAGCAGATAAAGGTCGGAGGGTCGCGCCGAGATCGTGCCCAGCGCCGGAACGCGGAATGCCGGATTGGCGCCGAAGAAGAATCGTCCGACGAAAGTTGCGGTTCCGGTGGCGAGCGCGACGGGCAGGAACGTCCGCGAACTGACCTCGGGCATCATCAGCTCGACGGCAAACAGCACGCCACCGATTGGGGTATTGAACGTTGCGGCGATTCCGGCCCCGGCGCCCGCCGCAACCAGCGTGATCCGCTGCCACGCTTCGAGCCCCAACACCTGGCCTGCGCTGGAGCCGAGAGATGCGCCGATCTGAATAATCGGCCCTTCGCGTCCTACTGCGGAACCGCTGCCGATCGCCAGCGCCGACGCCAGCGATTTGACGACCGCGACGATCGGCCGAATCCGTCCTTCGTGGTAGAAAATGGCGTCCATGACTTCGGGGACGCCATGGCCGCGCGCCTCGGGTGCAAAGCTGCGGACCAGTGCAACCACGCCGAGGCCGCCAATAACGGGGACAAGAATGACGAAAGGCCCCCAGGGAGAAGCCGGGGTATAGACATTGGCATCGTAAATGGCGGAGACCCGTCCCAGGAAGAACAGGTTATGCACCAAAGCGATCAGCGCGCGGAAGAAAATCGCACCGAAACCGGTCACGATTCCGACGCAGACGGCAACGACCGAAAACAGGAACAAATTGAGAGACCGTTCTTGAACGCCCATTTCTACATCTCGAGAAGCTGCGGACAGCGGACCGCCAGCAGAATACGTTTAACGTGGTCAAAAGTGGCCATTTCAGGGGCAGCTGCCATTCGTCCTGGTATCCGGCACCATCCACAAAAGATAATGTGCGCCGTTGAGCACGATGAGGCTTGGAGTTATGGAATCGATCAGGTCCTCTACGTCATCGATCATTCGTTCCAATGCCGCCTCGTAGTGGTCGTGCGGTACATCTTCCCGATAGTCGGGCAGACGCGTGCCCTTGCGCATCCGTAGCGCAATGATCCGAAACCCGACGTTCGCAATCCGGGCGTAGCCGGCCAGCAATATGGTTCCATCTCCGTCGGGGCCTTCCGATGTGAATTCGGCCGGCCACTCAATTGGAGGTACAGCAATCGGCATTTGCCTCGCCTCGCGTATCGTTCGGCCCTATCGATCCTTCCGGCGCTTTTGATTCTGAAGCATCCGCAGGCCCTCGAGATTGCGGATTTCGAGCGTGCGTGCGTCTACCCGGCGAATGACGCCTTGCGCCTCGAGGTGCCCCAGCCCGCGCGTAATCGTTTCCGCGGACGTGCCGAGATAATCGGCGACATCGAAGCGCGACAGCGGAAGCGCAAGCAGCGACTGTTCTTCGTCGAAGAAGGCGGGATGCACGATGAAGTCCAACAGAAGCGTGGCCAAGCGCTGGCGGGTATTCTGCTGACCCAGAACCATGATCCGCCGCTGCGCCTCGCGCAAATCATAGGCGACCCGATTGAGCAAATTGAGCTGCAACGCAGGCTCGCGCAGCATCAGACTCTGCAGCTTCTGCCAAGGCACTCGATACAGAGTTGCCGGGCAAGCCGTTTCGGCAGAATTCACGTAAATTCCCCCATCGGGCAGACCGAAGAGATCGCCGGGCAGCATCAGAGCGAGCACCTGCCGCCGCCCGTTTTGAGACATGCGGCTCACCCGGACGACACCCGCCGCAATCGAATACACGAAATGCGCATCTTCACCTTCGGCAAAAATCGTGCTGCCCCCACGACGATATTCTAGAACGGTGGCAATTTTTCGGAAATCCTGTTGCTGCTTCTCGGTCAGCAGGTTCTCGATCAGCGAATGAGAATCGCGCGATTGATCGAACGAGCGCGCACGGATCTCCGGCAATTGCCTTTTGCCGGCCGTTGGTGCTGGAGCGTCCATAGGCTACTTCCTGCAGCGCGAATGCACAGATCGTCGCATCTTCGAATTGTATCCGCCAACTCTGACTGTAGTCAGTGCGCATATTGACCCGACGCGCGAGAAATGAAGCCGCATCGGAGTGAGGCGGCGGCGATGTGGCGGCCGGCCGCGGGAGAAACCTGATTTCCCGCGAACGCGGACGTGTGCCCTCTGCCTGTGCCGGCGAAGAACGAAATTCTTGCAAAGGACATTGTCGATGCTGAAGGGATTCACACGGTGACGTCCCGGGTCTTCGCCGTCCAGCACGCAATCGCAACTCAAACAGCACCCGATCTGTGAGCCGGAAGTCCGTTCTTATAGCAGGGGCAGGCATCGCCGGACCGGCTCTCGCATACTGGCTGCGCGAACGCGGTTTCGAACCCACTATCGTCGAGCGGGCGCAGAAATTTCGAACCGGCGGTTATGTTATCGACTTCTGGGGCGTCGGCTATGACGTCGCCGAGAGAATGGGCCTGCGTCCCTTTCTGCAAGACGTAGGATACGCGAACGACCGCGCCGTATTCGTCAACTGCGATGGCAGCAAGAGGAGCGAAATCGGAGGCAATACTTTGCGCCGCGCACTCGGCAACCGGTTCGTCAGCATTCAGCGAGGCGATCTTGCCGGAATGATATTTGCGATGGTTGCCGACAAAACAGAGACGATCTTCGGCGACGAGATCTTCGCGATCGAGGAGCGCGAGGAACGCGTGGAGGTGACGTTTCGCCGTGGCAGCATGCGGTCGTTCGACTATATCGTGGGAGCGGACGGCCTGCGCTCGACCGTTCGTACGCGAATTTTCATGGACACGCCCGTGCGGCAGTTCCTCGGCTACTATGCCGCCTCTTTCGTCGCGGAAGAATATCCAAGGCGCGACGAAGGCATCTATCTGAGTTTCGCTGCGCCTGGCCGGCAGGTCAGTCGTTACGCATTACGCGACGGAAAGACCGGCTTTCTGTTCGTGCTGCGCAGTGACGAGAGGCTCATCCAGGCAGAGCATGACGTCGCTGCTCAGATCGACCTTCTGTGCAGGACGTTCGACCGGGACGGCTGGGAGGAATGGCCGGAGATTCGACGTCGACTCGAGTCCTGCACGGACCTCTACTTCGATGCGGTGTCGCAAGTGCATCTGCCCGCCTGGTCGAAGGGACGCATCGCCCTCGTCGGAGACGCAGCCTATTGCCCATCGCTGCTGGCAGGAGAAGGCGCCGCATTTGCGATGGCGGGTGCCTATATTCTTGCCGGAGAGCTGGGAAGAATGGCAGGCGATCACGCCGCTGCCTTCCAAAATTATGAGCGCAAATTTCGGCCGTTCATCGAGCAAAAACAGCGATCGGCGCGACGATTTGCAGGCAGTTTTGCGCCTCGAACACAATTGGGGCTGTTTGTGCGCGACGCCGTACTGCGATTGTCTGCGCTACCTGCGGTCGCCGATTGGCTGATGGCCCGCTACGTCAAAGACGCGTTCACGTTGCCCGACTATTAGAGCGAAATGACGTATCATCCCGGCCAAGCCGCGCCCACGAATGTTGCTGGCCGACGACGGTGAGAGCTGACGCGGCGCAGAGCCGGGAGCCACACCGCGAATCCGCCGGGTCCCGGCTATGCGCCGCTCGTCACACAAGGTGCAGGTCTCAAGTGCGTTCGATGCGCGGCTTGGCGGGGCTGAAGCCCCGCGGTCCGACGCTTCACGCGTTGAGATTCCGGCCTATCGCCAGATATTTTTCGCGGCGCTGTTTGCGCAACTCGTCCGGTGAAAGACTTTCCATCTCGTGCAGTGCGCGCGCGATCGTCTCGCCCACCGCCTCGATCGTCTCTTGCGGCGCGCGGTGCGCACCGCCCACCGGCTCGCGCACGATGCCGTCGATCACCTTCAAATCCAGAAGGTCCTGGGCCGTGATCCGCAGCGCCGTCGCTGCATCCTGCGCCTTGTCCGCGCTGCGCCACAGGATCGACGCGCACCCTTCGGGCGAGATCACCGAATAGATGGAATGCTCAAGCATATAAACGCGATTGGCGACGACGATGCCCAGCGCACCGCCCGACATGCCTTCACCGATGATCACCGACACGAAGGGGACACGAATGGCAAGGCATTCCTGCGTGGATCGCGCAATCGCTTCCGCCTGCCCGCGTTCTTCTGCGCCGACGCCCGGATAGGCGCCCTGCGTATCGGCAAAGGAAATAACCGGCAGCCTGAAGCGGTCGGCAAGCTCGAAGATGCGCTGCGCCTTGCGATAGCCTTCCGGCATCGCCATTCCGAAATTGTGGGTAAGCCGGCTCTTGGTGTCGTTGCCCTTTTCCTGCCCGACCACGGCAACCGGCTGGCCCCGGAACCGGCCCAGCCCCGCGACGACGGCGCGGTCCTCACCGAACAGCCGGTCGCCGGCCAGCGGCGTGAATTCATCGATCAGGGTGGCGGCATAGTCCGAAAAATGCGGGCGGCCGGGATGCCTGGCGACCTGCGCTTTTTGCCAAGGGGAGAGCTTGGCATAGGTATCGTTGATGAGCTGCTGGGCTCTGGCCTGCAGCCGCGCCACATCGTCGTCGATGCGCATCGAGGGATCCTGCGACGCCAGCTGGCGAAGTTCGACGATCTTGCCCTCCAGGTCCGCGATGGGGCGTTCGAAATCGAGATAGGCGTGCATGGTCTGCCGCTGAGGTTTCCGGGCTGAAACTGGCAATCCGTCACAAAGCTGTCAACAAACCGGGTGAAAGACCGGTACTACCGGCCATGGTGCGCTCCTGCGCAAGGGAAAATGCGATCCGGTCGCCGGTGCGGCAAGGCGACACGAATCAAGGCAAGGTTGAAATTTGTCAAAATGATTTTTGATGCGGCCGGCCCGGCTCGGATGGTGCCGTGGAATTCCTTAGTCTTGCCATGGGTTTACGAGGATGTTAGCGTCTTTTTTCTCATCATTGTTGCGATGCGGTAGACGGCTGCGTGCCTGGCCGGAGCGGGGTAAGACTATGAGCACATCGCAGGCTTCCGCTGAGGGCGCCTATCCTGCCTTTCCAAGAACGAATGGCCATCGCCGGATGCGTCGCGTTGGCTGATAGCCTTGACCCAGGAGCTTACCCCACCCGTGAAGAACGGCATTGCCATTGTTGCAAACGACAAGATTATCGAATGGCTTCTGCCGTTCCTTGAAAGCTACCTGGCCACCAACTCGGCGACCGATCTCTATCTCATTCCCTACGACGGGAACGTGAAGGCGACGCGGCGGGCCGCCGAAGTCTACGGTGTGCACTGGGTCGGCGACGACATGCTCGATGTCGACCGGCTCGCAAGGCGGCTATATCCCCTGTCGCCCTACAGGCGGCGCAGGCTGCGCAAGCTGCAGGCGCTGGCCTTGCCGCTCGATCGCGTCATCTATCTCGACGTCGACATCATACTTTTCCGCGACTTCCGGCCGATCTTCGAACAATTGCAGCCGGGCCAGGCGGATTTCATCATTGCGTCGTCGAGCATCGACTACGTCTACAACGAGTCTCACACCGAGCATGAATTTCTGAAAGGTGTGAAACTTTTCAACGACGGTTTTTTCCTCACCTCGCGCAACATCGTGTCGCTGCGGGATTTTCACGACGTGATCGACCGCGACGAAAGGCTTTTTCATACGATCCGCAAGCGGGGCGGCCTGTATGCGCAGCCGCTGGTAAATTTTGTCGTGCACCGCCGCAGCCTGCGCGTCCGTTCCTTGTCGGAATGCATGCCCGGTGCGTCCGACGAAACATTCTATAAGGCAAAGCACACGGCCTTTCGCGACAATGGCCCGGTCGACGGCCGCGGCAAGGAGATTTATTTTGCGCACTGGGCAGGTGCGGTGACGACGCCACGCGGGCTGGTTTTCGATCAGGCCTGGCAGGAGTATGCGAAGAAAGCGGCCGCAAGGATGAGGCAGTGAGAGGGTGTTCAGCCGGGGAATCGCAGCGGTGATCCTCACCGCCGATCCTTTCCATTTTGCTGCGGCGCTCTGGTGGGCGTGCGCCATCGGCTGCCTGCTGGCGTCGACCCTCGCATCGCTGTGCTTTCCCTGGCCGCGGCGCCGCAACGACGAACCCGCAACCCTGCTGCCGGTCAGTGCCATCGTGCCCATCAAAGACCTCGAAACAGGCTTTGTAGCGGCGCAGTCGTCGCTGTTCGAACAGACTTACGAAAATCTTGAAGTCCTCGTTGCCTCGTCCGAGCGAGACACGCCGGCCTTGGACACGGTTCGCGGGATTCTGGCCGCGCATCCGCACGTGCCGTCGCGCATCGTGCAATCCGCTGTCGAGAGGGCGGCAAGCCCCAAGCTGAACAATCTTTGGCAGCCGGTCGGTCAGGCTCAATCCGACGTCATCCTGACGAAGGATTCCAACATCGTGCTTTCACCGGGAGACGTGGATTGTTTCGTGCGGCATCTGCGGCCCGGCGTCGGCGTCGTCAGCGCCATCACGATCACGGCAGAGCCGCATTCGCTTGCCGCATGGGTCGAAACCTCGATCGTCAATGCGTTCCACGCGCGCTACCTGATGCTTGCGCGTGCCGTCGGACTGGGCGTCGGCTGCGGCAAGATCATGGTGTTTCGCCGGTCGGATATCGATCGCGCCGGAGGACTCGAGTGCCTGGCCTGGGCTCTGGGCGAGGACGCCGCCATGAGCGACGCGCTGGCCAAGCAGGGGCTTCGTACCGTTCTGGCCGACCGGGTAATCCGCCAGCCTCTCGGCCGGCGCAGCTGGACGCAAATCTGGAATCGCCAGCTTCGGTGGCATCTCATCTGGCGCAAGCAGACGCCGGCGGTATTTGCTGCGGCGCTGCTGGGTTCGGCACTGCTGGCGGCGCTGGCCGGAGCGTTTGCCGCGCCGGGATTCGGGCTGGCGCCGGTATCCGTCGCCGCCGCAACT
>Ga0335085_10017766_pt1 | contig 10243 bp, 8 predicted proteins | sample Lox_Sample_45_FD_206712 | JGI IMG/M metagenome (GOLD analysis project Ga0335085, IMG submission 206712) | Soil microbial communities from Loxahatchee National Wildlife Refuge, Florida, United States - Lox_Sample_4.5 | ecosystem: Environmental > Terrestrial > Soil > Wetlands | place: USA: Florida... | reverse complement strand
GGTGCTCGCGAAGCTCGACATCGCCGAGCGGCGCAAGCCGCAGGACGGCCGCATCACCCTCGGCGCGGGCGCCGCCGGGCGGCTGCTCGACATCCGCGTGGCGACGCTCCCGACCGTCTACGGCGAGTCGGTCGTCATGCGCCTGCTCGACAAGTCCCGCAAGGCCCCGACCCTGGCCGAGCTCGGGCTCTCCGAGCGGATGCACGAGCAGCTCGGGGCCATCGTCAGGCGCCCGACGGGCGCCGTCCTCGTCACGGGCCCGACCGGGTCGGGAAAGTCGACGACGCTGTACGCGGCGCTTGCGGGCATCAACAAGCCGGAGATCAACGTGATCACGGTCGAGGATCCGGTCGAGTACCGGGTCGCGGGGATCAACCAGGTGCAGATCAACCCGCGCGCGGGCCTGACGTTCGCGACCGTCCTGCGGTCGATCCTGCGCTCGGATCCCGACGTGATCATGGTCGGCGAGATCCGCGACGTCGAGACCGCGAAGATCTCGATCGAGGCCGCCCTCACCGGCCACTTCGTCCTCTCGACGCTGCACACGAACGACGCGCCCTCCGCGCTCACGCGCCTCTCGGAGATGGGCGTCGAGCCGTTCCTCACCGCCTCGGCGGTGTCGGCCGTCCTCGCACAGCGGCTGATGCGGAAGCTCTGCACCGGGTGCGCCGAGCCGTACCACGCGACCGACGAGGAGCTCCTCGCAGCACGGATCCCGCCCGAGCGGCTCAACGAGTTCCGCGGCACGGATCTCCGCCGGAAGATGGGCTGCACCCGCTGCTCCGGCACCGGCTTCAAGGGCCGGATCGGCGTCTTCCAGCTGCTGCAGGTCTCGGAGTCGGTCTCGAGCCTCGCCGCCCGCGGCGCCAACAAGGACGAGATCGAGCGGGTCGCCGTCTCGGAGGGCATGCAGACGTTGTGGGACGACGGGCTCGAGAAGGTGATGGCGGGCGTCACGACCGTCGAAGAGCTCGCCCGCGTCGTGTCCTGATCCAAAGACGATGGCAGCTCCGCGGCCGGGATGGAGGGACGTGCTCGGGCAGGCGTTCCACGAGCGGGACGACCCCTACTGGGACTGGGATCGCTGGACGCGCTTGCCGGCCGGCGGTCAGCGCGCCTACTGGCCGCGAGGTCAGGACGACTGGGAACTCGGCCCCGAGTGGCTCGAAGCGACTCGCGGGACGGGCGCCGCGGCCGCGGCGATGACCGTTCGGTTCGCCGGCGACTGGCATCTCTCGAACGTCGTCCCCACCGCGATTCGCGATCTCTTTCCACACGGTGGGCGGCCGCATTGCCTGACGCCCGGCAGCTTCGACGTCGACTTCCCGCTTTCCGGCGACCTCGACGCGCTCGAGGCAATGGCAACTGCGGTCTTCGACGTGGTCGACGAGTTGCAGCGGCGTGAGAGGCGCCGCGGGCGGCCCAGGCCAGACGGCCCGCGCATACGGTGTGGTCTGCTCGATGACGAGCGAAGCTATGCGGCGGGGCGCGCCCTCGTCACGTCTCCGGCGCTCCTCGAGGACGTCCCGGTCGTCGTTCTGCGTGCTTCCCAGCTCGGCAACGACTCGAGATTCTGGAGCGGCGCCGGCCTGCGGGAACGCGTCCTCCCGTCCTGCCTTCGCGCGATCGCACCGTTTCGCCCCCAGACACTCGCCATTGTCGAGGCGCACAACGACTTCGTCGAACGCTTCGACAGGTGGGACTGGGGCGATGTCTGCCGGCATGTGCTCGACTCCTTCTGCGAGCACCTTCCGGAGGCAGGCAACCGACGCGCCGAGCTGGCGCGCCAACCGTCCCTGCGCATCGCCGCGGTCCTGCCCGTTGACGCGCCGCAGGCGCGGACGCGGCTCGGCGCGTTCGTCGCCGAGCTGAACGAGGACGCGATTCACGGTCTCAACTTCGAGGGTCCGTCTCCGCTCCTACTCGAGCCGGGAGAACTGCGAGTGCGCTGCACGCTGATTCCGCTCGCGCCCGGCGACGATCCGGCAACGCTGCTCGTGGCCTGCCCTCCGACCGACTCCTCCACCGCATCCCTCACAGCGAGGGAGGGATTCACCCACGAATCCCCCGATCGAGGCTAAGCCGCGCGGTTTTCCACGTCGATGAGTGGTGCGGTGACCCCAAACCGATCTCTCAGCCCGACGCTGATCCTCTCTGACCACAAGGAGCCCATCCCAACCATGAACCGCCTTCAGCAGCGCCTCCGCTCGGACGAGGGCTTCACCCTCATCGAGCTCCTGGTCGTCATCATCATCATCGGCATCCTGCTCGCGATCGCCGTGCCGTCGTACCTGGCGTTCCGCGGCAAGGCGCAGGACACGGCCGGTGCGGCGGACGTCCGCGAGGCGATCCCGTCGGCCGAGGCCTTCTTCGCCGACCACAACACGTACACGGGCATGTCCGAGTCGAAGCTCAAGTCGAGCTACGACAGCGGCTTCTCGACCAACGTCACGGTCTCGAACGTGAGCGATACCGGCTACTGCCTCTCGGCCCCGGGCCAGGGCACGACCGTCTGGTACTACGCGGGCCCCGGCGGCACCGTGACGAGCAGCAAGCCTTCCGGCTGCTAGCGCTCCAAGGCGCACTCTCTCCCTCCCATGGAGGCGGCGCGGCTCGACCGCGCCGCCTCCAGCGCCTTAAGCGGTCGGTGAGCGCTGCCGATGTCTCGTAGGTGATCGCGAACCCGCGCTTCGCTGCGCGCCCGCTCGCAGCCGTGCGGATCGAGCTCGGCGGCAGGGCGGCCCTGGCCGGCATCGTCGCCATCTCGGCGATCGCACGCGCCCTGGCCGCCTTCACGCACGTCACACCGAGCTACTTCCCCGACGAGTACCTGTACGCGGCGATCTCGCGCTCGCTCGGCGCGAGCGGCCGGCCCCTCGTCCGCGGCTCGACCGCCCACTTCCCCGCGCTCCTCGAGCCGCTGCTCGCGGCGCCGCTCTGGGCGGCCGGGTCGCTCGAGACCGGCTACCGGCTGGTGCAGCTCGAGAACGCGGTCTTCATGTCGCTCGCCGCGATCCCCGTCTACGCCCTCGCCCGCCACCTCGGCCTCACGACGCGCTACTCGCTCGCCTGCGCCGCCTTCGCGGTCGCCGGCCCGTCGCTGACCTACTCGGGCAGCGTCCTCGCCGATCCCGTCGCCTACCCGCTCGCGCTCACCGCCCTCTACGGGGGGCTGCGTGCGCTGGAGCGTCCGTCGGCGCGGTCACAGCTCGCGTTCCTCGCGCTCGCCTCGCTCGCGTGCTTCGCGCGGGTGCAGTACGCCGTCCTCTTCCCCGCCTTCGCGGTTGGGGCCCTGGTCGTCGACCAGAGGCGCGCGTTCCGAACGCAACGGCTACCGCTCGGGCTCTTCGCGGCCGCATCCGCCGGCGTGGCCGTCGTCGGACTCGAAGGCGCAGCGGGCTACTACTCCGTCGTCGCTTCCGACCACATCGGCGCCGCAACCCTCCGGTGGCTGGGCGTCGACCTCTTCCTGGTCGTCCTGTCGAGCGGGATGGCGATCGCGCCGGGCGCCGTGGTTGGCCTGCTGGCCGCACGCGGCCGGGCGCAGGTGGCCTTCGCCGCGCTCGCCGGGCCCTTCGCGGCCGCATCGCTGCTCGAGGCGGCCGTGTACGCCTCGAACGGCGCCGATGACTTCGAGGGGCGGTACCTGATGGCCCTCGCGGCGCTGCTCCCGATCGCATTCGGGCTGTACCTGCAACATGGGCGCCCGGCGCGTTCCGCAGCCGCGGCGATTGCAGCGGTCGTGGCCGTCCTCACGGCGTTGGTGCCGCTCTCCGGCTACGCGGCCGGCGGCGGCTACTCGAACTCCCCGTTCCTGTGGTCCCTCAAGGCGCTCGAGTGGCCGCTCGGGATCGCCGATGCGTCCCTCGTCTTCGCGCTGGCGGCGACCGCAGGAGCGTTGCTCGCAGTTGCAGTGGCGTGGCGGCGGCTTCCGTCAGCCGTCGCGATCGTCTGGACGCTCGCGGTCGCGGCTGCCCTCTCGGCCGGCGCGAGCATCTTCAGCACGAACTCGTCCGAGCTCGTCCGGGCACGCCTCGTCGCGCCCGACCCGTCGTGGATCGACCACGCGCGAATCGGCCCGGTCGCCGCGGTCGAGACGCCCGGGACGGCGCGAGGGCCGCTCACCGAGCAGCTCTTCTGGAACCGCAGCCTCGATCGCGAGCTGCTGCTCGCGGGAGCGGATCCGACCGACGCGCTGGCGACCTCGAAGCTCTCGGTCGCCCGCGACGGCACGCTCCTCGCGGCGGAGCGGCCTCTGCAGACGAGCCTGCTCTTCGACGAGTACATGACGACCCCGGTGCTGACCGGCGCCGTCCCCGCGGGCCGCCTCAGGACCTTCGTGCTTCTTCGGCGCACGGCAACCCCGAAGCTCCGCCTGCTCGAGGTCGGCCGCTTCTGGGACGGCTGGCTCTCCGTCCGCGGGACGCTGCAAACGTGGGCGCCGCGCGCGGGAGCCATTGAGTTCACGCTGTCGCTTCCGTGGGGCCACCGGCAGCCGGCGGTCCTCCGCTTCGCCGGCCGCCGCGTCGTCGTCCGGCCCGGCCGGCCGGTCCAGCTTCGCCTCCCGGTTCCCCGCGGGCACTGGTCGAGCACGTTCGCGCTCGTCTCCGGCGCGACGGTGCTCCCCGACCAGCGGCCGGTCATTGTGCGCTCTACGGCGCCCGTTTTCGTCCCCCGTTAGGCGTCCTCCACGGCGGGTCACTCGATCCAGGGAGGAGTCCCACGCGGGGGGTGCCGATACCAGCCGTGCGATGACGCCGCTCTCGATCGACGGGCTCGTGCAGGAGATGAAGGACCTCGATGCTTCGGACCTCCATCTCACCGTCGGATCGAAGCCCGTCGTGCGGTGCCGGGGCCAGCTCGAGGCGCTCGAGCACCACGAGCTGCTGACCGGCGAGGAGACGCGCGAGCTGCTCTACCGGATCCTCTCGACCGAGCAGCAGAAGATCCTCGAGACGAAGCGCCACATCGACATGTCGTACGAGATCCCGGGCGTCGGCCGCCTGCGCGTCAACGTCTTCTTCCAGAAGGCGATGCTCGGCGCCGCGTTCCGGATGATCCCGACGGACATCAAGTCGCTGCGCGAGCTCGGCCTGCCCGACCACCTGATCGGGCTCGCAGAGAAGCCTCGCGGGCTCATCCTCGTCACCGGCCCCACCGGCTCCGGCAAGTCGACGACGCTCGCGTCGCTCATCGACCACATCAACAGCACGCGCTCGGATCACATCCTCACGATCGAGGACCCGATCGAGTTCCTGCACCACCACCGGACCTGCATCGTGAACCAGCGCGAGATCGGGTTCGACACGCTGTCCTTCGCCGAGGCGCTCCGCGCCGCCCTCCGCCAGGACCCCGACGTGATCCTCGTCGGCGAGATGCGCGACCTCGAGACGATCGCGACCGCGCTGACCGCAGCGGAGACCGGCCACCTCGTCTTCGCGACGCTGCACACCCAGAGCGCGCCGCAGACGATCGACCGTGTGATCGACGTCTTCCCGGCCGAGCAGCAGGATCAGGTGCGCGTCCAGCTCGCCGGCACGCTGCAGGGCGTCGTGACGCAGAACCTCGTCCCGACCGCAGACCACATGGGCCGGGTCGCGGCGCTCGAGATCCTCTTCCCGGACGACGCCGTCCGGAACCTGATCCGCCAGGGGAAGATCGAGCAGATCTACTCGGTCATGCAGACCGGCACCAGCCGCGGGATGCAGACGATGGAGCAGTCGCTCGCCGACCTGCTGCTGCGCGGCGTCATCAGCCGTGAAGCCGCGTTCTCGCGCACGACGCGGCCGGAGCAGCTCGATGCGCTCATCGCCCGCGGCGTGACGATCAACTCACCGTTCCCGGCCGCAGGGGCCGGGCTCTCACTCGCGGGGGTGTAGCGACCAGTGGACATGCACAAGGAGCTCAAGCTCTCGGACCTGATCCCGAAGCTGCCGGCGAGGAAGCCGAAGCCGGTGTCGGCGGCGGCGACGAAGCGGCGGCAGCTGCCACCCGAGCTCGTCGGCCTGAAGATCGAGGCCGGCAGCCTCACGGCCGCGCAGGTCACGAACGACGGCGGCAAGAAGCTGCTGCGCGTCGCGCAGACACCGCTTCCGGCCGGTGTCGTGGGCGGCGGCGAGGTGCGCGACCCGGCCGGGCTCGCGACCGCCCTCAACCAGTTCTTCACGACCCACGACCTGCCGCGCCGCGGCGTCCGCCTCGGGCTCGCGAACTCGCGCATCGGCGTCCGCGTGATCGACGTCTCCGGCGTCAGCGACCTGGAGCAGCTCGAGAACGCGATCGGCTTCCGCGCCCACGAGATCCTCTCGGTGCCGCTCGACGAGGCCGCGATCGACTACCACATCCTCGACACGTCGACCGGCGAGGACGGGGCGATCAGCTACCGGATCCTCCTCGTCGTCGTCTACCGCGACTCGATCGACCGCTACCTCGCCGCCACGGATGCCGCGGGCATCGACCTCGTCGGCATCGACCTCGACGCCTTCGCGCTGCTCCGCGCCCTCGGACGGGTCCGCCTCGAAGAGGACGGCGAGCCGGCAGCGGTCGCCGCCGTTGCGATCGACCACGACCTGACGACGCTCGCCATCTCCGACGGCGTCACGTGCCAGTTCACGCGCGTGCTCGAGTGGGGCACGGCCAACGTCGACCTCGCGCTCTGCCGCGCCCTCAAGGTGCCGGCCGAGCAGGCAGTCGAGGCACGGCAGCGGATCTCGCTCGAGTCGACCGACGCCGGCTACGGCGGCACCGGCCCCGGGATGGGGCTGCAGCCGGCCGACGTCGTCCGGCGCGAGCTGCAGACGCTCGAGCGCGAGCTCGTCTCCTCGATCCGCTTCTACGGCTCGCAGGAGGGCGTGCCCCCCGTCCGGAGCCTCGTCGTCTCCGGCACGCTCGTCGAGATCCCCGGTTTCACGGGCCGCCTCAGCGCCGACCTCGGCGTGCCGGTGAGCGCGGCCGACCCGTACACCCGCGTCGAGCTCGGCGGCGACGTCTTCCGCCCGGAGAGCTCGGGCGGCCTCCTCGTCGCCGTCGGCCTCGGAATCGAGGACTAGCCGAGATGAGAGCAGTCAACCTCCTTCCCGCCGACCGCACCGTCACCAGGGGCGTCTCGACCGCGGCCGCGCCGCGCAGGCCGCTGCTGATCGCCGCCGGCGCCCTCGGCGTCGTCACCATCGCCGGCCTCTCTACCGCGATCTGGTCGTCGAACTCGTCCGTGAGCGACAAGAAGAAGCAGCTCGAGGCGCTCCAGACGCAGATCTCGTCGCTGCCGGCCGCCGGCACGACCGCGATGACGTCGGCCCGGTCGCAGGCGATCACCGGGATCGTGAGCAACCGCCTCCAGTGGGATCAGTTCCTGACGACGCTCTCGAAGGTGACGCCCGAGGACGTGTGGCTCCAGAACCTCACCGTCCAGACGGCGGGCGCGGCGGCGACGCTCGCGCAGAAGCAGGCCGCCGCCGCCGCGGCGCTCGCGGCAGCGCAGGCCGCAATCGCCCCGCCCACGAAGACCACGACGAACCCGGAGCCGCCTCCGGCCCCGGTCACGACGACGGCAGTCACGCCGAACACCTTCACGGTCACGGGCTTCACGTACTCCCAGCCGTCGGTGGCGCGCCTGATGCGACGGCTCGACATCGTCCCTTGGCTGCAGGACGTGAGCCTCGTGTCGAGCTCCAAGTCGCAGATCGGCGCCGACACCGTCTTCCAGTTCACGGTCAAGGCGACCGTCACTCCGACCCCCGCCGGCAAATGAAGACCAGGGTGCTCGAGCTCTCGCCCGAGAAGTTCGCGATCGCGCTCGCGGGGCTCCTCGTCCTCCTCGGCGTCGCCGGGTGGCTGATCCTCGTCTCGCCCAACCGGACGAAGGCCCACACGCTCTCCGGCACGATCAAGTCGGAGCAGTCGACGCTCAACAAGCTGAAGACGACCCAGCCGTCGACGGCGAAGCACCCCGCGCTGAGCCACGCCGTGTCGCAGGCGCTGCTGACGTCGCGCGCCCTGCCGAACGTGACGGGGATGCCGCAGATCGTGCTGCAGCTCAGCCGGATCGCGACGCTGGAGAACGTCTCGCTCGACTCGATCACACCGCAGCCGACCGTCCAGTACTCCGGCTACGTCGCCGTGCCGATCTCGATCCAGCTCTCGGGTCAGTTCTTCGGCGTCCAGGGCTTCCTGCAGCAGCTGCTCAAGCAGGTCACGACCGGCAAGTCGGGCGTCAAGGCGACGGGGCGGCTCTACGACGTCCTCAACGTCACGATCCAGACCTCGCCCACGCCGCCGAAGGTGACCGCGACGGTGCTGATCCAGGCGTTCCAGTACTCGGCGGTCGTCCTGCCGCCTCCGGGCTCCACCACCACGACCACCGCGCCGAAGCTGGGGTGAACGCTCGCCGGCAGAAGATCTTCGTCGCCGTCGGCGCCGTCGTGCTGCTCGGGCTGCTCGGTTTCGAGGTGGTGCCGAAGCTGACGTCGGCGTCGGGCGGCTCGGGGACGAGCGAGGCGGCGCCGCCGCTCGCGGTGCCTCTCGCGAAGCCCGCAGCGCCTGTGACGGCCGCCGGGCCGTCGCTTCCCAAGGGCATCACGAGGCTCGCAGAGCGGGACGTCTTCGTGCCTCAGGTCAGCGCGGGCGGCTCCGCGCCGTCGACGACGCACGACGTGTTCCCGAGGGCGCCGGCCGTGCGGGCGAAGGGCTTCGTGGTCAAGGATCCGTTCATCGCGCAGGTCGTCGTCCCGGCCGCGCCCGTCGCCCCCGTTGCGAGCGCCTCGCCCGTGCCGTTCCCGGACCAGACGGTGCCCCTGCCGACGAAGCCGACGAGCATCGGCACCTACATCGTCGTGATCGCCGAGATCACCGGGACGAGCCACGCGAGCCAAATGGCGGCAGCGCGGGCCGTCGTGGCCGCGAAGAACGCGGGCCTCAAGGACGTCGTCGCGAACGACACGCTCGGGCCCCGGACGGGGCCGCACGCGCACTTCACCGTCTTCACCGGCCCGTTCACGACCGCTTCCGGCCTGCAGACCGAGCTGCAGCGGGCTCATCGGAACGGCTACCCGAGCGCGTTCAGCGTCAAGGTCACGAACACCCCCATCGGAGGCTTCTGATGACCACGTTCAGCTACCAGGCGATCAACGCCCAGGGTGTCGCGCTCAAGGGCGAGCTCCACGCGCAGGACATCGAGGCCGCACGCGACCTGCTGCGCCAGCGCGGCCTGCTGCCGAAGCAGCTCGTCTCGACAGGCGTGAAGCAGTCCGCGCGCGCCGGGTTCGGCAACAAGGTCGACGCGAAGTCGCTCCAGATCTTCTCGCGTCAGTTCGCGACGCTGATCGAGGCGGGCGTGAGCGTCGTCAGCTCGCTCGCGATCCTGCAGGAACAGACCGTCAACAAGAACCTCGCCAAGGTGATCGCGCAGGTGCGCCTCGACGTCGAGTCGGGGATGATCCTGTCCCGCGCGCTCGGCGAGCACCCGAACGTCTTCGGCCGCCTCTACGTAGCGATGATCGAGGCCGGCGAGACGTCGGGAACGCTCGACATCGTCCTCGACAGGCTCGCGGTGCAGATCGAGAAGGCGACGCAGATCAAGCGCCGCGTCAAGGGCGCGATGATCTACCCGATCGTCGTCCTCTGCTTCGCGTTCCTCGTGCTGACCGGGATGCTGCTCTTCCTCGTCCCGGTGTTCAGCAAGATCTTCACGCAGCTGAACGGGCAGCTCCCGATGCTCACGCAGGTCGTCGTCCACGCGTCGAACACGCTCCGCCATTACTGGTTCATCATCTTCCCGCTGATCGGCGCCTCGATCTTCGGCATCCGCCGCTGGAAGAAGACGGAGCAGGGCCGGCGCACGTGGGATCGCCTCAAGCTGCGCATCCCGATGAAGATCGGCGACGTGTGCCTGAAGATCGCGATGGCGCGCTTCTCGCGCACCCTCGCCACTCTCGTCGGCTCCGGCGTCGACGTCGTGAAAGCGCTCGAGATCACGGGCAACACGTCCGGCAACTGGGTGATCGAGCAGGCGCTCATCGAGGTACGCCAGAAGGTGCAGGAGGGCATCCCGATTGCGCAACCACTGGTCGAGAACCCTGCGTTCCCGCCGATGGTCAGCCAGATGATCAAGATCGGCGAGGAGACCGGGGAGCTCGAGAAGATGCTTTCGAAGATTGCGGACTTCTACGAGGACGAGGTCGACACCGCGATCAACGCGCTCACCTCGATCATCGAGCCGTTGATGATGATCGGCGTCGGCGCCATG
>Ga0335085_10017765_pt1 | contig 10243 bp, 11 predicted proteins | sample Lox_Sample_45_FD_206712 | JGI IMG/M metagenome (GOLD analysis project Ga0335085, IMG submission 206712) | Soil microbial communities from Loxahatchee National Wildlife Refuge, Florida, United States - Lox_Sample_4.5 | ecosystem: Environmental > Terrestrial > Soil > Wetlands | place: USA... | reverse complement strand
CAGCATGAAGGACAAGCCCGCGAGCCCGGCGGCCATCGTCGCCGCGAACCGCACGGCGAGCGTCCGCCGGAACGACCGGGTCACTCTTCCTCGCGACCCGGCAGCTGGATGCGGAAGCCGACGCCCCGAACCGTCTGCAGCATCTCGATGCCCGCCGCTTCGTGCAGCTTCCGCCGCAAGTTGCCGACGTGCACGTCCACGACGTTGCTCTCAGGGTCGAAGTGGAGATCCCAGACCTTTTCGAGCAGCTCGGTACGGCGGATCACTTCCTCCGGCCGCAACAGGAAATGCTCGAGCAGCTGGAATTCCTTCGGCGTGAGCTCGAGACGCTTGCCGCCGACCCTCACCTTGTGCTTCAGCCGGTCGAGCTCCACCGGACCGTAGTTCAAGAGCTCCGAGCGACCCGCTCCGCCCCGGCGCACCAGCGCCCGGACACGGGCGAGCAGTTCGTCGAACTTGAACGGCTTCGTCAGGTAGTCGTCCGCCCCGGCGTCCAGGCCGCGCACCACGTCCTCCGTTGCGTCCCGGGCGGTGAGCATGAGGATGGGGGTCTTCCGGCCTTCCCGCCGCAACTCCGTGGCGACCTGGAGGCCGGTCTTCTTGGGCAGCATCACGTCGAGCACGAGCGCGTCGTAGTCGTACACGTGAGCCAGCATCGTCGCCTGATCGCCATCGGGCGCGACATCCACGGCATAGCCTTCCTCGCGGAGTCCCTGCTCGATGAAGCCGGCGACTTTGCGATCGTCTTCCACCACGAGAATTTTCATGGAGCGCAGCCTAAGGGTGCCGCGTTGAATCGATTCGAAAGGAACGCTGAAGAAAGCTTCATGTCGCCCCGGGCGCGGGGAGCGTCAGGACGAAGACCGCGCCCTCACCCCAGCGGCTCTCCACCGTCAGCTGTCCACCGAGCACTTCGGCCAGGCGGCGGGAAACGGGGAGGCCGAGCCCGGTCCCGATGCCCGAATTGGGGTCGAACCGCTCGAACGGCTCGAAGATTCTGCCCTGGAGCTCGGTGGGCACCCCCGGGCCGCGGTCGACCACCCGGAACGTCACGCACTCATTCCCGGCCGCAACCTCGACGCGGACGGGCGCGCCCTCCGGGCTGTGGCGGACGGCGTTGCTCAAGAGATTGACCAGGATCTGCTCGAGCCGCACCGGGTCGGTGCGAATCGTGCGGACCCCGTTTGCAAAGCGCTCCTCGAGTACGAGCCCCTTGGCCTCCGCGGCCGGGCGCACGGTCGCGATCGCCCGGCCGACCTCGGCATGGATGTCCAGATCGCGCAGCACCGGACGCACCTTCCCCGCGTCGAGGCGTGTCAGGTCGAGGAAGTTGTTGAGGAGCGTGATGGTGCGCTCCGCCCCTTCGTGCACCTCGCGCGCTGCCCGCCCCATGGAATCGGCGTCGCCCTTGCCGCGCACCAGGCGCTCCGCCCACCCGTACACGCCCGTCAGGGCGTTACGCAGCTCGTGGTTCATCATCGCGAAGAAGAGATCGCGCTGGCGGTGCATCTCCTGCACCCGACCCAGCAGCTCCTGGCTCTGCTCATGGAGCCGCGCGTTCTCGATCGCCGCGGCGGCGCTGGCAGCGAGGAGCACGGCGATGGCCTCGTCTTCGTCATCGAACTCCTCCCCTCCCACCTTGTCGGTCAGGTACAGGTTGCCGAACACCTTCCCGCGGCCCGCGACGGGCACGCCAAGGAACGAGTTCATCGGCGGGTGGTGGGGCGGGAAGCCGAAGCGCTGCGGATGGCTATTGATGTCGGCCGTGCGGATGGGATGGGGATCGCGGATCAGCAAACCCAGGAGACCCCGGCCGGTCGGGAGCGCGCCGATGCGCTCGCGCGCTTCCGGCGAGAGGCCCGACGTGACGAACCGGCTCAGGTGCGAGCCGTCCTCGTCGAGGACGCCCAGGGCGGCGTAGCGCGCGCCCACCACATCGCGGGCGGAGTCCACGAGGCGCTGCAGGACCGCGTCGAGCGCGTGCTCGGAAAAAATCGCCACGCCGGCCCCGAGCAAGCGCTCGAAACGCCTGCGCACGCGTGCGGTTTCACCCGGATGCCCCCGCTCGCCGGTCTGCTCGACGGCGGCCTTGTCGTGCTTGACCAACCGACCCACCCCCAGACGCTGCCGCCTGGGAAGATACACCGCGCACGGCACGCGCCGGGGAGGGGCTACACCTTGGTCCGGGCGACGGCCCCCACGATATCGCTTTGGGACACCACGCCCACCAGGGTTCCCTCGTTCTCGACGAACAGTCGCTGGGCATCGAGGTACAGCATCTCCAAGGCGGCTTGTTTGACGTCCAAGTCCGGGGTGACGGTCGGCGGCCACGGCGCCATGACCTCGAGTACCGTGGTGAGCTCGAACAGCGTGTCGCGCGCATGCGCGTTGTTGAGCGTGCTCTCGGCCTTCAGTATGTCGCGGGTCGAGACCACCCCGACCGCCCTCCCGAACCGGTCCACCACGGGCATCGCGGAGACTTTTGCCTCGGTCAGGGCGTCGACGGCATCTGCGACGGTGGCGTCCACGCTGATGGTCTTGAGCTCGGTGTGCATCAGTTCGGCGACTCTCATGGAATGGCTCCTTTCCTCCCGGTTGCGCCGTTCAATGTCGCCGGGCGGGCGTGAAATGCTCGCCAACCCGCTCTGAAGGCCTCCTCAGGCCCTGAACGGGACCTTCGTCCTCGCTTCATGCCGCTCTTAAGCACCCCGCGCCACTCTACACATGCGAAATGGAAGGGGCTGTAACAGGCAAGGGAGGAGGGTGGATCCAATGAGACACGGCAACCGCTCGGCTCTGATCGTGCTTGCGGCCCTGTTCGTGGCTGCGCCCCTCGCAGCACAGGGGAAGGCACAGACGGATCACTCGCTACTCGTCGGTGTGTACGGCGGAGGTTACAAGCCTTTCATGGACTTGGCCGGCCAGACCGCCTACTTCACGGCCAGCCACAGCTGGGGCGCGACACTGGGCTACGAGATCAACCAGCACTGGGCGGTGCACGGTGACTTCACCTACACCCGCAGTGAAGCGCAGGGGAATGCGACGTTCGCCGGGATGCCGTTCGACCGCTACTTCTACGGCGCCCACGCCGAGCTTGCCTATGCGGTCGGCGACTGGACCCCGTACCTGTTCTTCGGCGGCGGCGCGGTCACGATCAGCGAGGTTGGCAGCGACGCGACGCTCACGTCGTTCACGCGGCCCGCTGCGATGTTCGGCGCGGGCACCTTCTGTCAGCTGCGGGGCAGCAACTTCGGCCTGTTCGCCGAGGTGAAGAACCTGGTCTACAACTGGAACGAGGGCGGGCCCAACCCCGCACAGTGGTGGATCCCGACCACCGGCGGCCAGACGTACCAGATCCAGGGAGACATGGGCCAGTTCAACACCATGCAGTGGGACTTCACGTACACCCTCGGGCTGTCCTATCGGATCCCGCTCGGTGCACGGCATGCGCACACACAGGGCGAGGAGTAGGCACGTGACGGAGGGAGGCTCTATGTCCTGGAAGCCGATCGTAGTCGGAGTCGATGCATCGCCGGAAGGGGCGTGGGCTGCCACGACCGGAGCCGCCCTCGCGAAAGCCGCGGGCACGACGTGCCACCTCGTGCACGCGACGCGCGACGTGGTGTCGGCGGTGGCGCTCGCGGAGCTGCCGGAACGGGCCGAGCAGTTCACCGCGGCGCAGGCCGCGCAGGCCCGCGAGCAAGTGGAACGCCGGCTGTGGGGCGTCGTACCGCCCGAGCTGGTGAAGAACCTGTCGATCCGCGTGGGGCGGCCCGCGATGGCGCTCAAGGAAGCCGCCCGCCAGCTCGACGCCGGACTGATCGTGCTGGGCGGGAAGCACCACTCGCTGCTGGGCCGCTGGTTCGCCGGGAGCACCGGCGTCGACGTGGCGCGGACGACGGAGGTGCCGGTGCTCGTGACGGTCAGTGCGCGGACGCCGATCCGCCGCATCCTGGCCCCGGTGGACGTCTCCGGCGCGGCGCAGCCCACCATCGCGGCCGCAGAGCGCTTTGCCCAGCTGCTCGGCGCGGAGCTGCGGGTGATGAGCGTGCTCGAGCCACTCCCCGTGTTGCCGGACGCACCGACTTATCCGACGACCGAGTTCTACAACATGCTGGAGGAGCAGGTCAGCAAGCAGGTCTGGCCCCTGGTCAAGATGGCCAGCGCCGAGAAGGTGATTCGCACCGGCGTGCCTGGAGAGGTGATCGCCGAGGAGGCCGCCCAGTGGGCTGCCGACCTCGTGGTGGTCGGCTCCCATGGCAAGGGCTGGCTTGACCGGCTGCTGATCGGGAGCGTCACCGAACGCCTGCTCGACCAGCTGCCCACATCGCTGCTCGTGCTGCCGGCGTTCGCGCACGTGAAGGCGCACGAGGCCGTGCCTGCAGGGGTGCCGAACCAGTATCCGAGCTTTGCTTGAGACGTGATTCGAGGGCGGGCGACGCGCGAGGCGCACGCGGCCCGCCCGGGCTCAGTGGGGTGTGACCGAGCGGAACGACACCGCGATGGAGAATGCGATCAGGGCGATGATGATCCACTCGAGCAGCTCCATGCGGCGTGCCGCTACCCGGTCGGCCATCTTCCCGTAAATGCTGTCGATCGCCTGCAGCTTGCGGGTGATGCCCGCGTCCCATTCCGCCAGCCGGAACCGCCGCGACACCAGGCCGTAGATCCGCGCGAGATACTGCTCCCCCACGAGCTTGAGTGCGTTGGTCACGCGCTCGAACAACAGCGCGCCGTCCATGTGCAGCTCGGCGAGCTGCTGCAGATCGGGCCGGTAGCGGCGCCTCAACGTCCAGCGCCGCCCGGTCAGCATCTCGTAGGACCGGTCGAGGGCGTCGTCGAGCTGCTGGTCGAGATAGCGCATTTCGAGCAGCTGCGTGTTGGCGAATTCGATCACGGCGCGGACGTCGTCCCCCTCGGGATCGAACAGCACCGTGGCGTCGGTGTCCACGAACGCGGCGTCGCTCGGCCCGAACGAGAGGCGTGATGCCGTAGCGTCGGTCACCTCCTGTTGCGACAGCGGATGCGGCTCCGCCCGGAGGATCTGCGCGACGGTCGCGGCGTGCTCGGCGACCAGAGCGGCCGCGTCGCAGGGCGTGGCGAACGCCTCGATGTGGAAGATGGCGTAATCCTCGACGAAGCTGGCGATACGGGGTCGCACGGCGACCGCGCCCAGCGTGGCCATGAGGCGCTCCACGTGGCGGCGGGAGTCTTCCAGCAAGCGTGCATTGCCCCACAGCTCGTAGGAGAGGGCGGGCAGCGCGGACAGCGCGCCGTCGATCGGGATCGCGTAGCTGACGGAAACGGCGCCAAAGTCGTACAGCACCAGCTCCACGCTGGGTAGGGTGCGGTGACCGCCCACCTCGTGGACCGGCGCGTCCAGCGTCACGCGCACGGGAGCGGGGCGGTACTCGAAGTACGCAGGGGCGCGCCGCTTGTGCTTCACGGTCTGGCGCGCCGTGACCGGCACCATGCGGCGCTCGGCCGCATCAAGATCGATCGACTGCGCCACCTCGTACGCGAACAAGGGGTAGCACGTCCCCTTCGCGATCACGGCGTCCGATGCCATGTCCGGGATGATGACGCGTCCGCGCGGAACGGTCAATCGCACTACCTGAGGCTTTCTTCAAGCCCGTCTCACCGAGCCTGCACAACCTGCCGAGTAGGCTCGCTTTGAGACATCCATGTGGACCAAGACAGAGAGGTTCGCGCTGTGGAGCGCGCTGAGCGTACTCGGCGGCATGGGCGTAGGGGGCGCCGGAGCGGTGCAGAGCGCGGTCCGGCACGCGACCGCGCCGGCGGGGCGGGGGTCGGAGCCGGGGGGGACGCAGGACTCGACCCGGGTGGCGCTCGAGGCGACGCGCGGCGAGCTCGCCGTGGTGCGGCTGCAATTCGAGCGCGCCGACGCGATCATCGGCTATTCGATGCAGTACAGCATCACCGCGGACCTGGCAGCGGCGATTTACGATGTCGCGCTGTCGGAGGGTGTGGAGCCCGCGCTCGCGTTCAGCCTCGTGAAGACCGAGTCCAACTTCAACGCCGCAGCGAGCAGCCCGGCAGGCGCGGTCGGCTACACGCAAATCCTCCTCTCGACGGCGCGGCTGTACGAGCCGGGGCTCACGAAGCGCCAGCTGTTCAGCCGCACGACCAATCTGCGCCTCGGGTTCCGCTATCTCCGGGACCTGCTGGAGCGCTTCGAGGGAGGCTCGGACCGCCAGCTCGAGCTTGCACTGCTGGCGTACAATCGCGGGCCCGCCAAAGTGCAGGCGCTCCTCGATGCAGGACGGAACCCCCAGAACGGGTACTCCACGACCGTGATGAAGAGCTATCGAAGGAAGAGCTGACGGCCCGAGGCCCTACACGATGAGAACCCGACCGCTGGCCTACTTGGTGAGCTGATTGCGCTTGCGGCACCTCAGGACGCGAGCACCAAAAGCTCGCGTCCCGGGCGCCGCGGCGTCTGTCCTTCTCGACTCTCTCAGGAGTGAACGTGCGGCTCCTGCGCCTCGAGCAGCCGACCGATCGGCGCCACTTCCTCGGTGAGCATGCCGACCACGTCGTCGAGGCTCAGGATCCCGACCAACTCGCCCCGCTTGCCTGTGACGATCAGCCGACGCGCGCCGGCCTCCGCCATCCGCAGGATGGCATCTTCGATGGGCATCTCCTCATCGATTGCCCGCACCGGCGTTGTCATGATCGCGGAGACGAGCGTGCAAGTGGGATCGAGCCCTCCCGCCACGCAGCGGATCGCGATGTCCCGATCCGTCACGATGCCGATCGCCTCCTCGCTGCCGTTGCTCTTGACCACTACCAGCGTCCCCACATCGTTCTCCGCCATGCGGCTCGCGGCAACCCGCACCAGCTCGTCCGGCAAGGCGGTTACGACCACGCGACTGCAAATCCGACCCGCCGACATAGACCCTCCTCTGCTAGAGAATACGCTGCCGGCCGAGCGGCTTCCTCGGCCTCGCCCGCATCCTAGCACCCCGCGACTCCAAGGAGAGTGAAGGTCGAGTGAGGATACCTTCCTGGCCCGTTCACGCTCCCATTAACCGGTTCTTCAGAGTTTTGGCTGTGGCGCGAATCGGCGCTCGGTGAAGCTGCATCGTCACACCTGAGACTTCGGGAGGTACCATGACAACGTCCACTGCCCACTCGAATGTCGGTCATGCGGATGCCATCGCCCGCCGCACCCTGGGGTCGTTCGTGATCCTGGGGGGCTTGGCGTCGCTGGAAGGATTTTTCTTCGCGATGCCGTTCCTGACCTGGCTCATTCTCTGCTTCATGTTCGCCACGGGCCTGTTCTTCCTCCTCGCGGGAACGCGGGGCGGCACGGGTATCATCGGCTTTTTCATGATGGCTCTAGCCGGACTCGATGCCTGGCTCGCCTTGAAGCACCAGGGCCAGCTGGCGCTGCTGATCGGGCTGGTCGTCGGGGCGGACGCATTCATCACGGCGCAGCGGGGATGGAGCCCGCTGAACGCGTTGTTCCACAAGGACACGCACGATGGCGATTCGGAGTGGACGCTGCCCACCGCCGGCGCACACTGAGGGCCGCGTGCGTCTGACCGCGGCGCGCCGGAAACACCTCGAGCACAGGCTGCTCGAGGAGCGCGAGCGCGTGACACGCGCGCTCGCGCGGTATACCCAGGAAACCCGGGCTGGCGTCCGGGAGGAGTCAGGCGACATTTCCGCGTCGCGGGTCCACATGGCGGACGTCGGCACGGAGACCGCCGACCAGGAGTTCGATGCGGCCAATGCCGCCCGCCAGACGAGCCAGCTTGCCGAGATCGACGCCGCGTTGGCGCGGCTGTATCAGCGCGCGGAGGACTATGGGCGGTGCGAGCGTGACGGCGAGCCGATTCCCTTCGAGCGCCTGGACGTGCTGCCCTGGGCTCGACGCTGCCGCGCGCATAGCTCGTAAACCGCTAGAAGGCCCCGATGGGAGAGTGGCGGCATGACACCCATCGGGGCCTTCACGTCGGGGTCGGTGACGCTCGACAACGCGGCGCTGCTCACCGACCTGTACGAGCTCACGATGGCGGCGTCGTATTTCCGCGAGCGGATGGACGGCGCCGCCACGTTCAGTCTATTCGTTCGCCACCTTCCGCCGGAGCGCTCGTTTCTCGTCGCAGCCGGCCTGGATGACGCGCTCGCCTTCCTCGAGCAATTCCGCTTCTCCGACGCATCCCTCACCTACCTGCGCAGCCTCGATCGCTTCGATCCCGGGTTCCTCGAGTCATTGCGGCGCTTGCGATTCAGCGGTGAGGTCCGTGCCGTCCCCGAAGGGACCGTGCTCTTCGCCGACGAGCCCCTGCTCGAAGTCACAGCTCCCATCATCGAGGCCCAACTCGTCGAAACCGCCGTGCTGAATCTCTGCCACTTCCCAACCGTGGTGGCGAGCAAAGCCGCGCGGGCGGTGATCGCCGCGCGCGGGCGCCCGGTCGTCGAATTCGGGCTGCGGCGGGCGCCCGGAGTCGACGGTGGCATGAAAGCGGCACGCTCGAGCTTCATCGCGGGCGCAGCGACGACGAGTAATGCGCTCGCCGGTCTCGCCTACGGCATGGCCCCTACGGGGACGATGGCGCACTCCTACGTGTCGGCCTTCACGCACGAAATCGACGCGTTTCGCGCCTTCGCACGAGCCTTTCCGCAAGGCACCACGCTCCTCATCGATACCTACGATACCGTCGCCGGGGCCCATAAGGCGGTCACCGTCGCCAAAGAGATGGAGGCCCGCGGACATCGCCTGGCAGCGGTGCGTCTCGACTCGGGGGACATCGTCGCTCTCAGCAACGCCGTACGCGCCATCCTCGACGCCGCGGCGCTCCCGTACGTGCAGATCTTCGTCAGCGGCAATCTCGACGAGACTCGGATCGCACATCTGCTCGAGCGGGGCGCCCCGATCGACGCGTTCGGCGTCGGGACAAGAATGGACGTCTCCGCCGATGCTCCGTACCTCGACATGGCCTACAAGCTCGTGAAGTACGCTGGCCGCGACGTGCTCAAGACGAGCGAAGGGAAGAAGACCTGGACCGGCGAGAAGCAGGTGTGGCGGACGCGCGGCGCCGACGGGCGGCTCGAGCACGACGTGATCGGGCTGCGCGACGAGCCGGATCCGGCGGGGGCAGATGGCCTCCTCGCGCACGTCATGCGGGGCAGCCGGCGGACCAGCCCGGCCCCCACTCTGTCCTCTATCCGTGAGCATTGTGCGACGCAGCTCGCTGCCCTCCCCGACGACTTGCGCCGCCTGGATGGCACGACAACCTACCCGGTGCGTTACAGCAAAGCCCTCACGGATCTCCAGCGATCGGTCGAGGCAGCTGCGGGCTAGTGCACCGACGCCGCCAGGTGAACGGCGGGCGCGTCGGCCGTGACCGTGGTGCCGAGCTCGGCGCAATGCCTGCGGAACCGGTCGAGGAACCAGGCGCGGTCGGGATCGCGCGCCAGATTCGCCTGCATATCGCTGATGCGCACTGGCACCACGTCCACGGTTTCGACCAGCGGGGGACGCACGCGCACGATGAATACGGCTGACAGGTCGTTTCGGAGCTCGGGATCGACCGCGTAGTCGTCCACCAGGTCACCCGTGTCATAGAGGATGAGGCGACCGTTGCGGAACTCGGCGCCCTGCACGACGTGAGCGCTGTGGCCCCAGAAGATGTCGGCTCCTGCGTCGATCACCGCGTGCGCGAAGTCGCGAAACGCACGGGTCGGCCGATCGCGCATGTTCGGGCCCCAGTGGATCGAGAACACCACGAGGTCGGCCCGCTCGCGCGCGATCGCCAGCGCGAGCGCGATTTCCCGCAAATACTCGGGCTCGAGCGAGACCGGGGCGTAGTTGATCCCCGCCGAGGCCGGCGTCGCCGCCCACTCCGCCGGGTAGTCGGCCCAGGCCACGACACTCACCCGGGTCCCCCGCACGGCGAGCAGCGCGGGCTCGCGGGCGCTCCAGCGATCGACGCCGGCGCCGGCGTGGGCAATGCCCGCCGAATCGAGCGTGGTCAGCGTGTCGCGCAAGCCCTCCGAGCCGAAATCGCCGATGTGGTTGTTTGCGACCGACACGACGTCGACACGACCGGCCTTGAGCGTGGCGACCGTGCCGGGATCGGCCCGGAAGTAGAACGGCTTGTATGCGCCGTCTGTCCATCGCTCGGTGGATCTCGTCAGCGCGCATTCCAGGTTCACCGCAAAGAGGTCGGCCGGCTGAAGTACCGGCAGCAAGTCGCCCCAAGGGCGGGCG
>Ga0335085_10017764_pt1 | contig 10244 bp, 4 predicted proteins | sample Lox_Sample_45_FD_206712 | JGI IMG/M metagenome (GOLD analysis project Ga0335085, IMG submission 206712) | Soil microbial communities from Loxahatchee National Wildlife Refuge, Florida, United States - Lox_Sample_4.5 | ecosystem: Environmental > Terrestrial > Soil > Wetlands | place: USA: Florida... | reverse complement strand
CCTGGGTGCCCACGCACGAGAATCGCGGCACGTTCATCTTCAGCGCCGACAGCATCGTGGGGGCGAACGCGATCGGCGAGCACACGTTCGTCGTCGAGGCGTTCGACGATCGCGGGCTCGTCTCCGCGCCCGTCTGGACATCGTTCACCTCGAGCACGATCGCGCCGACCGTGCACCTGACCTTTCCGATCCCGAGCGTTCTGCTCGAACGCAAGGTCCCGCCCACGGCGCGCTTCCGCTGGGCCGGCAACGACCCCGACGGCCTTGGATCGCGCGAGCCGTCGCACTACAGGTACAGCGTCTTCACCGAGAGCAGCTATCCATCGGTGTCCGCCATCCTCGCAGACCCCAGCATCATCCCGCGAACGTTCGCACCCCGATTCGACGGTTGGGCCACGGCGCCGGCAGGCACGGACAGCGTCGATCTTCACAACCTGCTGTCGGGCCAGGACTACGTCTTCGTCATCGTCGCCGTCGACACGGTCGGCGCCTACTCACCCGTCTTTCGCCTCGACACCAACGTGCTTCAGTTCGGGGTCACGACCGCCGCGTCGGGGCTCGGGCCGCGATTCACCGTCTACGGCACGGACTTCAACTACACCTACCCGCAGTCGGGGATCCTCACCGACCCCGCGCGCGCGTACACCGCCGACTTCGACTACCGCATCCCGGTCCAGGTGCTGTGGTATGCGACCCCGACGCAGGGCGCGTACCTGGACGGATATCGCTGGGCCGTCGACATCGATCGCTTCGACGACGAGACACCGCGCACGAACGAGAGCACCGACATCAATCACTGGAGCCAGTGGTCGAACACGACCTCGGCGACGCTTCCATCGTGGCAGCCGCCCGCGGGCTCGAACACGGTCCAGCACGAGCTGTATCTCGAGGCGAGGGACGACATGGGCCTCATGGGCCTCGTGATCGTAAACGTGCTGGTCACCAAGCCGACCTTCACGCACCCGCTGCTGGTCGTCAACGACACGTGGATGACGCCGGACTACCCGCTGAGGAACGACACCTGCATGATGCCGCCCACGGGCTACTGGCCGACGGCGGCGGAGCTCGACACGTTCCTCTATGCGGTCGGCAACGTGCCGTGGAAGTGCTATCCGTCGGGCACGACGTCACCTCCCGGTCTGTTCGCGGGCTACGGGTACGACACGCTCGGCGCGCACTTCCTGAAGGCCGGTCAGCTCACGCTGCCGCTCCTCAACCGCTATCGCAACGTCATCTGGATGACGGACGAGAACAGCGCGCTCGGCTACACCGCCGCCTACAACAGCTCCAATCACCCGATGCCCTACATCCGGACGCTGGCGCAGCCCGGCGTCCAGAATCCGCTGGTCGAGTACGCGCAGCAGGGCGGTCGACTGTGGATCTCGGGTGGCGGCTTCGCGCTCGCCTCGCTGATCTACTACAACCGCATCGGTTCGCCGAACAACATCTACTCGAACGTCTTCGGCGAACTGGTTCCGGGACGCATCATGTATGACGTTCCGCACTGGCAGAGCGAGATCACCATCAACTCGACGACGAGTTTCCGGGTTTCGCCCCGCGCCGTGGGCGGCTGGCCGGGCGCGCCGGACTACACACAGCTGCCACCGCTGCTGGAGGCCAAGACGGCGGCGAGCGATCCGGTTCCGCCGCAGCGGACGAGCGGCACGTTCTATTCCACGACCACGTACGCGGAGTACCTCTCGCAGCCGAACGTCATCCTCGGACCCGCGAGCGCGTCCCGGCCCGACAGCCTCGTCTCGACGCTCGACACGCTCTACACGACGAACGGCGGCCCGGCGCTGTACGGGCATCCGACCATGACGCTCTATCACGGGAGCGACACGGGTACGATCATCTTCTCGGGTTTCCCGCTCTGGTACCTGCAGCGGTCCGAGGCGATCGCGCTCGTCGACTGGGTGCTGCAGGACGCCTGGGGCATGTCGCGCCAGCCCGTGCCGCGCTGAACCGCGGCGCGGCCGTCGCTCAGCGGATCAGCACGAACTTGCCGACGTCGTGCGTCGTCGGCCCGTCGACGGTGAAGAGGAAGATGCCCGACTCGACGTCCTGGCCGTTGCGCGTGATGAGGTTCCACGGCGCTTGGCCGTCGCCGCCGCTGCCGTCGTGCTCGATGCGGGCGACGAGGTCGCCTGCCACGGTGTAGATGCGGATCGTCACGCGCTCGCGCGGCAGGCCGAAGAAGTCGACGTGCTTCGTGAACACGTCGCCGGGCACGGCCGGCCGCTCCCACGGCGCGTTCGCGCGGTAGGGATTCGGCACGACCCAGACGTGCGGCTTGCCGCTCGTCGCGGAGTCGCGCGGCGTGACGTTCTGCCGGAAGTCCGGAATGAACGGGCTCTCCTCCTCGGTCACGAGATCGGGCAGCGTGTCGAGCGGCGCGTGCGCGCGTACGAACGACGTCACGACGTAGTTGTAGGTGAAGCCGTCCAGGAGGTTGCGGTCCACGACCCGGTATCGTCCGACCGGGTGCTTGGCGACGTGGTTGATCTGTCCGTCGGAGGGAAGCGACGTATCGGTGATGGAGGCGAGCGGCACGCCACCCAGCGTGCTGTCGACGCGGTAGACCGCGAGCCTCGCCCAACGGTCCGGCGCAGGCAGGAGCGACTCGCGCGTCCAGTCCGAGAGCCGGTAGAGCTTGTAACCGGCGAAGCTCTCGCTCGAGCTGCCGGCGTAGCCCGCCGCCAGCGCGGCCTCGGGCGCGTCGTCCCACTCGATCGTCACCTGCCCGTCCCCAGGGGTCACGCGCACCGTGGGTGGCGAGAGCAGCGACGGCAGCAACGACCAGTGATGCCAGGTGTCGATGCCGTGGTTGCCGGTGCAGATGTCGCAGTCGAGGTTCGTCCACACGCACGAGCCGTGCTGATAGTTGACCGGCGGGCGGCCGTCGGGCGGGAACGCACCCAGCAGCGGGTGCAGGTCGGGGTCGAGCCGCCCGAACTGCTCCGTGCAGTCGGCGTCGTAGCTGAACGAGACGCCGGCCGGAGGATCGAGGCAGATCTCGTGGCCGTTGACGCCGGTGTCACCCACGGAGAACGTCTTGCCGCGAGCGTCCGGCAGGAGGTTGTAGCCCGTCCCGCGCTGGAGCAGCCGGGCCTCGATCGCTCGCTGCGGAATGCTGTCGAGCGTGGGCGAGGCGAGCAGGGCGACGCTGAACTCCACGCTCTGCCCGGGCGCGAGCGTCGGGAACGGCCCGCACGAGAGCAGCACCGCGTAGTCGTGCACCTGGTCCTCGGGCGCTTGAGGCCAGTTTCCGTTGAGCGCATCCCAGCGGTCCGCGTCGACCACCGGGGGCCCGCCCTGGTGCGGCGGCAGGTCCTGCGCGAAGACGTACGCCTGGAACGTCGAGTCCTTGGAGGGCGCGCGCGCCTGCGCCCGGGCCGCGGTGACGCCCGGGAGCGCGTCGAACCGCAGCGCCGCCAGAGGATCCGTGGTGTGCGAGAGCCCGACCACGGCGCCGCACGGGAGCCCCAGGGTGGGATTGGAGTCGTACACCGTCACCGCTTCGCCCTGCATGGTGTCCCAGCAGAGCTTCCAGAAGCCGTTCAAGGTGTCGTTCGGGAGCGGCTGCATCATCAGATAGGGCACGCGCGCGACGCGGTCGTGCTCCTGCCCGCCGGGCGTGTTGCGGTCGCGCGAGTCGAGATCGGCGTAGAACCCGAGCCGAAGGTCCTGGAGCGTCGCGTTGCCCTTGTTCGTGACGACGAAGCGCAGCCCGGCGATGTCCGTCTGGCCGGGCTGGCTCCAGGCGTACGACTCCTGGTGCACGGCGAGTCCGAGCGGCACGTGCGGCTCGCCGTTCGGGTAGACGTAGTCGATCGAGGCCGGCTGGTCGTCGGTGTACTCGGCCGTCATCATCTGCTGCGAGGGCAGGTCGAAGTCCTCGTCGATGAGCCCGTCGCCGTCGTCGTCCTTGCCGTTGAGCGGGTCCTCGTCGACCTTGCCGTCGTGGTCGTCGTCGAAGTTCCAGCGCCCGCGCGGATCGCCGGCGTTCGCGACCCGCACGGTGTCGCCCGGATCGAGCGTCGGACGCCACTCCATCATCGGCCCGCCGGAGACGCGATGCGTTCCGTCGGGCAGCGCCGCGCCGACCCAGAGCTCGGCGTGACCGAGCAGCTCGTGGCCCGAGCCCTGCGGGTACTCGAACGAGGGATCGAACGAGCGCCCCACGTCGAACCACGGATTGCCGACGACGCCGACGTTCGAGATGCGCAGCGCGAAGTGGCCTGCGCGCAGCACGTGGCCCTGGTCCTCGATGTCGAGCACGGCCCCGGCCGGGCGGGGGTACGCGAGCACGAGCACGGCGAGCAGCGCCCACGCGCCGCGCGTAGTCCATCCCGTTGGCCTACGGATCGTCCGTCCCCCCTGGGGCTGCGGCGGGCGATGCTGCGCGCTTGCGCGGCGCCCCGGGCCCGTCCCCCCGGCTCCTGGATCCAAGGCCCTTCGCGACACCTGGCCGACGAGCGTAGCGGCTCGCAGGAGCGGCCCACAAGGAGCAAACGGGGTCCGCGCGATCCCAGGTGCGGCGCGCGAGGCGGGCACGATAGAATCGGGCGGGGTCCACCGGGTCCTCGAGGGGGGAACGAGTGTCGATATCCACCGTTCGCGCGGGTCGCGTCGCCGCGGCCGGCGCGATCGTGACGGCGGTCCTGCTGTCCGGCGCGTGCGCGCGCGCGCTCAAGACGACGTTGCAGCAGGACCAGCGCCCGATCGTCACCCTCTCGCAGTATCCCGCGAACGCGAGCAGCAACTCGTCGTACGCCTACGAGCTGAGCTGGATCGGGGCGGACCCGGACGGCCGGGTGGTGGCCTACCGCTACGTCGTCGATCCGCCGGCGAAGGCCGGCTCGGACACGGCGTGGATCGCGACGCAGGACAACCGCAAGACCTTCGTCTTCCGCGCCGACAGCGCGGTCGCGCCCGACGCGCAGACCTACCACACGTTCGTGGTGGAGGCGATCGACGACCAGGGGCTCACGTCGCTGCCGGCCTACGTCTCGTTCACCTCGCGAACGATCGCGCCGACCGTGCGAATCACCTCGCCGGTGCCGAGCGCGCTGCTCGAGCGCAAGGTCGCGCCGTCGGTGCGCATCCGCTGGACCGGAAACGATCCGGATGGCCTCGGCTCACGCCTTCCCGTGCGCTACGCGTACAAGCTCTTCAATGCCACGACGACGCCCACCAATTCCGACCTCCTCGGAGATCCCAGCCTCATCAACACGCTGTTCGCGCCGAACTTCACGGGCTGGTCGACGACACCAGGCACGATCGACAGCGTCGATCTCCACGATCTCGGCGCGCAGCAGAGCTACGTGTTCGTCGTCGTCGCGATCGACACCGCCGGCGCGTACACGCCCACCTTCACGCTCGACACGAACATGCTCCAGTTCGGCGTGAACGCGTCAGTCTCGAACGTCGGCCCGCGCATCACCGTCTTCAACAGCAACTTCACCTACCAGTTTCCGCAGTCCGGGCTGCTGACCTCGCCCGGCTCGGCGTACACCGCCGATTTCAGCTCCTTGCTCCCGATCCAGATTCAGTGGTCGGCCACGCCGTCTCCCGGCTCATTCCTCACCGGCTTTCGCTGGGCGGTCGACATCGCGTCGATCGACGACAACACGCCGCGCAGCAACGAGAGCGCCGACATCGCGCACTGGAGCCAGTGGTCGAGCACGACGGCCGCGACGCTGCCGGCATGGCAGCCCCCCGCCGGCGCGCACACCGTGCAGCACACGTTCTACCTCGAGGCCGAGGACGATCTTGGCCTCCTGAGCCTCGTCATGGTCAACGTCGTCGTCGTGCAGCCGAGCTTCGAGCGCTCGATCCTGCTGGTCGACGACACGTGGATGACGCCCGACTACCGGCTGACGAACAGCTGCGCCGATCCACCCGGGCGCTACTGGCCGTCGGCCGCCGAGCTCGACACGTTCCTGGTCGCGGCGGGCGGCGTGCCGTGGCGCTGCTACCCGGGGAACGTCAACTCCACGCCCGGGCTGTTCGCAGGCTACGACGTCGACACGCTCGGCTCGCACTTCCAGACCCTCTCGAGCGTCTCGCTCCAGCTGCTCGACCGCTACAAGGTCGTGATGTGGATGACCGACGGCAGCAGCGCACTCAGCGGCTCGACGCCGTTCAATACGCTGTCCTCGCCCATGCCGTTGATCCGCGCGCTCGTCCAGCCCGGCATCTCGAATCCGCTCCTGCTCTACTCCCAGCAGGGGGGCAGGCTGTGGATCTCGGGCGGCGGTTTCGCCTACGCCTCGCTGCGGGACTACAAGGCCGCGCACCAGGTCGCGCTCAACAACATCTTCTCGAACTCGGCGGGGGAGCTCGTCGCCGGGCGGTTCATGTACGACTTCCCGCACTGGCAGAGCGAACTCACGCTCGGCACGAGCACGGGCTTCACGCGCTCGCCGCGCGCCGTGGGCGGCTGGGCGGGCGCGCCCGACTACACCCAGTTGCCGGCGGCGCTGCTCGCCAAGACGACCGCGACGGATCCCGTGCCGCCGCAGCGCACCGCGAGCACGTTCTACGCGACGACGTGCACGACCGAGTTCCTCTCCAAGCCGAACACCATCCTCGAGCCGCGCGACGGCGTGCCCGGCGACTCGGCCGCCACGATGCTCGACACGCTCTACCAGACGAACGGCGGACCGGCGGGGATCGGCAAGCCCGCGATGACGCTCTACCACGGGCATGCGAACGGCATGGTGATCTACTCGGGCTTTCCGATCTGGTACTTCCAGCGCGCCCAGGCCATCGCGCTCGTCGACTGGGTGCTGCAGAACGCCTGCGGGATGACGCGCCGGCCCGTTCCGCGCTGACCGGCGTTCAGCGGCGCGCGCCCGGCGGCGAGGCCGTCGCGCCCTCGAGGACGCGCTCGCGGCCCATCGCGGCCAGGAGCGCGCGCAGGATCTGCCCGGGCGAAGGCGGACAGCCGGGAACGAGCACGTCGGCGGGCCGCACGGCGCCGCCGCCCCGCCGGACCGCGGGCGAGCCCGCGCAGAAGCCGCCGTCGCACGCGCAATCGCCGACCGCGACGAGCAGTCCCGGCTGCGGCATCGCCTGCTCCGCCGCGCGCAGCGCCGCCTCGAGCGCGATCGTGACCGGGCCCGTGACGAGCAGCGCATCGGCCTGGCGCGGGGACGGAACGAATCCGACGCCGAAGCGCTGCACGTCGTGAAACGGTCCCAGCAACGCGCGCAGCTCGGATTCGCAGCCGTTGCACGAGCCCGCGTCGACGTGCGCGAGCCGCAGGACGCCGCGCGGCCGCCGCCGCAGCTCGGCGCGCAGCGCCTCGCCGAGCAGCTCGATCTCGCCGGGCACGTCGGCCGCCGCGGGCTCGAGCCCGCCGGTGAGCGGGGCGGGATCGCGGCCCGCGGGCGTTCCGCGCAGCAGCGCGCAGCGCAGCGCCTCCCAGTTCATGCCTGGTCCCTCATCGGTCGGCGCACGCCACGCAGGGCGCGAAGCTGGCGCGCACGAGCGGCAGGTCGGTGAGCGCGGCGCCCTCGGCCGCGCGGCCGAACGCCGGCCAGATCGCGTGCGATGCCGAGCGCACGCGCCAGTCGGCGATCGCGCCGCGCGCGTCGGCGCGCAGCCAGTGAACGTGCAGCCCGCGGGGCGACTCGACCACGCCGACGCCCCAGCGCGAAGGCGGAAGCTCGCCCAGGTGCTGCGCGAGCGGCCCGCCGGGAAGACGCAGGATCATCTGGTCGACGAGGTTCAGCGACTCGTGGATCTCGCCCCCGCGAAGCTCGATCCGCGCCCGGGCGTCACCGCGCTCGCGGTGCACGACCTGGAAGTCGAGATCGCGGTAGAACGCGTAAGGGTGGTCGCGCCGCCCATCGAGAAGCAGCCCGCTCGCCCGCGCCGCGACGCCCGTCACGCCGACCTCCCGGGCGACGGCCGCCTCCAGCACGCCCGCGCCCGCGAGTCGCCCCGCGAGCGAGCCCGCGTCCAACGCCCGCAGCGCGCGCCGCGCGTCGGCCCGGAGATCGCCGAGCACGCCGCGCAGCCAGAGCTGGTGCGCGTCGCCCACGTCGCGCTGCACGCCTCCCGGCACGCACACCCCGCGCAGGAAGCGATGGCCGAAGAGCTGGCCGTTCACCCGGCGCACGACCTGCTCGAGTCGCGCGAACTCGGCCGCCGCCGCGGCGACGCCCGCCGCGGCGAGGAACCCGCCGAGATCGGCGAGGTGGCTCGCGAGGCGCTCGAGTTCGGCGGCGAACGAGCGCAGGGCGCGCGCGCGCGGCGGCACGACGACGCCCGCGAGCTCCTCGGCGGCCTGGCAGAAGGCCAGTGCGTGCGCGAACGCGCACGTGCCGCAGAGCCGCTCCGCCAGCGCGAGGCCGCGCGTCACCGAGGCGCCGGTCGCGAGCGCTTCGAGCCCGCGTGCCGCCCAGCCGAGCTGCGTCTCGAGGGTGCGCACGATGACGCCGTCGCTCGCCACGCGCTCCAGCCGCGACTCGGCGAAGCCGGCCTGGAGCGGGCCGCTCACGCTCGTGAGTCCGCGCCCGGGCGCGAGGGCGAAGCGCGGGTCGGAGCCCGCCACCGGCGAGACGCCCATGCGCTCGCGTACCTCGCGCTCGAGCTCGCGCGCGGCGGGCACGCGGGTCGCGAGCGGCGCGTACGCGGGCGCGTGTCCCGGCAGCGCCGAGACGAGCGTGAGCACGGCATCCTCGGGGGCCATCGAGAAGAGCGCGTGAAGCCGGAAGCGGCCGTGCGAGTCGCGCTCGTCGAGCGCGAAGAACGTGAGCAGCGCGCCGCCCCACTCGTTCGCGACCGCCCCCGCGACCTCGGCGAGCCGCTCGCCGGGCACGACGACCGTGTGCTCGCGCAGGCTCGTGCGCTCGGCATCGATCACCGCGTCGGCAAAGCGTTCGCGGATGCCGCGCAGCGCACGATCGAGCGGGAAGAGCTCGCCGCCGCGCTCGCCGCTCACGGCTGCACTCCACGGGCGGCCTGTTCGATCAGCGTGCTCAGTGCGGCCGGCAGCCCGGCACCCGCCAGCAGCACGAGCGCCAGCAGCGCGCCGATCGCGACGCGCGAGCGAAGCGGCCAGGCGAGGCGCGCCGTCGTACGCGGAGAGCCCAGCACGGCGCGGACGCCGTGGAACGAGAGCCCAGCGAAACCTGCGACGAGCAGCACGAGCGCGGCGACGGTGGCTCCGCGCGCGAGCGGCAGCGGGCTCGCGAAACCGCCCGCGAGAGCGAGCCACTGCGAGACGAACGTCCCCGCGGGCGGCAGGCCGGCGAGCGCGACGAGCGCGCCCGCGAAGGCGCCGCCGAGCGCGGGGCTGCCCGCGAGCGCGCCGCCCGCGTGGCCCGGCCGCGCCGCGTCGATGCCCGCTTGGAGCCGACCGCCCGCGAGGAACGCGGCGGTGCGCGCGAGTGATTGCAGCAGGAGGTGGAGGAGCCCGGCGAACGCCGCGAGCGGCGTGCCGAGCCCGAGCGAGAACGCGGCGAAGCCGAGCTGTGCGATCCCCGACCACGCGAGCAGCCGGCGCGCATCGTCCTGGACGAGGATGCGCGGCGTCGCGACGAGCATCGCGAGCAGGCCCGCGAGCGCGAGCGCCCCGTCCGCCCACGCGGCGCATCCGCTTGCGGCCACGAGCGCGTGAACGCGGAGGATCGGCACGAACGCCGCCGCCGCCGCGCCGGCCGAGAGCGTCGCGGCGAGCGTCGAATCGACGTGCACGCTCGTCTCCGGCAGCCACGCGGCGAGCGGCACGAGCCCCGCGAGCGCACCGAGCCCCACGAGCGCGAGCGCGAACGCGGCGCGTATGGCGGAGGCGTCGAGTCGCGGGGCGACGGCGAGCAGCCCCGAAATGTTCGTGTCCGGCGCGCCGGCCGCGTTGCCCGCGTGCGCGAGGAGCGCCGCCGCGAACAGCGCGAGCGTCGCGCCGGCGCCGCCGACGAGCAGGGGTCGAGCGGTCGCAGCCGTGGCCGCGGGCCCGCCCGAGCCGAGCCGCCCCGCCGCGAGGAGCATCGCGCCCAGGAGCGCGAGGGCCGCAAGCGCGATCGAATCGGCGAAGCTCGCGGCGAGGAGGCACGCGAGCAGCGCGAGCTCGAGCGCTTCGCGCCGCCGCGCCGACCCGGGTGCCCCGTCCTTCCGCGGCGCGCCATCCGGGCGCTCCGCATCGCGCTCGATCGCGCCGGCGAATGCGACGAGCGCGATCAACACGGCGATCACTGCCCCGAGCGCGTCGGCGCGCAGCCGGCCGTCCGCCG
>Ga0335085_10017762_pt1 | contig 10244 bp, 13 predicted proteins | sample Lox_Sample_45_FD_206712 | JGI IMG/M metagenome (GOLD analysis project Ga0335085, IMG submission 206712) | Soil microbial communities from Loxahatchee National Wildlife Refuge, Florida, United States - Lox_Sample_4.5 | ecosystem: Environmental > Terrestrial > Soil > Wetlands | place: USA... | reverse complement strand
TCCCGATCAGCTCACTGTTCGTCTCCTGCACATCGAGAATCTGAATGCTGCAGCCCATGCCCGCCAGGAAATCGAGCAGCGCCGTGCGTGTCGGATTCAGTCCCACGCCCTGAATCACCAGATCCGACTCCGCGACGATCTGCGCCGCCACCAGGAAGAACGCCGCCGACGACAGGTCCCCCGGCACGTACAGCTCGAGCGGCTTCAGCCGTGCTCGTCCCTGCACCCGAATCACGCCTGCCCGCGATTCGATCTCCACGCCGAACTCCCGCAACGCCACCTCCGTGTGATCGCGCGTCCGAACCTCTTCCACCACGCGCGTCTCACCCTCGGCGAACAACCCCGCCAGCAGCACGCACGATTTCACCTGTGCGCTCGCCACCGGCAGCTTGTACTCAATCGCCTTGAGCGGCCCGCCCGTAATCGTCAGCGGCGGGAACTTCCCGTCGCGCGCCTCGATCTTCGCGCCCATCTCCGCCAGCGGCGTCATGATGCGCTGCATCGGCCGCTTCGAGAGCGATTCGTCTCCGCCGATCCGCGTCACAAACGGTTGCGCCGCCAGAATCCCCGAGAGCATCCGAATCGTCGAGCCCGAATTCCCCGCATTCAGCATCCCCGCCGGCGCCGACAGCCCTTCGAGCCCCTTGCCATGTATCACGGTCTCCTCGCCGCTTTCGATCGCAATCCCCATCGCCCGCATGCATGCCAGCGTCGATTGGCAGTCCGCACCCGTGGAGTAGTTGCGAATCTTCGACGTGCCCTCGGCCAGCGACGTCAGCATTCCGTAGCGATGCGAGATAGATTTGTCGCCCGGCAACACCACCGTTCCGCTCAGCGACCGTGCCGGAGAGATATGCTCAACCATGGAAACCGTTAGTGTAGCGAACCGCAATCCAGGGAGCCTTCAATGATCAGCAGACGCGAACTCATCGGCAGCGCCGCCGCGCTTGGCGCGGGTCTTGCCGCGGCCGAAGCCGCCACACCGAAAAACATCGTCATATCGAGCTTCAACGGCCTGCACGCCTGCGCCCGCGCCATGGAGATGCTGAAGGCCGGCGCGGACACCCTCGACGCCGTCATCGCCGGTGTCAACCTCGTTGAAGAAGACCCCAACGACCATTCGGTCGGCTACGGCGGCCTGCCCAACGAGGAGGGCATCGTCGAACTCGACGCCTCGGTGATGCATGGCCCATCGCGCCGCTGCGGCTCGGTCGCCTCAATTCGCAACGTGAAGACGCCTTCGAAGGTGGCCAGAGCAGTAATGCAGGAGACCGACCACATCATGATCGTCGGCGACGGCGCAACGCGCTTTGCCCGCGAACTCGGCTTTCCGCAGGTCGATCTCCTCACCGAGGATGCGCGCCTCGCCTGGATGGTCTGGAAGAAGTCTCTCCGCGATCCGCAGGGCCACACCAACTGGTCGAACGAACTGGAAGCAGGCAAGCCGTCGGCCTGGCTGCGCGAGGCCTTCCCCGGCGTCGATGACGAAAAGCTCGCCTGGGCCTGGCACGTCGCGCTGCACCCGCCCACAGGCACCATCAACTGCCTCAGCCTGAACGCGAGGGGCGAAATGTCCGGCGTCACCACCACCAGCGGACTCGCCTGGAAGCTCCCCGGACGCGTGGGCGATTCCCCCATCATCGGCTGCGGCGTCTATGTCGATCAGGAAGTGGGCGGCGCTGGCTCCACCGGCCGCGGCGAAGAGAACATCCGCGTCGTCGGAGCGCACACCATCGTTGAGAACATGCGTCACGGTATGTCCCCGCGCGATGCCTGCCTCGACGCCCTGAAGCGCGTCGCCCGCAACTTCGATAACGACCGTGCTCGCCTCGCCCAGTTCGACCTGAAGTTCTACGCGCTCCGTCGCGACGGCCAGTATGCCGGAGCCTGCCTGTGGAATCGCGACAATCCCCGCTTCGCCGTCAACGACGGAGGCGAGAGCCGCCTCGAAAATTGCGTTACCCTGTTGCAGCCCTGAGCCGCGACGGCGACGGAGCGGTTTCGCGCCGCTACATCTCGATTGCTTTCCGCGTCGTCCGGCCCGCGTACCAGCACGGGCTGTATCCGAAGTGTGGGAAGATTCCGTGCACGCAGGTCACGTCTTCCGGAGGCGCAGGAAGGTACTGCACGCGGTTGTTCTTCTCGCCGATGACGTAGTAACGGTCCACATGAACCGTGCCCAGCGTCTCGCGCCCGCGCGGAATTCGGTGTCGCAAAGAGACGTCCTCGCCCGCATAGAACAACCCCGTCGCGATGAGCACCCCCGCGAGGGTTCGTCCCGCGATGGCGAGCCAGCGTCTCAGGCCGTCGCTGCCTTCGCGATCGACGCTTCGGCGTCGGCGACCGTCGGGAACGAGGGCAATACGTCCTCGACGTGCGTCACCTCGAACAGCGTGCGGATTCGATCGGAAATGCCGGCCACCGCGAAGCCGGTGTTCTTCCGCTGGGCCGATGCAAAGAGACCGAGAATCGATCCGAGACCCGCCGAATCCATGTACGGCACGGCGGTGAGGTCAATAATCAGCGGCGAGGAGCCTTCCTGCCGCGCAATGGTCTGAAAATCGAAGATGGTGCGTAGCGTGAGCGGGCCCTCCAGGCGCAACACACGCGCGCCATTCTGACCGTCCACAGCGGTAATCCGAAGCTCTTCCATATTTTGATGAGTGTACTACGGCTCTGTGTCAGTTGTGTGTCGAGATGTAACCTTTCGGACACCCTGCGGGATCGGACCGTACAATGGGACCGTGCACATGGGATCAAGTATCGACGACTTCATGAAAGAGGAAGGCATCTTCGAAGAAGCACAGGCACAGGCCATCAGAGAAGTCATTGAGTGGCAACTCGCGAAGAAGAGCGAGAAGGACCGCTCGTCTGGAGAGGAGTAACGATCAATTTGCCATGGCGCCGGTAAGTCCGCCCGAAATGTACGGGCATCTGCGGAATCTCGCCCTGCATGCGTCTCGATCGAAAATAAGCCTCCCACCTGCGACTAGTGGAACGACACCGTGGGGAGTCGTTATGGACTGGGGAATCCCACGGGGTGTGGTTACGGTAACCGCTTTCTCAGATGGAAGCGCCAGCGTTTATTTCTTAACCGGCGGTGGCTTGATCGGGGGTGGTGGGCAGCCGCAAATCGCTGACGCCGCACGTCGAGCGGTGGAGGTGGCGGCCAGCGCTCAGGCTGGGATGCGAATGGCCGCGCACTACCCCTTGCCGGGACCTGGCGAAGTCACCTTCCACCTGCTAACGGATGATGGCGTATTCGAAACAAAGGTCCCCGAGAGTCAACTGGCCACCGAACGCCACGAGTTGTCACCGCTCGGCAACGCAATGCAGCAGATCATTACCCAATACCGTCTCTGGGATGAAGGACGTAAAGCCGCCCTTTAGAACACCCGTCTCTTCAACCGCTCCACCGTAAACTTGGCCGTATCCGCCACAGCCATCACCGTCATCACGCCGGCCTGCACCGGGTCCGACACCACCAGATCCGCCGCCTCCGGCACGCTGCCCGCCATGTTCAGGCTCACCACCAGCAGTCCCTGCGCGCGCACGTCGCGCACGGCCCGCTCAATCTCGCCGCCCATCAATGACCCCGCCAGCACCACCGCCTTCGCCCGAGGCAGCCGCGCCACCGCCCGCACCGCATCGGCAATCGGCTGCTCGCCCACCAGCGGAATCGTGTCCACCGAGATGTGCTCGCCGCGAATGTTGTGCCGGTCGGCCTCGGAAATCGCGCCGATTGCGACCTGCCCCACCTGCGGGCAATTTTTCGGGCGGCTCCAGAAGTAGACTTAAAGACAGTGCGAAGAATGGGTGGTCGCTGGGATCTACTCGTCGGCGTCGCCGTCGTAACGGCCGTACTGTTGATCTGGGCCGCGTGGTACTACACCGATTCGGCCTTCAAAGACAATTTGGTACGCTTCGACGCGTTAAGCACGGCAGCAACGGCGGTTGGCAGTTTCCTGGCCTTCATTGTCCTGGTGATCTACACGAGGGAGACGTACCTTCTCCGAAAGAGATCTGAGGAGCAGGTCGCTGCGGCTCAGCTCCAAATGGAGAATCAACAGCGGCCGGTAGTCGTCTTTGAGTTGTCCAACGCTGAAGTCGCCCTCGGCACCCCCCTGCAACTTTCGCCACCCAGCCTTCGTAACGTTGGTCCCGGCCCTGCTTTCAACATTTCGATAGGCACAGTGAAAGCAAACGGACACGCATTGGAGTTTGACGGGGTTCCGGCCCTGCTGTCGGGCGCAACGAGCGCCGTCACATTTTACCTGTCTGCCAATGGTCAACGGAGCGGCCTGTCGCGTTGCCTTTCCAACCTTGCCCACGAGGTAACCTCCGGCACATTCCCCTCTCCCTTCCGGGTCATTGTCAAATTTGACGGTTTGTCAGGACACTACGAGACGACTCACGATGTCCTGTATGGGGGCCGGAGCGTCTATACGACGTTCCTGGGGATCAGCGCCGCGCAACTACCCGGCAAGGAATTCCCGGATCTTTCGCTTCATGGGCTCGTCTAAGGGCTCAGCCTGCGCGCCCTGAAGCGTGAGCGTCCGCGTCTTTCCGGCTCGCCAGTGCCTCACGTAGACATTGAGGTCATTAGCTTCCTCAAAAACCGAGACCTCGGACGTGTTGATCGCTAACGATTCAACGAACGATTTAATCCTGAGACATGAATCAGTATTGCAGCCACCCACGGGTCAATCCTCCGATTTGCGCTTTCCAACTTCCCCCTTCAGAACACCCGCCGCTTCAACCGCTCCACCGTAAACTTAGCCGTATCCGCCACCGCCATCACCGTCATCACGCCCGCCTGCACCGGGTCCGACACCACCAGATCCGCCGCCTCCGGCACGCTGCCCGCCATGTTCAGGCTCACCACCAGCAGCCCCTGCGCCCGCACGTCGCGCACCGCCCGCTCAATCTCGCCGCCCATCAGCGACCCCGCCAGCACCACCGCCTTCGCCCTCGGCAGCCGCGCCACCGCCCGCACCGCATCGGCAATCGGCTGCTCACCCACCAGCGGAATCGTGTCCACCGAGATGTGCTCCCCGCGGATATTGTGCCGGTCGGCCTCGGAAATCGCGCCAATCGCGACCTGCCCCACCTGCGCCCCGCCGCCGATAATAATGATCCGCTTCCCGTAAATCTTCTGCAGCGTCGCCACCACCGCCGCGCGCTTCACAACATCGAGAGCGGCAAGATCCGCCACCAGCGGCGCCTCGTCGCCCGGCAGGTCGATCTCGAAGTACAGCCGCACCTCCTCGATGATCTCCACCGAGTCGATATTCCCGCCATGCCGCGCGATCACGCCCGTGAGCTGGTGGAGCACGCCCGTGCCCGCCACCGTCTCCACTTCCAGACCAATCCGCCGGCTCATCGCGTCACTTCGTATTTCTTCAGGAGCTCGTCCCACCGCCCCTGCGCCTTCAACAGCAGCTCGCAGACCTCGCGAATCGCGCCGCTGCCGCCCACCGCCGACGTCACGTACTTCGCGCAGCCCTTCACCTCCGGCCGTGCATTGCCGGTCGCGATTCCCAGCCCCACGCGATTCATCACCACCACATCAGTGAGGTCGTCGCCCACGTAAGCCACCTCATCCGGCGAAATCCCCGCGTCCTTCAGGATCTCCTCCAGAATCGGGATCTTCTCAATGTGGCCCTGGTAGATGTAGGTCATTTTGCATTGCTTCGCGCGTGTCTCGGTGGCCGGTGAAACGCGGCCGCTGATCACGCCGGTTTTGATCCCCATCCAGCTCAGCCATTGCAGCGCGATGCCGTCCTGCGAGTCGAACCCTTTGGTCTCGACCATGTTGCCGTCGGGACCCGGGACATTAATCAGGTGGCCGTCGGTGAGCACGCCATCCACATCCATCAGCAGCAGGCGCACCCGCGCGGCCAGTTCGTTTATGGAAGCCATATGAGAAGAACCCGGCTATCCTGATGGAAAGACGTGCTTGAGAAGATTGCCAGGAACATCTCCAGATATAACATGTTCCCCGCCGGAGCCAGCGTCGGCGTGGCCGTTTCCGGCGGTGCCGATTCCGTCTGCCTGCTGCACGCTCTCTTCGAGCTCGCCCCCCGCTGGAACCTGCGCCTGAAAGTGATCCACGTCGAGCACGGTATCCGCGGATTGGCCTCCCAGGCCGATGCCGGGTTCGTCGCCCAGACGGCCACCGGCCTGGGCCTGCCGTTTCTCTGCCGCGCCGCGAACGTCCCCGCCATCGACGACAACCTCGAACAGGCCGCCCGCCGCATCCGGCACAATTTCTATCGCGAGCTGATCGCCACAGGCCAGGTGGACCGGGTCGCCACCGGCCACACCCGCAACGACCAGGCCGAGACAGTCCTCTACCGAATCCTAAGAGGATCAAACACTTCCGGGCTGTCCGGAATCCGTGCTGTGACCTCCGAAGGCATCGTTCGCCCGTTGCTCTCCATCTGGCGGAGTGAGGTCGAGGACTGGCTCCGGAACCGGCACATTACCTGGCGCGAGGACGAAACCAACGCCGACCCGGCCTATGTCCGCAATCGCATCCGCCACCAGCTCCTTCCCTTTCTTCGCGAGGAGTATAACCCCAACATCGACGAGACCTTGGCCCGCATGGCCACCCTGGCGGCCGACGACGAGGCGTATTGGGATGCCCTCGTCCCACCCCGTCCGTTTCATATGCTGAAACGAACCGAAATCTCGAATGTGCCCCCCGCCCTCGCCCGCCGAATCATCCGAAAGACCATCGAGAATGTCAAAGGCGACCTCCGCCAAATCGATTTCTTCCACGTCGAAGCCGTCCTCGAACTCGCCCGTTCGTCTGAGGGTAGCGGCCGCGTCCAGATCCCCGACGTCGATATCCTCCGCTCCTTCGACTGGATCCGCTTCCGCCCGCTGAGCGCCGACCCCGACCCGCGCCCGGACATTTCCATCCCCATCTCCCCGCCCTGCACCGTCGCATGGCCCCCCGCCAGCACCATCACCTTCAAAATCGGCCCCTGTGATAGATTGGAAGCTGGGTTGAACTGGCCTGAAATCGAGAAATTGCCGGGTCTGGAACTGCGAACCTGGAAACCCGGCGATTCGTATCAGCCAGCAGGACGGAGTGGCGAGCTGAAGATCAAGCAGTTGTTTCAGGAAGCGCGCGTTCCGCTGTGGGAACGGCGTCACTGGCCGGTGCTGGTAGCGGGCGATAAGATCCTGTGGTCGCGTCAGTTCGGGCCGGCCGCTGGCTTTGCCGTTACGGAGGATATTCCGCGCCGTCTCACCATTTGTGAGGAGAATGTTCCGGATCCATGAATCTGCCGATAGACTATTGCCGTCTTATCAATAGGGGCGCACGGCATAGTGTGGCCGGGGCGCAGGAGAACAGATGAATTCGAATGTGAAGACGCTGGTCCTTTGGCTCGTCATCATCATGGTCGTGGTGATGCTCTGGGCGGTCGTGCGGACGAATCACGGAACGCGTTCCGCGGACCTCTCGTTCACCGACCTGATGAACCAGATCGACCAGGGCCGCGTGAAGTCCGTCACCATCTCCGGCACGGAGCTCAAGGGCGACTACAAGGACACTTCGGAGGAGCTGCACTCGGTCATCCCGCCGGGCACCTATCAGCCGCTGGTGGACAAGATGCTTGCCAAGGGCGTCAATGTGACCTACCAGAAGGAGACCAGCGGAAACTGGGTCTCCATCCTGATCAACGCCATTCCCTTCGTGCTGCTGCTGGGCTTCTGGATCTTCATGATGCGGCAGATGCAGAGCGGCGGAAACAAGGCTCTTAGTTTTGGCAAGAGCCGCGCCCGCCTGCACTCCTCGCAGCAGAAGAAGGTGACCTTCAAGGACGTGGCCGGCGTTGAGGAAGCCAAGGAAGAGCTGACCGAAATCATCGAATTCCTCCGCGAGCCCCAGAAATTCCAGAAGCTGGGCGGACGCATTCCCAAGGGCGTGCTGCTGGTTGGCCCTCCCGGAACCGGCAAGACGCTGCTGGCCCGCGCCATCGCTGGCGAGGCCAACGTGCCGTTCTTCTCTATCTCCGGTTCGGACTTCGTCGAGATGTTCGTCGGCGTCGGCGCAAGCCGCGTGCGCGACCTGTTCGAGCAGGGCAAGAAGAACGCCCCCTGCATCATCTTCATCGACGAAATCGACGCCGTCGGCCGTCATCGCGGCGCGGGTCTGGGCGGCGGTCACGATGAGCGCGAGCAGACCCTGAACCAGCTCCTCGTCGAAATGGACGGCTTCGAATCGAATGAGGGAGTCATCCTCGTCGCCGCCACCAACCGCCCCGATGTGCTAGATCCCGCGCTTCTCCGGCCGGGCCGTTTTGACCGCCGCGTGGTGGTTGATCGCCCCGACGTGCGCGGTCGTGAGAGCATCCTGAAGGTTCATACCAAGAAGACCCCGCTGGCCGACGACGTCGATCTTTCCGTTATCGCTCGTGGCACGCCCGGCTTTGCCGGTGCCGATCTGGCGAATCTGGTGAACGAGGCCGCGCTGGTCGCAGCCCGCCAGAACCGCAAGGTCGTGACCATGTTCGATTTCGAGGTGGCCAAGGACAAAGTGCTGATGGGCGTGGAGCGCAAATCGCTCATCATCAGCGACAAGGAAAAGCGCATGACAGCGTACCACGAAGCCGGCCACGCGCTGGTGGCCGCCATCCTGCCCAACTCCGACCCGCTGCACAAGGTCACCATCATTCCGCGTGGCATGGCGCTGGGCATCACCATGCAGTTGCCGGAAAACGACAAGCTTTCGCACAGCAAGGACTACCTCGAATCGCGTCTGGCTATCCTGATGGCCGGCCGCATCGCCGAAGAGAAGTTCACTCACCAGATCACCACGGGCGCCGGCAATGACATCGAGCGCGCCACCGATCTGGCCCGCAAGATGGTCTGCGAGTGGGGCATGAGCAGCCTCGGCCCGATGAGCTTCGGCAAGAAGGAAGAGCAGATCTTCCTTGGCCGTGAGATCGCGCAGCATCGCGACTACAGCGAGGAGACCGCGATCCGCATCGACGAGCAGGTGCGCAAGATCATCGACGATTCCTACAACCGCGCGCGCCAGGTGATCGAAGATCGCGCCGATGCGCTGATCCGCATCGCCGAAGCGCTCCTGGAACGCGAAGTCCTCGAGGGCTCCGAGGTGCAGCTCCTCATCGACGGAAAGGAACTGCCGGCGATCAACTCCAAGCCCCCGGCCGCGCCTTCGGGCGACGACAAGGGCGTGGTGGTCCGGCCGGAGTCGAGGCCGATCACGCCTCCCGGACTGCTCGGCGGTAACCCGCAGCCGGCGTGATTCCCGCGTTCCCCGTCTACATTTTCGATGTGGACGGCACTCTGCTCGATTCGGCCGTGGACATCTGCGGCGCGGTGAGTAGTGTGCTCGCCGGCACGTCGAAACCGGACGTGCCGTTCGAGCTACTGCGAGGCTACATCGGCCGGCACCTGATCGATCTGTTCGGCGATCTGTTCCCCGACGCCGGATCCGAGCACATCGAAGAGCTGATCCAGCAATATCGCCGCGAGTATCCCGCGCGCGGCCACGCTTCGACCACGGCGTACCCCAATGTGCGCGAGGTGCTGGCCGCGCTGCCCGGCCGCAAATCGACCGCGACCACCAAGGGCACGCCGACCACGCGCCTGCTGCTCGATCGCTTCGGTATGCTCCCGTACTTCGAGCACGTGCAAGGCACCGACGGGTTTCCCTGCAAGCCCGCGCCCGACGTGCTGTTCAAGACCATCGAGCTGTTCGGCGTGCGCCCCGAGGACTGCCTGTTTGTGGGCGACGCCGCCGCCGACATGGAAGCCGGCCGCCGCGCGGGCGTGAAGACGTGCGGCGTCGGCTACGGCTACGGCATCCGCGAAGACATGCTGAAGTGGCAGCCGGACTACTGGGTTGAGGACTTCAGGGAGCTGGTACCCTGTCCGCATTCGCCCGAGTCCGTCCCGAACGCGGACAGTCGCGAGAGTGGGGCAGGATTGTATCCTGCGGCGGGTTTGAAACCCGCCCTGTAGTGGCCGATTGAAATCGGCCGCAGGCTGCAAGCCTGCCCCACTCTGGCCCCCCAATTGCTCTGTCCAATAGCATCGTGTCCAACCTGATGCAGGACCTGCGGCACGGTCTCCGCATGGCTCTGCGGAGTCCCGGCTTCACACTCGTCGCAGTGTTCACGCTCGCGATCGGCATCGCTGCCAACACCACCGTCTTCAACTGGCTGGACATGATGCTCCTGCGGCCCATCACTGGCGCCGCG
>Ga0335085_10017761_pt1 | contig 10244 bp, 5 predicted proteins | sample Lox_Sample_45_FD_206712 | JGI IMG/M metagenome (GOLD analysis project Ga0335085, IMG submission 206712) | Soil microbial communities from Loxahatchee National Wildlife Refuge, Florida, United States - Lox_Sample_4.5 | ecosystem: Environmental > Terrestrial > Soil > Wetlands | place: USA: Florida... | reverse complement strand
CCAAGCTCAATGCCCCATAGCATCTTCCCTGAAGGCTTTCGGACAACGGCCCCCCTGCGCCTGCATAGATTCGTGATGGGGCCGTCATCCGAAACCCTCAACAAACGGCCCCCCTGCGCCTGCATAGATTCGTGATGGGGCCGTCATCCGAAACCCTCAACAAACGGCCCCCCTGCGCCTGCATAGATTCGTGATGGGGCCGTCATCCGAAACCCTCAACAAATTGAACGGTTCACGCCACCCAGGCCGAGCGTCGGCAATGGGATCTGTTAAGAGACTTTGCCGGTGCGCAACGGCAATGCGCGAAAGGCGCCGAATCCAGTCATTCGCGGGGCCGTGATGGAACACTGGCGCCGACAAGTCGGCATCGATCTCGGGCACCGGGGCGCGGCTCAGTGTCAGGTTGCGAGGCTAATCGTAAGCGAGAGAGTGCCCACCGATAGCAGACTGGAGTGAAGGCACCAGTCGCAGGCCCTCCGCCATTGCCTCGCTGCATCACGCTCGGATCAAGTCTAACAACGCCTCCTCGCTCAACCGCGCCGTCGTTTCCGTCCCCTCCAAAAGATCGGACGCTAAATCCCGCTTGTCTCGATGCAGCCGCAGGATCCGCTCCTCGATGCTCTCCTGCATTATCAGGCGATAAATCATCACCGGCCGCTCCTGCCCGATGCGGTGCGCCCTGTCCGATGCCTGATCCTCAACCGCGGGATTCCACCAAGGATCGAGATGCACCACGTAATCCGCCGCCGTCAGGTTAAGCCCCGTTCCTCCAGCACGGAGGCTGATCAAGAACAGATCCGCCCCGCCGGCCTGAAACGCCGCCACCCGCCGTTGACGTTCGCCGGATAGCGTCCCACCGTCGAGGTATTCATACCGAATTCCCCGAGCATCAAGTGCCGCCCGCACCAGTTCCAGGTGCCCAACAAACTGGCTGAACACCAGCGCCTGGTGCCGGTTACGGATCAGGTCCTCCACCAAATCCATGAATGCCGCCAGCTTGCCGCTCGGCACCCCCGCCGCCGCGTCGATCAGTGCCGGATTGCAGCATGCTCGCCGCAATCGCGTGATCTCGGCCAGGATCTGGATTTTTCGCTTGCCCCCGGGGGCATCCAGCGCCGCGATCCGCTCCAGCGACCGCTGCCGCAGCGCCTCGTAGAACGCCCGCTCCCCCTCGGTCATTTCGACATTCAGCGTCTGCTCGGTCCGCGGTGGTAATTCGCTCAGCACAGCGGCCTTGGTCCGGCGCAGCAAGAACGGACGGACCAACGTCCGCAGGGCCTGACGTGCTTGCGGATCCTTATCCCGCTCGATCGGCCGGGCAAACCGCTTCTGGAAGCCCTCCCGGGAGCCCAGTACACCGGGATTGACAAAGCTGAACAGGCTCCAGAGCTCATCTAGGTAGTTCTCCACCGGAGTGCCCGTTAGCGCCAGCCGGAACTCGGCCCGCAGCTCCCGGACGGCCTGTGCCCGCCTGGTTTCGGTGTTCTTGATCGCCTGCGCCTCATCCAGCACGACCATCTGCCAGTCCCGCCCGGTCAGCGCCTCCTCAGTCTGGTGCAGCAAACCATAGCTAATCACCAGCACATCGTGTGCCCCCAGTCCGGCCACCAGCGAGACCCGGTCGCCCGTCACCGGCAGCCGGTGCGTGCGCAGCGTCGGCGCAAACCGCGCGATCTCGGCTTCCCAGTTTGGACACACCGAAGTTGGTGCGACGACGAGGCACGGGCCCACTGCCGCGCGGTCCAGCATCACCGCGATCGCCTGCACTGTCTTGCCGAGCCCCATGTCGTCGGCCAGGCACGCCCCGGCCCCCCAGCGCGCCAGACGCGACAGCCAGACAAACCCCTCCACCTGATAGTCGCGCAACTCCGCCTGCAAGGTCGCGGGCTGCGCCGGTGTCCAGCCCTCGGCAGTCCGGATGCGGGCGACATGCTTTTTCCAGGCCACGTCGACGTTTACATCGCCGGCGCCTTCCAGCACCGCATTCAGCACCGGGGCACCCAGGGCATGCACGCGCCGCCCGGCCTTGTGTGGCTCCGACACCGAGGCTAGACGCTGCAATTGTGCTTGCAGCTGGTGGGTTAGCGCGATGAAGCGCCCATCACCCAGCGGCACGAACCGTCCTTGCGCCTTATCCAGCCGGTCCAGCAGGAAGCGCATCTCCAGCACCTGCTCCTCATCCAGCGCGACCGTCCCATCGACGCTGAACCAGTCGCGGTCCTGCGCCACCCGCAACTTCATGTTTCCGGCGGCGACGGGACTAACCCGCATCGTGCGGCCTTCCGGCCATTCGGCGGAGATCGGTCCGGCGTAGGAGCGCAACTCCAGCAGCAGTTCGAGGCAGCCTTCCAAATCCTCGATCACCAGTTCATGCAGGTCGGAGCCGCCCCGGTCACGCAGCGTCCCGCAGGCCTCAGTCAACGCCGCCCGCTCGGCCAATTCGCGCGCGAGATCGCGGTTGGCGCGAAGCTGTTGCCCGGCGACCGTCGCCAGCACGGACCGGCCGCCAAGGCCCGCGATATAGGCTGGACCGTCGGCACCGAACGGTCGGACCACCAGCCCCAGCTTCAGCCCTTCCCCGTACGGCACCAACTGCACGACCGGCGCGGTTTGCCCCTCGATCCCCGGCTGGTCGACCTCGGCGATTTCGGCTCGGATCGGCAGCGCCGGGTTGTTACGCCGCGCCATTGCCACCACCTGATCGCGCGCAGCCACGGGTACCGTGAGGCCCCGCTCGCCGAGAATCTCCTGCACCGCCAGCAGCGTCCGGGGAAACTCGATCACCCGGTAGCGCGTCGGCGTCTCGGGTTCGAGAAACACTGTCGGCTCTTCGGCCGTGTGCGACAGGGCGATGCCGTAACCCTCGCGTGTCTCGGTGACGAGCAGTTCGACCGGATAGGACACGAGCTCCAGCGGTTGCGAACGGTGTCCGGCATGAAACACCGCAGGATGTCCCACCAAGGCCGTGAGCGTGCGAGGGATATCGAACTCGTAGGTGTCGTCACCATACCAACCCGATGGCTCCTTCCGGATCGTGCGTAGTGCCACTCGGTCCTGCGGCATCAGGTAATCCAGCCGGGGGTCCTGTCCATGCAATCGCTTCATCGCCACCGCCCGGCCATCGGTCCAACCATCGCGGCCCTTCGCCGATTGCTCGGCGGCCGTAACATGCTTGGTGACCGGATCGACGAACCAGACGAGGCGTTTGGCTTTGCGAGGCGCCATAGCGGTGTCCGCGCTTGAATCCCCCTTGCCCAGAAAGGCATCGAGGCTTTCCAAAGCCCGTTCCCAAGGTTGGCGGGTCTGGATGATGCCCGTGAAAGCAACAATGCCGGCCCGATCGAGCCAGCTTTTGTACGGGTCGGGGTGTGCCGCGACCTTGGCCAAGATTTCGCCGTAGATGCGTGCGACCAGCGGCAACGCATCCTTGGTTTTCTCAAAGCGGGCCGCCAGATCGGCTCGGTTGGCGAGCGACACGTCAGGATCCACAGCATATTCGACCAACGCGACGCAGGCGGCGGAGAGCGGTGCGAGCGGCATCGCCTTGCGCAGCCCCGCCGCCAGATCCCGTGCCTTCGCTTCCAACCCTTGAACCAACCAGAACAGGGCCAGCATCGCCTGTAAGCCGCCATCGTACATCGCCGCATCCGACGCGGACATCGCGGCATCGAGGCCAGTCTGGATCTCGGCATGCAGCGCCGCATCGTTGGCGCGCAGCAACGCCATCAGGAAAAACAGCCCATACTCGTTTGGCAGAAACAGCTTGCGCTTGCTCAGCCGTTTACGGCGCAGCTTGAGGGCGTCCCGGAAGTGCAGTAGCGCCGCCTCGTTGTGCCCCTGCAGGAAAGCGATGACGCCTTCCACCGCCCGCTGTGTGTCGCCCGCGCCATCCCCGATCGTCTGCAAGACGTCTTGAAGGTCGTCCAGCCGGCCGGCCAGCAGATCATATCGCAGAAGCTGCGCCGCCAGGTCGGTGAAGCCCGCCTCTCCGCGACGCTTACGGCAAAGGGTGATCGTCGCCGGCATTTCCGAGCCGGCCAGACCCGTGACGATGAAAGCGTTGAGCTTGGCTTCGAGTAGCGGGGCCTGAATGACAGGATGGCGGCTGCCGATCCAGTCCGCTTGAAGCGGTATGTCATAAAATGCGTTGGCAAGCACCATCACGGTGCGCTCTGGTGCCAATGCCGTGTCGCAAAGGTCCCGGTTCAGGATGAATTCATCCACTTCATTGGTATAGACCGCCAGCCGTATCAGGCGATGCACTGCATCGCGGACGACCGCATCAGCCGACATATAATAGTACCTGCCGAAGCGCTGAGCCGGCAAAATCCTGCGGATCGCGGCGGCCAGCGCATCCGCGTCCCCGGATGCCCCGGCATCGGCTGCTATGAGATGCAAGAGCGCAGGCTGACAGGCATGGTCCGCCGTCATCAGTCCCTGCCGGCGCAGTTCGTCAGACCAGGTGTTGACCGAGACGGCCGACCAGGCCTTGCCCTCCGGCGTTCGCGATCCGGTTGCTCTGAGGCACTCTACGAAGTCCGACTTCGTCGCGGACGGCACGATCAGGCTTTTAAGCCTCAACAACAGCCGTAGACTGGACGCCAACCCGAGATAACGATTCCAGCGCACCACAACGGCGGCGGGCAGGTCAGTGGGATTGACAATCATCGGCAAATCGCTCAGCAAATCGGGGCCGCGCGGTGGCGTTTTGGCAAGCGGGCTTATCTGCGGCAACAAGGACATGCGCGGCGATCTCCGCAGAATAGCCTCCTAACATCACAGCCTAGACCCAATGGGCGTCAAGTCATGGCCACCGCGCGTAAGAGCCCACTTGCATCGGCTGAGCGCCTACGGGCCAGCGTGTCCCATCACGACCGAATCGGAAGAAGGTCGGGATGTGGCGCGGTGGCGGTAGTAACCAGGATAGACCCTCGCCGCGGTGAGAGCACTTGGGCATTCGCTTCGCCCGATTTGCCGTTGTCTCCGCAAAAGGCGGGCGGTTGGCCAGGTAAATGGTCCTTGTCCATCTACGCCTCAGCGGTTCAACGCGTGAGCTCGAATGTCGCGTTTGGGGGCATATTGAGGCGCCCCAGCCGCCGAGCCTGAGCGGCCGGAGTCGGATCAACAACCCGACCTTCACCGCAGCGCGCGAGACCTGCCGCAGTGCGCCGAGAGCGGCCACACATTCCGTCATCGGTGTGGCCGGGTAGTTGCGGAGATGTGGACGCCTCGTCCTAACTTAACGCCAAGCGGCGCGCGTCGCGGTAGCCGGTTTCCGACAGTTCGCCCCAATCCATGACCCCGGCGAGGAACGATGTGTAGCTGTCGTAGACTTTGCGTGTTAATGGATCCTTGGCTGCCATGTCGGCAATAACCTCTTTACTGAGCCGACCGAACGACCTGATCAACTCATCATTGAAGCGGGTGATCTTAACGCGCTTCGCCGCGCGGAGATGCTTCAGCGCCCGGACATTCTCAGCGTTGAACTGAGCTAACGACCGGGTCACTTCGGCCTGCGCGGCGGCCTCGATCAGGGCGCGCTCCGACGGCGTCAAGCCATCCCACAAGGTTTCATTGATGCCAAGTGTGTTGCTCGTCCCGGGTTCGTGAAATCCAGGGTAGTAGTAATAGCCGGCGGCTTGGTCGAGCCCAAGTTCCACATCCATCCATGGCCCGACCCATTCGCTGGCATCGATCGCGCCCGATTTCAGTGCACCGACGATCTCGCCGCCGGGAATCGAGACGACGGTAGCCCCCATGCGCCGCAGCACCTCGCCACCCGGCCCAGGCATCCGGTACCGCAACCCGTTAAAGTCCTGCGGGGCGTTGATTTCCTTAACGAACCAGCCACCCATCTGCACGCCAGTGTTGAGCGCCATCAACGGCTTGATGTTGAACTGTGCACCGACCTCATCCCAGAGCGGCCTACCACCGCCGAAATCGATCCACGAACAGATCTCATCCGCGGTCATACCGTAAGGAACCGCGCAAAAGAAACACAGGGCCGGCGACTTCGCCTCGAAATAATAGTCGGAGGCGTGGTACATGTCGATGACACCCGCGCCCGCCGCGTCGAAGACTTCGAAGGCATGGACGAGAGCCTCAGCTGGGTAGACCGTTACTTTAAACCGCCCCTCCGAAAGGGTCGTGATCGACTGCGCCAGTCGCTGTGCGCTCGACTGCAAGCCCGTCATTTTCTCGGGGGTCCAGGTGGTCGCCAGCCGGAGCTCCCTACTTCCTTGTCCAATTGCTGGTGCGGGCAAAGACGCAACCGCCGCCAGGGCGGCGCTACTTATCAGCAAGTCGCGGCGTCGCCTCATAATATTTATTCCCTGTTTGCTCGGGCGAGTCCCGGCTGATTGTTCAGTGCTCGTTTCTGAGGCACTATATCGCAAAAATTGTGAAGGACGCTACGCGGTGCTGGGTTTGGCGACAAGTACGCGCGGGCTCGGGACGCGGCTTCTGCTCGCTTTCTTCGGCGTCAGCGCCTTCGCCGCGCTTGCTGCGGGTGCTGCGATTTATGCCTTTCATGAAGTCGGTCAGTCGCTTGTATTGATCGATCGGCGCGTCAACCCGATGCTGACGTCATTAGAAGTGTCACGTCTGGTCGAGCGCATCGTCCAATCATCTGCGCACCTGTCCGCAGCCCCTAGCGAACCGGCTCGTGAACAAGTTTTCGTGGGGCTTGCGGACAAATCGAAAAAACTTCAATCGTTGCTCAACGACCTGCGAGGCGCCGGCCTCGGTTACGAAAAGCTGGCGCCGATACAAGAAGGCGCGGTCCAACTGGATGCCAATTTGACGGCCTTGGATGCCGACGTGCACCTCCGCCTCCAACTGACTGACCAAATCAAGGATTTAGAACACGGCGTTTTCGACGCGAACGACGAGACGCAGCGTCTGCTGTCGCCGACCCTGCTCGTGTACGATAGTGAAATAGCCCGCTTCGTTTCGCTGATGGCGAGGGCCGGGGCGGCGGAACCGACATTACAGATATTGCGGCCGCTGGTCTCTGCGTTGCTGTCGGAGCGCGATGTCCAACGGGTTCAGCAGCAGGCCTCCGACGTGGCCGATGCGCTGACGCAAGCCTCGTTGAGCGACAGCAAGCAGCGGCTGCAGATCCTGGGGTTCCAGCTGCGTCGGAAGGTAACCGATGTCACGAAGAGCGCGGAGGTTCTAGACGAGAAACTGCGCCCGCTGTTCTTGGCCCAAATCAAGAAGTTCGACACTTTGAGAGAGGGGCCAAGCTCGATCCTTCTGTTGCGCCTGCGGGAGCTGGATCTGATCGCGGATAGCAACCGATTGCTGGGCGAGAACTCCGCCCTTTCGGGCAAGCTTACCGCAGCCGCCGAGCAATTGGTCGAAGCGACAAAGCAGGAGGTCAACGCCGCCACCGGCTCCGCGCTCTACGTGCAGCGCCTCAGCACAGCGGTGATCTCAGCACTGGTTGTGCTCAGCCTGATGACCTCGCTCGGCATCGTCTGGCTCTATGTCGGACGCAACATTGTCCACCGTCTCAACCGGTTGAGTGCGGCGATGCTGGCGATTGCGGGCGGCAACCATCGCGACGCCGTCGCCGTGACCGGCTCTGACGAGGTCGCGGCGATGGGGGAGGCCGTCGAGGTCTTTCGTAAGCACGCGATAGAGCGCGAGGCGTTGCTTGAAGAGCGCGCCGAGGCGGCGGAGCGGCTCGAACGAGTGGTGGAAGAGCGTACTGCCGACCTTACCGAAGCCCTTGACCAACAGACCGCGACCGCTGAGGTCCTTGGTGTCATCAACTCGTCGCCTGGTGATCTCGGGCCGGTGTTCGATGCGATGCTCGAAAAGGCGCTGCGCCTGTGCGGCGCCGCATTCGGGGTCATGCGGACCTGGGACGGCGAGCGCTTTCATCGGGTAGCCTGGCGAGGCCCTGCGGGCTCGGCGGATACACACAGCGAGGTAGTCGTGCCGGCGCCGGGCAGCATCGCCGAGCGATACGTCCGCGGTGCCGATGTGGTCGCGATAAGCGACCTCGTTGGCGACGAGACCTACCGCCATAGTCCCGGCGCGCGGGCACTCGTCAACCTCAACGGCGCCCGCAGCTATCTCGGTGTGGCGCTGCGCAAAGACAATCAGTTGCTTGGCCTGATTGTCGTTTACCGGCAAGAAATCGGGTCATTCACCGACAAGCAGATCGCGCTTCTACAGAACTTCGCGGCCCAAGCGGTCATCGCGATGGAGAACGCTCGACTTGTGGATGAAATTAGGCAGCGTCAGACCGAGCTGCGGGTCACCTTCGACAACATGGTCGATGGCGTCGCGATGTTCGATCACACGCTGCATCTTGCTGCCTGGAACCGGAACTTCGGAGAGCTGCTCGATCTGCCGGACGAACTTCTAGCGGAGCGCCCCAAGTTCGACGCGTATATTCGCTATCTCACCGAGCGCGGCGAGTTTGGCGAGAGCACGCCGGAGGCCGAGATCGCGCGACTGCGTTCTCGGCTAGCCGATCATTACAGCTTCGAACGCACTCGTCCCGATGGGACGGTGATCGAGGTACGACACAACCCGATGCCGGACGGTGGTGTGGTGCTGATCTACTCCGACATCACCGAGCGAAAGCGGTCGGAGGCGGAGGTTCGCGCGGCACGGGACGCCGCCGAGACAGCCTATCGCGATCTCCAGGCGGCACAATCGAGCCTTGTGCAGGCGCAGAAAATGGCGGCGCTCGGGCAACTGACGGCCGGCATCGCGCACGAGATCAAGAACCCGCTCAACTTCGTAAACAATTTCGCCAGCCTGTCGACGGAGCTATTGCAGGAATTGAAGGAGGGCGCGAGGCCGGCCTTGGCTGTGCTGGATCGGGACAAGCGCGACGAACTCGAAGAGACGATCGAGATGCTTACCGGTAACCTCGACAAGATTGTCGAGCACGGGCAACGAGCCGACAACATCGTCAAAAGCATGCTAGAGCATTCGCGCGGGGTCAGCGGCGAGCGGCGTGAAGTTGACCTGAATGCGCTGATCGACGACGCACTCAACCTCGCCTATCACGGTGCTCGGGCGCACGATCAGAGTTTCAACATCACTTTGGAGCGCGCCTATACGACGAGCCTTGAGCCTATCGAGCTAGCCCCGCAGGAGATGAGCCGTGTCTTCCTCAACCTTTTTGGCAATGGCTTCTATGCCGCCACCAAGCGGGCGCGGGACAACGGCAACGGCTCGTTCCGCCCGACCCTCAGGGTAGCAACGCACGATCTCGGCGACACGGTCGAGGTGCGGGTGCGCGACAACGGCATCGGCATCCCGCCAGAAATCAGGGATAAGCTGTTCCAGCCGTTTTTCACGACCAAGCCGACCGGCGAGGGCACCGGGCTGGGCCTGTCGATCAGCTACGACATCGTCACGCAACAGCACGGCGGCTCCATTATGGTGGAGAGCGAGCCAGGATCGTTCACCGAGTTCACCGTCCGCTTGCCGCGTCAACACTAAAGAAACCACCAGGGGGATAGGGATGAGCGTCAGCATTCTGGTCGTGGACGATGAGCCTGACGTTGCTGATCTTTTTCGCCAGCAGTTCCGCCGCGAGGTCCGTCAAGGCACCTACGTCATGCACTTTGCAAACTCGGGCGAGGACGCTCTTGGTCAGCTGACGGAAGGGATCGAGCCGACACTGATCGTTATCCTGTCGGACATCAACATGCCAGGTATGGACGGGCTGGAACTGCTGCGGCGGATCAAGGAGCAGCGCCCCGACATGCCGGTGATGATGGTGACCGCCTATGGCGACGATGAGCGCCGCCGTCGTGCGAAGGAACTAGTGCGCTGACCTAAACATAGGATTCACAAGAGCGGCGGGCCGTGCGAATCTATTTGCATGGCCCAGACCGTCTCCGTGATCGTTTCCGCCGAGGACCGCGGGCGCTTGGTCGCGATCGTCGCGGACCGCAGCCGGCCGCTCAAGCACGTGCAGCGCGCCCGGATCGTTCTCCACTCCGCCGACCGGCTGCCCGCGCTGGAGGTCGCTCGGCGCGCCGAGGTCAGTCGGCCAGCCGTGTGGCGCTGGCAGAGGCACTATGCGGAAGGGGGCGTCGACCGCCTTCTGCGCGAGGGGAGCCGCAGGCCCGGCAAGCCGCCAACGCCGACGACCGTGGTGGCCAAGGTCCTGGCGCTGACCTGTGCCGAGCCCCCTGGGGAGACGACCCACTGGACCGGCCGCGCCATGGCCAAGGCAGTCGACCTGTCGCTCAGCACCGTCCAGCGCA
>Ga0335085_10017760_pt1 | contig 10245 bp, 8 predicted proteins | sample Lox_Sample_45_FD_206712 | JGI IMG/M metagenome (GOLD analysis project Ga0335085, IMG submission 206712) | Soil microbial communities from Loxahatchee National Wildlife Refuge, Florida, United States - Lox_Sample_4.5 | ecosystem: Environmental > Terrestrial > Soil > Wetlands | place: USA: Florida... | reverse complement strand
TTGCTGGGCGAATTTCCCAGCGGCGTGTGGCTGGTGGAACTCGGGAGCATCACCGATCCGGAACTCGTCCCGGAGGCGATCATTGCAGTCTTGCACATTCAAAGTGAGCGGACGGGTTCACCTCAGACGACGCTCACCGAGCATCTGCGCGACAAGCAACTGTTGTTGCTGTTGGACAATTGCGAGCACTTGATAGAACGATGCGCAAGCTTGGCAGACACCATCCTGAAAGCATGTCCGCAGGTGCAAATCCTGGCGACAAGCCGCGAACCGCTAGGTATTACCGGCGAATTGCTCTGCGGGGTGCCCTCGCTTTCGGCGGCCGATCCGGCTCGGCTTCCTTCGGTGGAGCGAGTCGCCGAATACGAAGCGGAGCGGCTGTTTGTGGAGCGGGCGCAGACAGCGCAGGCGGACTTTACTTTGACAAAGGAGAACGCGGCGGTCGTAGCGCAAATCTGCTGGCGACTGGATGGGATTCCGTTGGCCATCGAATTGGCAGCCGCTCGCGTTCGCGCGATGTCGGTGGAGCAAATCGCACAGCGCTTACATGATCGGTTCCGGTTGTTAACCGGCGGTAGCCGCACCGCCGTGGCCAGGCAACAAACGCTGCAGGCGACAATCGACTGGAGCTACAATTTACTGTCCGAGCCGGAACGCGCGTTGTTCTGGAGGTTGGCCGTGTTTGCCGGCGGATGGAGCTTGGAAGCAGCCGAGGCGGTCTGTGCCGGGGAAGGAATCGGGACGGCGGAGATACTCAATCTGCTGACGCGACTGATGGACAAATCGCTGGTCACGGGCGAGACGCGAGGCCGGGCGAAGCGATACCGGATGCTCGAAACGGTGCGCCAATACGGCTGGGACAAGCTGAACGAGTCGGGCAAGAGCAGTGATGCTTGTAACCAGCACTTGAACTTTTTTCTCGCCCTTGCTCAACAGACCGAACCACGACTCATCGGCTCAGCACAAGAAGTAGCTCTCGATGAACTGGAGGCCGAACACGCGAATCTACTCGCGGCATTGACGTGGGCAGCGGAGGCAGAGCCAGTAGCAGCATTGAAGTTGTCAAATGCCTTGGGGTGGTTTTGGGAGAAGCGAGGCTCCCTCGCTGAAGGCCGGGAGTGGTTCAGGAGGACAATCGCGCGATGCCCAGTAGCGCCGGCGGACTTGTGTGGCGAAGCCCATGTACGAGCAGGTCGGATCGCCTGCTGGCAGGGAGATTATCAACACGCAGTTGCATTGACTGAACAAGGACTGCATTTGTGTGAACAGTCCGGTAATCGTCGGTGGGCCGGTATGGCGCTGAACAATTTGGGCGGCGTCGCTGCGTATTGCGGCGAACTCACTCGCGCAGAGTCGCTACTTGAGCGAAGTCTGTCGATCGGAAAAGACTTGGCAGACAATGACATCGTTTGGAGGTCTCTGGGAGACTTGGGCGTCGTCGCAATGTTCCAGGGCAATTACGAGCGCGCTCGTGATTTGGTCGAACAGACAATCGTGATTGGCCGTCTCGGCGATGAGGATGGCGGGATCATGCTCCACGTTCTTGGTGACATCGAATGTGCGCTCGGGAATATCGAGAAAGCGGCTAGCTGCTATGAACAGACCTTGGCGCTTGGCCGGAAGCTTGGTCACAAACGGGCAATTGCGGGAGCATTGGAAGGTTTGGGCAAAGTGGCGTCTGACCGGGGTGACTATGTGCGCGCTCGCGAGTTCTATCACGAGGGGCTACGGGTCGCTAACGAGATCGGCGAGAAGTCGGAGTACGCCATCACGATTGGAATCAACCTCGCGGAATTGGCAGCGGAAGAGCAGAAATCCGACGAGGCGCGCAGCCACAGTACGACCAGCCTGCGAAGCAGCCGACAAGTAGGCGATAAAGAGAGCATCGCGTCTGCACTCAGTATCCTTGGGTGGTTGTGCTTTGCCTCGGACGGACAAGCCGAAAAAGCGACTCAATTACTCGGCGCTGCAGAAACCGCTCGACAAAGCACGGGGATTGCGCTTTCCCCACGCCAGCGCGCTCGGCATGAGCGTCGCCTCGCCGTGCTGCGCGCCGCCCTGGGCCAAGAGGGGTTCGCCGCCGCTTGGGCGCGGGGCAAGGCCATGACATTGGATCAAGCCATCGCCTGCGTCCTCTAACCTCCAAGATAGCTTTTTTTTACTTGTTCGTTGTTCATGAGATTCTTCGCGGTATCTTGCAACACGATGCGGCCGGTTTCGAGCACGTAACCGCGATGGGCCACATGCAGCGCCATGTTGGCGTTCTGCTCGACGAGCAGAATCGTCGTGCCCCCTTGGTTGATTTCGCGGATGATGTCGAAAATCTTCGTGACGATCATCGGCGCAAGTCCGAGCGATGGTTCGTCCATTAACAGCAGTCTCGGTCGGGCCATCAACGCGCGCGCGATCGCCAGCATTTGTTGTTCGCCGCCGCTGAGAGTGCCGCCGAATTGTTGCTGGCGCTCCCGCAAAATCGGAAACAGGTTAAACGAGTGCTCCACCCCGGCCGTAACCGCGGCCCTGTCGTCATGGCGAAATGCACCCATCTCCAAGTTTTCGCGCACGGTCAGACGTGGAAAGATCCGACGGCCTTCGGGCACTTGCGCGACGCCGCGCCGCACGATCACATAGGGCGGTTCGTTTTGAATGGGCTCGCCGTCCAACATGATGCGTCCGAGACGACAGTTCACGATGCCGCAAATTGTCATCAACATCGTAGACTTCCCGGCGCCGTTCGCGCCGAGCACGGTGACGATTTCGCCTTCGTTGACAACAACGCTCACGCCCTTGAGCACATCCACCGCGCCATAGCCGCTGTGAACATCCTCAAGTTGGAGCAGCGTCTTCATAGCTCTTGCCGAGGTATGCTTCGATCACTTTTGGGTCGCAACGGACTTCCGCCGGCGTGCCTTCGGCAATTTTCTCGCCGTGGTCGAGCACGGCGATGTTGCCGGAAATACCCATAACCACCTGCATGTGATGTTCGATGAGGAACACCGTGACACCGCGTTCACGGATTTGGCGAATCAACTCCATCAGCGATTGCGCTTCCGCCGGATTCATGCCCGCCGCCGGCTCGTCGAGCAACAGCAACTGCGGATCCATCGCCAGTGCGCGTGCGATTTCCAGCCGCCGTTGGTGGCCGTAGGCGAGGTTTTCGGCGAGTTGGTGTGCCTCGTTTTCGAGCCCAACGAAACGAAGCACGTCCATCGCACGCTTTGCGGCTTCCTTCTGTTCTCGCCAGAACGACGGCAGCCGCAGCGCCGCATGCCACAGCCGCGAATGCAACTGAGTGTCCATCCCGAGCAACACATTGTCGAGCGCTGTCATTTGATTGAAGAGGCGAATGTTTTGAAATGTGCGCGCGATACCGGCACGGGCGGCGACTTCGGGGGCGCGACGCGACCGTTGCCAGACCGCAAACGCGCCGCCTCCACCGAGAAACAGCCCGATCACAAACGGCCATGCAACGCGACCGGCAAGATTCTCGCCAAAATACTCACCAGCGGACGACAACGCTTCGCGCCACGGAAAGGCCTGTCGGTATTGGTAGTGGCCGGTAATGGCAGTTTCCCACAGCGGTTGAACGTTTACCGCAAGCGCGAGGCTGAGGCCGGCGGTAGTGGCGATCAATGCGAACGTTAGCGCTGTCGTCCAGCGAAACGGGCGGCATGCTGCCCGGCCCTTGAACAAGATGTGGCCCGCGCTCGGCTCGTGGAGGCCGGTGATGGCGTTGAACACGGTGGTTTTGCCCGCGCCATTCGGTCCGATCAACGAAACGATCTCTCGGGGCGGGATGTCGAGATTGAGGGCGTTGACGGCCGTCAGTCCGCCGAAACGCACGGTGAGATTGTTGATGTCAAGCAGGCTCATGGGGATGAAGTTCGGCTTTGACTTGGCGCGAGGGCAATAGGCCCTCGGGTTTGAAGCGCATCATGAGAATGAGGGCGAGACCGAACAGCATGTATTTCCAGTTGCCGGGCACCGTGAACACGTTGGAACTACTGATGATTTGATGGGCTTTGAGGAAGCTGGTGAGGTTCTCGAGAACGATGGAGTTGAACCCCGCCACGACGAGTGCGCCGAGCAACACGCCCGCGATGTTGCCCATACCGCCGACGATCACGATGCACACACCCATGATTGAGACCTGAAAATCGTAGTTGCCCGGTTCGCCGCTTGACCCGAGGAAGCTCGCCCACAACGCACCCGCTAGGCTGCATTGCGCAGCGCCGAGGGCGAACGCGACCAGCTTCATTTTCATCGTGCTAACGCCCATGCAAGACGCTGCGAGTTCGTCCTCACGGATCGCTATCCACGCGCGGCCGATGCGCGATCGCTGGAGGTTGCGATTCAACAACACCAACAACGCCAGAAAACCGAGAAACAGAAAATACCATGGCCGATATTGTTCCCCGCGAAACGCGTAGCCCAGCAACGTGGGCGCGGGCAGGGGATTGATGCCTTGCGTGCCCTTGGTGATCACATCCAGATTTTTGAGCACGTCCTGCACAATCTCACCGAAACCGAGCGTCACGATGGCGAGATAATCACCGCGCAGCCGAATCGTCGGCAACCCGAGCAGCAGACCGACGGTCAGCCCGACGAGAATCGTCAGCCCGGTCGCGCTCCAGAACCCGAGTTGAAACGGATAAATGTCGCACGTGAGGATCGCATACGAATACGCGCCGACCGCCATGAACGCCGCGACGCCAAGGTTGAGGATGCCGGTGAAGCCCGTAAGAATGTTCAGCCCCAGTCCGAGGATTGCCATGATGAAAATTGGTCGAAGCAATTCTGCCAGACGCGGGCTGACGAATGGCAACAACGCCGCCGTAGCCAGGAAGAGCCAGTGGAAGGGCCAGCGCGGTTTCACACTTTCTCCCTGTGCTTCGCGCCGAGCAGCCCGGACGGCCGGAACACGAGCACCAAAATCAAAATCGCGAACACCATCACATTCGTCCAACGCGTAGCGATGTACTGGTCGCAAAACGCGCGCGCGAATCCGATGAACAATCCGCCCACCACCGCCCCCGGCAAACTGCCGATGCCGCCGAGCACTGCGGCCGTGAACGCGTCCATGCCGGCGCGGTAGCCCATTTGGAAGTATATCGAATTGTTGTAGAGCGCGAAGACCACACTCGCCACGCCTGCCAGCGCGCCGCCAATGGAAAACGTCTGGCCGATGACGCGATCGACGTTGATGCCCATCAACTGCGCCGCGACCCGATCTTGCGCGACCGCGCGCATCGCCTTACCCGCGCGCGTGCGTTTCACGAACCACGTCAGCGCTACCATTAACGGCAACGTCACGCTCAACACCATCAAATCTTTCGGCGTGAGCTGCACCGCGCTGTCGCCGAGCAAATTGTCGTTGGACACCAGCACGGGAAAATCCTTCGGCGCGGCGGCGGCCTTGCCCATGCCGAACACGTCCATCGGCACACCGCCCCAAAGCAGTGCGATGTTCATCAATACGAACGACACGCCGATGGCCGACACCAACGGCGCGAGACGCGTCGATTGCCGCAGATGCCGATACGCGAGCCGATCCACGAGCCAATTCAGCCCGCCACAAAAGAGCGGTACAATCGCCAGCAGCACGACGACCGACGGCGCGTGTTGGAGACCGAGCGCACCGACGAGTGTCAACGCACAGAAACAGCCAAGGGTAAACAGATCGCCGTGGGCGAAGTTGATGAGTTCGATGATACCGTAGACCATCGTGTATCCCAACGCGATCAATGCGATGATCATTCCGTTGGACAGCCCGATGATCAGTTGTTGGAGAAAAACCTCCCAGCCAGACATGGACGCGACTTTAGCGACGACGAGACGTGCGGTCAATCACAGCGCACGGTCAGCCTTGCGCTTTGACAGCCGGTTTAGGATACGGCCTAGTTCCTTCGCTAAGACTTTAGTATCTGGGGCAGATGATCGATGTTTGAACGCCGTTAATTTCCGTCGACACGCCCGTAAGCTATTCTCAGTCGAGCAAAAGTATTGTTTTCTTAAAACCATCAAAGCCATACAACGCACCTCGTAATTACCAGACAATGCGAGATCAAAGAGGAACGAGAGATGCCTGCTGCAATCTAGAGTCTGAAGTGCGTAAACAAGCGTTCCGCGACGATTGACGTTCATGGGCTTCCGAATTGCGCGGATCAAAGGTTTGAGAGCTCGATTGTCTCTCAGGTCTCGTAAAGCGAGAGCTGCTTCGTCTCGAGCAGCCGCGCTCGACGACCGAAGGTCGCGCAAGAGAGTAGAGATCGACTTTCTCTGCATTGCATCGCTCGACGGTAGAGGCTTATTGTCCAACAATCTTCACCGGCGTGAACTTGCCGTCTTTGATTTCCTCGACCATCATGATTTTCAAGCTCGTGTCGCCGTTGGCGTCGAAACTCCATTTGCCGAGCGCGCCCTCGAAATCCTTCGTGGCAGCGACCGCAGCTCGGATAGCTTCGCGGTCTTTCTTGTCAGCGCGTTTGACGGCGTCGAGAGCGACCTTGGCGGCTTCGTAACCGTAAACGGCGTAGGCTTCAGGCTCGGAGCTAAACTGCTTCTTGTACGCGGTATAAAACTCCGCACCCTTGCCCTTTAACTCGCTCGGGGGTAGCCCGCCGAATGTTACGTAAGCCCGACCGTCGAGATTCTCTTTGCCTGCCGATTCGATGAGGGCGTTCTCGCGGCAACCGTCGGGCATCATCAATTTCACCTTCGCTCCGCCGGCCACGAGATCCTTGGCGAGCTGGCCGGCGTTGGTCTGCGTGGTGCCGCCGAAATAAACCAGGTCGGCACCCGAGCTGCGAATCTTGGTCACCAGCGAGCGGTAATTGGCCGCCTTCGGGTCGATGCCTTCATAGCCGACGACCTCCAATCCGATTTTGCCGGCGACACGTTTGAAGACATCGGCGACGCCTTTGCCGTAAAGCTCGCGGTCATCGACGATGAAAACTTTTTTCACGCCGATTTCCTTGGCGAAATGCGCGGCGACATCGCCCTGGATGTCGTCGGCTGGTACGACGCGGAAATAGTTGATCACACCTGTGCGACGATAGACGGCCGGTTCATTGGCTTCGCCGAGGCCGGGTTTGGTCAGGCCCGGATAGGTGTTGGCCGGGCTGATCATGACCAGATGAGCTTGATTGAGGATCGGCATGGAGATTTTGGCGGCCCCGGAATTGTACGTGCCGATGTAGACCATGATGTCGGGATCCTTCGCAGCCTTCTGCGCGTTGGCAGCTTCGATAGCCGGGTCCCACTGACCGCGCTCGGGAGAGGCATCGTCCCAATCCTCGTACACGATGGTGAACTCGCCAGCCTTGCCGCCGACTTCCTCGATGGCCATTTTGATTCCGTTGACCATCGTTTGTGCCTGTGCGTTCGCACTTCCTGTGCGTGGCAGGCTGGAGACGATTTTGATTGTTTCAGCGTACCCAGCAAGCAAGGGAAACAGCAAAAAGAGTACGGCGAAGAGTGTGCGTTTCATGGCTGGTTGTTTTGTCACAAAGCCTTCGACGCTTCAACCTCAAAGCCATTCATGTAGCTTGCGCGTGCATTGACCGCCGTGCTACAACCTCGCTACACATGCTGAAGCAGCAGCAGACTATCAAGCGCGCGGTGTCGCTCTCGGGCATCGGCATTCACACGGGCAACAAGGTCGGTATGACTTGGAAGCCAGCGCCGGTTGATCACGGCATCAAGTTTGTGCGAACCGATCTCGATGGAAAGCCCGAGGTTGAGCCACTCATTCGCAATCTCGGGGACACAACCCGCTGGACGACCATCGGCAGCAACGGTGCGGTCGTGCACACCGTCGAGCACGTGTTGGCGACGTTGAACGGTTACGGCATCGACAACGTGCTGATCGAACTCGACGGCAACGAGCCGCCCGTCGGCGACGGCAGCGCCAAACCATTTGTGAAAATGGTGAAGGAGGTCGGCATCCAGCCGCAGGAAGGCAAACGCGAGATTTTCCAACCTCGCGAGGTCGTGCATGTCGAGGTCGGCGAATCGTTTGCGATAGTATTGCCAAGCGACCACCTGCGCATCAGTTGCACGATTCAATTTGGCAAACCCGGACTCGATGCGCAATTCCTGAGCCTCGCGGTCGAACCGGAAACCTTCGAGACGCAGATTTCGCCTGCCAGAACGTTCGCGTTCTACGACGAGATCCAGTATCTCATCGACAAGGGCCTGATCAAAGGTGGCAGCCTCGAAAACGCCGTGCTCATCCGCAACGAGAGCATTCTCGCCTCGGAACCGTTGCGGTTTCGCGACGAGTTTGTGCGGCACAAAATTCTCGACGTGCTCGGCGACATCACGTTGCTGGGCCGGCCGTTGGCCGCGCACATCGTCGTCGTACGCCCAGGTCACGCGCTGAACGCCGAGTTGACGAAAGCTCTGGCGCGCGTGTTCGACAAAGAACAGCCTGCCGTGGTGCCATTCGCGCCGCCGTTGCCGGGGGGAACAGCGACCGACTCCGGAATGGACGTGATGAAGTTGCTGAATATCATGCCCCATCGGTATCCGTTCCTGTTGGTGGACCGCATTCTGAAGATCGAAGGAGAAGAGAGAATCATCGGACTGAAAAACGTCACGATCAACGAGCCGTTTTTCCAGGGACATTTCCCGGGTCATCCGATCATGCCGGGCGTGCTGCAACTGGAAGCGATGGCGCAGGTGGCCGGTGTGTTGATGCTCAAAGGCGGCGAAAACGCCGGCAAGGTGGCGTATTTCATGAGCGCCAACAACGTCAAGTGGCGCAAGCCGGTCCGTCCCGGCGATCAACTCATCATTGAAATCCAGATGGGCAAGTCGCGCGGCAACATCGCCAAGGCCAAAGGTACGTGCAAGGTCGCCGGCGAAATCGTCAGCGAAGCCGAAGTGATGTTCTCGCTAATGGAAAGCTAGCGTCGTGAAGGCGCTCCGACTGAACGAATCGGTCGAGGGGTGGAATGATTTGTCGGGAGCTTGCGTTCGTCGCCTGACGGACGGGCAGGGGCGAAGACGAAATCAGTTGATAGGTTGGCAGGCTGGAAGCTAAGGCGCTTCCCCGCAGCTGAGTGATTTTTTACCGAGGCTTGAAGTGCCGCTTTGCTTGCACGATGGTTCCGTTTACCCTCCAGCCAACAAAGAACTGAGCGAACTTGGCGCCTGACGCCTACGATGAACGACAGCAAATCAGCCTGGATAGAGCCGGAGATACTCCGCAGAGGACGTGCGTGATGCGCTGGGGAATCCTCGTTGTGATGTGTGCGTTGGTGCTTGGCGTTTACGCGTATGCGGCACACTCGGGCTATTTTGTGTCATCAAGTCTGAATCCCGCCGACGAGTACTACAATTTACTAGCACAAGCATTTCGTGCCGGCCAAGTGAACCTCAACGTGGACGTGCCGCCCGACTTTGCCCGACTTTCTGACCCGTACGACCCTGCAGCCCATGCTCCCTATCCCGTTCTCGACATGAGTTACTACAAAGGGAAGTTCTATCTCTATTTCGGTGTGACACCTGCCTTGGTGGCCTTCTGGCCGTATCTCATCTTGACCGGCAACTATCTGCTCCAGAAAACCGCCGCAGTGTTCTTTTGCTTTGTGGGCTTCGCCACGAGCGCGGGGCTGGTTTGGGCCTTGTGGCGCCGCTACTTTGCCGAGGTTGCGGTTCTAGTGGTGGCTTGGTTTCGCTACGAGCACCTTGTTTCTCTTGGTGCGATGTGACGCCCACGAGGTATCCATTAGTTGTGGGTATGCGTTTGTGATGTTGGCGTTGGCGGGACTTTGGAGGTCGTATCACGAACCGACGCGTAAAGGGCTGTGGCTGGCGGCGAGCAGTCTGGCTTACGGCTTGGCGGTGGGGGCGCGGCCCAACCTGTTATTCGGCGCCGTGATTGTGCTGATACCGGTGATTCGTATGTGGAGCCAGCGGCGGACAACTTGGGTTACCTTGATGGCCGCAATTGGTCCAATGATGATCGTTGGTCTCGGGTTGATGCTTTACAACGCGAGGCGTTTCGATAATCCCTTCGAAATCGGGTATCGCTACCAGCTGACAGAAGATCGAATGCTCGGTCGGTGTTTCTTCAATCCGGAGTATCTCTGGGTCAATTTGCGGGCGTATTTTCTGGAGCCGGCACGCTGGAACGCTCGGTTCCCGTTTGTGCATAGCGCCGCGGTGCAGTCTTTGCCAACAGGTTATACCCGAGCCGAATCTCCGTTTGGTGTCCTAACCAATACTCCACTGGTGTGG